>Ga0214473_10000776_pt1 | contig 43686 bp, 58 predicted proteins | sample RVTome_7_FD_203509 | JGI IMG/M metagenome (GOLD analysis project Ga0214473, IMG submission 203509) | Soil microbial communities from uranium-contaminated site in the Upper Colorado River Basin, Wyoming, United States - RVT98D197 | ecosystem: Environmental > Terrestrial > Soil > Contaminated >...
CGTGCCGTCGCGCTCGACCAGCATCGTGAGGCCGGATGTCTTGAACTCTTCGACCGTCATGGACTCGATGACGAAGTAGGGCGACTCCGGATCCCCGATGGGACGGCGGCCCCCCGAGGAGAGCTCCCTGACGGCGAGATCGAGCCACAGGGCCTTGCCGCGGCAGAACTTGGTCGGCGTCCCGCACAGGCACGCCATGTCCCACCCGCGCTCGCACCGGATCTTGGAACGCCAGAGAGCGCCGAGCATCTTGGCCCCGTTGAGAAGACGAGCCTCGATGGTTTCCGTCACAACTCCCCCTGACAGATATTCCAGAACGAGCACCACTTCTCAGAACATGCCCACGTTGAGGTGTTCGGGACAAACCCACCGCCCTTCACCATCTTCCACACCTCGGCGGCCACGGAGGTAAACCACTCGCGGTGCTTCGGGGTCACCTGATACCGGGTCTCCTCAACTTTCGGTCTTTTGCCCCGCACGAGAAAGATCTTCCGACACGGCATGACCTCGCAGCCCGTGTGAAGCTGGTGCCACACAGCGTAGCCACAGAATTGAATGTCCAGCTTCTTGGCGTTCGGACTCACCTTGGTGGTGGTCTTCCAATCCGACACGACCGTGTCGTGCTCGTAAAGATCCACGACCCCATAGACCCGGAACGGCCCGGACCCGTTGGCGTCGAGATCGAAGTTCATGTTGTGCTCGACCAGCGAGGGCTTTATCTTAGGCAGCACCTCTTCGCGGGCGAGCCTCACGAGGGCCCTCGACTCCTCGAAGACCTTCTGCTCCTTATCGTCCGGGTCCCACTGAAGCGTGACGAAGTTGTCGCGCTCCTCCTCTTCCTTGAAGGACTCTCGCCAGATCGGTTCATAGAAGTCGTCCACGTCCTGCACCGACGGCAGCGGGCGACCTCCGATAACTTCTTTCAACGCCTTCTCGAGAACCGCATGGACCACGCGGCCCGCGATCATGTTCCCAAAGGACGGCTCCGGAGCCTTGAGGACGTATCGATAGTGCGCCTGCTTCGGACACTTCATGAACGTCCCGATCTTCGACACCGAGAGCCACTTGACTTCGTGTTCGACGTCGGGCATTAGAACATCTCCTCACCTTCCGGGGCCGAGGCCGGGACCGCGTTGGCCTCGCCCTCTGGCTCGCCGGGCTCCTTGGCAAATATAGGCAGCACGACCTCGCCCGACGACGTCGCGATTTCCCAGCCGCGCTCGCCCCCGCGGAGCATGTGGGTCTTGTTCAGGACTCCCGAGATGAGCCTGATGAGCTCTTCCAAGAGCGTGTCCGAAACGTCCTTTGTCGAATCGAACGCCGTGAGATCGTGGAGGATCCTCTTCTGCTCGTCCCGACTTTTTGCGACCTTGCCCAGCATGATGTGGACCCGCTGGCGCAGCACCGTCGACCCGCCCGACGCCGGAGCCTCCTGCTTCGCGGGAGCCGACGTGGGCGCGGCGGACTTCGGCGCGGCCTCTTGCTTCTTGGCAGCCTCGGCGGGATGGGTCCGCTCGGGCTTGACGGGCGGCTTCGTAGGGGCCTCCTGCTTGGCCGGAGCCTTGCCCGCACCCCCTTTGGCCCGCTTGATGATCTCCTTGACGAATTCCGTCGGAATCAGGGCCGCCTTGGCGTTCCGCTGGGCCTTCGAGACCGCCTTCTCGACGTAGAACCGGTCCACCACGATTGACCCGTCCCGCTTCTCCATCTTGATCCACTGGCGCTTGCACCCGATGACGCTGTCGAGCGCGACCTCCCGGCTCGTCTCGGGATGAATCGCGAACCTCTGGGCCAGCACCGACACAATGATGTGTTCCGGGCTCATGGGGTCCGGGATGATGTCGGGCTTGCCCGAAATGCGGATCACCTCGCCGCGCTTCGCGTATTCGCGGCAGGCCCAGTTGACGCCCGCGTAGCTGAGGCCTTCCTTGGGCCCCTCGGGGGTCTTGACCTCGTAGATGTACTTGTCCGCCACGCGGCCCGCGATCTCGGCGAGGATCTGCTCCTCGTCCTCGCGGTCACAGAGCTCGAACGCCTCGTCGTGGGGAGCTTTGATCATCTGCTGGTCCGTCATGCGATCTCCTTTCAAAAGTCTAAACACGATACTTCAAAGCTGTGTCGGATTAGGTCACGCGCTAAAACGGGACGTCCTGTCCCTCCTCGGACGCGGGCGCGGACGCGGCGGCGTCCTCGTCGCGCTTGCCGCCCAAAAACTGAATCCGCTCGGCCACGACCTTGACCTTGCTGCGCTTCTGGCCCGACTCCTTGTCCTCCCAGCGGTCCTGCTCGAGGTAACCGTCGATCAGGATCGCGCCGCCCTTTTTCATGTACTGGGCCAAGAGCTCGGCGGTCTTGGCCCACGCGATGCAGTCGAAGAAGCTGACCTTCTCGTTCTTCTTCCCCGCCTTGTCGGTCCAGTTGCGGTTCACCGCGACCGAAAAGTCGCACACCGCTGACCCGTTCGGGATGTAGCGGAGCTCGGGGTCCTTCGTCAGGTGACCCACTACGATGGCTCTACAAAAATTGGGCATGGGTAAATCCCCTTTCTCAAAAGCCCGCATCCGTACCGCTCAAGCAACATGTTCACACAGACCGTCAGATACCGATGGGCCTCCTCCCCCCAAGAAACATTCGAAAATGTGTCTTTCCACCTACAGAGAACTCCTTCCCGAACGCTCATCTGGGTTGCTAGAAAGTATTTCTTCGGACACCCGACTTCTTTTGCGGCCCCTTTCCCGCCTTTACGCCAGACAAAATACTTCAAGTCCTTTTCCAGAGACAACCTGATCACCTTCTGGATCCCGTCGAGAGATTCCGAGATCGAGTTACTCCCGTCTGTTTTTGTCTCGATGGCGACGATCTCTCGGACTTCCCCCTTCTCCGGAACAACCAAAAGGTCAGGCTTGATTCTTCCCTTTGTGGAAAACCGAAGATCCCACTCGCCCGTTCCTGCATCAGTGAGGGCGGCCCTATACCCCGCCTTCACGAAAGCGGACGCGAGAGACATCTGGAACTCGGCCTCCTTCTGGCTTTTCATTTTTGGGCGTCCGGATACGAGTAGTTTCCAGTCCAGTCCCCGACCATCTTCTGGCGAACAATCCTAACTTCGTCTTGGGCCCGCGTGGCCCCCACGTAAGCGACCCGGTGCTCGTCATCGCCTCCCATGAGGGCCTTTGGGTACGTCTCGCTCCAGAGCCACACCCTTGGAGCCTGTCGGCCCTTGGACCCATGGATGGTGGTCACGACGGTCTTGGGGCGGTCCTCAAAATCGTGACCCTTTGACGTGAGCTTCTCGTAGTAATCGAAGAAGGGGACGTCGAGAAACGACGGGTCGCTCTTCTGCGCCGCCGCGAGAAAGGTCCCGGAGAAATATCGCGTCAGCTCGTCCAGCGCCACCGTGCCGCCGGGATTCGCGTCGGAGACCTCCCGCTTGACGCCGTGCTTGACCAGCCTGACCTTTTCGCCATCGACATCTTTGATGCTGGGCACGGTCTCCATAAGACTCTGGACATCCCCCATCGAGACCCGCTCGCCACGGGAGATCCGCTTCCACGAGGAATACCCACGTATCTCGGACGATCGTGCCAGCGGATTGATGCCTCGCTCGCTCCAGAACGGCATCCCGCGAGCCACGAGGTTCCGGGCGATCTCGTTACACCCAGCAACGTGCCGATGAAGCAACATGTCGCCCCCGCTGATTTGAGACGATTCGAAGTCGTAGACGTCGGAGACCTTGCCCGGCTTCCCCTGAAGACCGATGACCGTCTTGGGGTGCCGGGTCCCGATGCGGGCCGAGATCTTTGCAGAGAAGTCCACGATCGGCGGTCCGAACCGCCACGTCTGGCGAAGCTCCACGATCCGGGCACCGGCGCGGTATCGGAGAAAATCTCCCGCGCTTGACCCCTGAAAGGCCATGATGGCCTGATCGTCGTCTCCGCTCATCACGATGACTTCGCAGTTTCGATAAAGCGAGTCCACCACGGCAAATTGAAGCGGGGACAAGTCCTGACACTCGTCAACGACCGCGTACCGCCACGTGGGGTGGAAAAGCCCGCGTCGGAGCGTCTTTTCGAGCATGTCGACGAAGTCGAGTTTTCCGTCCCGCCCCTTGGCGGCCTCATACTTTTCCACGAAGGCCCCGTAGACCTGAGGGCTGAAGTCGCACATCTGGATGTACCGCATCGCCTCCGGATGGACGGACCGACGGACCCCGTCGAGGTCCTCAACGCCCCGGCACATGAGCCTCGAGAGGTCGTAGATGCCCCGGTAGACGGACCCGGGGGACTTCGACCGCTTCGCCGTCGCCTCCCGGACCGCGAGGATCGCGTCGGCGACCTCCTCGAACTTCTGATCTACGCCGTCGTCGTCCATCCGGAGCCCGATCGATTTCCCGAACTCCTTCATCCACACCGACGTCAGCACGTCCTTCCGCGTGGCCCCAAGGAGCTTAAAACAGGTCGAGTGGAGCGTCCGGAACCACAGGCCGCTCTGGTCCTCCTGAGGAATCCCCATGCGCTTGCAGGCGTCAGCCGCGGCGGACTTCATGAAGGTAACGTAGGAGATCTCCGGTAACCCGATCCCCCTCAAGGTCCACTCCTCCACGAGCCTGAGATCGAACTCGGACTTCCCGGTCCCCGGGGGCCCAAACACCACAAGTCGTTCCATGCCAACAAAATCCGCTATTATATAGGGGTAAAGTCAAAAATGTTACCGTTCCAAAGAGGGTCCGGTAACAACGAATGCTCGAACAAACCTGTTACTCTGTTACCGTAAGGCTGAAAAACAAGGGAACACATGAAAACGCCACCAAGGTACGGTAAGGGCCACTTATAAGTCATGTTGTTACCGTGTTACCATGTTACCGCAGGTTTTAGAGACCAACATTTTCTTTGACCCCCCCCTGCCCTACATATAAAGGAACATTTTTCTGACCGTTGCTTGACTCCTTTGTCCAGACCTTGGTAGTGATCTTCCCGAACCGTCGCGTCTCGCGCTGATACCCGATCGACTTGAGCACGTCGGTGACGACGCGTCGCTTGGCCTCGATCTTCTGTCCAGCGAGATACTGCATGAATGCGTTGAGCTTCATGTAGGTCTTCCCCGTCTCCCCGTCGAGGTACGGAAGGTACTGCAGGCTTGTCTCCGGGGAGCTTGAGTCCTGTTGGCCTGTCGACATCCACTCCTCAAGGGCCGCCTCGACCTCCCCTCTGGGCCCCGCGATCTCATGGTCTACCTCGTGGATTTCGAACTTCAGGGAGTTGATCTGGGCCTCCCAGTTCTCCTGCTTCATCATGGGCGGAAATAGATCATGGGCGGCGAAGAACGCGGTCCTGAACTTCTGATAGAAGACCGCATCGTCGAGGGTGCAGCGGGTCCTGTGCTCATCGCCGGTCTCGATAACCCTCGTCATGAACTCGTAGATGGGTGGCTCGTAGGCGGTTTTGATGACCTTGACGAGCTCGAACTTCTTGTCTTCAAACTTGCGCGAGAGCTTCTGGCCGACCTTTACAGCGGCGGATCCGGGCGACACCTTTGGATGGTTGGCGGAGAACTGCCTCATCTCTCGAACTGTAACGCCGAGGTACTTGTCCCCGTCGCGGCGCTCCCTGTACTTCTCGCCGATCTTGTTAGATGGGTCCCGATAGATGGCGTATATTTGCGCGTCTGTGAGCCTCACGGCAAGGAGCTGCGACACCATCCAAGCGTCGGCCTCGGACCTAGAGAGCGCGTTGCTTTTCTGGCGTTCCTGAAACTTGTCAGGAGAGTCTGTGGCCTTGCGGAATTCGATATAAGCCGGAAGGCCTTCGCGGATCACGCGCCTGACGAAGTCGCTGCATGGAAGGCTTGAGACGTCGACGGGTCCAGATTCTGTCGGCGCTGGCGGTGCCGTGGCCGTCGCGGCCTCCTGTACAGCTTCCCCGATAACGAGGAAGTCGAAGTCCATCAGGTTGTGGCGAAGCTCCGGACGCCATGCGACGACCTCGCACATCACCGGCGGCGCGTACTTTACGTTGAGCGTGTTGGGCATCCGGAGCACCCGGGCGAGGTCGTGCGTGTGGTCCCCGCCGAGCGCCTTGGCGATGGCTGAATTGACTGGCGATATTTTCTTCAGGTCATCGGTCGTGACGGGCTCTCGAAGCATCCAGAACGCTTGGAATCCCCCGCCCGACATGGTCCCGATGCTGGGCTTGACGGGGAATGATCGTAAGCTTTTCAAGGCTTCTTCTTTCGGGGTCGTCTTGAAATCGACATCGATCCAGAGGCACGACGCGGAGGTGACGTTGTCGATGGTGCCGCGTTTCTGCTCTTTCCCGTCGGGCCCCGTTCTTGGCCACGAGTCCCGCCTCAAGCAGACGCCGAAGTAGATGTTCAGCTTCCCATTGCTGCCCATCGCGGTCGTGACGAGGTCGCCGAGCCCTTCCGGGTAGTTGAAAGGCTTTGCCCAGAAGGCTCCCGTCTTGAGACGGTTCTGTTCGAGCGGCTTTCCGAAGGCGAGCTCTGCGACGCCTACTTGTTCGCCCCAGATTGCCCGGAGGAATTCCTCCGTAGAGACCTTGATGCCCACGCTCTCTCCAAAGGTCTAAAGGTGAAGCTCCCTGATCCCCCGCCGCTGGCACCGCGAGTTGGCGTACCTGTGAGAGTGACGCCGGATGTGACCGAGCGGCAGGGTATCGGGAAGTTTCGTTGCATCACTCTCACGTCCACATAATAACATCCCCCGCGGGCCTGTCAATGATTTTCTTGTGCTGAAAATGTTATTATCTATAATGCTAGGCGTATGGCCCCTCCGGTAAAAACAGGACGCAAGCAGGTCGTCGGGCTCGAGCTCTGGTGCCCGTGGAGCGGCGTCGCGCTCAAGGTCAAGGGAGGCGTGGAGGAGATCAAGCCGCACCGGCTGCTGCTGGTGATGTGCGACAACGGATCTTTGATGGCGTATTGTCCGCACCACGTCGCGAGGGTCTTCACGGGGTGCAGAGAACTGTGCGCCAACGTGAGAGAAAATTACGAATTCATCGGAATCAATAAGGAGAGCTCGAATGTCCAGAGTCCGTAGAGCCCGCAAGGGCGAAGTCGCCACCGACGTGTCGCAGCAGGGCGGCACCATGGAGGTGACGCTCAAGGGCCCCGCCGACGACGTCCGTGAACAGATGGGGATCCAGCAGGACGGCAACGGCGCGGAGCCGCGGAGCCGCACCGACGAGTTCGTCGAGGCGCTGCGGAATCCGAAGTTCCAAGTGGCCGTGAAGCGCATCGCGCCTCGAGAGGTCAACGGCCAGCGGGCCAACTTCGAGGTGTTTCGCGAATCTTGCCCGCTCGAGCTGGGCCAGATCGAGGAAGAGGTGTTCGGGAATCATGGCGGGAAGCGCTACCGTGTCGCGGTCCTCGACAGCGAGTCCGGAGCCACGGTGGCGGCCAAGGTCATCGAGACCGACGCGGATCCCATCATCCCTGAATCCGAACCCGTCATCCCTGAGTTTTTCACCGAGAGGGAAGAACCCGGGGCCATGAACGAAAAGTTCCTCGAGCAGCAGATCAAGATCACGGGGCGGCAGCTCGAGCTCGAGGGGATCAAGCAGCAGCTCGAGTCGATCCGGGGCGGAAATGGAAAGAGCGGCAAGGGCATCGACGACTCGAAGTACGCGGACCTGCAGCGCCAGATCATGGAGGCTGAACATCGTCGCGAGGTCGCGGCGCTCCGGACCCAGATGGAAGAGACGGCCCGCCGGGCCCAGCAGCCCGCGCCGCCGCAGAACGACAAGATGCTCGAGCTCATGATGCGCCAGATGGAGAAGAGCGACGAGCGATTCAACAAGCTCATCGAGCAGATGCAGCAGAACCAGCTGACCGCGATCAGCCAGAAGCTCGACGCGATCCAGAACAAGCCCCGACAGGAAGGGTCGAACCTCAAGGACTCGATCCAGACCGTCAAGGACATCGCCGAGATGCTGGGCGTGAACCTGCCCGGCGCGGACGATGACGACGATGACGATGGCCGCCCCAAGGAGTGGTACGAGGTGCTGGGCGAGAAAGTCTTCCCCGCCGTGATGGACTACCTCAAGGAAAACAAGAAGGAGGGCAACGCGATCTCCAAGGAGGAGATCGTGGCGCGGTTCGCCGCCGAGGCCGACCGGGCCGCGCAGGAAGAGGTTGCAAAAAAGATGCAGCTCCTCCAACAGCAGCGTCAGCAGATGCAGGCGCTCCAGCAGCAGCCGGTCCCCGTGCTGCAGCAGCCGATTCCCCCGGCTCCCCAGAACCAGCCCCCGCCGCCCGTCGCGATGGCACCGGTGATGCCGCCTCCGTCGCTCGGCCCCACGGTCTCGGTCCCACAGGCCCCCGCGCCCGCGCCGGTTCAGCCGACCCTCACGCCGGAACAGGAGATGGCGATGAAGGTCGCGGCGGTGCTGTCGACGCTCGACACCGAGATGACGTTCCGGGCCCGGGCCTACGAGTGGAACTTCGAGGCGTGGGAGCTGTTGCCGGGCGATCTGCTCGAGAAGATCTCGACGGCCCCGGACGTCGCGGCGTTCTTCGCGGCCTTCGAGGATCCTCGGTGGCACGTCAACCCCGAGGCGCTCGTCAAGATGAGGCAGCAGGTCACCGGCGAGCCAAAGATCGCCCAGTGGATGCAGATCGGCATGAAGGAACTCGCCGGGTGGTTCGAGAAAGCCAAGCAGGATCCGACGTTCAGTCCCGGCGGCGACGCCGACGGGGATGGTGAGGAGGGATAGGCCATGGCCGACGGAAACGCCCACGAACTGGATCCCGGCAAGGAGCTCGCCGTGGGGCTCGTGCAGAACCTCGCGGAGGCGAACCGGAACCTCGAGATCGGGCGCAAGATCTCGATGGAGCTCGGCGAGCAGGTCGACACGCTCGTCGGATACTTTGAAGTGTTCTCCCGCGCCATGGAGCTCCTCGACGAGCAACGGGGCAAGAAACTCAGTCTGGCGGATTTCTCGCGGGCTTGGGTCGACGCCGAGGGGGAGGTGTTCGGCGACGACGATGACGACGAGGGCGGCGAGGCCGTGCCCGTCGAGCCGACCCCGGTGGGCGACGGGCACTTCAGGAGGCGGTGATGAAAATCCCGGTCAATCCGGAACCCATCCGGCTCCCGATGGCGAACCTCACGCCAGAGCAGAAAGCGGAAGAGACGGCGTACCTGCTCGACCTGTGGAGCCGCGGCGAGGCGTCGACCCGCGACACGGCCCGCCGCCTTGGGATGACGTACCGGGACTTCATCGAGTTCTGCTCGGCCCGGGGATATTCGGTTTCACGATGACCTTAATCTACAAAGCTGAAAAGCACCCGTTTCTTGCGACGCGCCATCACATCTGCGGCCCCTCGACGGGGAATCCCGAAGAATTGACGGTTGCGCAGGGTGAACCTTACAGCGTTGTGATGCCGTGGACGATCGAGGTCGGGCGCGGGAAATGCCACCACTGGGTCCTTCGAATCGATTTCTGCCCGTGGTGCGGCATCTTTTTGAAAGACATCGACAAGTCATCGAAATAGCAAATCCGCTTGACACATCATTCATGTCGCCGTACTATTCTCACCAGTACGACAGCGACGCCCCGGAGAGGCGAGAAAGGTCGTTGGTGGTGGAGGAAACGGTCGTGCGGTGCCCGCGATGTGGACACTTCATCACGCGTGGGCAGAAGATCGAAGGGGCCTTCGAGTTTGCCTGTTCGACCAAAGAATGCCGCAGGACCGTTTTCGTGACCGTCAACCTCGAAACGGTGACGGTGATGATCCGCCGGATGGAATGTAGGGTATAGGGCTCAAGAGACAAGCGAGCCATGACCCACGCACGTGGGAGATTTCATGGTTCGCGTCACGCTCGAAGACATCCCCGCGACGAGGTTCACGTCCTCCACCATAAAGCGCATGTACGAACTCGTCGGCAAAGCAAAAGTCGATGAGAAGTTTCAAAGGGTAATTTATTCCATCGTCAATCACTCCATGCGGGGCCGGTGGAAAGAGTACCGCGCCGAGATCCAGACGATCCTTGACTGGTTCCGCGCCAACCACGACTACCGTCGCGACCCATCGAATGTCGAACTCCTGCAAGACCCATGGGCCACGATGGATCGCCGTCGGTTCGATTGCGACGATTCGTCCATTTGGCTCGCCGCCGCCGCCGAGGTCCTCGGGGCCCCGGCGAGGTTCGTGACGGTCTCGACGCGGCCCGACAAGGAACCGTCTCACGTCTATCTGGAAGTGCTGATCGGCCACGAGTGGGTCCCGATCGACGCCATCATGCCGGGCGCACCGGTCGGGTGGGCCCCGCCCGACGAAAGCATCACGGACAGGAAAATCTGGGACCGACGGAGCGTCGGCCTCTCGATGGAGGGCCTCGGGATGGGCGAATTGAAGGCTTGGAACGGCGGACCTTATCCGGTCAACGGCAGCGGGATGCCGACGCCGCCGGTCAACTGGGAGGGCGGGTTCTCGAGCGGCCTGTACGACGTCAATCGGCCCGGGGTGGCCGACGACGTCAGCCACACGTTCGCGGCCCCGATGCCGGGCGCGTCGGTGACGTCGCCCCGCTGGACCCCTTCGAAGAACGTGAACCGGTCGCAAGACCCTCGCCAGACCGATTACCCCGGCGGGGCGCGATACAGCGCCGGATACCCCATCGTGCCGCACCCGTTGCCCGGCGACGTCTACGGCGTCATACCGGCGAGCGAGGTCCCGATGGAGTTCAGTCCCGACGCGTGGACCAACCCCGTGCCCGACGCCGGGGAGCTGGCCGCCGCGGACCTCCCCAACCGGCTCATCTCGGCGGACCAGTATCTTCGACAGCTCGAAGGCCTCGGGGCCATCGACGTCGCCGCCATCGCGATGCAGGTCCTGACGGAAAAGCAGCAGGCCGACGCCAAGGCCGCCGAGGCCGCGAGGCTCGCGTCGCTCGCCGAGATCGAAAAGCGGAAGCTCATCACGGAATCCGACGTCCCCATCTACAAGAAGTCGTGGTTCCTCCCCGTCGCGGGGGCCGCGGGGATGTTCCTCTTCAAGGGCGGAGCCGAACTCTTCGGTCGCCGCAAGGCCAAGTACAAAAGGAATCCGGGCATGAACATCTCAAAGCTCATCGTGCCGGGGGCCATAGCCATCGGGGCCGTGATGCTGCTCTCGAAGAAAAAGCCGCCGACGCAGGAAGCCGTGGAGACCGGCGTCCTCACGGACCCATTCTCCTCTGAACCGGGAATGCCCGCCGGTTCTGGATTTGGACAGTTTCCGCTGATCTCGCTCGCGCCGCCTCCGCCGCCTCCGCCACCCCCACCCGGCGGGGCTCCGACGTCAGCGGCGGACACGTCCGTCTTCAACAACATCATCAACACCCTCGTGCCGCTCGGCGTCTCGGCCTATACGGCCTACCAGCAGCAGAAGCAGATGCAGGACATGCTTGACGCGCAGAAGAAAGCCGCGGCCCAGATGGCCGCGATGCAGACGACGGCATACCGGCCCATAATCCCCGCGTCGGTCGGGGGGATTCCGAGCTGGCTCATCCCGGTCGGCATCGGAACCGCGGCGCTGGTGGCGATCCCGATGTTGATGGGGCGGCGCGGCGGCGGATCCTCGCGGCGTCCGACGAGGCGTCGGCGGCGATAGGATGAACTCGCTTGAACTCGTCTCGGATCTGGCCAGCATGGCCGCGGTCGACGCGGTCCGGCGGGTGAATCTCGGCGAGCTCACCACGATGGGCGACGTGACCGACTACATCGGATCCGCCGTGACGGTGTTCCTCAACCAGTACGGGCCACAGGTTGCACAGAAGCTCGCCGAGATCGCGGAACCCGCGGCAAGGAAAGCCGCCGACATCATCGGGCCCGTCGTGGAGGAGAAGCTCCGGGCGGCGGTGCCGCTCTTCGCGGGCATCTCGGGCGGCCTCATCGGGCTTTCGATCTTGGCGGGCATCTGGATCTCGAGGACGACGTTCAAGGCGACGCGGCGGAATCCGTCGCGCAGGAGGGTGACATGAGCGTTCAGTCGATCTTGGATGAAAGCGCATCGCTCCGGGACCTTGAGCTCAAGGCCGACGGGGCCATCTCGGTGACGTTTGCTCCCGGGGTCCGGTACAGCGACACCCAAATCCGGGTCGCCATGGATAGCTATGTGAAGCCCGTCGAAGGAAGGGCGGCTCGGCTCATGTCTTGGATCATGTCTGCCGCGCCGATGAACTTTCCCCTTCTGGAGCTCGGAGAACGGCACCTCGCGACCGCGAAGACGCTTCGGGACCGTTGGACTGCGGGCTTTAATTACAGCGTAAAGGGAGAAATGGATCGACTCTCGGCAATCATCCGTTCCAACGAGGAGCGGATCAAAGGGATCGAGGGCTCCATCGCGGCGCAGATCACCAAGGTGGCGGAAAAGATCGTGGAAGAGGCTGGAGAGGCGGCTCCCAAGATACCCTCGCTGGTCCCTTGGTGGGTCTGGGCCGGGGGCGCGGGCGTCGCGGCCCTCGCGCTCTCATCGAAGTTCAGCTCGAACCCCGCGGGAGGCCTGCTTCCGCTCCTCCTCGTCGGCGGCGGTGCCATCGTGGCCGCCAAGGTCATCAAGGAAAAGCAGAAGAAGAGCCCCAAGGCGCTCCGCGAGGGTGCCGAGCAACTTCGCGGTCAGGCCAACGCGCTCGAGCGGCTCGGCGACAACGCGAGCGCCTACGGGCTTCGCAGACAGGCCGAACAGCTCGATCAGGAGGCCGCCGTCATCGAGGCTCGCGAGTTCGTCGGGCCGCCCGCGCCGGAAGCCCTGATGCAGGCGGGCCGCCCGGAGTTCTCGGTCAACCCGCAGGTCGAGGCGTACCTCAAGGCCGCGGCGGACCGCCGGGCCACGGCGGAGATCCTTCGCAAACAAAGAATGCCCGAGTCGGCCATTCTGCCGCTCGAGCACGAGGCGGTCATGTTTGAACAGATGGCCAGCGCGGTCGAGAAGCGATGAGCCAGAGCCTTCGCGAGCGTCAGGTGATCCAGCACGCCATCAAGGCCGAGTACACGGCGTGGCGGAAGAAGCTCCGTCGCGAGCCGACGGTCAAGGAGAGGAAGCAGATCGTGGCGATCGGGATGGCGAAGGCGAGGAAGGTCGTGCCGGGGATTCCGAAGAAGAATCCCACCGAAGCCTACACGGGCCGGGAGTTCTCCGCCGGGAAGCCGCTCTGGGACGGCCTCACGGAGCGCGAGGCTCACGCGCTCTTGGCGATCCTGCGGGAGAACAGCGTCGAGGGCACGGTCGAGATGGTCCCGACGGGCGTGGTGGGCCAGTTCACGTGGAGCGTGTACGTCACGCAGGCCGTCGACAGCTATGTGAGGATGGTCCTCGAGGGGGTCGTGGACCGGTTCGCCCAGATGCTGATCAAGTACCGCATGATGGGCGGCAAGGGAGACGTCCCCGGGATCCAGTACGGAGGCGGTAAACCGTACACGGGTTCATCGCGTCCTCGCAAACTTCGTCCGGGCAAAGGGGCGGGATGGAATCCGAAGAAAAACCCCCACATCGTCGTCGACTCCGCGACGAACGAGATCGTCTCGGTCGTGCGTGGACACCCGATCAGCACGTTCAATAAAGCCTTCGGGGTGGCTCGCCGGGAAGCCGCGAAGCGTGGTCGCCTGATGGACGTCATCGCGCACCCCTACGTGCCCCGAGGGTTCGCGAAGGGCGCGAAGATCAGTCCGCTCTTCAGGATGATGGGCGGGTACGTGCAGGTCGACGCCCAAGGGGGCGTGCATAACGTGAATCCGAAGAAGAACCCGCTTACGACCGATGAGTTCGAAGAAATTCACCACCACGCCTCCGGTAATCTCCGGGCTGGATACACGTGGCCCGAGGGCTCCGCGCCTCGCACGATGCTTTTTGCCGCCGCCGCCGAGGCGAAAAGAGTCGCCAATAAATACTACGGAGGATATGGGCAGAACCCCTCCCTCGTCCCCGCCATCGCGGCGGGCGTCGCGGGGGCCGTGGCGAGCAAGGTGCTGTCGAATCCTTTGACCTCAAAGGAGCAGGGAGATCTCAAGGCGGAGGCTGGCCCGCTCTATCGCCGCGGGCATGATCTCGCGGCCCGCGGGTGGGGTCGCGCTGGCCAGCATTTTCACGGACAGGCGGACGCCCGTCACGACATCGCTTACAGATATGCGGATACGACGCGACAGGCGGATGAGCACAGGGAGAATCCGATGGGCGAAGGCCGATTCATCGTCACGCGGGACGGGAAAGAAGTCGCGAAGGTCTCGTCGGAGAACGAGGGGTTCAAGTTCATCCACGACGCGCAGGACCAGAGCGTCGACTGGGCCATGGCCCACGAAGGATGGGACGTCGTCAAGATCGAAGGCGGCAAGGTCGTGTACTCCATGAAGGCGGCCTCGCGGGAGTTTCAGGCGAAGCTTCGTCGCGAGGCCGACGACATCAGACGACGTGGACGCCACCAGAGCAATCCCCACCTCGAAGGCGAGGAATGTGAGATGTGCGGCGGGCCGCTCGGGTTCCTCGGCCAGCTCGGGAACCTCGAGCATTACCAGTGCCGGAACTGCGGGGCCGAGACGTCGGTGCCGTCGCCGGTGACGAAAAAGATCAAGTGCCGGTGCGGAAGGGTGCTGGAACTTGAAGGCGACACCGAGTGCTCGTGCGGCCAGTGGTACAACGCGTTCGGGCAGCGCCTCAAGGATCCGTCCCAGTGGGAAGAAGAAGGGAACCCCCTCACGGCGGACGAGACCCGTCGCCTCGGAGCCTCGAGGGAATGGAACAAGGGGCAGGCCGATACGTCGAAGGGGAGTGCGCTCCACTACGGGGCCGCGTATTTCCGTGGCCGCGAGCATCAGGCCACCGAGGACATCGAGCGGTTCGGGTACCGAGGGAATCCAGACCATCCGCTCACTCCGAGGATCAACGAGCTCTTCCGTCAGCTTGATGCCATGAAGGCTCAGGGGCTTGGCGGGACCCCCGAGTACATGAAGCTCCTCCACGAAGCCATGATGCTGACGCAGCAACGCTCTGGAAGGATGATCAGCGGAAGGGTCGGGGGGTCCACATCTTCTTTGAGGCCCGGAGAACGGTTCCGTGCCGTTCCGTGGCCCTCTGGGAAGGTGGGGGGCACTATGAACCAGATTCTCGCCAAGATCCAGAATGCCGTCGAGACAGGTCAGCAGGGCGACGTCGTCGACATCTGGGTCGAGGAGCTCTTCCAGTGGGCCCGGGCCCACGGGTCCTCTGGGATCCCTTGGGACGCGTTCCCGCTCGCGAAGTCCTACTACGACTCCAGAGTCGCGATGGCGCGGCGCGGCGGATATGCCAGCAACCCCCTCCTCATGACGGTGGTGAATCCGGGGAACGGAAACCCCATCCAGAAGCTCCTCACCAAGGAAGTTCTGGCGAAGCTGCCCCCGCTGTACAGTCAGGAGAGCGTCGCGGACCCGCTCGCACAGGTGAAGTTCTTCACCCCGTGGTCCAACTGGACTTGGTACGCGACCGAATTCGACGGGCAGGACACGTTCTTTGGCCTCGTGCAGGGTCACGAGACGGAACTCGGATACTTCAGCCTGTCGGAGCTCTCGGGCCTCAGGGGTCCGGGCGGACTTCGGATCGAGCGCGATATCCACTTCAGGCCGACGCCGCTTTCGCGGATCAGGGGCGGCGCGGTTTCGAACCCGAAACCCCGCTGCGACCCCCGGACCTGCGCGAACCCGGGCCATCAGCCCAAGGTCCGCGTCTGGAAAGGCTTCAAGGGCGAGTGGTACTGGAGGCTCGTGGATCCTCACGGCAAGTCGGTTCCCATGACGGGCAAGGCGCGAAGCGAGCGCGGGGCCAAGAGGATCGCGAACCAGCATCTGCGGAAGTGCGCGAAGAGGAATCCGCTGACGGCGAAGGAGGCCGCCTACCACCTGCGCGACGCGAAGGCGTCGCTCAAATACGCGAAATCGGAGCCTCGAAGCCGCGGAGGCGCGTTCGACGCTGGCCGCGCTTACGGGCAAGCCAAGGTCGTGATGACGTCCGGGCCCAAGAGGGCCGTTCGTCCCGCGGATCGGATTCGCAGCAAGGCGATGTCGGTGATGCAGCGCACCGGATGGAGCAACAATTCTGCGAAGAAGAACCCCGGCGGTCGCCGCCGCAAGGTCACGATGTCGCTCGAGAAGTTCGCCCGGTGGGTCAAGCGGCAGAACGATCCGGCGCTGTGGCGGGACTTCATGAAGAAGGTCAACGGGTACAAGAATTGGACCCACGGGACGATGCCCAAGACCGTCACGGTCGAGCAGATCGAGAAGCCGGGCGTCAAGGGCGTCTGGATGACGTACAACGCGGGCCGTCAGCCGGAATCGACCTACGTGATGCCGGGCCACTCGAAGCGCAAGGGCGCGTGGAAACACAAGTGGGGCTCGATGCCGGAGATCAAGAACGATCCCGAAGCGGGCATGGTGCTGACGAAGCTCAAAGGTCAGTCGAAAATATCCGATTTCTATCACCGATGATGGAGGGTAGCGCATGAGTTTTCTTCTCGCGACGTTGAACCCGGGTCCCAAGCGGCGGCGCAAGGGTCGTCGCCGGAAGCTCTCGGAATGGCAAAGGGCGGTCAAGCGGCACGGCGGCGTCATGCAGGCCGTCAGGGCTCGCAGGAAAAAGAGAAAATCTTCAAAGCGCCGGTCGGCGAGCAAGGGGCGGATGTCCCGCCTCCGTCGGTCGCGCAGACATCAGAGCAAGGAGCTCACCATGGCGAAGACTCGGAGACGTCGGCGCGGCGGTGCTCGCAGGGCCCGTCGGGTTCGCCGGAACATCTGGCGCGGTCAGCCGCGCCGTCACGCGAAGGCCGCGAAGCTCGGTTGGGCCCGGCGTCGTCGCAAGCACGCGGGCGGCAAGGTTCGTCACCGTCGGCGGCGGAGCCGCGTTCACAGCCACGTCCCGGCGCGGTTCCACGCCCGGGCGGCCCGCGGGCGGAGATACGCGGCCAACTCGGTCCTGCCGGTTTCGTGGAATCCCAAGCGGCGTCGGCGTCACTATCGCCGGAATTCCGTGCTCCCCGTGAGCTGGAATCCGGGCGGGGCGATGAGCGACGTGCTGGGCAAGCTGCAGAAGTTCGTCTCGGTGGACTTCCTGACCAAGGAAATGCTCCCCGTGGCGGGCGGCTTCGTGGGCGCGAAGTTCGCGGGCAAGTTCATCAAGGACCTCGTGGGCCCCACGGTCAGCGGGTTCATCGGGTCGTCCAAGGAAGCGACCGCGTTCGTCAACATGGGCTCGCAGGCCCTCGGGGCCAGCCTGCTCAGCTACGCGGTGGGCCGGTTCATCGACCGGTCGATGGGCGAGAAGGTCTTCATCGGCGCGGTCGTGTCGATCGGCCATGAGCTCCTGAAGCTCATCGTTCCGGCGCTCCTTGGCGACAAGGTCGCGGCGGACCTCGGGCTGTCCGGCTTCGGCGACATCTCGGACTCCATGCGCGATGCGGTTTCGCGGCGCGTCGAAGCTCAGCTCAGCGGGATGGGCGAGTTCATGAACGTGACGGCGCTTCGTCCGCAGCTCAACGGGCTCGGGATGGGCGAGTACGTCAACACCACGGCGCTGCGTCCGCAGGGGGCTTTCGCGCCCGCGCTGCGTGACAGCGGCATGGGGGACGGCGACTCGATCCTCTAGTGTTTCTCCCGTGGGGGCCGGACCGTCCGGTTCCGGCCCTCACGGATTACGCTTTAAGTCCGGACATGTCCGCCCGTACGAACACGTGGCGGTATGGAGGCTTTCATGATTACGTCCGAGGGGGCTGGCAGGCCCCCGGTGGGTTTTGAGTACGCGCTCGCCACGCCCTCGGGGCAGGCGATCCTGCGTCCTCTTCGGTATCCGCTCTAGAATTGTGGAGCCCCGTAGGGTAACCTACGGGTGAAAAACCTGTGCTGATTGACTCGGAAGCTGCGATGCCAACGAGGGCGAACCTCGGAAGAAATTCCAAGGACGCTGAACGACTGAGCGCACGGGCACCCCTCGGGGTGATGCAACAGTCTGAACTCGCGGGAATTGAACCGCGAGAGATGGGGCCGAAGAGCCCTGTCCGCCAGTTCATGAATTGAACTGGTCACAAAGTAACAGCCTGACGATACCGAGATCATCACGAACGGCCAGACGGCGGTGCTGACGCTGTTCAGCAACCATCGGCAGTTCGTGGGCGGAGCGGCGAAGGACGAGTGCGACACCAACATGACGCTGGACAACCAGATCGGTCATCCGTCGCTCTACGACCTCGTCGGCTTCACGGCGGAACTGGAGCTCGGTGTCTCGCAGGCCGACTTCAACACCATCTACGACGGAATGACGTTCCGTTGGGTGTTCGGCGCGAACACGATCTTCACCCGCACGACGCTGAAGAAGATCCCGCAGAGCACGGGCCCTGTCGGATTCAACAGCGCGGGCACCATCATCACGAACGGGCTCGCGACGTCGCGGGAGTTCTACAACTTCACGACGCCGGACCGGAAGGCTCGCCGGATCGACTCCGTCGAACAGTTCCGGGCGGAGCTCAACCCGTGTCAGGCTCTTTCGATCACGGCGGCAAATCGCCGGATCACCGTTTACATGATTGGCATCCTCTCAAAGCGGAAGGCCCCTGTGGGCGCTTCCAAAGCGTGGAGCCTCGCGGCGTAATCCGCGATGGAAGAACCTGTGCTGATTGACTCGGAGACTGAGATGTCAACGAGGCCCAAGCAGGCGAAGGCCGTGCAGGGTGAACGACTGAGCGCACGGGCACCCCTCGGGGTGATGCAACAGTCTGAACTCGCGGGAATTGAATCGCGAGAGGCGGGGCCGAAGAGCCCTGCCCGCCTGAGAAATCAGGTCATCAAGTAACAGTCTGACAGCAATCTGTAAACCGTCGAACAACCCCGGTCGAAAGGCCGGGGTTGTTTCTTTTACGGAAACCTTGAAGCGACGAGCTTGCAGAACGAGATGAATTCGTCTTTCGAAAGCGCTCTCTTTGCCCTGTTGACCTCGAGGTCGACCCATTCGATGTTTTCAAGGAGTCCGACTTGGTCTCTGAAGAGAGACCTTGGGTTTTTGTGGTCGATGGAGGCGTTCGCGCCCACCACCAGCTTCCTTCCGGTGTAGGGGCACGTATGGCTCTGGCTCTCGAGCAGCTTTTTTACCCTCTCTCCAGATCCTTTACCGAGAATTCCGTTTCTTGCCGCAGCCTGACTGAACCAGTGTTTTTCGCACCAAGATTTTGTTCCCGGGATCGTCGGGGTCGGGCAGGCGCGGCACAGTCCCTCTTGCCTGTTCTTGTCAACCCACTTCCTCTGTTGCCGAAGATTCCCGCACTTGGTGGAGCAGTATTTTTGGGCCCACCTTGTCGCGGAAAACGTTTCATGGCACACGGGGCATTCGAATTGTCCAAACGGACGCTCCGCCCCCCGACTCGTGACGGTTGATGGATTTCTGAGCTGGCTCATAAGTTCCTTCTGCCGTTCCCTGCATTTTTCAGAACAGTACCTGTGGTGGGCCCGTTGTGGGCTGAAGGTGGATTTGCAGATTACACATTCCCTTTGAGGAAGTTGAATTTTCGGAGGGCATTTCCTTCCCGGCTTGCCTCCGGGTCTGCGGCGTGGTACGGTCTCGTCAGCCATCATGGCTCCTTTCTCACGAAAAGGGTCTCGGTGGTCAGGACCCGATGCCCGCTCCAACGGGTATCGGGTTCGCTTGCATTATAGCCCATCCCAAGGTAGACTTCACACGGAATCAAGGCGGCAAGAGACGCCTGCCGGGCGTGGTGGCTGCGAGGTGTGAAATCCTTTCTGCAGCCAGCGCAGGAGGTAGGCGTGGCGAATCTCGCGTCGTACATCCGGACCCCCCGGGGCATCGTCGTCAATCCCGTCAAGGAGAGGGTTCGGGCCTATCACGTCGTTTCGAATCCCGTGACGTCGGTCCTGACCGCCGCGGGGACCGCGGGGGCCACGCAGGAAGTCAGCTTTCTCATCGACTCGTGGGGCCACTTCGACTGGCAGTACATCGTCGGGACCCAGACGTCGGAATACTTCGTCGACTTCTTCGATCCCAACAGGGGTCCAAAGAAAAATCTCGGCAACAAGCCCGTGTCGAGCGCCAACATCGTCGGGACGGGCCAGCGTCCGTTCCGGCTCCCCGAGCCGTACTTCTTCAACATCGGCGACGGCCAGCGGGTCTTGGTCGCGACGCTCCGGAACCTCTTGAGCGACAGTTCCATCACGGTGAGGCTTGCGCTCTACGGGCGGAAGTTCTTCCACCAGAACGCGCCGCCGGAGGTCTCGCGGAGACTCTTCGACGCCTTCGGGGGTCTCAGGAACGAGGAGCGGGCGTACACGTATTTCCTCTCGCCGCGTGAATACGCGGGCGACGGGACCCCCGTGACGGTCGGGGCCCTCGGGACCACGACCTTTACGTTCGAGTCCGACTCCGACTACGACAGCGATCTCCACAAGCTCATGGTGTCCGCGCAGGGCGCGTTCAGCTTCACGCTCCGCGAGAGCTCGACCGACCGGGTCTTGGCCAACGACGTCTTCCTCGGGACGCTCGGGTGGGGGACGGCGCAGTTCCCGTTCTACTTCGCCGACACGCTCCTCTTCGAGCGGGGCCGTCAGCTCATCATGGACATCACGGACCTCTCGGGGTCCACGAACCGCATCGCCGCCACCATCGCGGGCCGCGTGCTGAGATACGAGAGGTAACGATGCCGCTTGCGACGTTCATCGAGGTCACGGGACGGAACCCCGACGGGTCCGTCCGGCGGGGCGTCAAGATCAATCCCGTGAAGCCGTTCGTGCGCGGCTACTGGATGATCGACCCCAACAACGAGACCGTCACGCTGGCCGCGCAGGGCGCGGCGGGCGACTCCGCGACGGTCAGGTTCAACATCAACTCGCAGGGCCACTTCGACTGGGTCTACACCATGGGGGTCTCGACGGGCGCGTATTCGCTGGAGTTCTACGACGCCCAGTCGAACCGCAGGCTCCAGAACCGGCCCGTCAACAGCCTCCACATCGTCGGGATCGCGACGCGGCCCTTCCGGCTCCCGAAGGACTATTTCCTCGACGTGGGCAAGTCGGCCCGCGAGGTCTCGTGCGTGATCCGGAACCTCACCGGGACCCAGAACCTCGTCCGGCTTGTCCTGTACGGCAGGCGGTTTTATCACCGCGAGATGCCAGAGGGGATGGCCGATGAAGTGATCAAGAGCCTCGCGCCGAAATGGAACGAGTACAGCTTCTTCCTCGTGCCCCGCGAGACCAACATGGACGGGACGGTCACCGCCGTGGGGGCCAACGCGAGGGCGGTGTTCATGTTCGATCAGGACGACAACGCCGACTTCGAGGTCCAGAAGCTCATGATCACGTCCACGGGGACGTTCACGTTCGAGCTCCGCGAGAACGACAAGCGGCAGGTCATCGCGACGGGCGCGATCGACTCCACGATGGGGTCCGGGAACAGCGAGTTTCCGTTCATCTTCGCCGACACGTTCCTGCTTGAGCGCAAGAAGCAGCTCTTGCTCGAGGTCACCGACACGTCGGGGAATTCGAATTCGATCTTCGCGACGTTGGCGGGCAAGCGGATGCAGTACCGATAGAGGGAGCTATGGCGCGAAAGAGCTTGGATCTTGACGTCGACAGCCCCGAAAAGGTGGCGTCGATTCTCCTCAGCGCCGCGCAGGACTACTACGAGTCTGCCGGGGAACTTGACGCGGCGTGGCAAGACCCCGGCGCGGGGAGGCCGTGGATCAAGATCGCCAAGATTCTTGAGAGGGCCGCAGCCCAGATCGAGAGAGCCCTGTGATGCTCGGGCAAGTTCCCCGGGTGGACCGCGACGTTACGATCCACGACTACACCCCGGGACAGGCGATTCCCCCGATGGTCCGGGATCCCCGGACCGGCAAGGTCGTCGTCAACGAGCTCAAGCGGTACGTCAAGCCCTACACGATGGTGACGGATCAGCCGACCATCACGCTGGCGGCCAACGCGATCTCGGACCCGATTCCGATGCTGATCGACAACAAGGGGCACTTCGAGGTTTACAGCGCCTTCTTCACGTCGCAACGCGCCGAGGGGTTCACGGTCAAGCTCTTCGACGCCAAGGGGCGTCCGATCCTGATGAACCGCGAGGTCCACGTTGGGACCATCGCGTCCGGCGGGGGCGTCAACACGGGTCAGGAGGTCTTCACCGCCACGACGTCGGCGGGCCGCCCCTTCGTGTGGCCCGAGAGCTTCTTCATGAACTCTGAAGAGAACGGGACCATGATCGTGGCCCAGTTCCGGAACCTCTCGTCGAGCCAGAACGTGATCCGGTTCGGGCTCCACGGGCTCCGGTGGTATCACCTCCACGCGCCCGACCGGATCGCGCAGCGGATCGAACGGATCTACCGCGACAAGGTCCGGACGATGCCGTTCTTCTACACCACCGAGCAGCGGATCGTCCTCACGGGGAGCGGGACCGCGTCGGAGGACATGCGCTTCACCGACGAGGCGTGGACCGAATGGGTGAAGTCCATGAGGGTCTCGACGGGACGGTTCAACTGCCGCATCATCGAGAAGGCCTCGAGGAAGAGGTTCATGGAGATCGAGGTGCGCGACACGCTCGTGTTCGGCAACGGGGAGTTCCCGTTCCTCATGTGGGAGCCGGTGCTGTTCGAGCCCAACTACAAACTCACGTTCGAGCTCACGGACCTCTCGGGGTCAAGCAATACGATCTGGATCACGCTGGGGTGTCGGAAGATCCTGTCGGACCCGCAGGAGACGCAGCTGGCCCGCCCCGGGACCTCGTGGGGAGGTGAATGATGTCCACTCCGAAGCTCGGCGACATCCAGTGGAAGGACCGGGATCCTCTCGAGACCTATTTCGACATCGCCGAACAGGGCGTCAAGCTGCCCCGTCGGAAGTGGATCGTCAAGCCTGAATGGATGCCCTGCAACGTCAACGTGGCCAAGCTCGGCCTGCCCCCGGGGCCCGCGGCGGACCTCACGCAGGCCATCATCGCGGCCCAGCAGGAGATGCTCGAGTGCCACACGCTGCCCCGGCTGTGGCAGCTCTTGGCCGACTTCTGGATCAAGGCCCAGTGCGGGACCTATTTCGTCAAGGGGCCCAACTGGATCGAGCCTCCCGTGACGGCCCGGGCCATCGACGCCCGCAACGAGACCCTGACGGCCCTCGACGAGTACGGGGCCGCGACGACCGTCACGAGCTTCACGGTCCCGGACCGGTTCGTCGGGACCCTCTTGGGGTTCGGCCATGAGCTGAACCCCGGGGCCACGTGGAGTACGGGGACCGTGACGTGGAACATTCTCATCAATGGCGATCCCGCGCCCCAGTACCAGAACTTCATCCAGCAGATCGGGGAGTACCGGAACCCGACGCGGTTCCCTTCCCCCATCAGGGTCAAGCACCTCGACGAGGTCCTCGTGACGGCCACGACGCTCGTGGCGGGCATCTCGGCGACGGCGCGGCTCATCGGGTTCATGTACCCCGTCAAGGAGGTCACGCAGGACGGGAGTTACCGCGAGTACCACACGGCCTTCTAGGAGCAGACCATGGCGATGCCGGTCAACGGTCATCTTCAGCCGGTCGACATCCGCCGCGAGAGCGACGGCGTCGCGGTCAGCATCATCACGACGGCGGGAATTCCACGGCTCGCCGTCGACTCCCTCGCGACGGTGGCGGCCAGCGTGACCATTTCGCCCTCGAGCTGGACCCCGGCGGCTCCCGCGCAGGTGACGATCGGGGCCGCGTCGGCGGCCTTGGTGGCCGCCAACGCGACGAGGAAGTTTCTCTATCTCAGCTGCGTCACCGCGGGGGCCCGGTTTTCGCTCCACCTCGCGGGCGGCGCTGCCGTGCTCGACACCGGCATCACGCAGCCGACCTTCAACCCCGCCGCGTTCGACGCCGCGACGGGCGTCCCCTTGGGGGCCGTGAACGGCATCGCGAGCGGGGCGGGCACCGTGATTGCGATTCAGGACGCATCGTAGATGGGCTTCACCGCCACCACGCCTCTTGACGTCGCCGCGCAGGTTGACCCCAACCTGCGGCGCGACATCTTCTTGAACGACGACGTCGCGATCCGCTTCGGGGCCCTGTCGACGGACACGAATCAATCGTTCGGCGAGGTCTACTACGACTCCGGCGCGAACGAATTCCGCATCGACTCCACGCGGAGCGGCGCGGGCGTCGCGAGGGACATCGTCGTCAGGACCGGCAACACCCCCACCGAGGCGCTCCGCGTCACGACGGCCCAGAACCTCCTCGTAGGAAGATCCACCGAGGTCGCCGCCGCGACCCACATCGGGGTCTTTGAAAGAATCCAAAACGCCGGGACCTACGTCAACGTCAGGAATACAAGCGTAGCTGCATCAGTCGAGGCTGGATTCCTGATCGACAACGGCACCGTGACTGGCGGGCTGGACATGGCTGGGTCTGGGACTGCGTTCGGAAGCTACTTCACCGCAAATACCCTGATGCTCACCGCGGGGCCCTCGGCGGCCCAACTACTACTCCGTACTAATGATTCTCCGATAAAGATCGCTCCCGCCCTGACTCAAGCGATCCACATCACCACAGCCGGGGTGGTCATCGTCTCCTCGACGGTGATAGTTCCTGCGAGTAGCGAAAGTGTACTTATAAGAAAAGACCAGAACACCTCAACGATGCTCTACATCGATAATCAAACAAGTGGCACTTCCGCTGCGTCAGGAATATTCTTTACAGCGGGTGGTGCTGGAACTGATGCCAGCGGATTCCTGTTTGCCCGTAGCGCTGGGTTTACCCCGATCTCTGGGACAGAGGCAGACTCCGTAGATCTGAGCGCAAACTCTGTCTCCTTAAACGGTCTCATTCTAAACTGCGTCGGAGCAAGCAAGATCTCCATGAAGACCGACGCGATTGAGCGCGTCAGGGTCAACCCCACGACGGGCGACGTAAACATCGTCAATCAGTTGAGTGTTGGATACGCCGCCGGGACGGCCCCGTTCTTGAAGCAGGTGCAGATTCTTGTCCCCGCGGGGAGCACGGGCATCACGCTCGACGCCACCACGTCGATCCACACGGGCAGCGCAGGCGTGATCCACATTGATCACTTGACCGGGACGGCCAACAACACATCCATTCTAAACGGCACGACCCTGACGGGCAACGCAGACAACGTCAGAGGTATCCAGTCGACGATTGACGATTCGGGCGTGTTGGCGGCGAGCAATCAACTGTCCTCGTTCAACGCCACGATACAGAACAGCGACCCCGATGGCGGTGGAACCACGATCGGGTACCGTTTCAACGATGCGGGCGGCCAGCCTCGGGCGAATCTTCGCGGGTGGAGCTACGACGCCGCCGTGACGGGCTCCGGGACCCTCGTGGGGAGACCGTCCCATGTGTTCTTCGCGAGGCAGATCAACACCCAGACGGGCACGTTCTCGGACGCGACCATCATGGTCTCCCTCGCCCGAACAGTGAACAACGCCAACGTCTCTGGGGTGATAACCCTGAGCAACCCGTTCATCGACATGGCCCTGACGCTGACCGAATCCAGCGGAGCTTCGAACGTCTCGACGGCCACGTTCATCCGCGGCGTCATGAGCGTCGACGCGAATTCCAACACCGTCAGCGGCAACATGGTCTCGATGGCGGTCGACGGGTCGTTGGCCACCGGCGGGGCCATGAACGTCTACCACGTCGTGGACTCGGGCGTCACGCAGAACTCGACCTCGACGCTTCGCGGGATCTTCATCGACTTCTCGGCCTCGTCGGTCGCGACGGCGTCGTCGGCCCTCGAGGGGATACGCATCACGGCCCCGGCGGCCTACGGGGCCGCGACGGAACGGGCCATGATCCTGACGGGCGATGCCCGCACGGTCGACATCTGCACGGACTCGTTCGCGCTCGACATCACGGGCGACACCAGAATCTCGACGGGCCTCCTGACGCACGAGATGGGCACCGGGACCGGCTACGCCACCATGGTGGGGGTGGCGAACGTCAACACCACAGCGGTGACGACCACGACGACCGGCGAAGACGACCTCATGACCTATACGCTGCCCGCCAACTCGCTCAACGCGGCCCTCAAGGCGGCTCATGTCCGCGCCAAGGGGACCACGACGGTGTCGTCGGTAGGCGTCTCGATCAAGCTCTATTGGGGCGGGACGGCGATCCAGACGGCGTCCATCTCCCTCCTTGGTCCCGTGGCGGCGACGATCTGGGAATTCGACGCTTGGATCGTTTCGACCGGGACGGACACGCAAGACATCCACGTTCGGTTCCGCATAGCGGACACATCGCTAAGTTTCACCGAGTACGTCATCGGAACCCACACGACGGCGGCGAAGGATGATGGGTCGGATCAGATCATCAAGGTCACGGGCGACGGGACCGCGGCGGGCCAGATCACGCAGGAATTCATGGAGATAGAGTTCATCAACTAAGGGAGCTCGACGATGGCAAGAACGTTGCAACAAGTCCTGATCCCCATGCTGGTCACTCAGGACAAGGCCGGGGCATGGGTGTACCAGTTCGCAACCCAGCAGGCCACGGCGACCGATCCCGGATCCACCAAGGCGTGGGACCAAGGGGTCAAGATGTGGAATGTAGGCTATACCATCAACGATAAACTGTCCGTGGAAGAAAACCTTCAGGGGATCTACAATCAGGCCGTCACGGAGATGAATCAACCATAGGAGAGATCGGATGGGTAAAGACATCAAGGTCAAGCTCACCACCGACGAAGGTCAGCAGCTCTTCCTCATGGCGTCGAACTTCGTCCTGCCCAAGAAACTCGGCGATCAGGCGTTCTCGGTCGCGGACCGGGGCGTCGCCGCCGACGAGGTCCGGGCGCTCTTCAGGGCCATGAAGGGATACTCGCCCTACGCGCAGACGGGAGAGCGCCGCACCGTGTTCGGGCCCAAGAAGTGCTGGGAAGAGATCAAGGACGGCGAGAAGGTCTCGGGCCACCGGATGCTGGACCACGACCATGAGACCGAAGTCCGGCTCTCCGAGGATGCCGTCAGTGGGGTCGTGTGGCTGCTCCTCTTGGCGATTCATCCCCAAGAGGACGAGAGCAAGCAGGGTCGCGAGATCCCGCCGTTCAACGTGGGCGCTCAAGACCTCTTCATCTGGCCCGTCGCGGAGAAGGTCAAGAAAGTCAAAGCGATCCGGGAATTCATGGGGATGAACAAAGCCGCGCATCGCCGGTGGGACGACGATCCCGAGGAGAAGGTCGGCGAGAAGGCCGTCGAAGCCGAGAAGCAGGAAACCTCCAAGTGAGGCACCATGGACAGTCTTCATCTTGTCCTGATGAGCGCCATCACGGCCATGGCGGGCGTGATCGCGTTTCTATACAAGGACCTCCGGAAGGTTCAGGAAGCCCGGCTCAAGGAGTCTCAGGAGCACGAGGGGACCTTGAAGGAGCTCCGAAGCCTCCTGCAGTCCAAGAAGGGAGGTAAGTGATGGTGCGGGTCGAACAGGCCATTCAGGACACCAAGCGGCGGATCCGCGAGCACATCGTGTCGATCGCGCTCCTCATGAGCGAGGTGTCTCCCGAGGCCCTCGACGACGTCGAGCGGGAGCTCACGACGGCCATCCGGGCGCTTCGGAGCAAGTCCGGACTCAACGGACACGACACCGCGATCATGAAGGAGGGGGCGTGAGACGCGTGATGCTGATCGGGTCCATGGTGGCCGTGATGGCGCTCTCGGGATGCGGGATCTCGGCGGCCCAGCGGGCCGAGCTGATCGACCGTGGCGTCGAGGCGGCTCGGATCGCCGCCGAAGCCGAGGCGCGGAAGCTCCTCGAGAAGGCGGTCGAGAAAGCCGTCGATAAGGCCATCGCGGAAGGCATGAAGCCCGAGGACGTGGCGAAGCTCAAGGAGACGCTGCTCGAGGCGGGCCGGAAGGCCATCGGAGACGCTGGCGAGATCGCGGCGGCGAAGGCCAAGAAGGAGCTGGACGAGCGGACGCCGCCCGCGTCGGGCGGGCTCGGGGGAATCCTCGGGATCCTCGTCACGATTGGCGGGAACCTGCTCAACGCGTACATGTCGAAAAGGGAAAAGCTATGAGCGAAGACATCAAGGCGGTCGCGTCGAAGCCGAAGACCAAGTCGAAGCTGTCGAGCACCAAGTGGATGGTGGCCATGACGGTCATCACGGCGGCGCTCGGCAACGCCGTCACGCAGATGAAGATCGGGGCCGTGGAGCTCATCGTGGCGGGCGGCTTGGCGGCGGTCTACATCCTCGCCGAGACGGCCCTCGACCTCGCAGGGATGAGGAAGGAATAGGGGCGTGGGGCGCAGGAAAAAGTCCCGGGTTCCGTCGTGGCTCCTGCCGGTCGGGCTCGGCGTGGGGGCGTGGATGCTCCTCCGGAGGCGCGACGCGACGCCGATGTCGGGGCTCGGCATCGCGCTCGGCCCCACGGGCGGCACCACCGTGAGCGCCACCACGGGGCTCCCGGACCCCATCGTGAAGTCGTCCGGGACGCTCCTGACGTCGTCGGGGGCCATCCGGGTCGAGGTCGACGTCCCGATGTCGCAAGCGCCGTCGTCCATCACCGAGGCGGCCCTGCTGCCGGGGGCCCAGATCACCCTCCTGCAAAAAGATGGGAGCGAGCAGATCACGGTCCAGCGGGCCGCCGCGCTGGCCCCCGCGACCTTCGTGGCCCCGGCGGTCTCGGCCCCCGCGCCCGCGCCGACGCCCGCCGTGTCGAGCCAGATCCCCATCGCGGCCACCGCGGCCCCCCCGATGGCAAAGCAGTACGCCGACTACACGACCCCGCAGCCCGCCGCGTGGCAGAGTTACTATTCCTCCTATGGGGCCGGACCCGGCGAGGTCTCGGTCGCGACGCCCGGTGGAGACCAGCTCCCCGCGTCGGCCTCGGGGGCTCAAGAGGCCAAGAAAGAAGGCGGCATCCCGTGGTGGGCCATCCCGCTGGCCCTCGTGGCCGTCGGGAGCTAACCCATGGCGCGGCTCGATCCGGTGGCGCTCCGGTATCTCGTCGAGCGCCGACTCCTGATCCCCGCCGCGGGGGCCATCGTCCAGCCCGACACCACCGGGGCCCCGTGGAGGCTCATGGGGGCCTCGGCGGCGCTCGAACAGTTCCGTAGAGTCATCGGGTGGCCCCCGGAGGTCATGGGGGCGTTCTCGGCGGTGCTGCGGGGTCCCTATGAGGACGAGGTCTCGGAACTCGGGTTCGTCGACGCGTTCTACGCCATCCCCCCGGAGGTCAGGCTCCCCGCGGCCCCCTCGTCGGTGCTGCTCATCAGCGAAAGGGTCGTGTCGCCCCAAGACCCTTCGGCGCTCAAAGACTTCCCCTACATGACGAGCCAGTTCTTCTACCCGCCCCCCGTGGGGATTCCCCCGTCGGGACGGTTCACCTACTGGAGCGGCCCCAACGCCCCACGGGACCGGGTGCAATACTGGGCGCTCGACACGTCCAAGCCGTGGGGCGACGTCCGGGGCCCCATGGTGTCGGCCCTCGTGGCCGAGCGGGCCATGTCGAGCTATCCGTGGCCGAGCCCGTCGAACCACGTGCAGGTCTTCTGGACAAAACGGTTCGGGGATCAGTTCCGCCGCCTCATCCTCGCGAGCCCCGGGGCCCGCGAGGGCGACGTCCGGACCGCCATCACGCTTTCGATCATCCAGAACTACGCGACGATCCTCGCGGACGTGCAGGAGTTCATGCAGGCGAAAGAGGAGAAGGCGGCCAAGATGGCGCTCTTCCGGATGATCGCCATGGGGGCCGTGGGGCTCATCCTCATCGCGGTGCCCGGCATCCCGGCGCTCCTGTCCACGACGGTCCAGTCGGCCATGAGCTCCGCGGGGTCGGCGGCGCGGGCCGGGGCCGCGGGCGACATGGAGAAGGCGGCCAAGCAGTTCGCCGCCACCGACGCGGCGTTTGCCGCCGAGGTGGACCGCGTCGCCGAGGAGCTCGATCCCGTCGCGGCGGCTCATGCGCGGGGGATGCCGTACACGAAAGAGGAGCTCGCGGCCCTGATGGAGGAAGACGGGGCCTACCGGGTCTTCGTCGAGAACCGCAACGTCGGCGTCGCCGACACGCCCGACGGGGCCTCGAGGCTCGCGGCTGAAAAATCTGTCCCGGGGAACCGGATCCGTGTATTCTTCAAGGGTTCCCCGGCGGGCGTGTACGTCCGCACGGAGCGCGACATCGTCCCCGTGGACCCCGCGCAGGAGGACGCCGTCTTCGGGTTCTCGCCGGGCACCATGCGGGACATCGCGGGCGAGGCGGATCCGGGGCTCGGGATCCCCGGATGGATCGTCCCCGCCGCGGGGCTCGTCATCGCTGGAGTGCAGAGCTTTGGGAAACATCGAGGTCGACGAAACTAAGCTGGCCGTGCTGCCCTGCGCCCCCACGCTCCGGGCGATCGTGTTTCCGGCGTTGGTCGTGAAGCTCGTCCTCGGGGCCCGCTACGGCGTCACGCAGGATCAGGCCGCCATCGAGTTCGAGGAAGCCCGGGACCTCATGCACCGGCTCGACTTCGAAGTCATCCTCAGGGCGGCGAAGCGCGTCCGCTCCCACCGGCCCGACAAGATCACGAACGCGTCGGTCATCTTGCTCTACGAGATGGCCCGCAAGGTCGTCGCCGAGGAGATCTTCAGGCCCGGCACCACGCGGGTCATCTACTATCCGTCGGCATCCCCCGCGAGCGCCTTCTACCGCTGCGTGGTTCCGTCGATGCGGCTCAACCGGGGCACGAGGGTCGTGGCGTACCCGTCCGTGACGGGCTCGCCCCGCGAGGCGATCGACTACGACGTCGTGGTGCTCCAGCTGGACCACCGGCCCACCACGCTGGCGTTCATGAAGTCTCTCCAGCAGATGGGCAAGAAAGTCATCTACGAGATCGACGACGCCTTCGACGCCCTCGAGGCGTGGCATCCGGGATACGAGAGCTACGCGAAGCTCGACGAGAGGGCTCGGGTGTTCCAGATGATCCGCGAGGCCGACGCCGTGACGGTGTCGACGAAGAATCTCGCGGAACGATACGCCGACAAGGCCAAGCGCATCAAGGTCGTCGACAACCACGTGCCGCTCGGCGCATGGCCCAAAGCGGAGCGCCACGGCACCGGAGAATTCAGGATCCTATGGGCCGGGTCCCCATCCCATGGGGGCGATCTCGAGGTTGTTCGTGGCCCCCTCGAGGCGTTTCTGAAGAACCACGAGGAAGCGCGGCTCATCTTTATGGGCCGGGAACCCCGGGGGCTCGACGGGTTCCGTGAGCGCATCCGGGTCCTTCCGTTTGCGGACTTCAACGCCTACCCGGAACTCCTCGCGAGCGCCAAGGCCGACGTCGCCATCGCGCCGCTGTCCGACTGTCCGTTCAATCTCGGAAAATCAAACCTGAAGTGCCTTGAGTACGGAGCCGCCGGGTATCCCATCGTGGCGTCCGACGTGGGCCCCTACCGGGAGTCCATCGTGCCGGGCCGGTCGGGGATCCTGTGCTCGACGGAACGCGAATGGGTCGACGCCCTCGAGGGCATGGCGGCGTCGCCGGAAGACCGCCGCCGTCTCGCCGCGGGGTCACGAGAGCTCGCGATGAGCCATGATGCCGAGATCTCCGCGCCGGGCCTCGAGGACTTCTTCCTCGGCCTCGTGGAGGCTCCGTGATCACCGACGGAGCCCGGCACCTTCGTCTTGCCCTTCTTGACCCCGAGGTTGGAGACCGGGCGGCGGCGCTGATCCAGCGCGGCTCCAAGGGCGACATCCAAGGTCAGATGGAGCAGGACATCGCCGAGGCCTCGAAGGATACGCCGGAGCACGTCATCGTGTTCAAGTCGGTCGCGTACCCCATGGCGGCCCGGCTCCGGGCCATGAGGATCGCGATCGAGTCCGCGCTCCCCACGAGCCCGACCCCGGAAGGCCGCGAGGCCGCGAGGCTCGCGGCGCTGCCGAACGCGAAGGAGGAGCTCGACTGCTTCTACACCGACATAGCTCTTGCGGCGTTCCTCGCCGACGGCGACGTCCCGGAGCTCCTCGGAAGCTTTGACTGGAAGACCTTCGCGATCGGCATGGCCCCGGCGGCGCTGGGCATCGTGGGAGCCGTGCTGCCCGGCACGATCGGCAACGTGATCAACACCGTGGGGGGCTCGATCTCGAGCGGTCTCTCGAGCATCCTCGCGTCCAAGCAGGCCGGGGATCTCATCAAGAGCCAGCAGGCCGCCGCGCCGCCGCCGGTCCAGACGCAAACCATGACGTCCTCGCTGGTCCCTCAGGAATCGAGCCTCACGAAAGCCCTCCCGTGGCTCATCGGAGGCGGCGTGGTGCTGTTCGTCGTGATGCAGATGAGGAGATGACGTGGAGCCCTATCTGGAAAATCCACAGCTCGCCAACTTCGAATCGCTCAAGCGGAACCGGGACCTCTTCGACGGCGACGTGGTCCCGCAGATCAAGTACGCGAGGGTGACGGTCGGCGAAGGCGACGCGGGATCCGCCACCATCGGGGGCGGGCCCTACATCGAAATCGTGGCCTCGAATCCCGCGTTCCGCTACACCACCGCGGAGGGCCGACAGGTCCCGTTCGGCAAGTCGACGCTCTTCACGTGGACGTCGAAGATGTCGTGTCCCAGTTTCTCGCTCCCCGCGGGGCCCGCCCGCACGGGCGGCACGTGTCCCGCGGCGCTCGCGGCTGCGGTGGAGAAAGAGGGAACCTACGCGGAATTCCATCCGCCGCTTTCAGAAATGCCCGAAGACGAGATCTTCATCTGCGATACATGTTATGCGGGCAAGGGCCGCTACCTCATGTACAAATCGATGTCGCTCGGACAGGTGGCGAAGCTCGAGTGGGTCAAGAAGACCCTCCGGGCCGGGACGTTCGTCCGCCAGATGACCGAGGCCATCGCGTCGCTTTTGAACGACCCCGACGTCGAGGAGCTCTTGGCGTCGAAGCTGGTCTCGAACCGGTTTTTTAGGATCCACGACTCCGGGGACTTCTACGCCCCGGAGTATTACCGCGCATGGACCGAGGTGTGCCGGAATCTTCCAAAAGTGATGTTCTGGGCCCCGACGCGCATGTGGGTCTACCGGGCTTGGCGCGAGGTGTTCCAGAACTATCCTCCGCCCAAGAACCTCGCGCTTCGCCCCAGTGCGCTCTTCACGTCCGCGCCGCCGCCCCAAATCCCCGGGATGGCGGCGGGCACCACGAGCGTCGAGGGAAAGATGAAAAAGCCGGTCAAGAACTGCCCCGCCTACGAGGGCGACGCGGAACATTCGTGCGCGGCGGCGCGGTGCCGCACCTGCTGGGCTGAAAAGCACAAGCCCGTCAACTACATGACCCATTAGGAGGCTTTGTGGACCCAAGACTGAAGGCCATCGTGGACCGCGTCGCGGAGATCCAGATCAAGGACAATCCCGCGGGAGAGTTCGAAGTCGACGGGGCCCAGATTCTCCAGCTCGAGATGCTCCGGAGCGGAATCGAGTTCACCGAGGACGACGTCATCGCGGCTTTCCGGGCCGTCGGGGTTCCGGACGACGACATCGTCTCGACCCTTGAGGATTTTGCGAGCTATATATGATTACCGACGAAGAACTCCGAGAGCTCCACGCGTCCACCTCCCCCACGACGCCCGACCTTCCCGGAGGAGACGACGAGGAAGAGGACGAAGACGACGACGACGTCACCCGCGCCCTCAACCCCGGCACCGGAGACCCGTCGACCGAGGACGACGCGCTCAATGAAGAAGAGGACGACGGCGAGGGCTGTCTCTGCTACGAGGATTGTGACTGCGATCCCTGCGAGTGCGACGAATGCGGCGGCGAGGGGGACGACGCGCACTGTTTGTGCTGCGATGACTGCGAAGAGGAGTCTGATTAGCCGAGGATCTTCCGGACCACCGCGCCCGAAACCCACTCGAGCGCGAGCGGTCCCCGGTACTCGATCACGATCCCGAATCCACCGAAGATCGCCGCGTCGGCCCCGGATTCACCGCGTCTCGGCACGATGCAGTGCCCCACCTCGTGGATCATCATGCCTACGATGAAGTTCATCGACAGCCCGTTGGCCGAGACGTCGCAGCAGATCGTCGAGGGGCGGTGGCCGACATGGAAAAGGGCCCGGCGGGGATCCGCTGCGCCGCGCTTCACCTCGTCGCATTGGGCGAGCTTGAGCCGTAAAAGCCTTTGAACAACCTTCTCGGATCCGACGACCCTTGGAAGATGCCGGGCGCAGAACCGTACCGTGGCCTTGAACGCCCGGATGAGCCGATCAGGCTTTCGGGGCCGCATCGTCGAGGAGCTTCTTGTACACGTCCGCCTGCAGGTTCACGGCTTTGCAGGATTCCTCGTAGAGCCGGACGGCCAGCGGGATCGAGGTCTTGACGACGCTGTCGCGGCTCCGCTCCTCCATGAGGTCGGTCCCGTAGGCCCCGCGGGCGTAGTGGAAGTCGACGATCTCGATGGCCCGCTCGAGCGCGAGGTCGAGGAGCAGCGACTCGTGCCGGACCACCTGCTGGAGCCACCCATAGACGGGCATGAGCGATTCGGGGACAATGCGCTCCATGGGGCACGGGGGCCCCTGCGGCTGGGGTTGATCGAACAGGGTCCCCTCGCGCTCGAACGGACTGCCGTCGCCCCGGACGATCTTACGCGTTTCCTCGCTGTTCATATTCCCTCAGTTTCTCGATCGGGTAGATCATGCCGGACGGGCCCAGCGACTGGCCGCGCCGGGCCATCTCCTCGAGGGTCTGGCGGATCTTGTAAAGATGCTTGATGCCCGCCTCTTCCTGCCGGACGAGGTTCTTGAGCGGGACGAGCTCGGTGGTCTTGCGGCACCGGAAGCAGGTCCCCCGGATGGGTCGGCCCGCCATGAGCTTGTCGCCTGCCTTGAGGTCGAAGCCGTTTACGAACTCCGCGACCCCGATGCTGTTGCAGCTCGAGCACTTCACGACCTGCATCGTGGGGTGGTAACTCTCGGTCGGTCGGTACCCGGAAGGTTTCTCGTCGCCCTTCACGACGGCGGTCTTCTCGAAGCCGTCTTGGTCGAGATAGTGGATGGGCGTCGGGGGAAGAGGCACGAAAGAATTCTAACATGATGCCGATCCGAAGCAACAAAAAAGCCCCGCCTGCCGCGGGGCCATTTTGGTAGCGGGAGCGGGGAATTCAACCCTGCTTTCTCGAGCTTATGAAACTCGCGAGGTAGCGTACCTCCATCCCGCCGAGGGGATTCTACCACGTCGTCGGAACGATGCAAGGGAAATGCCGGGACCCCCTGAACGAGCAGGGCCCCGGCCCGGAGAAGGGGAAGATAGATCACCTGATGAGGGGCGCGGGCATTCCGAGGGTGATGGCCCCCATGGGCCACCGGAGGACGCCATCGAGCATGGGCGGCGAGGGATTTCGGAGCACGGGAGCGCGGCGGCCTTTTGGGGCCGATGAGACTCCAAGATCGAAAACCTTGTGGACGCCGTCGTGGGGCGAAAAACCGACATTCTTGGGGTGGGCATCAATCATGTAGACGCCAAGCCCGATTAGCTCTTCAATCCCTCTGGCGATTTCGAGCACCGACGGCTCCGGGTCTGCGAGATCAAATCTAAGGCGCTCCACGAGTTCCGGGGCCGCCTCTTTGAGGCGGAGACGGGCCTCGCCGGTCGATATCGAGGACAGGTCGCCCGGGTGGACCCTGAATTCCTCCTTGATGTGGGTCACGACGCTTTCGAGCTGTGCATTGGCCCTGTCGTTATCGAGTCCTATGGGGTCGAGCTTCTCGAGGACCACGAACCCCACGGGCCTGTACTGCTTTCCGTAGAACGCATCCCAGACCCTCACGCTGGTCCTGTAAGCCCCGTAGATCTCAGCGACGTGGTCGAAGTCTTCCCTTCGATCCATCATGACGGTATAGCTGGCCTGCACCTCCTCGGGATCGCTCGTAATTTTAAGGACGCGCTCACCCCCGAGGTCCATCGCGACTCCGAACGATCCGTGTCCGAGGATCTCGTCGATCTCCGCGATGCCGAGATTGCGCTCCAATACGCCCGCGAGGGTCGCGACGAGATTTTCGTCGTGCGGGGCTCCCGTGATGGTCTCGAAGAACTCGATCAGACCTTCCGTGAGGGGGATCATGATGCCTCCCATTTTACCTTCAAGCCGCTAAACGTCTTCATCCTTCACCTTCTTCTTTGGATTGTTGGCGACCTTCCGCAGGGTCGCCTCGGCCTTTCGCGCCGGGCTGAACCGTTTGCCCCACGAGGTGAGCTGATAGACGGTCCTTGGCCTTCCGTGGCCGCTCCTCACGCCGACACGCACAAGATACCCCCATCTCGTGAACTTCCCAAGCCACGCCGACGCCAACGCGGGCGTCAGGTCCGTGTCGTCCGCGACGACGGAGGACGTGATCTCCCCCGCGGAAGAGATCCTTCGGACGGATTTCAAGACATCATACCAGTGCATGGTTCCTCCAGAGAAAAGTGACACCGCCGTTGACCGCAAGGTCAGCGGACAAGAAGGAATCAAAGAACCGCCCGGCGGCGTCGTGACGATTGTACCGTTCCCTACGTGAACCTCCATGAGTTCATGTCCGGGTTCGACCGGTGCGAATCCAGAAGGATCAGGCCCCATCGGAAATCCTCGACGCTGCCCCGGTGTTCCCGGCGCGGAGTCGCCTGACAGAGGATGACGCGCTCGAACGCGACTCCTTCCCCGCCCATCACCGATTCGATGATGGCCTCGCGCCGCTCGACATCGTCGACCTCGAACGAGTAGGTGCCGTCGGTGTAGCGGAACCGGACCCAGCCCCGCCGGATCAGATTCTGGCAGATGGTCGTCAGGGCCGGGATCGAGGCCCCCGCGACGTCGCGCCGCGAGAGCCCGAACTCCTCCGGGTAATTGTGGACGGCCAGCATGTGCTCCACCACGGGGATCTTGCGCCCTTTCGGCGATATCCAGAGGCCTTCGGGAGGGAGCGGGGTGCCGTCATGCCTTCTCATGCCTTGCCCCCTGAAACCGAGATCGAGATCTTGAGCGGGATCCCCTGCTCGGCGTACCACCGCTCGACGTTCGAGAGCGTGATCGAGAGAAATCTCGAGAGCCCCTCGAGCCCGGGGCCGACTTCGGTGCCGCGGCCATCGACGAACATCCCGACGGCCCCGATGAGGAGCCCTTCCACGGCCCTGCTGAGGTAGAGGGCCGCGAGTCTCGGGTCCCGGGCCCCCTCGATCTCCACCGCCGCGATTCCGGCGATCAGGTGTCCGCGTCCGCTGAATTTCTCGACCTCTTCCGCCGTGAGGCCTTCCGGGATGGGGTCTTCCGCGTGGCTCATGGGGCTCCTCCTTTCTCGTGATGGTCCGCGACGGCGCGGGCGTGGTCCCGCTGGGCTTGGTCGCGGAGGTCTTGTGGACGTGCGGCCAGCTCTTTAACAGCCCTCGAACCGGCCACCATCGCCTCGTTGATGACGTCCCAGCGAGCCGCCCTCTTTTTCGACACAAACTCTGTCATAAACTCGTTACAGGCCTCCAGAAGGCCAGAAATGACACTCTTTAGCTGCGCTGGGCTCATGGACGTCCTCCTTTCTCAACTTGGGCGAGGGCGGCGCGCGCGATAACGTGTTCACAGAATCCCGGATGTGGACACGGCGCGTCGGCTATCTTCTTTACTGCCGCCACCAACTCCTCATGCGCGTTGACGGCGCGGAGAATTAAATCGACGTTCTCAGGATTACACCAGCTTTCGACGAGGATGACCGTCTCTGGCTTCCCCGTGCCTCGCTGTGGCCCCGCGATTCGATAGCGAGTCTTGGCCTCGAGGTCTTTGTACCACGGCGTCGGCGTGTGTTGGTTCATACGTTCCTCCTTCTTTTTACTTGAACAACCCCCTTGGCCCGGAGGGCCTTCCGTTCCTCCGCGATGGCCCTGAGCTTTTCCTTGGCCTCTTCGCTCATGGGCTCGCTCTTCCACAGATGCGGATATCCCTCCGCGAGGATCCGGCGGCCCGAATGGCCTTCACGCTTCGACTCGGCAACCCGGACCCACGTGTCCCGGTTCCAGTTACAACCCGTATCGCTCCAGTGTTGCGTGACGTCCCGGACGGTGGTAAACTTCGACCTGCAAAACCCGCACACCATACGGTCTCCTTTCGGGCATCGGGCGGGAGGGCGCGGCCCTCCCGCCCATCTTGCTGACCTAGTTCGACAACACCCGGCAGGTCGTGTCGAGGATCCCGTGGAGCGCCTGCGTGGCCCGGGGCTTGTCGAAGAGGGAGGACTCCTTGAGGACTTCCGTGAAGGCGTTCATGAGCCTCCACGCGGTCTTGCCCCCCTCGGTGAACTCGACGTAGCTCGGTCTCCTCCACTCGTGGAGGACGGCGGGGATCCTCGTCACCGGGAGGATCCGGGCATCGAGGGCCTGCACGACGAGGTCATGAGCCTTCGCGTCCGAGACCCGCGTGGCCTTGTAGGACGCGATCCGCTCGTCCTGATGCTGGCGCATCTCACCGAGGCGTCCCATGGCGCTCTCGATCAGCTGGGGAAGGTCCCGGTTGATGTGGGTCGTGTGCTTCCGGGCGATGACGATCTCGCCCGAGAAGGCGAGGTTGTCGCAGACGAAGACCCCGGACCCCACCGTGAGGCCCGCCGAGAAGGCCTTGTCGTGGCTGTTCCGGATCCCGATGACGGTGTCGAAGTCCTCGTTCTGGTGGCCGTTCCGGACCTGCAGGAGCCCGAAGTACCGGGCCCCTTCGCGGGCCAACCCATGGGCCTCGGCGACGACCGAGAGGCCGCTCCGTTCGAGCGTCGACTGGACGCCCTCGAGGAGGGCATCGTGCGGGATCGGACGCCAGACCTCCTCGGGCCCCGGGGTCCTGACCTTGCGGACGTCCTCGCGGGTCGCGGTCGCCGCGCCCGCGTGGAGCGAGAGATTGAGAGCCTTCATACGTTCCCCTTTCGCTTGAAGCAACCCGGCCTCATCGGCTGCCGCGTCACGGCAGGACGCGGGGTCGCCCCCGCGTTTCGGCCTACAGATAGTGCTCCCACGTGACCCCGCCGTACCCCTGTCCGGCGTGGTCCTTGGCCTTCTGGACGGCCTCGTCGATCAGGACGGTCCCGTCGCCGCACCCCATGATGTACCGCTCGTAGTGCCGCTCCATCGCCGAGAGCTTCTCGAGCGATTTCAGCGTCTCGCCCGCGAGGCCCCGGCGGGCCTTGTCGGGCGTTCCCGCCGTGAAGCCACCGAGGAGATCGCCCTCGGTCGACCGGATCGCGGCGAAGTACCGCCCGGATCCGTCCTGCATCTGCCAGACCCGCGCCGGAACCGAAATTCTCGTGTCTTCCATGGCTTTCTCCTTTCGCTTGGACTCATCAGCGTGGGCCACACCCACGGACCGGGGCCCGGCCCCGGTTTCGTCCTACGCCCGCTGGACCGTCAGGTACTCGGACTGCGACGCCGGAACCTGCGCCCAGAACTTCTCGGCGACGTCCTCGCCGAAGAACCTCACGACGGCGTCCTTCGTGATGCGCTTGGCCGTCGTGCTGATGAGGATCACGGCCTCGTGCCCCACCGGGACGCTGGTGATCTCGGCCCGCAGCATCATGGGCTTCAGGATCGTGTCGAGGTCCCGTCGGGCCTCGACGAGCTTCTTCTCGCGCCTCCACAGGGAAGCGAACTTCCGGGCGGCACCGATCAGCGTCTTGGTCAACATGGGAGCCTCCTTTCACAGACACATAAACCGAACCTCATCCGGGAACTCCCGGATAAGCGCCTCGCGGGCCACCTTGAGCGTCTTCTGGGGCATCCGGAGCTGGTAGCCGTACCGGCCCATCCTCCGGAGATCCTCGAGCCGCTGGAGCTTCTCGACATAGTCCTTCCAGAGATCCTCCCACCGCTGGATTTCTTTGAGCGTTGCCATGCCTTCCTCCTCCTTTCGTCAGTCTCCATCGCGCCCCACCGCGCAGGTGGGGCGAGGGGCGACTATCCGGGTTGCGTCGATAGGTCGAGCTCGGACTGCTCGAGGGCTTGGACGTGGCTCGTCAGGGCGATCAGGGCCTCGAACAGGGGCCCCGAGTTGATGCGCCGCGCCATCGCGGCCTCGAAGGCCGCCACGGTCACGGTGCCCTCGACGACCTCCCGGATCGTCCGGGTGGCCCGCACGATCCCCGCCAGCGTGTGGATGGTGAGCTTCATACCGTCCTCCTAGATGTACCTGAGGTACGTCTCGCTCCCGAACGTCTCGACAAACCGCTTGCCGAGCTTGCAGGAGTCTTCGTTTCGGAGATCAAAGAACTTCTTGTCGTGCATCTCGCCGAGATGCCGGAACCACGCGACGCAGATGCCTGTGAAGAGCTGCTGCAGCGTCCGGTGTTCGCGGTCCATGAGGGCCACGAACTCCTCGGGCTTGTGGCCCATCCCGTTGACGTACCGGCTCACCGCTTCGACGGCGGCCTTGACTCTGTCGTCGATCTGGTCCATACGCTTCTCCTCCAAAAGGCCTCCATCGTCGCCCCCGTGGGGGGCGACCGTCCGGCTATTCGATCTCCAGCACGCCGTTGAATGACGCCCGGACCGTGTACCTGATGCCATCGATGAGGAGGAGGTCCCCCGGCGCGATCGCGTGGACCAGCCCGGCGGCGCGGGCCCTCTTCATCTCGCCGTAGGTACCGTGTTCCGGGTTCGCGGCGATGCAGCCCGCGAGCCCGAAAATGAAATGCCATGGGCCTTCGACGAGCGGCCCCTGAAAGACCTTGCGGGCCTTCGAGCCCTCCGCGACCCCGCCGACCGCGTAGCGGTCAAGCCCGCACGTCAGGATGACGTCCGATTTCAGCTCCGGGCCCGTGCAGGTCTTCTCGACCCGGGTTTCGATCTTCAGGTTTGCCATGTCGTTCTCCCTTCAAAAGGTCAAACGCGAAGGGTCCGGCGTTCCGGACCCCTCACCGTGTGATCTTTTGGTCCGTCAGGGGTGGGGGATCGTGCCAAACACGCCCCGGGCGGCCCTACAGGGCCCCCTCGGCACCCCGCCCGCGTCGTCGCGGGCCCCGTTTCGGGCCCCCTTACGGGCGGGCCCCTCAAAGATCTACCCCTTAGACGCCCAGACTACCACATTCGTTACAAGAAATCAATTGAATTAAACATAATGTTTAAAACGATGGGCCCCAAGGGGATATTCACCGAATGTAGATTTGGTGAAGCCCTCCCCCGCTAGGGTGGCCGTTTTGGCCCCCCGGGGGCGTGGAAGCCGGTACGGGGGCGTGGCCGTGCCTCAGGGGTGGGGCCCCGGGGCCCGCTAGGCCATCCCGGGCTCGAGGATGGTCCGCTGGACCGCGGCCCACACTATATCTACCGTCAGGCCATCCATGCAGTACACGCGGGGCTGGTCGCACCCCGAGTACGTGCGGGGCGCGGGGGCGTCGTGGTGGCACCCGAGGCACGAGATCCCCGGGGCCGTGATGCCGACCATGCGGGGTTTGCCGGGCGGCAACCGGAGTTCGGGCCGGATGGCTCCGAAGATCGCGACAATCGGGATGTCGGCGGCGACGGCGACGTGCATAGGGCCCGAGTCGGCCCCGAAGTATCCATCGCAACGCCGCAGCGCCGCGTAGAGTTCGCGCACGTTGGTCTCGCCCCGGAGGTCGCGGTCACATGGGATCTGGAGCGTCGTCCTCGACCCGACCGCGCAGACCCTGAACCCCTTCGACCGGATCCGCTCTGAGATCTCCGCGTACCTCGCGATGGGCCAATCGCGTCCCGGCCATCCCGTCGAGGCCGGATGAACCGCGATCCACCGTCCCGGACCTATGAGCTCCTTGGCGGCCCGGTCCCACTCGGCGGCGGTCGGATAGATGCGGGGCTTGAAGTCTGTCACCTCCACTCCACAGGCGCCCGCGTAGGCTTGAACGATGTGCTTCTTCGGGACTTTCTCGTAGGCGAGGTTGAGATCGAAGCACCTATCGAACATGGCCCAGTCGGGGTGCATGTGTGGCGAGTTGCCCGTGATGTCCGGGTTGCCCTCGAAGATCTCCGGGCACCCGGAGACCATAAGGATCTTGGCCCCCGGGTAGGCCTCCCGGAGTGCCCGCAGGACCGGCGTGACGAGCAGCACGTCCCCCATAGCCCCTTGACGGTTCACGATGATGCTCTTGAGCTCCGTCCGGTGCTGGCGCTGCAGAAACCTTCCATGCTTGGCGAGCAACACGTGCCGGTTTCTGTTCATGATCGCGGGGAAATCGAACTCCTTCGCGCACAGCTTCACGGTCGAGCTGTGGAGATGCTTGACCGGGATGTCGACGATGGCGAGATGGTAACCCAGCTGCTGCATCCGGAGCCCGAGGTCCGCGTCCTCGCAGAAGAAGAGCTCATAGTCTTCCGAGAAAAGTCCATGGTCCCGGAAGAGCTGCGCCCGCCCCATGAGGCAGGATCCCTCGATGTAGTCGATCCGGGCCCCCGGGCGACCAACGCCGTCGGGGCCGAGCTCCGTGAACCCATCCCGGACCCCGCAGAGGGCGAGCTTTGGGTTCTTGTCGAACTCCTGCGCCATCGCGTCGAGCCACCCGGGGCACACGACGACGTCGTTGTTGAGCACGACCCAGAACTCGACCCCGTGGGCCTGAGCCGCGAAGGCCGCGTTGTGGGCCTTGATGAATCCGAGGTTCTGCTGGTTCTCCATCACGACGATGTCGACCCCGGGGTGCATGAGCTTCATGGTTTTGAAATACTCCGGCGTCCCGTCCCGGGACCCGTTATCGACCAGCACGATCCGGGCATCGCGGCTGTGGGCCAGCACCGAAAGGACACAGCGGCGCGTCACCTCGAGGTTGTTGTACGCGAGAATCGAGATCCCGAACCTAGTCATGGCCCGCGCTCTCCGCCGCGGGGTCCCGCGGGGCCTTGGCGACCTCGATGGGGCCGAGGAAGAGGCCCGCGTTCGGCCTCTTCTCGGCCCTCATGAAGACCCCCGGGGCTTCTGGGTCTTGGCCGAGCACGTCGACCTGCATGTCCATAAAGATTCTGTAGAAGTCGGAGACCGCGAACCTCCAATGGTCGTGCGGGTATCCGTGATGCGGAAACCCGGGCCCCCTCGTGGTGACGATCAGGAGCCCCCCGACCGCGAGGACTCGCTTCATCTCCACGATCGCGCCTTTCCAGTTCTCGATATGCTCAAGGGCCTCGGTGGAAACCACGATGTCGAATTCCTCGTCTGGAAAGTCCAGCCTGCAGGCGTCCATGACGCGGTCGACGCCCTTCCCCGGGGCAAAGTCAACGCCCATGTAGGAACGGGGCCCCATGGGGATCAAGACCGTTCTGGGGCTTCCGTTGACGTCTCCGGACCCCACCTCGAGGACGCTTTCGCCCGCCACCTCTTCGTCGGCAAGGCACCCGCGCAGGAATCCCAGCACCGAGCCGTGCATCAGGCCTTCCTCCCCACGACGAGGAACGAGTACCCGTGGGGTTCGTACCGCTCGATGGTGAGGTTTGGAATCTGGTCCAGATACCACCGGAACACCTCGGGCGTCAGGTAGTGGTGGTGGCCGGGATTTCGGAGCTTCGAGTTCGACGGATCATAGACATATTTTTTTTCGTCCGGCAGGTAGAGCGCAAGGATCCCTCCCGGCTTCACGAAGTTCAGCCAGTACTTGAGCGTTTCAAGAATCGAGTCAGGCATATGTTCGAGCGTGTGGCTGCTGAAGACGACATCGAACTGATGGCCGTCTCTGATGAACATCCTCATGGATATTTCATCGTCGGCCCCCGGGGAGACGTCGGCGCGGATCTCGGCGCTGCTGTGGATGTTCTCGCTCTTGTCGTCGACTCCCA
>Ga0214473_10000777_pt1 | contig 43676 bp, 29 predicted proteins | sample RVTome_7_FD_203509 | JGI IMG/M metagenome (GOLD analysis project Ga0214473, IMG submission 203509) | Soil microbial communities from uranium-contaminated site in the Upper Colorado River Basin, Wyoming, United States - RVT98D197 | ecosystem: Environmental > Terrestrial > Soil > Contaminated >...
CCGGAAGGAACGTATCAAGTGTTGTTAAGAGTAACAGACACAAACGTGGACACGAATCTGGGAGTTGTGGACGCCTGGGCAATCGGAAGTATTCAGGTCGGGTCAAGCACGGGTTGGGTAAGGACTTATGGGGATACTTACATAGACTCGGCTTCCGATGTCGCGTTGGACCCTGCCGGGAACATCCTTGTCGTGGGGATTTTCGGCGACACGGTCGATTTCGATCCCGGCGACGGAGAGGATTTTCACTCGTCCATGGGTAAATTCGACATCTGCGTCACAAAATACGATCCAAAGGGAAATCACCTCTGGACCGGAGCAATAGGAGGTCAGGAAGACGACAAACCACTCGCTGTCACTACCGATAGCGGAGGAAACGTCTATCTTTGTGGTGTGTTTGTTGCCAATCCCGTGTACACAGTCGATTTCGACCCGGGTCCCGGAATCTACGAAGTATCGGGTAACGGAAACAATGACGCATTTGTGCTAAAGCTTGACCCGCAAGGAACTTTCGTTTGGGTGTACATATTTGGAGGCACCGAAACTGAATTCGCGTATGACATCAATGTCGATCCCTTGGGAGGCATTTTCTGTGGGGGCAGGTTCTGGGGCACAGTCGACTTCGACTCGGGCCCGGATGTCGATGAGCACATTTCCAGCAGCAACGACGATGCATTCGTTCTAAACCTGGACTATGACGGTAATTTCAGGTGGGCCAGGACATTCGGCGGAGGATACAGCGACCTGATTAACGCGATTACTGTTTCACCGACGGGCTCCGTGTACTATTTTGGAGAATTTGGCACTACAGTGGATTTCGATCCCGGTCCCGAGATATTTAACATGACAGCAGTGGGGAATAACGGCCTGTTTGTCTCCAGATTCACGCTTAATGGTGATTTTATCGATGCGGTTGGATTCGGCAGTCCGTATTTCGCCTTTGCAACCGGGTTACATTCCGACTCGGGAGGTAATGTCCTTTGCTGCGGCACTTTCTGGAAATCCATAGATCTCGATCCCGGATCGGACGCAGACCTTCACACTGCCGCAGGCTTCGATGATGTCTTCCTTTCAAAACTAAATCCCGACATGGACCTGATCTGGGGTATCGCATGGGGTGGTGACGATTCTGACCAGGGCAGGAGTATCGCCGTCGACGGATTGGACAATATTCGAGTCACGGGTTTTTACACCGGAACCATAGATTTCGATCCCGGACCCGGCGATGCGTCTGTTACGATCTCCCCCCCATACCTCTCGGCTTCGTTCATCTCATTGTTTACTGCCGATGGGGAGTTCGAGTGGGCTCGTCAGGTCGGCTATCAGCAGAAGAACCTCTTTTTCGGATATGAAATCGGCCTTGCTGTATCCGGTAACGGTACAACCGTTGTAGCAGGTCCCTTCGGATACATCAATGACTTCGACCCCGGTCCGGGCGAGGATAATCATTCAGCTGTCGGAACATGCGACGCCTATATCGTTAAATACAACGCTGATGGATTCTGGTACTAGAAGTTGCCAATCGAACGGTTTTATTTATTAAGCTACGCATATTGCCTGTATTATTTATGCGAATCTCGGTAGCAGCTACCCTCCGCTGACGCTCCGGGCTAGTGGCTACCGAGATGCATTTCGAACGGCATTATAAAAATTGAAACAATCATTCAATCCCCCCTTTTGTTTATAATAATTCTATGGTATTCTATTAATTCCCTGAACTCGTATTTATATTAAATATAAATCAGATGACAGGCATGTTGGCCTGTCAGGAGGTCTTTAAGATGCACCGTAATGCGACAGTGGCGGCGATTGTTATCCTGCTTGCACTCTTTATTTCACAGGGCTGTCAAACGGGTTCCCGGACAGGACCGATCATTCCCGATGCGGGACTGACTTCCGGCGGGAATCATGGCGCAGCTTCAAAGTCTAACTCGCACGTATGCTGGGGACCTGGGACGTAATCATCGACCCGGTTACTTTGGAGGCGGAAATAACCCCTATCAGGGGCATCCAGTGGCACGCGAACGTGGTTCAGTTTCTCGATCCGCCCAAGCACCACAACTTGAAAATTGTGGTCGATCCGACAGAGTCCGATACTGCCAATGGATTTTTCGTTGTGTATGTAACGCTGACACACCCGTTCCCGGGGCTTAACCAGTTCAGGGGATTCGATGTCAGGGGCGGGTTCTTTTCGAACGGCACGTACGCCAGCGCATACGATCCGACGGGAATATTTCCCGACCCGGACCCAGCGGCGAACGAATCCAGGCTTTTGAATCCCGACGGTTACATGCGGTGGTTCAACGCCCAGGAATTTAACGCCCTCCCGCACCTTTTGGAATACACCCCGACAAAACTCGGGACCGACCAGAGCACAGACTCGACATTAAACCCTTACAAGTATTTTTCCGATGACTTCGATATCCCCGGAAATGAGGACCTTCCCCTGCAGGACGTGGATATCGATGTCGACAATCGCGGGCAATTCTCGCCCGGCGCCCTGATCACGAGGCGTTACGATATCCAGTTCGAGATGAACGGTTCGGTCACGGTGTTCGCGTTCAGCTATGCGGTCGACGCCAGCTACAGCGATCCCGATATGGCTGACCCGGCATTCCCGCTCGATTCTTTCCCGATCTCGGCGAACATGCAGGAGGCGTACAAAATTGTCGCAATCGATAACGGCAGCACCGCGTTCTATGTGGACAATACGCTTAACGGCGGTTCTCTGAGGTTCGATCTGGAAATTTTCGACTGGCAGGCTCAATATAGCCCGTCCGGCGTTCTCGATGAGGTCGGTAAAATCGTTGTGGAATCGCCGACGCTGTTCGGGAACTATGCCGGCGGGATGATAGATGTCACAAATCAGTTCGATTTGAACGCCGTCGCGTCGACAGCCACAAGCAGTGTCGCCACGATCGAGATCACCGGTGTCACGCCGACATCGCTCGATAACCAGTACGTTTTCTTCACCGTCGAGAGCGCCGAACCGTCAGATTACTCCAATCCGTGGGGCGCTCCGTACCCGACAGCGCCCGTACTGTCATCATACTTCCTCTGGACCGCACCGATCTCGGAATACTTCCCTCCCCAGGTCGGTCCGATTACCGGCGATACGACGCCCGATGAAAGCAACACCGCGGAGGTTTACACCTGCAATGTGACAAACTGGACCCCGTCACTGACCTACACCTACCTGTGGTCGCTTGAGTTCGATGGAAGCCCGGTGAATTATGGTATCAATACAGGCTCGAACAACACTTTGACGATTGACTGGTGCACCTACAATCCCGGCCTTTACGACATGCAGGTCCAGGTTTTCGACAGCATGGACTACGGCGAATCGCCGATTCTCGATATAACCCGCGGTCTCTCCGCCTGCACCGGGGCAGCTCACACCTATAATGGAAACCAGCCTGAATGGCCGCGATTTTCGTATCTCTTCAGCCCGCCTGTCGATTATCCGCAGGGATTTAACTATCTCCCGAGATTCGATATCGATTTCTTCAACGGAGGGGATTTCGACGGTCAGGGAATTCTCCAGGCCAGCAATAATCTGCTGATGAATTTTGTTGTCACCGGCACGGGTTTTGCCGACCCCGCCAATCTCACTCAGTGGAGAATTCCGGGCATGACTTTCTGGGACACTGATGAAACCCCGCCAAATCTGATCCCGACAAGTCCACGAGTTGTTACGTCTCTCGACACGTCGCCGGACCTTGATGATACCGACGGGTACACCGATAATCGACTGGTTATTGTCACATCGCATCATCACGGTAATATTTACATCATCGATGCCGACGAGCCGCTTATCCCCGACCAGCTTAAGGCCACGCTGACTGACATGAACGGCGTGAGGGAGATCCGCTGCATCGCGATTGATGAGCAGGACGATATCTGGGCGCTCGTTATGTCCGCCTCCAACCAGTATGTGCTTCATCACTGGACGTATATTGTCGATGACGGCGCCGGCGGACCATATTACACATATGAATCCGGGGATGTCTTAAACCTTACGACCGAGCTTGGCGCGCAGTACGATGTCTACGACATGGTCGCGTCTCACGTCACGGACCACCTTTATATCCTCGAAGCCGGGTCCACCCAATACGGAGTGATCCATGAGATCGACCTGACACAGTCGCCCCCCGTGCATCTCGGCTCGCAGGGCTCGATCTTCTCGAACCCGATCCTGATGAATACCTGGAACTACCAGGATTACGGCGCCGACAGCAACATACATACTCTTGCGTACGGCTGCGACATCATGATCGATCACGATGGCGCCCAGAACTGCGGTCCGGAACACTGCAGGCTTGCGGTGTTCGGGTCGCTTGCCACCGGCGGCTCTCAGGTCGTCAGGCTGGACCTCGACCTTAATGTCATGGACAGAGATGATTCCAGCGAGCCCTATGAGTTCCTCTGCAGCGGGTTGAGACCTGCATCAAGCCTCAACAACAAGGTAATAGTCACATTGCCAAAGTGGAGGCTGGATATAGAATTTAACCTCTACGGTGTTTTATATAATTTCTATCTCTGGAATCCGCCTGCGGACTGGTGATGCCGGTTTATTTCTGAAATGCAATAACCCGCCTCCTGCAGGCGGGTTTTTTTCAGGGAAGCGCGGAACGTTGTGGAATTAAGCGGCGTTAATGTCCGTGATGGCCATTCCCTCTGTTTCCATTGTGCCCATGTTCATCGCTATCTTCAGAATTTTCATGGGACTCGCTGTTACCCGGCCAGCGCGACATTTTCAGGTAAACCGCCTCCGGGACAGCGCCTCTCAGTTCACTCGTGACCTCGTACACCGCCACGACATCGCCGTTCTGCCTGCAGAGTTCAATCAGCATCGACTCGCATTCGTCCACAGGACCGATAACGCCCTCGTACACTTTATGCTCGACATTCGCGAGCTCGAAACTGCGTCCGGACACCAGTGCCCGCGCGGATTTGACCACCGCAGTGTGCTCTTCGATTCTGACAGTTATAAACGGTCCGCCATCCTCAATCCTATAAATCCCCCTCGGATACACAATCCCGCTGTTTGAGATGTACGCCGGCTGTATAACGAAATTCTCAATCAGCACTCCGTCCGAGAACTTCACGCTTTGGTACCGGTCACGGTCCTGCCCGTACTCGGAGTCCGAGGCGATTATATTCCTGTCGAGCCCGGAGTCGCACGGACCGTGGATAAATTGGTCTTTTATGATGTCGACAATGAAAGGCGGGAGATTTTCATCGAGGAGCGATTCGATCCAGCCGGGAAAATCGTCGATATCGTCCTGTGTATATGTGTATGGATGCAGACCGTACGGATCGAATCCGTCGATCCTGCTCAGCCAGGGATCCTCGGCATGATGTCCGAGGAGAAGGTCCAGCATGTCGCTGTCATTGTTCCACGCGGCGATTGCCATTGGCGTGTTGGTAATCGCGTCCATCTCCCCGGGCCGATTAACATCGGCTCCAACCTCAATAAGCTGGGCGGAGATTTCCAGGTCGCCGATTGAAACAGCCACCATCAGCGCTGTCATGCCGTTCTCATCCGGCTGATTAATGTTGTCTTCGTTGACCAGACCGAGGACCCCTTCGAGATCGCCCGCCTTAATCAGGTCGGTCAGCCCGCCCGCGTGCGCCGATATCCCGACCATTGAAAAAAGGAATAAACCCACGATCGCGACAATGTGAGTGATTTTTAAGTTTTTCATTAAATTATCCTCCACTATTAATGTCCCATGGGGAATGACGGGATTTGACGTTCTGAGCGGTATCAATACCGGGAATCTATTGCCGGTTCCATTATATTGTAATTCTTGTAATTAAAACCCGTGTCCGTCACAATCGGAGCCTGCGCAGATTGCGGCGTGTTTTTGTTTTATAATAAGCTTGTTTAAATAATAGCGGGATAGAATTTATGTTTATTCAGATATGCCTGATCACATAAGAAATATTCAGCCGAAGAGCATAATCGAGGCTACCGACGAAAAGGGACCGGTGCATTTCGACGACCTGATGGTCAAGCGGGTGCACAACATCCTGCTTGTCTCCAGCCTTTACGACTCGTTCACTTTTGAAGAGGACGGACGCCTGAACGAGGTCCTCTTCTCCGAGTATCTTGAACTCAACCTCCGCTATACACCCCATATCGAACGCGTCCCGACCGCCGATGAAGCCCTTACGAGACTTGCCGAGAAGCAGTTCGATCTTGTTATCTCGATGGTCAGGGTCGGTGGAATGGACGTGCTCGACTTTTCGCGGCGGTGCAAGGAACTCGTACCCAATGTGCCCATCGTCCTGCTTGCGTATCACACAAGGGAACTGCCGCTGCTCGAGAAAAAACACGAGCTGCCGGGTATCGACAGGCTGTTCGCCTGGCACGGCGACGTGCGGTTGTTCCTAGCGATCATCAAATCCATCGAGGACCGCATGAATGTCGATAACGATGTTAAGGTCGCCGATGTGCAGTGCATCATTCTCATCGAGGATTCAGTCAGTTTTTATTCTTCTTACCTGCCGATGCTTTACATTGAGTTGGTAAAACAGACGCAGGACCTTATGGCGGACGGCCTCAACCGGATGGAGAAATTCCTGAGGATGCGTGCCCGTCCAAAAATACTCCTTGCGAGATCCTACGAAGAGGGCCTCGAGCTTTACCGCAAGTACCGGGATAATGTTCTCGGCGTGATCACCGATGCCAATATTCCCAGGAACGGAGAAATCGACAAAATCGCCGGTATCGATTTCGCAAGGATGGTCCGAGAGGAGACATGGGACCGCGCGGTCCTTGTCCAGTCCGCCAACGAAAAATATCGGAAGCTCGCTTACGAAATCGGGGCGAAATTCCATAACAAAAATTCCCCCAAGCTGCTGAATCACCTGAAGAAATTCATCCGCGAGAACCTCGGATTCGGAGACTTTGTATTCAAGATGCCGGATGGCAGCCCAATCGCTACCGCGGGCGACTTGAACAGCATGGTTCGGGGTCTGCACGAAATCCCGGAAGAATCCCTGATTTATCACGTGTCGAGGAACCATTTTTCGTTATGGCTTATGGCGCGGACCGAGTTTGACCTGGCCAGGGCTCTTCGGCCAAGGCGCGTCAGAGAGTTTAAAAATCCCGAGGAGATCCGCCAATTCCTGATTAAAACGTTCAACGAACACTCCCGGATCAGGCGCGCGGGCGTTGTCGCCGACTTTTCCGCAGATACATTTTCGTCGGGCAGCCTTTTTGTCCGGATCGGCGATGGTTCACTGGGCGGGAAGGGCCGCTGCCTTGCTTTCATCCACAGCCTGCTCGACAAAATCGATATCGACCGGTATGTGCCGGGAGTGAGGGTTTTCGTGCCTCCTACCACCGTCCTCACAACGGAAGTTTTCGAGCGCTTCATGGAATTGAACGAGCTCGGTTTGGGTGTGCTGGAGGAAACGGACGAGGGTAAAATTACGAGGGCATTCCTCGACGCCGCGTTACCCGACGACGCGGTGAACCTGTTGGGTCATTTTCTCCAAAATGTGCGCTATCCCCTTGCCGTGAGGTCGTCCAGCCTTCAGGAGGACGCGTCCCATCAGCCGTTCGCCGGTATTTACAGGACCTACATGCTGGCTAATGACAGCAAGCATATGAATGTCAGGCTCGAGGAACTGATTCACGCCATTAAAATGGTTTATGCGTCAACTTACTATAACGACCCCAGGAGTTACTTCGAGGCTACCCCCAACCGACTGGAAGAGGAACAGATGGCGGTACTGATACAGGAGGTTGTCGGTAAACGCCACGATCGCTACATGTATCCGGATGTCGCCGGTATCGCAAGATCGTACGATTTTTACCCGGTGGAGGGTATGAGCCCGGAGGACGGCGTTGTGCAGGCTGCCCTGGGTCTGGGTCGGCAGGTTGTCGAAGGCGGGAAATCCGTAAGGTTCTCGCCGGCGTGCCCAACAAAACTTTTTCAATTCTCGTCGGTTGAAGAATTCCTGGAAAACGCACAGAGGGAATTCTACGCGCTGGATTTGGAGCGCCCGGGCCCCTCATGGTTCGACGTCGATGAAAGCGAGTCAAATATCGTCAGGCTGGGACTTGACGCGGCCGAGAAACATGGGACGCTTAGTTTCACAGGTTCCACGTTCGTCCCCGATAATGATGCCGTCTGCGATGGGACCTCCAGAGAGGGAATCAGGCTGGTAACGCTGGCGGGCATACTTAAACATGAGGTTTTCCCCCTCGCAAAAACCGTAAAATTCCTCCTGGACCTCGGCATGGAAGCATTTTCCGGGCCGGTCGAAATTGAATTCGCGGCGAACGTGAAGCGTAAGGATACGCCGCATGAGTTCGGATTCCTCCAGATCCGCCCCATGGTCATAGGATCCGAGTCCTTCGAAATAGATCTCGACGAAATAAATCTGTCGACGACCGTCTGCGTTTCGAGAAATGCCCTTGGCCAGGGTTACATTACCGGTGTACGTGACGTTGTCTATGTGAAACCGGACCTGTTCGACCGGTCCGGAACTATCGAAATCGCCGGTGAAATCGAAAAATTAAACGTTGAAATGCGCAACGCAGACAGACCGTATATTCTCGCGGGACCGGGACGCTGGGGCACATCGGACAGGTTTTTCGGAATACCCGTAAGCTGGTCGCAAATCTCGCGAACTGCCCTGTTTATCGAGACCGATATAAAAGGCATCGCAGTGGAGCCGTCGCAGGGCGCTCATTTCTTCCACAACATCACGTCGATGGGGATTCCCTATCTCAATGTTAATCTGAACACCGGTGATGGCTTTGTTGACTATGCATGGCTCGATAAACAAACCGCCGTAATTGAGACCGAACATATACGTCTCGTCAGGTTTGACACTCCTCTTGAAATCGCGGTAGATTGGAAGGGCCACCGTGCCGTTGTTCTCAAACCCGGAGAAAGTCTTCCCCAAAAGGCTAAAAAATAAAAGCCCCCTCGAAAAAGGGGGCTGTGTTTTACACGGTTTAATGAGCCTATTCGATTGTGTACGGCCAGATTGCAATGTTGTCCACGAGCCATCCGCGGTACCCGTTGAAGAGCGGGTCGATCGTATCGAAGTCCAGCCTCAGCCAGACAGTCGAGTTACCGCCGTAACTCGAGATATCGAGGACTACCGGAGCCCATACCGCAGCCTGGTTGAATCCAGACGACGTGTAAGGCTTCATGGCATTGTCCATATCGGGAATCGGCTCAGCCAGCGGATTCAGGCGGTCGAGAAGGTCCCAGGCCGTGCCATCGGTCGAGATCAGAACATCCATCGCGTCGTACGCGATCGACGGGTCGACCGATTCGATTTCCCAGTAAGTCTGGAACTGGAGGGTGAGTTCGTCGAAGCCGGTAAGGTCGATCGGACCGGTCTTTGCCCATCCGGCATTGAAGCTGTTCGTGCTTGTTCCACCGCTTCCGACGCCGTCTCCGCCCCACTCATCGATGAAAGAACCGCTGTGAAAAACACCGGACGTGTCCTCATCCTCGGCATACATCATGAATCTGTGGCCCTCGTAAGGGTCGGGCATCCATCCGCCGGATAGGTCATCCGGGGGAAGCTGGCTGACGCCGTTTGTGTAGAAGATACACTGGACGGGGTCGGATATCGGGTCCCAAACGCGCCAGAGGATGTCGGCTCCGTCCCTGTGCTGGTTGTGGTAATCCGCACCACTGCCCCCAGGCCAGGCCTGAGCCCAGACAACATCAAAGGTCCAGTCCCGCTGGGTTCCGATGTTGCTCGGCCCGCTTTCGAAACTCTCTGCCCAGACGGCGTCCGCGGTCAGAGAAACGAGATCGAAGTCAACTTGCGGTGTGCTCTTGTTCTTATCGCTTGGGATATTTTCAAGGTCCTGCGGGATATACGCGGGATGGAAAGCGTGCACGGTCCAGTTGTTCTGCTGGAATGTAGGCACCGCCCAGAAGCAGTAATGGCCGTTGGCGTCCACTGTCCTCGATTGTATGACGCCGCCGGTTACAGGACCGCCGTCGAGAGTTGCCTGTGCGCCGGCGACAGGATCTCCGGTTACGGAGTCCCGGATATGTCCCGAAACTGTTGCCAGAGCCTCGTCAGGATTATCAAGGTATTTCGGAGCCAGGCCGAAGCATACATAAACTACTGAGTCTGGCGGGACAATGACATCGTACATGGTGTCCTGCAGAAAATATGAAGTCTGCCATGACTCGACCTTGTATGTTCCCGCGAGAACTGTCTGGAAATACGAACCGCTGGAAGTGTCGATCGGCAACGGGTTTGCGCCACCGCTGGTGCTTGTAATTTTTACCTGCGAGCCGTTGATGTTCTGCTTGTTGATGGCGTTGAATACTTCACCGGCAATCGCGCTTTCTCCGCCGGGATCGGCGAAAATCCTGGCGTAATCGTTCAGCGGGAACGGTTCAACAGCCGTGTCGAAGGTATAAGCTTCGATGAGGATCGGGGTCAGCCCGGAACCGCCGCCCAGCGCGTTCGAGAATGTCGCGGTGTAGCCGTATCCGTCAATACCCACAGCCCCGGTAGAGGTCATCAAAATGTCCGACGCGGTAAAAATTCCGCCTGTTCGAAGCCAGACCTCTCCGATATCCTTCTGACTGTCCCAGGCGACCAGGGTCACCGTGGCTTGTCCGCCCCCACCGGGAGGGAACTCGCCGTCTATGACGATATCGGTCATCATGTAAGGTTCCTGGCACCTGTTCGGATAGCTGGCGTCGAGTATAAACGGGATATTGGCCATCGGGAAATGAGTCTCCGAGATGTAGAGCTTGAAAAAGTCCACATGGTTGGCCGCAGGCATGAACATCCTTCCGGACACCTGTTTCGCAAGCGCCCTGAAAGGATTCGGCGCCCCGTCCGCGACATGCAGTTTCGTGTAATTGTCGGGATCCAGGAAATCGTACTCGCCTGTATCGTCAAGATCGATAATAAACCGCACATCTCTGCCGATCTTGTTCGACGGATTCTTCGCGTGCAGCTCAAGCCAGAACGTTCGCGTGTTCGCGTCAAAGTTTTTCAGTTTCACTGTTATACAGGCTGGACAAATCTGCTTGACCCAGGTTACGTCATAGTGAGCATCTGAGGTCCGGTCAGGAACGACCTCAGTTTCGAGAGTTTCCATGTTGATGAGAAGATTGTATCGGCCCCATAACTCATGACCGCTCGACGCCTGATAGGGATCGATGGACGGCGGCGCGGTATTCGCGCCGATTTGGGGGGACGCGCTTTCATCAGGGAGTGTCGGCGCTCCGGATGGACCACCGGAACACCCGAGCGTAAAAACCATAATCGCGGCAATGGCCATTACACTCCAAAAACCGGTCCTAAAAAGATTCATTAAGAACCTCCTTGCCTCGCGGGTTCAGGGCAAGAACAGCGAGTGAAATTTCGGTATCAGGTTTAATATCTATGCAAGCGCCTCTAAAGTGCAAATTGCCGTTATTAATTGCCCACGTCGCGTTAATTTTGAAAGTTATCTGGAGATAACGGAATCGGCTGCCCACTGTCCACAGTTAGACATGCCCACGTAAAAGAGTATATTGGACAAATGCCTGAAAATCAAGGCATGTAACTCACTTAATGTAAAGATAAAGGCGGATTTCTTAAATGCCCTTTTTGTCTTGCCGCTGACGCAGCCCTTCATACAAAGCTATCGCGACACAGTTTGACAGGTTCAGGCTGCGAAATCCCCGCACCATCGGTATGGTCAGCGCCTCCCCGACACCCGACATTCTTATCTCCTCCGGCAGCCCGCTCCCCTCCGATCCGAATACGAATACATCGCCCGACATGAACTCCGCTTCCCAGAACGATCTCCTTCCCTTCGTCGAGAACAGGAACATCCTGCGCGAGCCCATACACTCGATGAAATCATTCCAGAGCGGATGTATATGCACCTCCGCCTGCTCCCAGTAATCCAGCCCCGCGCGTCGTGCGATTCTGTCGTCAAGAATAAACCCGACACGTCCGACAAGATGGAGCGGTGTACGTGTAATCGCGCAGGTTCTTGCGATGCTACCTACATTCAGGGGAATATCAGGCTCAAACAATGCCACGTCAAAACCGCTGACATAGTCCTGTGGAAAAGAAAGTGGAAAACTCAATGGATCAGGACACATTTGGCGAATATTCCCTGTTTTAATGAGCAGTATGTATAAGTTCAATGCAAAATTATGTACAAATTGGTCGTAGTTGTCTTTCAGGATTCGGGGTTTAGCTTATACTCGCCAAGGTAGGATATTCCACATGTCTCTCTCGCGATGATTTTGGTTAATATATTTACTATCTCCGGCGGTAATACCCTCATCCCTGAAATTTCCTCACGACTGAACCATCCCGCGTCAGTGATTCCCTCTTCACTCTGAATTATTAAATCGCCAACGGATTCGATCTCGCCTGTGTAGAAGAAATCGACTACGTGACGATGTGCCTGAATCAGCTCGCCAATCGCGACGAGCCTGACGATCATGCATGAGACAGAAAGCTCCTCTTGCACCTCTCGTCTCAAGGCATCCTCAAGTGTCTCACCCGGATCGACTCCGCCCCCGGGAAACACCCAATATACCCCATGCTCCCTGGTATGTTGAAGAAGAAGCACGCGACCGGAATCATCCATCGCAATCAGGGCTGTTCTCAGTCTGGGATTTCGATATCCAGGCATCGCTCGGGTGATTTTTGACAGCTTACTTCGCTTCCAAAGTGAGGGAGTCGATTTTGATGCCCCGGTCCATGAGGCGCAGGCGGTCCATGATCGATATAAGCGCGCACCCGCATCCCAGCAAGACCGGGCTCTCCGCCCTCATGCGCTCCCTGGTCTTTACGGTGCAGCTGACCGTGACGGTGTTTTCAGCCTCATCCGAGTCGTACGAGAAGGTGATGCCCGCGATATTTACCGTCTGGCCGGAGATAAGGATCCTGTCGAATCCCATGGCGGCGAGTGTCCCGGCATGACGAGCGGACGTCCAGATCTCGTCACGGTCGTTCACAAAGGCCTGGAAAGCGGCGCCGTTCATCGAGATTCGCCCCCGCGCAGTCGCCTCTCCGACATCCGGCGGGCTCAACCTGACGGCCTTACCCGTCTCATCATCGGGATCGTAACCCGAATAATCGTAGTTCATAAATCACTCCCATCGCGATTTCAGGGATGCAATATTAACACAGCAACGGCTATACTTGCTATCCGAATAAGCTCGTCGACCGGAATGACAGAAACGCCCAGGACATATTTCATCCACACATTCGGCTGCCAGATGAATGTCGCCGACAGCCTCGGATATGCCCGCACACTCGAAGGGCTGGGACTCGCCCGCGCCGAGAGCGAGGAATCCTCCGACATCCTCGTCGTCAACACATGCAGCGTCCGCGAGAAAGCCGAGGAGAAAGCGGTCAGCCACATCGGCAGGCTTAGCGGAATGCGCGCGGAGCACCGAAAAAGTACCGGCATGCAGGCACGGGGCGGGATAGTTTTTGTCGGATGCATGGCTACAGTCCGGGGCGATGAAATTCTCAGGCGTTTCAGCGACGTGAAGGTCATTGTGCCTGCCCGCGAGATAGATCTGTTCGAGGAAAGGCTCCTGTTCAAATGGCCCGACCTCGCCCGAAGCAAGCGCGATGTCGGCGAGTTCCCGCTTCTCCGTTCCGAAGAGCGCTACGAGAGATTCGTGCCGATCATCAGGGGTTGCATCAATCACTGCACGTACTGCATCGTCCCGACCGCTCGCGGCGATTACCTCGAAAGCGCCGCTCCCGGAATTTTATTCGACGAAACAGCCTCATTGATTGAATCGGGAGTGTTATCAATCACCTTCCTCGGACAGAATGTAAATGCGTACGGTTCCGACATTCCCTCCAAAAAACCTGCGGGCTGGGAAAATTTCAGGGACGGTTACGGTTTCGCGGAGTTTTTATCGGACATCCGCGACCGTTTCGCCGACACGGGGACGTGGTTTAAGTTCCTCACGAGTCACCCGAAAGACCTGACTCCGGAATTGATAGACATTGTCGCGAGTCACGAGTGTTTTTCGCGGCACCTGCATCTTCCGGTTCAGGCCGGTGACGATGAGGTTCTTGGAAGAATGGGCCGGGTTTATACGTCATCTCAATACACGGAAAAAATCGAGATGATCCGTGAAAAAATTCCGGACGTCCGGTTATCGACCGACGTGATTGTCGGTTTCCCGGGAGAAGATGAAGCGGCATTTGAGAATACTCTTTCACTGTTCCGAAAGGTCGGATTCGACGCGGCTTTCACGTTCCTTTATTCGACACGAAAAGGCACTCCCGCCGAAAAGTGGGCGGATCCGGTTCCTCGGGACGTCAAAAAAGCGCGCCTGCAGAAATTAATCGAACTCCAGAACTCCATCACGGTCGAAAAGGCGAAGTCGAAAGTGGGGGAGATTCGAACAGTTCTCGTGGAAGGCCCGTCTACACAGTCATCGCGTCGGGACATAAATTCGGACGGAATCGAGACGGTCGCCGGACGTACCCGCGACGAGGAGGTTGTTATACTCCCCGGAACAAAAGCAGATTACGGTATGCGAGTGAAAGTTAAACTCATCGGCGCTAAGCTCAGGTCGTATACGGGAGAGCGAATCGATTGAACCGCGTGTCGCTTATCCGGTCCGATTCATGTAAAATAATTTCTGTTGTATGACAGTTATATGAAGTTTCAAAATCTCGATATATCCCGCGGCAGGTTCCATCCTTTATGGTTGGTGGTGGGACTGCTGATCGGACGCGCGTTTGGGCTCATCACCGGCCTCGACCTCGGTTTCTGGTATTTCGCCCATACCGCACCGTTAATAGCGTGGCAGGTTGTCGGCGCGATTTTCTTCGCGCTGCTCGTCTCGTTCATGATGACATCGGATCTCGTCCGGCAGGTGAAATACGCGCTCCTGGGATTCGGGATCGGATGCGCCGTCTGCCTTTACGTTGGCGAGATCTGGAGCATCAGGAGCGGCGGTATTTCATCGATCTCTGCGGGAGAGGGCATATTTTTCGACTGGCTCCTGATCCATTCGGCGGTTGTTGGCGCGATTGTCGGGTTTATCATCGGGCATATCATGTGGAAGCGGTCCCGGTGATCTGGAGACTTAGAACGAAAATGGGGACAGGCAACGATGAAAATGGGGACAGGCAACGACCTTGCACGAGCGATGATCGTGCAAGTTTTGATAATCTTGTACGGCAAGGTCGGTGCCTGTCCCCATTTTCATATTATGATACAATATCAATAATAAATTAATAAGGGAGACCAACATAATGCGTCAGCATTTCCCATTGATAACATTCGGTTTAGTCATCCTGATTCTCGCTGTCGGCTGCCAGGGAACCCCGGTGATCCCTGAAGCCGCGCCGGACAGCGGGACGCAGACACAAGCGTCTGTACCCGGTCAGCCGCATCATTGCTTTGGCTACTACGGCCTGATCGTCGATACCGAGAGCTTCGAAATCGAAGTTATCCCGATGCGTTCGAGCGAATGGCATTTCAATGTAACAGGAATTTTGAATTCGACAATGGGGGTGTCGGCGGTCGGAGTTCCGTCCGAGCACGATCCGGCTAACGGCCTTTTCGTTTTCGACATCACACTCACTCATCCGTTCGCAAGCAAGCCTCAGTTTACGGGATTCGACGTAAAGGGCATTCTGATGGCGCCGGGGACGCTCGAGATGCTCTATGGCGGATCTCTTTTGTTCAGTAATGTGGGTGAAACTCGACTCGAAAATGCCGATGGGCTTACGCGTTGGTGGAATCCGACAGAATTTATTACTCCCGGGATGTTTGGATATGTAAAGGGAAATCTGACAGGGACACAAGCGTCGCTTCTCACAGCGACAGTGAATCCGTATAAATTATACGCCGATGTGCTCGATGCGGAATCCGATTTGTCGCTCGTAACCGACGAGCCGATGGACAGCCCAAATGGTCGAGCTGTTTTTTCCGCCGGTGCAAGCAATACCCGGCGATTCAGGATCCGATTCAAGATGGACCCTGGACCGCAAGTTAAATTCGGCTACGCGGTGGACGCAGCATGGGCGCTGCCGTCACCGAATCCGCCTATATCGGTGCCAGGGGATTTTCCCATCACCGCGAATCAGCCGGAAGCGTACCGGATCGAAATCACTCCGACTGAAAATCTACTGTTTTACGATACGGAGACCGGTACGGGCGGTGGATGGCTTAAGCTGCAGGTCGATGTATACGACTGGCAGGGACAGGACGCAGGTTACGTGCAAAGCGAGGTTTCCTGGGTAGTAGCGTACGCTCCGGAATTGTTCTCTGGCGTGGTCGAGGCGGGGGATTTCATTTCCAATACGGCAACGTATACAAGGTACTCAATAGACTTAAACGATCAGATTGCTCCGTCTCATGCCGGGCAGGCATTAGTGATTTGCCAGGTGGGGTCTAAGGATGGATCGACATATAAACAGACCGCCGCGCCCGCGCCAAACGAGGCATTGTCCGCATACCAGGCAATCGTGGTGGATATCACCGATCCGGAGTGCGTCGGCGACGCGAATAATGACTTCATCGAGGCCGTTAATATCAACTTCGGCGTTCCCATATTCGATCAGGTATGTCTTCCCGACGATTATCGCGATTTCTATACTTTTACGGTTCCGGATTTTTACTATCCGACCGGAACTATCGAATTGAGCATCGGAACCGAGCCGTCGCTGCTCGGTTTGTACGACGCAAGTCAAACTCTTGTGACGGAGCAGGCGGTTTCAGGCGGAAAAGCCGTAATTGAACTGGACACAATCGCGCAGGCGCCCGGGAAGTATTACATCAGGGTTTACATGTCGAATGCGTCTCAGATCGGGCCTTACAAGCTGTTAATGAACGGCATGATTAATGAGATCACCAAGCCGGACGCTGTGGATGTAACAAAAACGCTCACTATGAAGGCTGAGACGGTCCTGACGTACGGCGATTATGTGCTTCTTCTGGGCAGGAAGACATTCTGGGTATACGATTTTACGAATCCCGCGGCGCCTGTATTAATCAGCAGTTTAGCAGTGGAAGGGACTGACGAAGCGGTCCTCAATTATCCTTACTTATATTATTACGATGATACCAGCGGCGGAGCGGGCGATCTGATGTCGGTCAATATGATAGACCTTACCGATCCGGCCAATCCGGTGCAACATGAGGACGCCGTGATCTTCGGATTCTATCCCTGGTCCATGGAGCTTGCTATTAACTCATCGAAATTGTACGTATGCCTCGAAGATTCGGGAGGCGGAGTTGGCGGGTATATTTACGACTGGTCGACAAACCCGGAATCGCCCGAATTGCTCAACTCAGCACCTTTCCTGATAGAGCCAAATCAGATCGACTGCGCTCTGGTCGATCCGGAGGGTCCCGATACAAGGCTGATACTCAACTCTGCGTTCAAGGTAACTTCATACAATGTGGAGAACCCAATCGCTGTCACGGCATCGGGGTCGTACGATTACCCGGAGAACTCCGGACGCGCGCTCGCGATTAACGGAGAATACATTTTCGCCTCGCACACAAAAGTGTTCGGGTACACGGGAACACTGTTTGTCCTGGAGCAGAAAACGTCGACGCTGGAATTAAAGACGTCGCTGGATATCGCCCCTGTCCCCGCGGAGCAGATCGTGATCACGAATACGCACGCATACATATCAGGCCAGGAATTCGGGATCGTGGTATGCGACATCAGCGATCCCCTGTCGCCTTTGTATAAAACCACCATCGCTACCTACGATATAGCCGGGAAGCTGGCTATCGGGTCGGGATATTTATATTCGGTGCTCCCCAACGCGGGTCTCGAATGGTTCGATATCAGCGATCCGGATCTGCCGGTTTCGGCGGATCATCTCAAAGTAATAAACGGAGCGATCGATATGGCGATCGGAGGCAATTACCTCTATGTAACCGATTCGATTTATTCCAATCATTCAATATTTACCCTGGACATCACTAATCCGGCCGATGCGTTTATCGCGGCGGAATACCCGCTGACTGCGGTCCACACAAATCTGTGCTGGGACAATAATATACTTGTTGCCGCGAGCATGGATGGATACACCATGTTCGACACCAGCGCGGCTCCGAACCTGAACGAAATCACAAGCGAGGCAATAGTCACCGACTATCCACCGATTCCGGCGATTCGAGGCGACGCTCTTTACCTTGCTCATGAGATCAGTAATTCGTGGATAGAGGTCTACGACATTAATCCCTGCTGTACGTATGTCAAGACGATATCTGTCGGCTCTCCCGTGACCGGATTCAGTTTTTCGGGGAACATCATGTACGGGTCGATGCAGAACAGTCTGCTTGTGTTTTCGATATCGGATCCGTTGAATCCGATACTGCTCGACACAAAACCGCTCGCCGCTGTATCACCCGAGAATGCGGTGATTGGCGTGAGCCTCTTTGCAGTCGAGGATGACAGTATGGAGGTTATGGATATCTCCACGCCATCATCACCAACGTTCCTTACCACAATTGGGATCACGGGGGGAACGTATCTGTCGCAGATTGTGGTCGATGGCGCGTATGCGTTTCTGGAGAATAGTTCAGGCGCTCCGCATGTCGTCAGCATCATCTGGCCGTCGAATCCGTTGAATCTCGGCGCACTGTACGACGTGCCACCGTTCGGCGCTCAGGAAATGCTGCTGCAAGATGGATTTCTGTATGAGCTTACCAATGATGGCGGGCTTCGGATTCATGACATGAATTAGGGTTCGATTCGGTGAAGGTCTAAGCGAGAGGGCGGAGGAGGTCGAGAAGGAGCTGTGGTGATGATATTGGCTATGGAAGAGGGTTTTGGGTTGGGCACGATAAGATTGTAAGGGTATGAATTAAAATAAATAGGCGTCCGGCACTTGCTTTGTTGTTTTACAGCGTTTCTCAGCACGCTATTTTAAAACTTCAAAAAGCGCATGCCCGTTTACCTCAAAACCATTTATTAAATCGATGGCTTCCGGGCTTGTGATCCAGTTCACCAGCACCATGGCTTCCTGGTGTTTCAAATCAGGATGAACGTCAGGATTCAAAGGGATGATGGAGTAAATATTGATAAGCGTCGGGTCGCCTGACAGAAGGATAACCAGATCGAGATCGTCTTCCATTGAGTAGAATGTTCCTGTGTCTGTCAGGGTATAGGCTTCCAATTCGCCGGCCATCATGAGGACAGCTCCCATGCCCTGGCCGGCTTCGATATACCACTCGCCTTTCGGTGTCACTTCCATTGACTCCCAGACGGAAAGCTCTTTTTTATGTGTGCCCGAATTTTCACCTCGGGAAACGAATTTGCAGCCGGAATCGATAATTTTCCCGAATGCCTCAGCGGCGGTGGTCGACTCCCCGATGCCCGCGGGATCGGCCTTCGGGCCGACAATTACATACTCATTCTGAGCAACGTAATGCCGGGCAACGCCATGGCCCTGGGCCACGAATTCTTCCTCGGCTGACGGCGCGTGGACCAGCACGATGTCCACATCGCCATTCCTTGCCATCTCGAGAGCGGCTCCGCTGCCCACAGCGATTACATCAACCTGGATGCGCGTCTTTTCCTTGAAAAATGGAAGGAGATAATTCAGAAGTCCCGAGTTATCAACACTTGTGGTTGTCGCAAGCTTAATGGTTGTACTTTGAGGCCTCGGCGTTGTCGGGCCTTCCGGGGTTGCGTGCTGATTTTTAGTTTCAGTTTGGTGAGGAACAGGCGCGCATGCGCTGATCCTGAACAGAAGAACACAGGCGATTAACGCCAGAATCCAATTGTAATACAATGGATTGAAAACAGAAATTTTCAATAAAAACACCCCCCATTTAACACAGCAAACAGCATTGTTACGCTTGCAATGCGTGTTCCGGCACTATGCTAAAACATTCACAAGCCATTGTCAATCATCCGGCATGGTCAGCATAGTTAAGGAATCCTATGCCTGTTTTTTGTATGTCACGCCTGCGATAAAAATGCTTAATTCATAGAGAATGTAGATGGGCAGGGAGAGAAGGAACAGATTAACAGGGTCGCCGGTGGGCGTTAATATTGCGGCGAGCAGCACAGTTCCAATCAGAGCATATTTTCTGTTCGATGCCATGGCTTGAGGAGTGACGATCCCAAGCTTAGCCAGAAAATAAGTAACCAGCGGAATCTGGAATACAAGACCGCCGGCGAGGGTTAGAAGCAGCACAAACGAAAAGTAGCTGTCAAGGGTAATATCAGTCGCTACTTCGACACCGAGATCAAATCCAATCAGAAACCTGAGAGCGGTTGGGATCATAATAAAAAACACAAATGAAGCTCCGGCAAGGAAGAGCAGAAGCGATACCGGGAAAAGAGCCAGGAGGTAGCGCCTTTCGCCGGCTTTCAGACCCGGCTTCAGAAATAACCAGACCTGGTGGGCAATGAACGGCATAGCGAGCACGGCTCCCGCAATGAAGGAGGTTTTGAAATAGGCCGTAATTTTATCGGCCGGACCAAGCACCTGCAGGTGAGCTTCGGGGATTTTCAGTATCGGAGATAATATCCAATGAAACAGGAATCGGTCCGTGATGAAGAAACCCGCGATTGAACCGATCACAAAGAAGATAACGCAATAAATGATGCGCAGGCGAAACTCGTTGAGATGCTCCATAATGGGGCTGGCTTTCTCAACATCCGGAGAGGGATCTTTTATTACATTGGCGGACACGGGATAATGGAAATTGCGATATCAGGTTTTTTTAGCTTCCTCTTCAACACCCGTAATTTCGTCAGGGATTTCTTCGATGTCGTCCTTTGCTCCCTTAATCCCCTTCCGAAACTCGGTAACAGCTTTACCAACGGAACGTGCAAGGTCCGGGATTTTGGAGGGACCAAAAATCAGAATGATGATCACCAGTAAGATAATCCATTCCCAACCGCGTATTCCAAACATGTGATCTCCAAAGCCGGTTAAATTGAGAGAACGAAGGCAGAATAAAAACCGAAAAATAGAGTTTCGAACTCTCCCCAGAATTGACCTAAAAATAACATTTAACCCGGCAACTGTCCAATAAGAAGAAAAACCCACCAAAGTCGGTGGGTCAGGAGTTTCTTAATCAAGGACAAACTCAAGCTCCAGCGACAGCCATTGCGACTTCCGATTCCTTAACTTCCTTCTCGAAGACAGGCAGCATTTGCACGACGGCCTGGAATATCAGGATGCCGGCGCTAACAACGGCAAGAGAGATAAAAATCTCCTGCCATGACGGGAAATAAGCCGCCCCGATTCCGGAAATCATCCCTGTTAACGTGGAATTGAGCCTGTTTAATACGACACCGAAAATAGCTAAAATCGCACCCCATTGACGCATTGAGACGTTTGTTCTGCCCGGTCCAAGCAGGATGAGGCTGGGAACGAGGAAGCCCAGAATCAACTCAACCCAGAACCAGAAGACCTCATATCCGGCAGACAAGCCAGCCCAGCCACCGGATCTGCTAATGTCGATCAATCGCCATACGAAATAAACGCCCAGCACGGTTCCGCATCCTTTTGAAAGGCTTCCAAGGATGTCATTTTCAATAGCACGACCGTACGCTTTCGAACTCAGTTGAGATTCCAGTATCACCATCGCAAATCCGACTGCCACAGCCGAAAGGAAGAAATTAAAGGGAAGCGCCGAAGAATACCACAGAGGGTTGAGTTGTTCTCTTGCGAGAAGAAGAAGTCCACCCAGAGAGGATTGGTGGAGGGTGGAAAGCATAATGCCAATAATAACCAATGGTATTGAAACGGCATGAAGCGCTTTGTATGCCGCGTATTTTTTTACCCCCTGGAAGTACATCGGGAGGAATTCCAGGAACAGAACAATGAAATAAAAGAAGACGCACAACGCTACTTCGAGCATTACCGAGTGCCATTGCGGCATGACAATCGGGTGGTAGATAAACCAGGGTCTGCCAAGGTCCAGGAGCAACCCAACGATAACGAGGAAGTAACCAAGAAAAGCCGTAAGAATCGCGGGTCTGACAACGGCCTTATACCGTTGGAGGTTGAATATATGAACGAAACCAGCCATGATAAAACCACCTGCGGCAAGAGCCACTCCGCTCATAACATCAAAGGCGATCCAAAATCCCCAGGGGTAGGAATCGGACAGGTTTGTAACCGCACCAAGGCCCTTCACATAGCGAACCGCGGCGAGGATAAGGCCAAAAATCACGAGAGCCAGAGCCAGATAGTTCCATCCTGTGGGCCTGAAAATACGTTTGTTCATGAGATTTTTCTCCCCCAATAACAAGATAAGCGATGTAACTTAAGCTTTTTTATCTGCCCCCAGCATACGGCGATGCGTAATGAAGTAGACAACGGTCATAAGGGCAGCGACAATAACGGCTATATAAGGTACTTTGGAAAGGGAAGCCCAGGTGTAGGTCGGATACGGGTCATTCCCGAGATCGGTCCGGAAATCGAATGCATCGAGCGGGATATATTTCGTGGACAGAAACATGACGCTGGTGCCGCCGATATCATTCTCTCCATAAACGTAATCCTGGTATCTTTCCGGCTCGGCAGTTATACGTGCGTGGGCTGCGGCCAGGATCTCTTCCCTGGGACCGAATGTGACAGCATCGGTAAGGCATGTCTTGGAGCAAATAGGCTCCTCGCTTCCGCCGATCCGGTCGAAACAGAAGGTACACTTACTGATTCCCGGATTCCAGTTGTCCCATTCATACCTGGGAATGCCGAAGGGGCACGCAAGCATGCAGTAGCGGCAGCCGATGCATTTCCATTCTTCGTAAATGACCGGGCCTTCATCGGTCTTCACCAAAGCGCCAACCGGGCAGGCCGAGACGCAGGCGGGTTCTTCGCAATGCATGCACATGTGACGGCGGAAGTAGTACCGCTCGGGCAGCGCCTTATCATAATCGGGAAGATAATTGAATTGAATCCGGTTGTAAGTGTCCGCATCCAGATCCGCCGGGTGGTCGCGATGCCCATCGAAGTATGTTCTTTCGTATTTTAGGTTATTCCATTCCTTACAGGCTACCTGGCATGAGCGGCAGCCGATGCATTTGGTCAAATCATTAAGCATTGCGTATTTTGACATCTGGCTCTCCTTTGCTTCGGTTACTCAATAACTTCATATTGATGCCATTACATCTTCTGGATATCACAATGAAAAACCTTGTACTCAGGAATCATGGTGTTGCTGTCGCCGACATTTGCGGTAAGCTGGTTCGCGGAGTAGTTCCTGTATTCATCGCCCCCCCATCTTAAACCCGCATAGCCATAATGCCATGGAAGCGATACGATTTCGATTTTCGCTCCGCCAATCATAATGGCTTTCAATCTTCTCGTGATCATCGCCTTAGCCGGGACAGAACCGCGCGGCGAAACAATCATCACCCACTCACCGGGCTTGATGTTTTTGGCCTCGGCCAGTTCAGTACTGATTTCGATATGCATTTCAGGCGCAACCTCGCACAGCGGTTCCAGGTTTCGCGTCATCGCTCCGGACAACCAATGGTTAGTTTGTCTGTGAGTGGTACCGATGATGGGAAATTGAGTGTTTCCGGGTTCAACGCGAGTTTCGACCGCATCAGCCCATAGTACAATGGTGGGATTATCGACTGAACGGGTAGATCCGGGGTGCAGAGGGTTGACGGCAAGCGGTGTTTCGAAGGGTTCGAAGTGCTCGGGGAACGGGCCGCTGTTGATCTTGCCAAGGGCGGCGAAGAATGCGCCATGCCCGTCATTCTGCATGATAAACGGCGACTTGATAGAGTCTTTTGGATGGGCGATCTTAGCGAAGTCCGGGACATCGTTGAATGTCCAGTCTCCGCTCCAATCTTCTTTAGATGCCGGGTCCAGGTCAACGGAAGCAGGATTAAATTTAACAAGCGCTCTGGTTGGATCCCAGGGCTGACCGTTCGCATCGGCGGAACAGCGGTTGTAAATAACATGACGATTTACCGGCCATGCGTATGTCCAGTTTGGAAAAACAAGAAGCCCGGAGGGGTCGGAATTATCGTGTCTTTCAGCCAGGTTGGTATCGGGGTCGGGAAAGAATCCGCACAGGGGCCAAAAACCGGAAGCGGTAGTTCCGTCGGCAGCCAGCTTGGTGAAGTTTTCCACCTGCTCCCCATTACGCGTTGACATTTCGGTGTAGTAACCGTTGATTTCCATCGCGACACGGCGCGAACTTGGTTCATCCTCACCCTCTGCCCTATAGTTCCAGCTGAGCCTGGTGATGGCTTCTTTGACCGGTCCACCTTCCGCGTCGTAGGCAGCTTTCAGCCTCCGAAACAGCTCATCAGTGTACCAGAGATCGGATTTAGCCTCCCCGGGAGGATCGATAGCTTTGTAGCGCCACTGAATCCATCGTCCTGAGTTGGAAACACTGCCTTCCTTCTCAAAGGACGATGCGGCAGGGAACAGGAAGACTTCCGTCTGAATGCTGGCGGGGTCGGCGCCCGGTCTCTTCCAAAAGACAGAGGTTTCAGTTTCCCAGAGGTCGAAGCAAACCATCCATTGGAGTTGATCAAGGGCTTCGGCGGTGAAGTTGCTGTTCGGACCTCCAACCATGGCGTTCTGACCAAAAACCGTCAAGCCCTTAATTGTTCCGGCATGCATTGCCTCGAAAAGAGCGATCCAGGAGTAGCCGTGGCCGTCAGTTCCGGGACCAAGCTTGGGCAGGAAATCGTAGCAGAAATTATTTTCAGGCGTTGCGTATTCGCCCCAGAACGCCTTTAGCAGGCTGATGAGGAATTTAGGTTTATTGGCCCAATAACCGGATTTAGGAGTTTCGACCTGAAGGTAAGTCGCCAGATCCGGATGCTTGGCGGCGCTCGGGCACGACATGTAGCCGGGAATAATATGGAACAGCATTGCCATGTCGGTGGAGCCCTGAACGTTGCTCTCGCCGCGCATCGCATTGATGCCTCCGCCGGCCACGCCCATATTTCCGAGGAGGAGCTGCAGAATGGAATAGGCACGGATATAATCCACACCTGTTGTGTGCTGGGTCGTGCCCATGGCATATAGGATCGTCCCGTTCTTCAGACGCCCGCCGCCATAGGTTGTGTACATCTCAACCAGCTCGATGAACTTATCAACCGGGATTCCGGAAATCTCCGTGACCATTTCAGGAGTGTAACGGGAGTAATGACGTTTGATAATCTGGTAGACACAGCGCGGGTTCAGCAATGTGGGATCGGTCAGAGGTTTGCCGTCCTCCCCTCGCTGGAAATCCCAATCGGATGTAGTGTACTTTCTTGTTTCAGGATTATAACCGGAAAATAGACCCTCGTTTTCATCGAAACTAAATCCTTCCTTAACAAGGAAGGGAGCGTCGGTCATGAGTTTGACATATTCGGTGAATTCGAGGTTGTTCTGCAGGATGTGGTTGATCATACCGCCGATAATGGCTATATCGGTGCCCGGTCGGAACCGGACATATAAATCGGAAAGGCCGGCTGAATTCGTGAAGCGGGGGTCGGCAACAATTACCTTAGCGTCACGATTTTCCATCGCATGAATGATCCACTTGAAAGCCATCGGGTGATTCTGAGCCGGATTTGAGCCGATGATGAAGAAGCAGTCGCTGTTGCCAATATCGGTCCAGTGGTTGGTCATCGCGCCTCTTCCGAAACTTGGTCCGAGAGCGCCGACGGAGGCGGAGTGGCAGATCCTTGCCTGGTGTTCGAAATAATTTACACCCAGGGCGCGGATGAACTTGGTAATTGCATAGCATTCTTCATTATCGAGGGAAGCGCCGCCAAGCGAAGCGAGGGCTTCCGTGTGATTGACAGTGACCCCGTTGCCGTCTGTCTGGATGAAATTATCATCGCGAGTTTTCTTGATAAGAGCGGCGACTTTGTCCAGCGCCTCATTCATGGAGATATCCTGCCAGTTACCGGCGCCTGCCGGGCGGTATCTCACTTTATTGAGCCTGCGGGGGTTCCGGTTGGCGTCAATACTGGCGAGAGCTTGTCCTTTTGGGCACAAGGAGCCGCGGTTGATAGGATGGTCGGGATTTCCTTCGGCGGCGATCACTTTGCCGTCTTTTACATAAACATCAATCCCGCAGCCCACCCCGCAGTAGGGGCAGACCGAGTAGGTTTTCGCAGCGCCAACAGTCTTCATCGGTGGCGCAACGATCGGGTCCGCGTGTCCGGCAGCCATCGCAGGTTCCGCACCGATAGCGCATCCGGCTGTAGTGAGACCAATCAATTTAAGCAGATCACGGCGTGTAAGATTCATTGAAGCCCCCCAGTTGAAGCCACCAGCCGAGGTAATTAGGCTGAGTGGAAGAGAATGCGAAAAAAAGAACAAGCCCAGAAATTTAGGTGGATAATATCGAATCGCCGGTTAAAATGCAAGGAGAAAGTGATCAAAAAAGCGTTATAACAAGAAAAAATGAGGTTGAACTCTGTGTGACCGGATATTTCGGGCTGACGGTTGACTTCGATCCGGGTGGGGATCACGACAGTCAAACCGCATCCGGGACAACGGACGCGTTTCCGGTGAAATTCAAACCGGATGGGTACTGGTAATGTTCACCTCACCCCCTGACCCCCTCTGCATAGGAATGGAGAGTGGGCGCAGAAATATTCAACAGGGCTTATATTGTCAGAGTTTCAAAGGAACTGGTGGCGGGCGGTGCGGGGGCTCTTGACAAATTTATATTTTCGTTGTAAAATATTTGCAAGTCATAATCTTCCCCCGGACACAGATTCCCAAAAAGAAAAAACTGATCCCTGAGTAAGAGAACTGGAGAACAAATGAAAATTTATGTTGGAAATCTCAGTTATGATGTAACTGAAGACAAACTGAACGCCATGTTTGCAAAGTATGGCGCAGTCGATTCAGCGACAATCATAATCGACCGCGATTCCGGCCGATCAAAAGGCTTCGGATTCGTTGAGATGTCGGACAAGAAGCAGGCTCAGACAGCCCTCGACGGGTTGAATGGAACTGACCTTGACGGACGATCGATTACTGTTAATGAGGCGCGCCCGAGAGAGCCGCGCCGCGACAACGATCGCGGCGGGTATGGCGGCGGCGGACGTAACCGCTACTAAGCCAAAAGCTTGATAAAAGCTTGATAAGAGCTTGATAACGAGTAATCAAAGCCCGGGAGCGGAAGCGTCCGGGCAATTTTGTTTTTAGGTGGGGGGGTACAAGTTAGAGATTTACATAATGAACGGCGCCGGCTGTACAAAAGCCGGCGCCATTTGCATGTCCATATCCCGCATAATCTCACTATAGCCCACTTGCAGATGTATCCACTTCACAGCAATAGTGAAGGAGGCTATGGAGGGTGAAGCATTTCTAAAGTTATTGTGCCACCTGCACTACGACATCCCAAAAGCCGGAGTTGTCGTAGTATTTAGTCTCCTGATCGTTGGCTGCAAGGAACAACTCACCTGAGGCGTTTGCCGGGATAACGCGGTGTGTGCCGACGTATAACGGGATGCCATCGCCGACTTTGCATACAAGGGCGTAGAAGTAATACAGACCATCATCCGGGTTATATTGAGCCTGAGGACCCTTCGCAAGCGCGATATTTTCGAAGACTGGACCGTTGATTCCGGTCCACTGCCCTAAAGGACCAGTTGGCTCACCCAGAGGATAGGAGAACCATGCCTGATCTGCAGCATCGGCATCGAAGGTTATCTGTGTTCCTTGATCAACAATGATACCTGTACTAACCCATTTGTCAGCGGCGGGTACCTGGATATCGAAAGAGACATTAGAATTCACTACAATTTCAATCGGAACATCAAGTGTATCGGAGTACGGTCCGGAATGAACCATAACATCCACGTCATATGTTCCTGCGCTCTCATAATGAGTGACCGGTTTAACCTCTGTACCCGCATCCCACGAGTCACCATAAATTCCATCGCCATTAAAATCCCAAAGAAACCATCCTACCGGGTCACCATTTGGGTTGTATGATGCAGAGGCATCAAACTCGATAGGCTCGCCAACGAGATAAGGAGGAAGAGTTACTACATTTGCTACCGCAACCGGGATATAATGACCTGTACCTGTGACTTCAACGTCGATTTTTTTATTACCCGCATTGCCTAGGTATACCATCAAGCGCCAATTCTCATCTGTAGGAGTATTGAAAGTAATAATGCCGCTCGATTCAATCTTACCGCCATTAACAATCTTGAACCATCCTGGCCCGGAACTGTTGAGATCGTCGTATTCATAACAGGACCAGTATCCAACCAGCGTTGAGCCGGGGCCAAAATCCGTACCAGATTTTGGTTCAATCGTAAATTCGTATTGAGAGGACTCCTCCAGATTAAATCCAATAAATATTTCACCCAATGAAGCTACAGATCTGCTCCAAGAATAATCACCGGGATTCGCAGAATTATTAATTTCGTATCCCCAATCCCTAAAGTCTCCGTTACGTTCCCCGAGGCAGCCGTTCTCCCCAATATCCTGAAAATAACCTTTGGATAATGAGGATGGGGATTCAGCCAAGAACATGTCTTGTAGCGTCATTGACCCATTCCATGCCCAGTTTGGCTGCAGTTGATGCACTGCTTCCTCGATTGCGTTAACTTCACTATTCAACCAGCCCTTCTTTTCCAGTAGGATTCTCGGAAATTCCTTTCCACAACGCCTGGTTAGAAAGCTGAAGAAGAACTGTGCATCGTATATTTTTTTTCCTTCGTAGGTCCATTTAAGACCGTATCCCATTCTGTCTCTTATTGAGCCAAGGCCAGCATCATATGGATAATCAGGGGTACTTTCGAAGTTATCGAAGTTGAGTCCGTTACGATCAACATCCAGATAATGTTGTTTAGCCCAGCCACCGATCATTGCGGCTGAACCTTCTTTGAACCAGTCTTCCCATTTTCCGTACAAGGGCCCCCCATACCGCATTTGAATTAGATGAAAGAATTCATGCGCAATGGTACCTGTCATGGTACTTCCAGGATCGTTATCGTCCAGATTGGATGCGACCGCAATGATGCGGGGAGCAAGTATAGGATTTGTAAAGCCTGCGACATCCGGCAGGCTGGCGTCAACCGGAAAGCAATCTGCGTCATAAATAATAATTTTATAAAGTTCGATTGATGGCAGCCTTAGGGGGGGGGGAGTCAAATTGAGAGCCACATCGTCCGTCAAAAAATGAAATGCTTTTTCTGCCGCGACTCCCACGCTTTTCCAGTAGGGCTCATCGACAAAATTAGCGTCCTTAGTAGTATAAATCTCGAAATGATCTGTTGTGTCTCGCCAATCATCAAAAAAGGGATGGTCGATCTTCGCTAGCACCAGAAACACAATTTCATTAGTTTCTCCTTGACATCCATCAGGGTTGACAGCTTGACCTTGACGCGGAATATATCCCGGAAGCCAATCAAGACTGACCGTTATAGACTCTTGGTCGTATTGGATTCCTGTTTCTATCGGGACCCATGCGCCATAAGCTTTGATGGTTGTCATAGGATCGATGATGGTGGATAGAGGACAAGTCAGATCCATAGCAAGTTGACAAGTACCATCCAAAGTAAGGAAGTTCTCACCAACAACACCTAATGCATAAGCGCCAGTAGCCGCGTTTTCTGAATCTTCATTCTCTACCTTCTTTATTGCGATAGTGTGAGTCTCATTAAAGGCACCGGGCGGAATGGTAAGCACTGCCCCGGGACAGTCGACCGACCCTCCCTCTGGACCTATCTCGGCAAAGAAAGCTGTTAGCTCTGACGGGCTTGTTGGTTCATTCTTAGCCAGTCGTTCATCAGACTCTGGTTGATTGGGGACGGCCGGGTTGGTCCCCCCTCCCGAGCATCCCAGCATCATCAGTATCGCTGCTGCGATGATGAAAAGTGTTGCGGTACTTCTGTGAAATTTTGGCATTTCGAGCCTCCTTGAGAGAGCCTTTTTCGGCATCTCTGATAACTAATACGGGAGGCTCAGATTAGTTCGTCCGGCAAAAGGGGGATTTTTTTGAAAATATCTGACTAATTGTTTCCATTGAGCGTAAGGCAGTAAATATAGTCGGACACAATCATTATGTCGAGCTGCTCGTCATCGTTTATGTATTCAAAACTGGCGCTGGTTACGAGGCCGGGCACATCGAACGTGTCCCATCCAAGCTCAGGATGGAAGGGCTGCAGGTCTTTCGTCAGAATTTTAACTACTGACCGGGGTTTTAAAGGTGGGTCAACAGCGGGACCAATGTTGGTGAACACCGCAAGTACCTCAGGCGAGCCGTCGTTGTCGATGTCTTCGATATCAAGCACCGCGACATCCCTGACAGGATCAGAATCGATGTCAGGAATATTCTCGGTTGGAAAATCGAGTTTGAAGCTGTCAATTTCGTTATATCGGTCATCCGTAATGACCACTTTTCGCTGACCGCAAAGGCCGAGCACCCGCCCGGGCCCGTTCGACGTTTCGAAAGGAAATATAATTCCGTTCTGGAACTGAGCGAGCATTGGGTGCCCGCCATAAAATGTTCCCAGACTGGAAACCTCACCATTTTTCAGATATCCCGGAGTCCACGACCATTCGCCTTTCTCCAGAGTCTGCTCGTCAATAGGCCGCCCGTATTCTATCAAGTCAATCCTTCCGCCTTCGGGGCCCTGAATGAACCTGCTGCAATAGAAAAGGTCCGGCCGGATTAAGCTGTCAGGATTTTGCGGGTCGCTGACCAGGTAAAAATCAAAGGCTTCATGCCATTCTTCTATTTGGCCGATTCCGTTGTCCATCCCCACGATGATAAAAGCGACGCCCGTATCGTCCACGCCATCGACAAATTCCGCAGGAATGCTTTCCCAGTCGAAATTGTGCCCGATTATACTGCGGTACTCATCGGTATACTTCACGACATATCCGTTCAATGAGGAATGCGTGTCGATAAGTATTTCCTTATGATTGTCATTGTCCCAGTCGGCGACTTCTATTCTGTGGCAATGGTACGGCAGGTTCAGGTGCCAGAGTTCTTTCCCGGTGTGCGAGGCAACATAGATGCCTCTCGCGTTGTAAGGCTCGCCATTATAAATGTAAGCGATGGACCCATCCGGCTGTTCGCGATACAAACTCTCTCCGTCTATCGTCAAGGGGAAACCTGACATCTTATAGATTATAAACTCCAGCTCCCCGTCGCCATTTATGTCATTGACCTCCCATGGAAGATCTTCATACGAGCCGTCAAGGAGAATAATGTTTTTCGCCGTGCGGTTGTCTATGGTGAAGGATTGAAGAGTCCCATCATGATTAAGAACGAATATCGCGCCGTACAGCCACATCAACACTTCCTGGAATTTATCGTTGTCGAAATCGCAGATGGTGAATATTCTGAAATCGCGCCGCAGAAGAGGAATGGCGTCAGAAATCGACGGTTCCTCCGGCAGCAACGCCCACGGATGATCCGGGTTAGCGTCAGGTAAGTGCATCGCCTGAATTCGCTTATTTTTAAGAGTCAGGAGGAGTTTCGGAACGAACTCCGGATCGAAAGACTCTTCCGTCAGTTGGTAATTCCATTTGACCTGACCGCCGAGGTCCAGACATACAACATGTCCGTCCTGCGCGAAGATGAAATCCATGCGGTTGTCGTTATCCAAATCGGCAGCCCGGAAATATTTGAAACTGGACTGCTCATCATCAATAATTGGGTCACTGAAAGGGTCTACAAGGCTCTTAAAATCGGAAAATGGGTTTATTTCGCCCGGTGCGGTTATTTCTTTTCCCGCCGCCTGAACAGCATCGGCAAGGGTAAGCTCGCTGATTATCCTGACAATGCCCTGACCTTCCTGTTTCACCGGAAATTTATGCGGTGAGAAGAGAAAGGCGATTAAGATCACCGCAGCGGCAGCCGCAATCAAGGTTGTACGCCTGATCACTGTAATTCGACCCGTGTGTCGTTGTTTCCTTTTAAAATAGTCGTCAAGGCCGGCTTCGCGCCTTCCGATTTCAATTAAACTTGCCGAGATCCTAAGTTCCCGAATCGTGTCAGGCGAATACTCCGTGGATTTGCGAGAGAGATATTCATCCAGGTCAAATCCTCGCTGGTTCAGCATCGGTTCAAGCTCATCCCAGACTTGAACAAACTCATTTCCATTTTTTCCTTTTCGCTCAGTCATAACGTAGTTTCTTTTCTAATTTTCAACCAAAACCCGCCTGTTCCTCCATGCAATTACCTAACTCATTTATCATGCGCCTGTGACGATCCTTTGCCGAAGATACAGCCAGTTTTAAATGAGCTGCGGTCTCTTCCCATGAGAGCTGCTTTTTATAGCGCAATTCGTAAATTTGATACAGGTCATGGATTTCATTCTCCAACTTGTCGAGGCAAAAGTATAGATCCGCGTGCTCGATAATTCTGTCCATTTTTTCAGTTGACCTTTGATCCGGCAATTCCTGAGGGAACGCGTTAGAATCGTCAAGAGAAATAATACTCACTGCATCCGAATCGCCTCTCTTTCGTTTCTTGCCTGTGGCATCATAGACAGCATCAGTAATGACATGCATCATCAGGCCTTTTCTTAAAGTCTTGAGCTCCTTTTTACTTCTCAATCGATTCAGCAATCCTACCGCGGTTTCCCGGGTCACCTGCTGAACAAATTCATGGCTTGGCGCCCAGCCCTTTTTCCAAAGATAAGAGCGGGTAAATCGTTCAGTTAATCCATGCAGGCTTCTAAAGTTCATGTCTGAAGGATCCATGTGGTAGCGGCGAAGGGCCCCGTCGACAGCTTGCTGGTCCCATATTTCGTCGGGCTGTTTTCCCATTAAAAACTGCCCGCGAGTTTTCCGCTTCCATAATGTATACGGAGGGTGAGATGAAATTCGTACAGTTTCCGAAGAAATTTTAGTGATCGAAGCATTCTTGGAAGTAAATTAGCTCGAACTTGAAATCCTGCCTCGAAATAACTGAAAGTTGTGTATGGCGCAAATAAAAAGGCAGTGTTCTCCTGCAGGTAAACACACCAAAAGGGGCACACCGTGTGGAAAAAGATAACACACAAGTTATAGGAATTCCAGAATAAAGCATAAAAGCTGTCCTGTTTATGCGTGCGCCCAAATCAATGGGTTGCCGGCACCAGTATCGAGGCCGTCGGGACGACCGCGCTACTGTGCTTATTCGATCTTAGTCAGCAGCAAAACAAAATCGTCGTTACCGTACGAGGCGGCGTAGGTTAAGGCGGTGCTGCCGTTCTCGTTCACGATGCCGGGATCGGCGCCGGCGTCCAGAAGTGCCGTGCCGACTTCAATATCACCGTACATCGCCGCGAACATAAGGGCAGTGTTACCCTCTTCGTCCACCGCATCGATGTCCGCGCCGTTTCCGAGGAGTATCAGAGCCACGTCGGTCAATTCGTATCGAATCGCCTGCATGAGAGCATTATAGCCCTCGTTATTTTTGATGTTCGGATCCGCACCGCCGCCGAGAAGTAGCTGGACAGTCACCGCCGGAGGCACGTCCGATGAGAAAGCGGCGATGATCGGTGTGTCGCCGTCGATATCCTGCAGGTTCGGGTTCGCGCCGGACGCAAGAAGAGCCTGCATGATATCCGGCATGCCATCGTGAGCTGCATAGAACAGCGCGGTCCAGCCGTCAGAGTCGACCAGGTCGACCTGAGCGCCGTTATTTAACAGCACGCGTACAATCTCGCCCTTGCCGACATCGCTCGCGGCCATCAGGGGAGTAATCTGATTGAAATCTCTCAGGTTCGGGTCGAAACCGTGGTCGAGAAGCGCCTGCGCGGTCGAACCAGGGGAATTATAGATCGCCCGATCCATTGCCGACATGTTATCGTCGTTGAAAAGGTTCGGGTCAGAGCCGCCGGATACGAGCGGTTCGATAACACTGTCGGCGCTGTATTCCGCGGCTAGCATGAGAGGGGTGGTGTTGTTGGCAAAGTAACGCTGCAGGTTGGGTTCGATCCCCTGGCCCATAAGCCACTGCACCCAGCCGACATCGTTCCTCGTGATTGCGGTGTAAAGGTCGTTCTCGCTCTGTTTGGCGGCGTCGTAAAATCCCTGGCCGACCGTCATCATCACCGGGACACCCATCCGGTCGGCTATCAACTCCGCGACCTCGCTGTACTTGCAGTAAATCGCGATATCGAGCGCGGTGTATCCATGTACGGATCGAATATTTGGGTCGGCGCCGGCATCGAGGAGGACCCTGACAGATTCGAGGCTTCCATATTGCGCGGCACAGATGAGAGGCGTTACGCCGAGGGTGTCGGGGGCATCTAATTCCGCTCCGGCATCGATGAACACTTGAACGATTTCCGCATTATTCCACCATGCCGCGCTCCACATCGGAGATCGGTTTCGTGAATCGGCGATGTTGATGTCCGCGCCATTAGCGATAAGTAGTTTTAACGACTCGAGATGACCGCTGGCAGACCTGTAGACGGACGTAATTCTATTATTGTCAGCTACGTTAATATCCGCTCCATGATCGAGTAAAGCCTGCATTACATCGAACATGTCACGGGTAGTGGCTTCGTAGAGCGGCGTTACGTTCCAGTTATCCCTGATATTCGGGTCAGCGCCCGCATCGATGAGGACAATTGCCGCATCGCCCTGCCACTGTCTGACCGCGGCCATGAGGGGAGTCCAGGCGTCATTGTCGGTGGGATTCAGGTTAGCGCCATTTTCAACAAGTACCCTGATTCCATCAGGCCAGCCGTTCCAGGCGTAATGAAAGATCGGAGGTCGGTTTGCGTTGTCGACAGCCTCGATATTCGCGCCCGCGTCGATCAAGGCTTGAACGAGTGCTGGGTCGCGGATTTCGGGGGTGACCTGAAGCACGGTCATGCCGCTGTCGGCAGGAATTTCGGTGTCCGCTCCCGCATTTAAGAGCATTTCTACAACATCTATATTACCGTGCAACATCGCCTGGGACAGCGGGGGCATTCCGGCCCAGCCGCGCCAGTTTATATCGGCTCCTCCACGGATGAGCGCTTCGACCGCCGCCGGTTGATTAAAAACAGCGGCGAAAATAATCGGGGTCTGGCGAGGGTCGTTCGGTATATTGGGGTCCAGGCCAAGACCGATAAAATAATCGATCAGGTCGACATGTCCCCACTGCGCGGCGGGACACAGGACCGTAACATTGTCATAGTATCTCGCCGTTATGGGGTCGAATCCCTGCGAGACGTAATCTTTGACAAGGTCGATGTCGCCGCTCTCGACAGCCGCGAGAAATTCATCGTGAAGCCGTTCGTTCGCCGACTGACCCTGCGCGGCCGCAGTTGTGGCGAACAGGGCAATGATTATTAATGAGAAGATTATGGTACTGAGAAATCGTGAAAAATTCCGTGACGGGTTCATAAAAAAATCCTCCTACTCATGAAATAAACTCAGATCCTGTGAAGATGGATGAATTATATACCAATAAGTTGCAATTTGTGAAGGCATTATCAGGGGGGGCGGGTACAGGCGCCTTTTCGCCCGAACATTCCAAAATAAATCAAGTCTATCGTGCGAAAAGTTGCCAGTCCCCTTTTTGCAGAATTATTCACAGGCAACGTGCGGCTCAATAAATAATTACCAGCTCCCGTCCGCGAGCAGCTTCATAAGATACCCGTATGTGGAATCCGGGGATAAAGGTACGGACTCGAAGATCCATTTTGTTGGATCGAGGTCCAATATACCTTTGAAATCGCCGCCGATGAACACAGCCTGACCGTTAGTGGCCAACTCCGGAATCTCGTCTTTATAGACAGTTCCCCAACTTGTTCCAAAAACGTAATTGAAGCTCGGATCGAGAATTATCAAAAATGCGTCGGCTTTTCCATGCGATACGGCGAGATTCTGAGCCGGGCCTGGATCGAGATCAACGGTGCCAGTAAATGTCCCGCCCAGGACAATATTGCCCGATTCAGTCACTAGAAAGCGTGAGAAGTCCGGCGTTGGCAATATAGATACATCGACGAAATTACCCTGGGTATCGAACCGACTAATGTAGGTTGTATATTCTGCCGAAGTCTCCTCATGCACGCCGGGACCGGGATCGAAATCGATAGTTCCATAAAAATAGCCCAGAATATAGAGCATGTTCTGAGTGGGAGAAAAGAAGCTATCACTCACCCAATCAGCATTTTCATTTCCCCATACCATACCTTTTACATAATCACCGTCGGAATCGAAGATTCGCATGAATATGTCATCCTGATCTCCAATGGCGGTGTAAAGATCCTCCCCCGGACCGGGATCGAGATCGATTGTTCCTTTGAAATAATATGTTGAATAAATTTGTCCGGATGTGTCGACTGCTGTGTAACCGGAATCGACCTGATCAAGATTAGTCGCCCAGATCAGGTTCCCATTCGAGTCGAGTTTGGTCATGAAATATGCGTAATCTTCGGAAGATAATTCAAAATCATAGGGTCCTGGATCGAAATCAATACTTCCCCGGAACTCTCCCGACAGGATGATCTCATCATTATTGTTTATTAGTAATACATCCGGTCGGAATTGATGCGACTCGGTCCCCGAGTGCGGCGATGTCCAAATTTTTACTCCGATGAAGTTGCCGTCCGGATCGAATTTGCTGAGATATCCGCTCCATCCACTGCCTGAAGAATACATTGCTTCCCCGGGACCTGGATCGAAATCGATCTTGTCGTCGTAGAAGGAATCAGCAACGTAAGTGTTGCCCATGCTGTCAGCACTGGCATACCCAGAGACACCTGAATAGCTAGAATCCGTCCTTTCCCAATCGACGACCCAATCAAGCTTTCCCCTCGGATCAAACCTTGAAAGTGTGTCCCTACCCCCATCAACAGGAGCTATAGCCGGACCCGGGTCCATATCGTAATCGCCACTCCAAATATTACTACCCAGAACAACAGAGTCGCCGTTGTTGACCGCCGCAATATCAGCAACTTTCAAACCGCCTCCCATATCGAAGTAAGTTGGCCCCCAGGCGCGGGCCCAGCCGAATCCAACTTTGAGCGCGGCGACAGTCCAGGCTGTTGCAGGTCCGAAATTCGGGTCGGAACCTGTATCATCGACACGTATCAAAAGAGGGTAGTAGCCGATAGTAGCGCCCAGGCCGTTTGATATTGTCGTGCTATAGAGATGGCTGCCGTCATCCTCATCTGTGGATAAATAATCGAGCGACTTGGTTCCGGAAAATAACTCCGGGCACTCAGCGGTTACGTTTAGCAGTGTATCAAGGCCCTGGTGGTCGAATATGCTCACAAACAGGGATGACTCTGAGCCGGGCGTGGGTTCGATTCCCGGCCAGATGGATGTGTCGATTTGATAAGGCTCAGGGGAATTCGCGTCGGGAGGGAAGTCGATGATCGGATCAGTGACGGTTTTGCCGGGCCAGGTCCAGCAGGCCGAGACAGCGTAACCGAACGAAAAGGCGCCATCGGGAGCGTAAAAACGTATTCTCTTTGTCTCATGATCGCCCGGCATAAAGGCTCGGCGGGGAGCGTCCTCACGGTATGCGATGTATGGATTCAGCGTCGATGTCAGGTTCGTACCGGTCGCTAAATCACCAGTCACGTAGGTGAGCAGGGGAGATGTTCCGGGCGATTCAGGGAATTGGGTCGGATTGAAAAAATTCGTGTAACCGTCATAATCGGCCATTAAAGGGTAAGAGTCCGACCAGGCAATGTTTCTGACATTTTCGGGAAAGTAGTAGTCGGCTTTAGTAATAAATATACCCCTGACGTCGAATCCCGTGAGGTTGTAATTCCCGGGAAACGGATGCCATAACGTTAGATAAATCTCGATGATTTTGGGGTCGGCTGTGTTGATGCTGTCGATTGTCAGGCATTTGGTCAGAGGCTGGTTTTCGATCATTTTCAGGACGTTGAAGTGAAAATCACCTGTTCTCAGCGGATGGATAGCGGCATCCTGATGGTTGTCGGAAACGTCGATTTTCCAAAGACCCCACAAGATGCGCTGGTTAATGTCGGTAACGCCGCCTTGAGGTTGGGGAGTTTGATGATTGCCGGTCGGTGGTACGATCGTGTTTTGATTGTTTCCGCTCCCGCACCCGAATGAGAAAAGAACCAGCAATGCGATTGCCAGGAGTGGAAAAGAATTCCTGAGGCTCATTTGTGCCCTCCAGTCTACGTCCGATATTTTATGAAAATGAGATAATCTGCTTCGGGATTCTGCAACACCCATAAGCTACGCTCGAGGACTCGCTCCGCTTATGGGCGCCACCCGTTTATGCAAGCTCCGCTTATGGGCGCCACCCGGTTTCGTATATCCATTTCAACGGACCTGGCCATTTCAGCAAAGTGAGATTATAGCAGATAACGGGTGGATAAAATAAAAAGCGGCGCCTAATTATATTCAACCAGCTCTTTCATTCTGCTGAAAAATCCTGGGAAGGATATTTTCACGCTTTCCGCGCCCAGGACGTTGCTCGGACCCCTCGAGCACCAGGCCCCGACCGCAGCCGCCATCGCGATTCGGTGATCGCCCCTGCAGTCGACCTCGCCTCCCGTAAAGACCTGCCCTCCCGGACCCCTGAGGCCGTCCTGGAATTCCTCGACCTCCCCGCCAAGACCTCTAATCATCGCAGCGGTTGTCGCGATGCGGTCGGTCTCTTTCTCCCTGAGACGTTCCGCGCCGGAAATTTCCCAATCCCTGTCGGAAAGCGACGCAACCACCGCAAGTAGCGGGATCTCATCGATCATTCCGGGAATGCGATCGGGATCGATCGGGACATTTTTTAGCTTTGCGCTGAGCACGTGAAATTCCCCGACGGGCTCGCCTGCGGTGGACGAAATTACATGGGGGTCCTGTGTCATGACGATATGCGCCCCCATCGCCTGAAGGTGTCGCACGAACGCGATACGTCCCGGATTAATGCTCACGAACGGAACGGTCAGCGAGCTTTCATGCAAAAGTGTCGCGAGAGCCATCGGGAACGCCGCCGATGACGGGTCTCCGGGGATCACGATGTCGAACGGCGGGAGAGGTAGTTTCCCGCCCTCCACTCGGATAGTCTTCGCGATTCTGTCGTTCTGAATTATTCCCTTTCCGCCCAGATTTTCGAGGAGACGTTCGGTATGGTCGCGCGTATTGAGAGTCTCGTGAAATATTGTGTCGCCGTCCGCGAACAGTCCGGCGAGGAGCACAGCCGACTTAACCTGCGCGCTCGCGACTCCGGGATTCCATGCGATCCCGCGAAGGTGTCCGCCCCGAACGGTCAGAGGTGGCTTCCCGCCGTGGGATGTCGTCACCATCGCGCCCATCTCATTCAGAGGGTCGGCGATATACTGCATCGGACGGCGTGTCAGCGATTCGTCCCCGGTCAATACCGACTCGAACGGCTGAGAGGCGAGGATGCCGGTCATCAGACGCATTGTGGTCGCGGAATTTCCGCAGTCGAGGGGACCGTCCGGCTCGTCGAATTTCCCGCCCCGGCCTGTCACCACCGCGCTGCGTCCGTCGGGAGCCACTGTAATTGGGACTCCGAGCGATCTCAGGACCCCAATCGTCGCCTTGATGTCTTCTCCGTTCGAAAGGTTTTCAATTCGAACCCGTCCCGATGAGAGCGAGCCGAGAATAAGCGCGCGGTGGCAGATCGATTTATCGCCGGGGAGCACGCATAGTCCGCGCGTCCGCGTAGCTGGTAGTATCCTTATCGGTTCGTACATGAGTCCGGGAATATTATAACAGCTTCCGGTTCGGAGGGAAGGCATCCCTGCCTTCCTGCCTGAAGCCATCCCTGGCTTCATCTGCTAAGTTGCCCCGACGGACATCCACTTATATAATGATTAAGAGCGATTAAAGCCCGTCCGACCGTTCTTATCTTGGCCGATAACCGCGATTTTAATAGTGTCTTTATGAACGCGCATATTCTAACCAAAGACCTGGTCAAGGAATATCCTAAACCTGGAGGAGGAACGCTTCGCGCTGTCGACGGCGTGTCTCTCGAAGTGTATTCAGGAGAGGTTTTCGCGTATGTCGGACCGAACGGCGCCGGAAAGACAACAACCATTAAACTCATCCTCGGACTGACCCCGCCGACATCAGGTACCTTCACAATACTGGGAGGCGATATCGCCGACCGCAATATCCGACGGCGTATCGGTTTTCTACCGGAGGACCACAACTATTTCAATTACCTCACCGTAAAAACGACACTCGATTTCTACGCGAGGCTGTTCGGTTTGACAGGCATGGCAAGGAAAACGGCGATCGACAGGGTTGTGGAACTCGCGGGATTGAAGGACCGTCTCAACACAAAGGTCAAGCATTTATCAAAGGGACTCCAACAGCGAGTCGGGCTTGCACAGACGCTTATAAACGACCCGGAGCTGCTCCTGCTCGATGAGCCCGCGAGCGGACTCGACCCGCTCGGCCAGGCCGACCTAAGGACCCTAATCCTCAGCCAGAAGGAGGAGGGCAAGACGATTTTTTTGAACACGCACGACCTGTCCGATGTCGAAAAAATCGCCGACCGTGTCGGGATCATCGACAACGGGATACTGAAGACCGTGAAAAGCGTGAAGGAGATCATCGGGTCGCAGGAAGGAGTTATTGTGAAGGCGGAACCTATCCGGGAAGAGATACACCTCGAGCCCATACGTAAAATCGCCAAGTCGGTGGAGCTCAGGGACGGTTTCACTTTCATAGAGATTGAGGATGAAGGTCAGGTCGCGCAGATTCTTCCGCTGTTGAAAAAGGCGGAGTCGAAGATGGTCTCCGTAGAGCATAAGAGGGTTCACCTTGATGACTTCTTTCGTGGAACGGTTACCGGCAAAGGCGACAGTTGGGTGGGTCCTCTCGAAAACGTAAAGGGCAAAAGCAAGGAGGTGCGATGATGAAAGAATATGCAAAGGCCGGACAATTTATCTGGAAAAATTCAATCGCGCCTCACTGGGACTGGATTATACCGGCCCTGCTATTTGTTATCTGTGTCATATGGCTGCTGACGGTGTATCGAAAGGGGAAATTCACTTTTCTTCCCGCGTTTGCCATCGCCCGCGTTACGGTGCTCGACTCGATTGGACGAATGGAAATCGTCATACTCCTCGCGATTGGGCTTCTATTTGCCAGCATACCGGTGATTATTTGGAACACACCGGTCGGACGCCAGATGCTGGTGACCAGCCCGCTGATTACGGAAAATATCGATGAGCTGATAGGGATTACCGAATCGTACGAGGGCGACGGCGGTATTGTCCAACCCGATCCAAGGGGCTTTGACAGCGGTTCAATTATGACTGACCCGGACGGGAACTCGATCCAGTTATCCGATGGACAAGCGGAACCGCTGGACCTGAGTTCGGTCGTACCGGAACCGGTGATCGATCAGCCGGCTGATACATCTGCCGGCAGCGTTAACGATATTGTGATTCCGGAAACACCCCGTACAAAGGCTGATCAATTCTATATAGACCTGAGAGAAAGGGCGATCGACAACCTGATACGCCAGTCGGCATTCATGATCGCGGACTTTTTCGTGGCGGTGATCGGATTCATCCTCGCCATGCTTGTCCTGCCCGGCGAGTTGAACAGGGGCGTGACCCTGTCCATCCTTCCCAAGCCGATTACGCGCGATGAGTATGTTTTCGGGAAAGCAGTCGGTGTATGGTTCATAATTACTGTATGTTTCTGGCTTCTCGCCGGAGAGTTGTACCTTCTCAACGGATTTTTCAAGATGCTTCACGGTCAGCCGGCGCACGATCTTCATCTCCTCGAGGCGATGGCGATTCTGCCGTTTAAGTACGCGACTATTGTGCTCCTTACGATGGGCGGGACGCTTCGCATGCCGGAGATTCCGGCAACGATTATCAGCGCCGCGATATTTACAGGCGGGCATTTTGTCGACCGGATTTACGAGATCGCCATCAATTCGAATGTCCCGTTGATTCAATACGGGCTGAAGGCGGCATACTGGATGATGCCTCATTTGTCGCAGACCACGATGATTATACTCGATAAGGATATGACTCTTATCACCAACTGGCAGGAGCTATGGGGCTGGGTCTGGCAGATCACGATTTATAACCTGATACTGCTGTGGCTGCTGCAATTCCTCTTCCGCAAACGCGCGCTGTAAAGACCATGCCCAGGGATGGGCATGTCGCTGAAATTCCACGGCCAGGATGGCCGTGACACGTAATAGGCCGTGACACGTGTCATCGGCATCCTTGCCGATGGAATTTCAGCTTCATACGCATCCCTGCGTATGATTTATTCCGACCTCGACACACTGCCAATGCATCCTAAATTCCACACCCGAGAATATTCATCATTATCGCCCGGACTTTGATATACTATATCAGTTAACCGTTTCGGTCTTTATTCTTTATGGACGGTGATTGAATTACTAATGCCGTATTTCCTGAAATATTTTGTAATAGCCGCGATGGCGATAATTCTTACCTCGTGCGGCGGTAATAAAAATAGCTCCGGTGAATCCGCAAGTGAGATCAACATGGGCGATGCCGAGGAAGCCCCGCCGGAGGAGACGTCCGGCGGTGGACATGAAGTCGATCTCGATATTCTAAAAAAAGCTGTCGAGTCGGAGCCCGATATTCCGCACGCGCGGTTTGTTTACATGACCGGACTGGAAAGGTCGGGTCAGTACAAGGAAGCCCTCGAACAGTGCAGGATTCTTGGGGACATGGACAGCGATAATCCCTACAAGTCTGTCGCGTACCTGAATTTCGGGACCATTATTCTCGATGATGTTCCAAAGGACGATCCCGACCGTGCCGCTCTCGTCCAAGAGGCGATCGATTATCTTTGGATCGGTCTTGGGATGGAGCCGGAGAGCATTCCGGCGCACAGGGTGATTGGATTACTGGCGCTGGAATCCGGCGACAAGGATCGCGCGCTTCATCACCTCGCAATCGCGCTTAGCTCTACAGAAATAGGATACGAGGCTCGCATATCGATGGCGGAAATTTATATTGAACGCGGAGATAATGTGAAAGCCCGCGAGCATCTTGAGGTCGCGCTCGAACTGGCCGTCGAAGCGGAAGATCATTCTGCTGAAACCCGCATAAAAGGACTTCTCAGGCAGATTAAATAATAAATTTTGCAAAATATAAATAACAAAAAACCGTCTTTCCGGACGGTTTGTTTTTTGCGTAATCGCGATTGAATTCAAATGAAAACGATTATCTCTTAAGCGAGTATTGTCCTCTTTTCACTTTCTTGATCTGCGGTGTGGTCTTGAGAGCGGCGAGGATAGTGCCCGACGCGTACTTTCCGCCCCATTTCGGGTCCTTTCGCAGAATTTCTGTCTTAAGCTCGGCGAGGGAAAATTTCTTCATGTTAAGCCTTTCCGCGGCCCCGAGGATCGCATCCCTGTTCTTTGATTTTCTCTGTACCGGCACTTTCCTGCCGGGTTTTCGTCCGACAGGCCTGCCGATTTTCCCCTTGGGTCGTCCGCCCCTGCGTCCGGGACCAGGTCCCTTGCGGTCAAACATCGAAAGAGATGACAGAAGCTGTTTCTTGTAAGAAAGCTCCGCATCCAGCGTCTGTATCTCCTTCTTTAATTCGTTGACGAGCGCGGCTGCCTTTTTTTGAGTTCTTGTTGTCATGTTTTCGGCTCCGTTTTACGAATTTAATGCAATTCGTTTTGTTAATTGTAGTTTGATTAGTGTAATTGAATAAGTATTTCTTGTCAAATTACTAAGCCGCGCGTTATCTGGGCATTTTTTAATAACATGAAAGGGGACTCGAATTGTAAAAGGATGTTATCAATTCAGGATACCTGCGTATTGTCCTGACAGCCCTTGAGAGTCTTACCCCCA
>Ga0214473_10000778_pt1 | contig 43662 bp, 35 predicted proteins | sample RVTome_7_FD_203509 | JGI IMG/M metagenome (GOLD analysis project Ga0214473, IMG submission 203509) | Soil microbial communities from uranium-contaminated site in the Upper Colorado River Basin, Wyoming, United States - RVT98D197 | ecosystem: Environmental > Terrestrial > Soil > Contaminated >...
GCTGGATGATTCCGGTGGCAGGCAGGCCATTTCGAGGACGGGTGCGGGGGGACGGCGTGGGAGTCCTCGAAGGCGACCGCTGAAGGAGCGGAGTAGAAGACTCGAGTGCCGGGATTAACCTTTGTTTCTTTCAGTTATGAAAGAAACGCTTTTGGTTCTTTTGGCGACAAAAGAACAAATAATCTTTTGCTGGGGAAATAGATAGGCTCCAGGGTAGAATTCCGGTTGATATTTTTTTCGGACAGCTCTGTATAATGGTGCGGAGCAATTCAGTTGCGACCGGCGGTCAATTCATGACGAACGAAACCGGGGGAACCCTCAGGCGGCGGGGAGCTTACCTGGTGATCGGCATAATCAGCCTGGTCATCAGCCTCCCGGTGCTGAACCACGGCTTCGTCAATTACGATGACTACCAACTGGTGGTGACGCCCGGCCGTGAGGGCCGGCTGGCGGTCACTTACGCCAACCTGACCGACAACCTTCTGCCCGATCCCGAAAGCTCCTACATCCCGCTGCGTTCGCTCCTGTTCATGCTGCTTTACAACCTCGGCGGAGGTTCTCCCTGGCTTTTCCATCTGGCGAGCCTGGCTCTTTACGTCCTGGTCAGCCTGCTCGTTTATGCGGTGGCCCACCGGCTGCTGGCCTGGGACGGTCACGGCGCATTGCCGCCGGCCGGGGAGCTTTCAGCGGGTAATTTCTGGCCTCTTTTTGCTGCCGCGCTTTTCTGCACCAGTCCGCTCAACGTGGAGAGCCTGGCCTGGGTATCGGCGGTCAAGGACCTGCTGCTGGCGCTTTTCTGGCTGGCCTGCCTGCTGAACGTGATGCAGGCGGAACAGGCCGGAGAGAGTAAAAGGAAGCTCGGGCTGGCCCTGCTCTTCTTCGTCCTGGCGCTGACTGCGAAACCGGCCGCAGCCCTTCTGCCTGCGGTGGTTTTTTCCTGGTACGTGCTCAGGCCGCGCGCTGCAGGGCAAGCGGTTTCCTACCGCTGGGTCCTAACTGCGGCTCTGGCGGTGATCGCGGCCTATCTGTTTTATCTTTACCCTCACCTCCAGAGGCTGGAGATTTACCGCCACGAGGGCGGACCCGGGTCGGTGGCGGCCGGGGCGCTGTCCGTATTCTGGACCTACCTGGGAAATTTCCTCCTGCCGACCGGGCTGTCGGTCCGCTATCTGGTCAAAGTGCCGCTGAATTTTTTCAATCCGGCCACTCTGCTGTATGCGGCCGGCCTGCTGGCGATTCTGGCCGCGGTGGCTGTCGCCTGGCGGCGCGGCAGGCGGCTGCCGGCGTTTGCCGGGGCCTGGGCCGTGCTGGCTTTCGCGCCTTCGAGCGGGGTGGTGCCCCTGGAGATCCTGCGCGCCGACCGCTACACGCTGACCATGCTGCCGGCCTTCGCCATAGCCGTGGCCTATCTGCTGAGGGAATTCGCCGGTGGAGCCGGTGCAAGCCGGGAAAAGCGTCTCCGGACGGCAGTCTGCGCCGTGCCGCTGATTTTTGCCGTGCTGTTCGTCAGCCGGCTGGCGGTCTGGCGGAATTCCGAATCCCTCTGGACCGACGTCCTGGATAAAAGGCCCGATCACTACATCGCCCTGAACGGCCTGGCCAAAGTCCGCCTGGATCAGGGAGACACCACCTCGTCTATCGCCTACTTCAACCGCGCCCTGGAAGCGAACCCGCATTCGGTGCTCTCGCTGCAGTCGCTGGGAATTCTTTACGACAGGGCCGGGGACCACCGGGAGGCGGAAGACTGCCTGCTGAAAGCGGTCTCCGAGCCGGCCGACCGCGCCCAGAGCCGGACGATGCTTGCCGAATTCTACCTCCGTCGGGCCCGGCTGACCGAAGCCCGGGCGGCGCTGGAAAAACTCGTCGCGGAAGACCCGGACGACACCCACCTGAACTACCTGCTCAGTACCTGCTATCAGAGGCTCGGGCTTTTGGACCTGGCGGAGACTTGCCTGCGCCGGGCGCGGGCCTACGATCCAGGAAACCCGGTCTATCTCACCGGACTCGGCCGGCTGCAGGTGCAGAAAGGCGACTTGGAATACGCGGTCGATCTGCTGGGCCTGTCTTTAGCCGCGGACCAGGACTACGCGCCCACCTACGTCGGCCTGGGGGAAATGTTCCTGGCGGCCGGCAAGCTGACCGACAGCCGGAACTCGTTCACCGCCGCGCTGACCCGCGAGCCGGGCAACGTGGAGGCGCTGAGGGGGATGGCCGGAGTCTACGGGAGGGCCGGCCGGCTCGACAGCGCCGCAGTCCTCATTGACCGGTTGCTCGCACTCGACCCGCAGGACTGCCGGGCGCAGGCCAACCTGGTGGCGCTGAGGATGGCGGGGGGGGAGACGGCCGCTGCCGCCGGTCTGCTCGACCAGGCGATCGGCTGCGACAGCACGATCATCGAAAATTACCTCAACGGCTGCCGCATCTACCTCGCCCTCGACAGCCTCGCCCGGGCCGAACAAATGGTCCGGACCGCCTACCGTCTCGCTCCCTCCAACCCGGCGGTGCAGTCCGCAGTCTCGGATTTCAGACGGCGTACCGGCCGGTAAACCCCTAAGTACAGGTTTTCTTAAATATGGTTACGTTGCACTCGATTGAATTTCCCTGTGATTACGCCGAATCATATGCAGGGTGTTTTCATTATCGTAGGGGAGGGTTTGAAACCCTCCCCTACAGGTAATCCGGGCGCACACGTGGGTGCGCCCCTACTGGAGGTAGTCCCCAGGCGAAAGAGAGCGTAGGGGCGGACCCCCGTGTCCGCCCGTGGGAAGGGGTGTGCATAACCCGAATCTGCCTCGGTCAAACGGTACGGGCGGGTTTGAAACCCGCGCGTACATGTTTTTCTTATGATATCTCGCGGCTTGCCGCGTGGTAGTTACGAGAAGTAGTCCACAGGTGATAAAGAGCGTAGGGGCGGACCCATGTGTCCGCCTACCGCTGGTGAATCCGGGCGCACACGCGGGTGCGCCCCTACATGAGGCACTTTTTTGGCAATGCTCGAATTACGAACACAAAATTGAGGCTCTGCAAGTATTATACGGCAACTCGCCCGCTGGAATCATAAAAAATGTCACCGTAATTGTGAATTTAAAGCACTAAGCCCCACACTAATAACTATAGTGTGTGAAATGACACAGTTTGGGGGATGATTTGTGTGAGATGCCCCAGAGTACGGAATTCAGACCGCGTTCCGGCTGCAACCTGACGTCAAATGTATAATCCATAACTTATTGAAATATAGTTAATTAAGTAGTGATTGTAAATATTAATCATTCTATTTCTGCATTTGGGTATGGATATTGCCAATTCAGGAATAACGGGGTGGGACTTTATCTTTTTCCGGATTTGAGAAAAACAACTGACTGGTTCCTGCACAAAAGGAGGATTCTATGCGGAATTCGAAGGGTTTTACGCTGATCGAAATTATCGTGGCGGTGGCCCTGGTCGCCATTCTTTCCGCCGCGGTGGCCCCGAGCGTGCTGAACAACATCTCGCAGGGACGTATCGCGCGGGCCCAGAGCGACGTTCAGGCGATTGCCTCGGCGATAATGCGGTTCAAAGCCGATACCGGAGTTTTCCCCCGGCTCCCCAGCCCGAAGGCTCCTGATACGGGAATTAACAAGATTCGTTTTCTGGCGAGTGATTCCGGTAGTGCTTTACCGGCGGCACTGACTGCGGCAAAGTGGCCTTCAACTGGTGGATACACGTCAGCGACGGGCGCGGCTGCATCGTTCGAGGGTATGAACAATCACTTGGTTTTAGGAATTAATACTAATGGAACAACCGCAACCGATAGTTATCCACGCGTGCCTTCAACTAAAAGAGATGATCCGAACGCGGTCGGTTTCCGTGGCGGCTTGCTCAGTGCCGCGACAAACGATCCCTGGGGAAAAGCCTATCTTTGTAACGTATACGCATTGGATTATCCAGGGGAGGCATGTTGGGTAATATCGGCCGGTCCTAATGGAGTGGTGGAAACCGATGTAGCTACGACCGGCACCGGCGCCGCCACTACGCTTGTTAATGACGACGTCGGCTTCCGCGTGCAGTAAAATTTCTTCAATAGATTAAAAAGGCCGCCGGAGCGGAACTCCGGCGGCCTTTTTTGTTTGGGGCTGTCCCCCTTTGAAAAAGAGGGATTACAGGGGGATTTTCTTAATTCTCAATTACGGTGATGTTTTTATGATTCCAGCGGACGAGTTGCCGTCTAATACTTGCAGAGCTTCAATTTTATGTTTGTAATTCGAGCACTGCCAAAAAAGGTACCTCATGTAGGGGCGCACCCGCGTGTGCGCCCGGATCCAACAACGAAGGGCGGACACATGGGTCCGCCCCTACGCTAAGGATAGCCTCCCGCATATGGCTCGGCGTCTGCACAGTGAAATTCGATTGAGTGAAACGTTACCATATTTAAGAAACCCGTACTTAGTTTTAAAACCAGTATCAATTCTTGTCTCCCGCCAGCTCCCGGTACATTCCGTCCAGAATCTCGATCTGTCCCTGCCAGCTTCCTTTCGCCGAGGCCGTTGCCGGACCCTGTGCGGCCGAGCGGGCCAACAGCTCGTCATCGGTCAGGGCGCGCTTCAGGCAGGCTTCCAGCTCCCCGCTGTTCCCCGGTTCGAACAGCAGCCCGTTTTCGCCGTGAGTCACCCATTCCCGGTTGGGAGGGATGTCAGCCACTACCGGGACGCAGGCCGAGGCGAGGGCTTCCAGAAGGGAAACGCTCGAACCCTCCACCGGACTGGTGGAAACGTAGACGCGGCTATGGGCCAGTAGATTCGCCACTTCATCACCTGAGATTTGGCCGGTGAACCTGACTGTCCCAGCCGGGCCTCCTTCCCCCCGCGCCAGTTCTTCCAGTTCCGGCCGCTGGCTGCCCTCGCCGGCTATCACCACCTCCAGTCCCCCGATTTCCTTTTTCAGCGCCGCCACGGCCCGGACCAGGTCCCCGACCCGGTAGAGCGGCAGCAGGTTCCGCGTGCTGGCCACGGTCAGTCCCCGCGGTGAGTCCCCGGGGCCGAAAGCCCGCAGGTCCACTCCCATCGGCCGGGTGGTCACCTTCCGCTGCGGGATTCCCCGGCCAAGCAGGGAATCCGTGATCTGGCGGGATACGCTCATGATCCGGTCCGCCCGGCCGGCCGCGATATCGAACGCCCGGCGGGCCGGGCCGTCCGAGGTTTCGGCGATCCGCCAGTCGGAACCGTGGACGGTGAGAACGAACGGCAAACCCGTAAGACGGGCGGCGGCCAGCGCGATAAGCCCGGCCGGCATCGCCCAGTGGCCGTGCACCAGCCGGCAGCGCTGACCTCGGGCGATACGGACCGCCTGGAGCAGGCCGTTCGCCAGCAGGACGGTCAGGCGCAGTAAAGGGGGAGAATCGTACTCGATCAACAGTTTCTGGCTGGAAGGGAACCAGAAGCGGCGGACCGTGTGGGTTGGGCACTCCTGGTAGGGCAGGCTCCCCCGGTAGATCCGCGGGACGAGCACATGGCTCCGCCAGCCTCGTCCGGCCATGTCAATCACGGTTTTGCGGACGAAGACCCCGTGGTAGGAATCATCGAAATCAGGGTAGGCATTGGTGACCACGAGTACCGGAATGCTCATTCGGACGGCAAGTCCCTGCGTTTCTCGCTGCGCAGAAGGAGTATTACTTTCTGGGTGCGGAACAGCTCTTTTTTCAGCAGAGTGATCTGGGTGCTGATGAAAGCGAAGCTCGCCATCTGGATACCGGCCAGCAGCAGCAGCACGCTCAGCCAGACAATCGGCCTGGTCGGGTTGAGCGAGTGGTTCAGGTAGAGGTTGAAGAGGTAGCCGCCGAGAATCAGGGAGGCCACGGTCAGGACCAGGCCGACCACGCCGAACAGCAACAGTGGTCTTTCGTAGAAAGAGAACATCAGGTGGCTGAAAGCCGTCATTCGCAGCTTGAGCTTGCTGCGGCCGCGCTTGCGGCTGGCCAGCACCGCCGGGACTTCGACCAGCCTCAGCCCGGCGGCTTCGGCCCGGGCGACAATCTCCAGGTGAATCTCCTTGCCGTCGCTGTAGAGCTCGATCCGGTCGAACACATCGCGCCGGTAAGCGCGGAAGATGCCGGTGAGAGTATAGTAGCGGCGGCCCATCGCCTGGCGCAGCAGGACGTTGGCCGCCCGGCTGATCAACAGCCGGAAAAGCTCCACTCCCTCGGTGCGGCCGCCCGGCATGTAAGGGCTGGCGATCACCACGTCCGGGGTGTCCGGTTCTTCCATCCGCCTCATCAGGGCGGCGATCTGGGAGGGGTCGTAGCTCAGATCGGCGTCGATCGACACCACGTAGCGGCCGAGCGCCCTGGCGAAACCCTCCCGCAGGGCGCGGCCCCGTCCGTAATTGACCGGGAGGCCGGCGACCCGCACCTCCGGATGTTCGGCGGATGCCGCTTCGAGCTCGCTCAGGGTGTTGTCGGTCGAACCGTCGTCCACGCAGATCACTTCGAAAGCGACGCCCATCTCACGCACCGCTTCGCAGACCCGGGCCAGGCAGCTCCTGGCGTTTTCTCCCTCATTGAACATCGGAATGACAATACTCAAGCGGGGCGGGGAAGCCGGGTCTTGACTGTTGATTTGCATCTGGGCCTCAGCAGGGGGAGGCTCCGGGCCTGTGACAGGTAAAATTCAGGAAAACCAGGATGTGGGCGGTATCGGCCCGGATTCGAGTCCAGTATAAGCGCAAGCCCTTTGAAAGTCAAGCCTTTGGCGGAAATGCCGGGCCGATTTAGGCTTGATAATTAACTTCAGGTGTGGTATTATAATCTGGATTAAAATTTGCATATTAGGTTAATATCGCTGAGCTTAGGAAAAGCGGTAAAAACGTTTGAACCGCTTCGCGGATACGGCAGTCAGGCAGGTGTCCGTAAGCACCGGCTTAAAAACAGGAGCCGGTCGAGACGGGCTATTCAGATTAAAATGAGGGTGAGCGCATGTCCATGCAGACGACCCAACCTCTGGGCGAAATTCTTTTCTCGCTGGGACTGATCACCCAGGATCAGCTTCAGGTGGCGGTCAAGGAACAGAGCCGCACCGGCAAAAGACTCGGTGAAGTGTTCGTCACTCTGGGTTTTTGCAGCGAGGAGGACATCTCCCGCGTGGTGGCCCGCCAGGCCGGGATCAAGATGGTGGATCTGCAGAAGGTGAAGAATGATCCCGAAGCCGTGAGGTTAATCGATCAGGAATTCGCCAAAGAAAACAAGCTGGTACCGGTCAAGCTGGCGAACGACACCCTGACCGTGGCCATGGATAATACCATGGACGTGATGCTGATCGACAACCTGCAGGCCCGTACCGGGAAGTTCATCGAGGTGATGCAGGCCACCGAAAGCGACATCCTGCAGGCTATCGAGCGGCTCTACGGGGGGGGGACGAACGAGGACGACCAGATTGAAAAGCTTTCGGAGCAGGCCGAGCGAAGCGGGGCCACGGGAGAGCAGGTGGCCAGCGAGGAAGAGTCGCCGATAGTCAAGCTGGTCGACCAGATTCTGCTCAAGGGTATTAAGAACGGCTGTACGGACATTCACCTCGAACCGGATACGAACACGATCCGCACCCGTTACCGGATCGATGGGATCCTGCAGCAGGGGCCGGCCCTTCCCAAAACTCTGCAGTCGGGGCTGGTGGCCCGGATCAAGGTGATGAGCAACATGAACATCGCGGAAAACCGCCTGCCCCAGGACGGCCGCTTCCGCTTTTTCATGGGCAAGCGCCAGATCGACCTGCGCGTTTCAACCTTTCCCACGGTCAGCGGCGAAAACATCGTCATGCGCCTGCTGGACAAGACCAAGGTGATCCTCGGCCTCGAAAAGCTGGGCCTCACTCCCAAGAACCTCGAAATTTTCAAGCGGGCGATCTCCCGGCCCAACGGGATCATCCTGGTTACAGGTCCCACCGGCAGCGGAAAAACCACTACCCTTTATGCCGCTCTCAGCTATCTCAACAGTTCGGAGCGCAAGATAATCACTCTGGAAGACCCGGTGGAATACGAAATCCCGATGATCCGGCAGGGCCAGATCAATGTCAAGGCCGGGTTCTCCTATGCCGCCGGGATGCGGGCGATCCTGCGCCAGGACCCGGACATTATCCTGGTCGGGGAAATCAGGGACATGGAGACCGCGGAGATCGCCACTCAGGCGGCCCTCACCGGCCACCTGGTGTTCAGTACCCTGCACACCAACGATTCGGCCGGCTCTTTCCCGCGGCTGATCGACATGGGGATCGAATCGTTTCTGGTTTCCAGTTCGGTGATCTGTGTTATCGCCCAGCGGCTGATCCGCAAGATCTGTCCCGACTGCAAGGCCGAATACGCGCCCACCGATGAAGACCTCGAAAAGCTGAACCTCGGGGAAAATGGACGCAAGTACAAGTTCTATCACGGGACCGGCTGTGACAACTGCAGCGGCACCGGCTATCAGGGGCGCTGCGCGATCTACGAATTATTGCCGGTGAGCCAGCGGATCGAAAAGCTGGTCCTCGAGCGCTCGGATGGGCCCGAAATCAAGAAAACGGCCATCGAGGAAGGGATGATGACTCTTTTCCACGATGCGCTGATAAAGGCGGTCAACGGACAGACGAGTATCGAGGAAGTGCTGCGCGTTACGTATACCGGAAACTGATCCGGCCTGCGACTGGAGAAAGAGCTGAGCGAATGCCGACCTACGAGTACAAGGCGACCAACGAAGAAGGTAAATCAGTAAAGGGTGTATTGACCGCCGAAACCGAAGAAGATCTGGAAACCGCCCTGGATAAACAAAACCTCTACCTTGTCTCGGCCAAAGAGACCGCCGCCAGGTCGGGCGGCGGCGCTTCCGCAGGCGGCCGGGGGAAAATAGTCCGTTCCAGGGTCAAGCGGGCGGAGCTGATTTCGTTCACGGTGCATCTGGCCACGGTGATCGGCGCCGGCGTGCCGATCCTGCAGGGCCTGGACGATATGATCGATGAGACGGAGGGCCCGTACTTCAAGGAGGTGGTCCGCGGGATCCGGAACGGGATCGAAGAGGGAAACAGTATCTCAGATGCCTTCGCCCAATATCCGGGAATTTTCAGCGAACTGTACGTCTCGATCCTGCGCAGCGGCGAATCCACCGGCCGGCTGGACGATGTGCTGAAAGAGATCGTCGGCTTTCTCGAATGGCAGGACGAGCTGGTGGGGACGATCAAACAGGCCACCACTTATCCGATAATCGTACTCTGCGCGGTGTCCGGTCTTTTAACTATCATGTTCACTTTCGTCCTGCCGCGCTTTCTGACCATTTTCGACGGATTCAACATCCCGCTGCCGCTGCCGACGCGGATAGTGATCGCGATCAGCAACTTTTTCCAGAATTTCTGGTGGCTGTTGATTGCCGGAGTGGTCGGCTCGTTGGTGGGCCTGCGCACCGCAAACCGGACTCCGCAGGGCAGGATGGTGCTCGACCGGATCAAGCTGAAACTGCCGATTTTCGGGGAGCTGATTCGCAAGATCGCCCTCAGCCGCTTCTCCCACTATCTCGCCACCCTTTTCGGTGCGGGCGTCAATATCCTCAACGCCCTGGAAGTAGTGGAGCGGGTGGTGGGCAATGCCGTGCTGGCCGACGTCGTGCGCCGGGCGAGGCTGCAGGTGGGCACGGGACAGAACATAGCCGGGGCGCTGCGCGAAAGCGGCGAGTTCCCTTCAATGGTGGTGCGGATGGTCACGATCGGAGAGACCACCGGCAACCTGGAGGAAACGCTGCAGAAGGTGAGTGAATATTACGACCGCGAGGTCCCCCAGACCGTAAAACGGATTTTTACCGCGCTCGAAAGCATGATAATTATCGGCCTGGGCGTGGTCATCCTGTTCGTCGTGTTGAGTATTATCCTGCCGATGCTGTCGCTGCAGCAGGTGGGCCATGTTTGAGACGAGGTGCTGCCATGCCGGGCAAAAAGATCTGCACTAAGAAAATTTCAGGATTCAGCCTGATCGAAGTGATAGTGGCGATCGCCATAATCGCCATCCTGGCCGGGGCGGCGGTACCGGTGCTCTTTCATCAGCTCGACGAGAAAAGGGTCGAGCGCGTCCAGGGGGACCTGCAGGCGATCTACGAGGCGTCGATAGGCGTGGCCACGGAGAATTATTTCGGCTTCGTCGGCGATGTCGGCCGCCTGCCCGATTCGGTGCCCCAGCTCATTGTCGGCACCGGACAGGGCAGCCTGTGGGGCGGGCCGTACCTGTCGCTGGCCGGTGGAGTAATCGCTAAGGACGTTTACGGACAGAATTACGTGATCGACTCCCTGCCGATCCGCGTGCGCAGCTTCGGCCCGGACCGCGCCAACAACAGCGGCACGGGCGATGACATGTACTACCCGGAAAACGCTCTCACCTCCTATAAAGGTCAGCTCGAAGTCCAGGTCTATATCAACGGGCGGCTGATTTCGGATGCAACTTCGGACCAGGTCAGCGCTGCCCTGGCTTACTCCAACAACGGTTCGCCGGCCTCCGTGAACCTGACATTCGACTCCGGCAACCAGAAGTTCGTTCTTCCCAGCGCAGTGCATCAGGGCAAGCACGTATTGACCGTGGTCTCGGCCAAGGCGACCCTGGATCCGGCCACCACGCACAAGGAGGTGGTCACTATCCTGCCGGGCGCCACCGCCCAAACGCAAGTTGCCTTCGAGGATGCGGACTACATGACCCGTACCGACTCCGACCTCAACGGCAACGGCATTCCGGACAGGCTCGAAGACATGGACGGCGACGGCGTACCCAACAACATGGACCCCGATATCGACGGAGATGGCACTCCCAACGCCATCGACCCCGACTCGCTCGACCCGACGATCAGCGGCGGTGGCGGCGGGGCCGCGCCGATGGTCAATAACGTCACTCCCAGTTACGGCACCCAGGGCGATTCCGGCTTGCTGATTACAATCGACGGCTCCTACTTCCAGAGCGGCGCCACAGTGGCTTTCAGCGGTACCGGGGTAACCGTGCTCACCGTTCCGGCCACCTTCGTCGGCGCCACCCAGCTTACGGTCAGTATAAATGTCGGCGCTGCGGCGGCCACCGGGTTCCGCAACGTGACTGTGACCAATCCCGACATGCTGGCCGGGACTGGCAACAATAAATTCGAAGTGCTCGCCTCGGGCGGCTCTCCTTCACCCTCGATCAGCTCGGTGGTCCCCGCCCAGGGAAACCAGGGGGCGACCGGACTGGTAATAACGCTTCAGGGCCAGAACTTCATAAGCGGCGCAGTCGTTACATTCAGCAATGCCAACATAACTGTGACCAACACCCAGTTCGTCAATTCGAGCCAGGTCGACGTGACGATCAACATCGCCGCCGGCGCCTCCACCGGCGCGGGCACGGTTCGGCTGACCAACCCGGACGCCAAGTTCGCCGAAAGCACGTTCACCGTCAGCGCACTCAAGCCCAACATCGCCCAGATCAATCCGACCAGCGGCGCCACCGGGACGAACAATCTCAACATCACGGTGACCGGCAGTGACTTTTTGTCCGGCGTGCAGGCTTCTTCCAGCGGCTCGCCGCTGAACGTCACCCTGACGACTTATAACAGCTCGACCCAGGTCACGGTCAGGGTCAACCTGGCCTTTACTCTCACCGGCCAGCAGCGCTACCTGATCCTGACCAATCCCGGCGGCCTGGCGGATTCGGCTTCTTTCACTATCAACGGCTTCTTCTAACAGACCATGCGCCTGAAAATGATCATAGCGGTAGTTATCGGCGGCGGCAGCATCCTGATCGGCGTCTGGAACTGGCTCAACTATTACAAGGACCAGGCGATTGTATCCGGGGCGGTGACCCAGTCGCTGAGGCCGCCGCCCAACCCGGAAGTGGCCGCGCTGGAGCAGTCGGCCGGCGGAGCGGCCCCTGCCCCTGCCCTTGTCCAACTCCCGGCGGGTCAGGCTGCAGGGCAAGCGGATTCCGGTGAAGTGGTTCGACTGCCGGACACCGTGGGCCGCAATCCGTTTTTCTCCTGGCAGGAAATCCGGGCCATCGAAACGGGCGAGTTCAATGTGCAGGAGGCGGCCGAGGCTATTCCGGGGCCTTCCGCCTCGCTGCCTGAATACCGGCTGAACGGCCTGGTGCTGGACAACGTGAGCGGCGAGTACCGCGCCATAATCGACGGGAAAGCTTACGGCGCCGGGGACTCGATCGGGCTGGAAAAGGTGGTCCGGATCACTCCTTCCACGGTGGAACTCCAGTACGGGGATAGGCAAAGAACATTGAGTCTGCGGCAGGCCGAGAAGAAAGCGGACATCTCGATCACAGTAAAAAAGAAACCCTGAACGGACAGCCTCCCGGTTCTACATCCATCGAACCTGAAAACTTGCGGGAGAAGCAGGATGGCGGATAAAAAAGTAGCCGCGCGCAAAGGAGCCGGAAGCAGGATTTCCCCGGCCTATTTCCTCAGCCGGATGGGATTATTCCATCGCACGGGGAAAAACGTAATCGGCATCCAGCTCGCCGGCGATACTCTCCGGATCATCGAGATCGACAAAAGCACCAACCCGGCGCGGATTGTCAATTTCAGCGCCATCGATCCCCTGATGGAAAACGTGGCGGAAGCCGCCGACCAGATACTCGGCCTGATGCACGAAAAGGGCATGACCGGCCGGGTCGTCCACGCTACCGTCTACGAACAGGGAACCGATTTGCGCCAGGTGTCGCTGCCGATCCTGGCAAAAAACGAGATGGAGGCGGTGGTCAGACGCGAGCTGAAAAAGATCGTTCCGGAGGCTTCGCCAAAAGACATCGCTTTCGCTTTCTGGCACGATAAAAGCGCCAAGAAAGGCCGCAAGGCGGACGTGCTGATCGGCGTGATACCGCAGGAGAGTTCGAAGAGGATCATCTCCCTGATGGAGCAATGCAATCTGGACACCGAGCTGATTACATCGGTGCCGATGTCCCTGATCGCAGCTCAGAAGGCGATGGGCGAAAAGTTCACCAGCGCTGTCACCGCTTCGGTGCACCTGGAGCGGGACCGCAGCTACCTGGTGATCGCCAACCAGGCAAACTGGGTATTTTCCCGCGAATTCCAGTCGGTGCTGGTCAAGGAGGAACACAAGCCGGATGAGACTCAGCCGCTGGAAGCCCGGCGGCGTTTCGTCAGCGCCCGCTACCTGGCCGACCAAGAACGGCTGCTGATCGAAGTGAACCGCAGCCTGCTGTATTTCAAGCAGCGGTTCCGCGGCGAGGGAGTCAGCAAGGCGGTGTTGAGCGGCGAGGCGTTCAACCTGGAGGAAGTAGCCAAAGCTTTCCAGGCTAACCTGGGGATCGAGGGAGCGATCTTTTCACCGGTGGCGGCCTTCGATGCCAGCCTTCTGGGGGACCGGGCGGACAAGCTGGCCCGAATCTACCCCTCGCTCGCCCTGCCCTTGGGCGCCGCCCTGCAGACGGTCAGGGAAGCCAAGCTCAACTTCGTTCCCTTCTCCTATATCAATCGCTACAAGGAGCGGGCCCACCGCTTGATCCTGACCGCAGCCAGCGTCGTTTTCATCATCGCCCTGGCTACCGGCTACCTGCTGATTCGCAACTCGCGCAAGGAACTCGAGGCGATGCTCGCCGAAAACCAGGAAGAAAAAGAGATCGCCGAGCTGACCAAGACTCTGAACAACATCGCCGAAGTCACCACGCAGAGAAAGCTGGCGGAAACTCGCGGGAATTTTCTCGACAGTTACGGCGGGAAGAAAAGCTCGATCGATAAACTGCTGGTCGGGCTCAGCTACTATATCCCGGACAACGTGGTTCTCTACATGGTCGACGTGGACCGCTCGAACCAGTCCGCTGCGCAGATTGCCGGGCAGGTCCGCGGCCTGAGTGTGGCTGAATCCGACGAAACGTTCAGGAAATTCTACATCGACCTCAAGCAGTCCGGGCTGTTCGAGACAGTGGAGGAGCCGGCGATGTCGTCGCGGAGCGAGGAAGGCGGCTACGTGCTGGCGTTCAAGATCGACGGTAAGCTGAAAGGCTGAGGTCTGTAAGATGACTGTACCGTCCGGCGTCAAAAAAGTGATTTTCCCCCTGGCGCTCCTGTTTTTATTCGGGGCCTCCTGGTACGGCCTCTACCAGCCGGAACTCGAAAAGATCGCCAGGTACAAGGAACGGCCGGCGGCAAACCGCGCCCAGATCGAGAAGATGGTTCGCCAGATCAGCGATTTCCAGCCGGCCACCGAGGTAGAAAAGGGCCAGTGGCGGACACTCGAAGATGAGATCAATCGCCGGCTCCCACAGGGAAAGCAGATCGCGGGGCTTTACGCCCTTCTCTCCTCGCTGGCGGAAAACTGCAGCCTGCAAAACTTCCAGCGCCAGGACGTGGAGGGCCGGGATTCGACTTTCACGGACGGGGGAATCGAGCGCAAAGGCTTCGAGGTCCAGCTGACATTCGACTGCGCTTATGGGAATCTGGCACGCTTTGTCGATGGGCTGAAGAATGCGGAGCGGCTTGTAGAAATCATGCAGATTGACCTGACCAGGAACGTACCCTATGTGGGCGTGAAGATGCGGATCAGGAGTTACTACATCCAGTAGCCGGCTGACTCTGGAAATAATTGCCGGCGGCAGGGGGAAAAAACTGCCGGAAAGAGCCTCATTCCAGCCTGTACCAGGCTTTAGCCGGATGGTTCATTTCTTGCCCTGATCGTGGCTGGAGTCGAATCCCCCTATCTTTGACAGACAATACCAGCCTGGAGAGAGAATATGAAAGACCATCCGCATACGGCCCTGATAGTCCGAACGGCGCTGATCGCGATAGTGCTGCCGGGCCTGCTCGTCGTTTCCACCTGCGCGCGCAGACAGACCGTGCGCCACGGCGCTGAGGGCCGGCAGGAGGAGACAGCCACACGTATCAGCCTGCGGGAAGCACCCGAGAGCGGGAAAATGGACGAGCTGGCCGCACCGCAGCTCGAAGCCGAAAAGCAGGCGGGCTACACCTTCAAGGAAGCCGACTATTTCGATATCAACCTTGTCGGCGCAGACCTGGCCGTCGTTCTCCAGGAACTCTGTAACGAGTTCAACTACAACCTCGTGATCGACCCCTCGGTACGCGACTCGATCACCATCAACCTGAAAAACGTCACTTTCGCCAAGTTCCTCGACGTCGCCCTGAGCCGCCGCAACTACGATTACCGCCTCGAGGATAACTTCCTTTACGTCGATCGGCGGGGTCTGGAAACCAAAATTTTCAACCTGAATTACCTCAATGCCGCCCGGCAGCTGCAGGGGATCATGACCATCACCGGTCAAGCCGGCGGCGCGTCGGGCGGTCTGCTTCCGCAGAGCAACACCACGCTCAACACGCAGTCGATAGTCAATCTCTGGAGCGACATCACCAACACGCTGCAGGAGATAGTCCTGGGGCAGGGACAGAAGAGCGCGGCAGTGGTTACCGCGGAAGGCAGTTTTGCCGGCAATGACCCCGAGACAGGGCACAGGCTGGTGGTCGAACCCAATTCCGGCGTGATCCAGATTACCGCCGGCCAGGCCACCATGCAGGCGGCGGAGGAATTCATCTCCGCGATGGAGGCCAGTCTTCAGCGCCAGGTTCTGATCGAGGCGCGGTTCGTGGAAATCAATCTGAGCAACCGGTTCGACGCCGGCCTCGACTGGGCCATCATCCCCGACCTGACCAGTATCTCAAACCTCACCGGCGCACTGGCCGGCGGGGCGGCAATCACTCAGGCCATGAGTCCGGCGGTGCGCGAGTTCCAGCTGGGAGTCTCCAACCAGAACATCAACGCCATCCTGACCGCCATCTCCAAGCACGGCAGCGTTAACGTGCTGCAAAGCCCCCAGGTCAGCACCCTGAACAACCAGCCGGCGGTGATCCGGGTGGCGCGCAACGAGACTTTCTTCCAGCGGCAGGAAACCCCGGGCCAGCAGGCCACCGCTACCAGTCCCGCCACGCTGCCGGTGGTCAACTACTTGCCGGTCCAGCAGCCCACCGGCGTGGTGCTCAATCTCACCCCGCAGATCGGCGAGGACGGCCTGATAATCATGTCGATCCGGCCCTCGATCACTACCATCGCCGCCGTGGCGACCAGCCCGGACGGCCTGAGCACGAGTCCGATTACCGATATCCGCGAGCTGGACACGGTCGCCAAGGTCCGCCACGGCCAGACCATTATCCTGGCCGGTCTGATCCAGGAGCGCGACCTGGAGGATGTCAAAGAGACGCCGATACTGTCCAGGCTGCCGATACTCGGCGGCCTCTTTAGGCAGGTGCAGAAGGACAAGGCCAAGGTGGAGCTGGTGATCCTGCTCACCCCGTACATCAATTACAGCCGCAGCTCGGATGATGTGTCGGCCACGCATCTCCAACGTTACAAGGAAGTTGCAAAAAGATACGAGGTTAGAGAGGGAGAGTTCAGGCAATGAGCTTCCCTCCGCCGTGTGGGCGGTGGCCTGAAACGCGGGAAATCCATAGATAATGTACCTCGAATTTTTCGGACTCAAGGAGAAACCGTTTTCGCTGACGCCTGACCCGCGCTTCCTGTTCCTCAGTGAAAGCCACCGGCAGGCTCTCGACCATCTTCTCTACGGGATCCAGGAGCACGAAGGTTTCATTCTGATCGTTGGCGATATCGGCACGGGCAAGACCACTATCTGCCGCGAGCTGCTCGAAAAGCTCGCGGCCAACGTGGCCAGCGCTCTGATCCTCAACCCGCTGCTCAGCGAGCAGGAGCTCCTGGAGGCGATCGTCCAGGATTTCGCGATCGGCAGGACCGGCCCGGCGGGTTCGGTTGCCGAAGATACGGCAGGTGAAAGACAGCGGGTGTTCGACAGCCTGGATGAGGAAACCCAGAGCGCTCTCGAACTGAACCCGCTGATGCCGGGCGAGCGGGTCCTGCAGAACATCCTGGAAAAAGTCGACAAGAAGACCGGGACACCATCCAAAAAGGAGCTTATCGACAGGCTGAACGCCTTCCTGCTCGATCTGGTCGAGCGGGGCGGCAGCGCAGTGCTGATCATAGACGAGGCGCAGAATCTGTCGGCCCCGGTACTCGAACAGATCCGGATCCTGTCGAACCTCGAAACCACCAGGCAGAAGCTGCTGCAGATCATCCTGGTGGGCCAGCTCGAACTGAAACGCAAGCTGGAAAAGCCCGATTTGCGCCAGCTCAACCAGCGGATTTCGGTCCGCTACCAGATCAGGCCGCTCACCCTGGAAGAGACCAAACGCTACGTGGAGCACCGGCTGTTCGTGGCCGGCTCCAACAGTTCGGTCACTTTCAGCGACGCCGCTTTCGAGCGGATATACGAATTTAGCCGCGGGGTGCCGAGGCTGGTCAACCTGATCTGCGAGCGCTGCCTGCTGGCTACCTTCGTGGACCAGGTGCGCAGAGTGGAGCAGGACACGGTCCTGCGCTGCCGGGATTCCCTGGAAGGCAACATCGAGACGGAAGAGGGCCTCGCCGGACAGCCGGCAACCGTGGCGGCTCCGGCCGGGGAGCCGGAAACCGTAAAGACCGGCCGGGCGCAGAGCGCTGAGGAAAGGCCGGAGGATGCGGTTCCGCAGCCCTGGGAGCGGGGAAAGGATAGTCTCTGGCGGCGGCTCTCGGCTACCGCCAGGAAAGTCCTGGTGGTTCTGCTTCTGGCCCTGCTGGGAGCGGCGGCCGCCTGGTACGCGGTCGGCCGCCTCGGGGATACCGGTAAAGCGAGCAAGGCCAGGCCGGTTTCCGGCGCCCAGGCGAAAAAGGGCGCTGCGGAAGAAATGCTGCCGGCGGTACGGCTGGCTTACTCCATCCAGTTGGGCGCCTATCAGAACCTCGAGGATGGTCTTGAACAGATGCGTATTTTCACCGAGCAGGGGTTGGAGCATCCCTTGTACATCGTGCCGCTGCACATCGTGCAAATGGGCGGCAGATGGTACAGGCTGTTCTATGGGAGCTTTCCTTCGACAGGCTCGGCACGCTCGGAGCTGACCCGGCTGGTGGAGAAGGGAACTGTCGGACAAGGCAGCGCCCGCATAGTCGAAACCTCACTGGCGTTCAACCTGGGTGATTTCTCCGACCGGGGATCGGCGGATAGTAAAAAGAATGAATACCTGTCGCGCTGGCGGATTCCCGCCTATGTCCTGCCCCTGGAGATGCAGGAAGGAAAAACCGTGTATCGGCTTTACGCCGGCGCGTTCGAACAGAGAGAACAGGCGGGATTCCTGGCCGACAGGATCGAGCAGGCCGGGATCAGCGGCGAGCTGACTGAGCGGCTGGGCTACTGGCCGGCCGAGTGAAGAGATATCCGAATTCCGGAGAAGACGATGAGTATCATTGCTGATGCCTTGAAGAAAGCGCAGCGCAAAGGAAAGGCCCCGCTGGAGGCACCTCCGCCGTTCGACCTGGGTAAAGAAGGCCGGCCGGCGGCCGCGGAGAAATCCGGGGCGGCCGCCCAGGCAGTTGCCGCTCAACCCAAGGCCAAACCGGCTCTTGTTGCCCAGGGTCCGGCGCCCAAGGCGGTGCCGGTCACCAAGGGCGCTAAAAAGGCCGCTGCCGGCGCCAGGCGCTGGGATGTCCGCCGCCTTCCTCTCGTAGTCGTCACCGTCCTCGTCGTTTTCGCAGCCGTCATCGCCTTTATTTACAAAGTGTATCTGCCTGACCTGCAGCGGGGTGGTATCAAGGGACCGGCGCTGCCGATAGCGGCCCCGGTGGCTCAGCCGGCCGTGGAACAGCCGCCCCAGACGGCCGGGACCGTTCAGCAACCGGATCAGGCGTCACCCGAAGCAGCGGAACCCGTGGCTGGCAAGTTGGCAGCCCAGCCGGCACAGCCGGCCGCCGGAGGGAAGACCGCCAACCGGGTGGAACCGGCCCGGCCGGCCGGGAGAACCGCAGCGGTCGCCGAGGCGGCTACGCCTGAACCCGCGGTGGTCACAGAAACCACGGAGCCTGAGCCAGAGGCCGAGGAGCCGGTGACCGACGTGACGCCGGCCGAGCAAATACCGGCCGTGACCGGCCCACCGCCCGCCGGACCCAGACCCACGGAACCCGGAACCGGGATCGTGCGCCGGGACGCCGGAGAAAAGGGCCTGCCGGAAGACATCTATCACTTCAACATGGCGGTATTTTACCAGCGGCGGGGCGATATTAAGTCCGCCCTGGCCGAATACGCCGAAGTGATCCGGCTGTCTCCAAACAACCGGGAAGTCTACAGCAACATGGGCGTGCTTTACAATCAGATCGGCGAGTATGACAACGCCGTTTCCGTGCTGCAGAAGGCGCTGCTGGTGGACCCCAACTACAGCAAGGCGCGCAACAACCTGGGTCTGGCTTATTATCGCAGCGGCCACTACGACCAGGCTCTCGAACAGCTCAACCGGGCGCTGGCACTGGAGCCGGCCAATCCCGAAGCCTACAACAATCTCGGGCTGGTCTACCGCCGGATGAACGAATTCGACCTGGCCGAACTGGGTTTCAGGAAAGCCCTGGTTGTCAACCCGGATTACGCTCCCGCCCACTACAATCTGGCGCTGCTCTATGAAGACAACGGCAACCTCGAAGAGGCCAGCTCACACTACCGCGCATTTCTCGTCTCGCCGGGCGCCGACCCGGAAACCGCCTCCAGGGTCGAGCGCCGTCTTCAGGAACTCACCCGCAACCAGCCTCCCGGCCCGTCCTCCGGAAACTGACCCCCCCAAGGGTGTATATTGTGCGCGGGGCCGGTTCCTGCCATATTTTATCTATCCAGTGCCTGATCTATTGAAATATTAGCGGATGAGTCATTTTATGGGCTCTGTGAAGGAAAAAATCGAAGAAAAACTCGCCGCCCTGCCGGCCCGGCCCGGAGTGTACCTGATGCGGGAAGCGGCCGGCCGGATCATCTACGTGGGCAAGGCCAAGAGACTGAACAACCGGGTGCGCAGCTATTTCAGGGGCACGCCCGCCAGCCCCAAGGTGGCGGCCCTGGTGCGCCGCATCGCCACCTTCGACTATATCGTCACCGACAGCGAAGTCGAGGCGCTGATCCTGGAGAGCAACCTGATCAAGGAGCACCGGCCGCGCTACAACGTGGACCTCAAGGATGACAAGCGCTACCCCTATCTCAGGGTCACCACCGCCGAGCCATTTCCGCGGGCGTTCGTCACCCGGCAGTATGTCGACGACGGCTCGCGCTATTTCGGCCCTTACACGGACGCCGGTGCGCTGAGGGTGACGCTGGAGGCCCTGCAAAAGGTTTTTCCCCTGCGCACCTGCAAGCACAAGCTGCCGGAGAAAAAAGGCCCGCGCGAATGCCTCAACTTCCATCTCGGTAAATGCTCGGCTCCCTGCCACGGCCATATCTCCCGCGCCGATTACGACTCGCTGGTCCGGGAAGTGCTCCAGTTCCTCGAGGGCCGGACCGAGCCGGTCGAGCGCAGGCTGCAGGCTCAGATGGAGCAGGCCAGCGCCCAACTCAACTTCGAAAAGGCGGCCCTCCTGCGCGACCAGCTCGCCGCAGTCCAGAAAGTGAGCCAGCGCCAGAAGATGCACGAACCGGGCGGGGACGACGCCGACGTGCTGGCTGTGGCGGTGGACGGCCGCGACGCCTGCGTGGTGGTGCTCAAGGTGCGCGGCGGCAAGCTGATCGCCAGCGAGCACAGGCTGCTGCAGAACCGTCTGGAGGAATCTCCGGAAGCGGTGCTCGATGCTTTCCTGGGCCACGCCTACATCGGCGAGCGCGAGTACCCGGGAACCATCTTCCTCAACCTCCCGGTCGAGGATGTGGGTCTGTACGAGGAAGTGATTGCGGCCCGGGCCGGACGCAAAGTGAGGCTCCACGTGCCGGAGCGCGGTGACAAAGCCCGGCTGGTGCGGATGGCCGAACGCAACAGCCAGCTGCTGCTCGAGGAGGTGGTGATGCACCGGCAACAGGCCCGTCAGCGGGTGCCGGAAGCCCTGCTCGAACTGCAGAAAACTCTCGGCCTGCCCCGCCTGCCGCGGCTGATTGTCTGCTTCGATGTCTCCACCATCCAGGGTGAACATGCGGTGGCGGCGATGAGCTGTTTCCGCAACGGGAACCCCAGGAAGAGCGCCTACCGTAAATTCAGGATCAGGTACGGCGGCGGGCAGGACGACTTCGCCATGATGAAGGAAGTGGTGGGGCGTTTCTTCCGACGGGTAGCTCAGAACGAGAGCGAGGCGCCCAACCTGGTGGTGATCGACGGCGGCAGGGGGCAGCTGAGTGCGGCCTGCGAGGCGATAGACCAGGCCCAGGCCGTGCGCCCGCCGATCGTGGCTCTGGCCAAACGCGAGGAAGAACTGTATTTTCCCGGCAACCCGGAAGCTTTCCGTCTTTCCCGGCGCAGCGAGGCGCTGCGCCTACTGGTGCGGATCAGGGACGAAGCTCATCGCTTCGCGGTGGCTTACCACCGCCGGCTGCGCAGCAAAAAGACTATCGCCTCCAGGCTGAGTGAGGTGCCGGGTATCGGCCCGGCGAGAGCCAGGGATCTCGTCGAGCGATTCGGTTCCCCGGCCGGAGTGGCCAGGGCGCCGGTCGAGGAGATTGCGGCGATGCGGGGCTTTTCGCCCGAGCTGGCCGGCCGGGTCAAGGAACACTTCAACAGTGGTGAGCGCCATGCTCAAGGTCTGCAAGATTCCGGTTGAACCTCTCAACTCCAACTGCTACCTGGTCTGGGACGGCGATTCCCTGGAAGCGGCGGTGATCGATCCGGGCGGGGAGGGAGGCCGGATTATCCGGGAAACGAAAAAACGCTCCCTGAACGTCCGCTTAATCCTCAACACCCACGGCCACGGCGACCACATTGCGGCCAACGCCGAGGTCAGGGAAGCTTTCGGCGCATCGATTCTGATCGCCGAAGCGGAGGCGGCCCTGCTGACGGACCCGGTGCTCAACATGTCGGCAGCCTACGGGCTGCCGGTCACCAGTCCCGAGCCGGACGGTTTTCTGGTGCCGGGCGGGAAGGTGGCAGTGGGCGGGATCGAGCTCGAGGTCCTGGATACTGCCGGCCACAGTCCCGGCGGCGTGTCGCTCTACACGGACGGGGCGGTCTTTACCGGCGATGCGCTGTTTTCCGGCTCGATCGGCCGTTTCGATTTACCCGGCGGCGATGAGGAGCTTCTTATCTCCAACATCAGAAGAAACCTGCTTACCCTGACCGACCGGACCGTGGTCTATCCGGGCCACGGAAAGAACACCACTATCGGTGTGGAGAAAAACTCCAACCCCTATCTCGTATGAAAGCCAACCGTCAAAAGTCCCTGCCTGCCGGGATTTCGGCTGGATTCAGGCTCGAACAGTTCGAGGATTATCTGGTATTCGAGCGAAGCCTGGCGGGCAACACAGTCGAATCGTACGCCGGGGACGTGGCGGCCTTCGTCGCCGATGCGGCGGCGGGCGGGTCCGCCTCGCCCGAGCTTATCCGCCGGGCCGGGATCGCCGATTACCTCAACCGCCTGGCGGAAATAGGCCTGGCGCCCAGTTCGCTGGCCCGCAGGTTGAGCTCGCTGCGTCTCTACTTCCGTTTCCTGGCCGGCGAGGGGGCCGTACCGTCCGATCCCACGGATGCCATCGAGCTGCCGCGGCTGGTGCGCAGGCTTCCCGGGGTACTGTCCCTGGAGGAGATCGAGGCGATGATCGGGGCGGTGGATGACGCCTCCAGAGGCGGCCTGCGGGACCGGGCCCTGATCGAAATGCTGTACGGCACCGGGATGCGCGTTTCCGAGCTGACCGGGCTGTGCCTCGAGGACCTCCGGCCGCAGGAAGGTCTGGTAGTGGTGTTCGGCAAGGGTTCCAAGGAACGAGTGGTGCCGTTGGGAGAGCTGGCGCTTGAGGCGGTGAGCCGCTACCTGGAAAAGGAGCGGCCGCTGCTGGACCGCAAGGGCCGCGGAGGCTCGACGGTCTTTCTCAACCTGCGCGATGGCGCGCCCCTTTCCCGCATGGGCGTCTGGAAAATCCTGCGCCGCCTGGCTGCCCTGGCCGGAGTCGAATCCAGGGTTCATCCGCACGTGCTTCGCCATTCGTTCGCCACCCATCTGGTGGAAAACGGCGCGGACCTGAGGGCGGTCCAGGAAATGCTGGGGCATGCGGATATCGCCACTACCAAGATTTACTCACACCTCAGCGGGGAAACTCTCCGGCAGGTGCACCGCGAGTTCCATCCCCGCGCCTGACCTGGGGCCGGCCGCGAATTCGGGAACCCGGACCTTGCTTTCGAGGTAATAATGGAAATCGTTGGAATCCGGAGCGCAGGGGCCGGTAAAAGAAAACGCCGGACCAGGGTCCGGCGTCGCAGGTAATTCGGCTTCGATGTTTTATGGCGGCTACAGGCGGAAGCTTTTCTGCAGCTTGTAGCCCATGATGTCGGAGTAAAGTTTTACCGTACCCTTGTAATCGTCTTCGTTTTCGGTGGGGAAGAACAGCACTGCCGAGCTTGCCGACTTTCTTTCGATCGTGCCCCTGAGGTCCTTTTTATTGACTTTCAGCTTGGTTTCCGCTTCATCGATTTCGCTCGCCAGATCGAAGCCCTTGTTGTCATCGAAATCGATCTGGAAGGCGATGTGGCCTTCCTTATAGCTGTTGCCGAGATAGGTGATGATGTAGGAGAACTTGATGAAGTTATCGTTGATGACCAGCCCGAAACTGCCTTTTTTCTCGTTCGACTCGGCGTGCAGCATCGATAAGGACATGGCAAGGGCCACGATAAGTATCCGGAATTTTGTCATGCGGGCCACCTCCTGATACGGCGAACGAATCCGAATTTATATGGAAAATATCGACTATTCTGAATAAATATTTAAGAAAAAAGATCGAAAAAATTTCTATCTTATTGATTTGTAAAAAATTAAACGGCCGTTCCAGTATTTATTAAATCTAAATTAACGCCATTGCTCCGGCTGTGTCAAGTAATTCTCAATTTTTTTTCAATCAATTTTCAAAAAGATAGAATAAATGCACCCCGGTAATCGTCAGATAGTATTGGAAAAAGTAAAGCTCGCGGGCTGGAATGGAACATTCCCGGACTGGCTGATAGACTCGGGCCGGGTGAGCGTGCTGCTCGGCGGGCCGGAAAGCGCGCGAAAAGGGGTGCTAAGGGTGCTGGCCGGTCTGGACAAGCCCCTGGCCGGGAATATCCGCCTGGCGGGGAACCCGGTCGAAAGCGGTGCCGGCTGGTTCAGGCAATCGTCCGGGACCGCTTACCTCCCGCCTCCGGGCGAAGAGGTGTTTACCGGCACAACGGTCGGTGAGGAGCTCCGCTTTTTCGCGGGCGACACAGTCGTTCACGGAGCGCGGCTGGAGGAAATCGAGCTGGCTTTGGGTACCCGGTTCTCTGCGCTGGGCGACAGGCCGGTCTGGGATCTGAGCGAAACCGAGCGCCGGCTGCTCCTGGTGGTTTCGCAGGCCGCAGCTTGGCCGACGACCTGGCTGTTGTACGAGCCGTTCAGGGGACTGGACGGAAGATACGAAGCGAAACTGGCGGTTTTTATCGGCAAGGCGGCGGAGCAAGGAGCAATCGTAGCTGCTGCCGCGGCAAGAGTCGAAGATGCAATGAAAATAGCCCACGACCTGCTGGTACTGAACCCGAACGGGGAGGTCATTTATCGGGGAAAAGTAAACGACATCGAAATCGGGAAGCTGGAATTGGACGGTCTCGATGCGGCACTGCTCAGGCAGTTCTGTTCCTCCGGCGGCAGGAGCGAACGGAAGGATTGAGGCTCCCGCTGTGAGTCGCAAATGTTGACTATCTTAACCACTTATCCGGTTTTTTCTTGACTGCCGGTTGCTCTCTGTCTATTTTAGGGGCTGCCAATCACGAGACCGAATTGCTATTTCTTAACTGCTATATCTTGCCAAATAACTGGATTTCGAATCCCGCGGACGATCTCGATACAGGTTTTCGCTCTCATAAGGTTATCAAGACCGCCGCGGATTGGAAATGCACGACGTAAAAAAGGACGGAGCGATGCGTAAATTTCTGATTCTAATCGGAATAAGTGTGATCTGGACCTTCACCGTGGCCTCCAGTCCGGTGGTTACCGGCGCCAAGGTTCGTCTGAATGCCAAGAAGTACAAGGAAACAGTCGAGGTTCTCCAGGAGAATAAGGCGCAATACCCGGACGACCCCGAGCTTTTCTATTATCTCGCGCGCGGCTATGCCGGTATGGCCCAATGGAATGATGCGGGCCAGAACTTCAGCCTCGCCCTGCAGAAGAACCCCGACCGCAAGCTGGCCAAAGAGATCGAAAAATGGCGTGATTACTACTGGGGCCAGTTTATCAGGGATGCCAGCGCCCTGCTTGACCAGAAGCGCTTTCTGCCGGCCATCGACAAGTTTCGGACAGCCAACGTGATCAACCCCGACCGCCAGGAAAGTCACGCGAACCTGGGTGTGGCCCTTCTGGAGCAGGCCCAGCTCTACGAAACCGCTCAGCCGCCCCAGCCCGACAGCGCCCAGATGTTTTTCGACCAGGCCATCGAGAGCATCAAGCGCGCCATCGAACTGCAGCCCGAGAACGAGCAGTTCGTCAAGAACCTCGGCCAGGCCTATATTATGGCGGGCCGCCTCGACGAGGCCGTCGAGGTTTACGAAAAATACCTGGAAGATTACCCGGAGGACATCGCCGCCAAGAAACGGCTGGTCACGATCTACATGAGCCGCCAGGATTACGATAATGCGTCGGAAATGTACAATGCTCTCTTCGACGATGCCGGCGTCGAAATGGCCGCCGCCGATTACTTTAACGCCGGAAACTGCTATTACCAGATGTATTTCAAGCTGGAAAAGAGTGAGAACGAGGAAGAGAAAGCCAAGGCCAAGGAATTCCTGGAGAAGAGCGGTGAATGCTACAGATTCACTTACGACGGCAATCCGAAGGACTGCGAAGCCGGCGAGCAGCTCTATTACATTTACATCTATCTCGAAAAATGGGAAGACGTCTTAAAAACGATCGATGCCATGCTCTCCAACGGCTGCGAGCGCAGTTATGCCACTCTCACCAACTTGGGTGTGGCTTATTTGAAGCTCGGCGACCAGCAAAAAGCTGCCCAGATTTTCAAGGAAGCCGAGGAAAAGAAGCCGGTAGCGGAGCAGAGCCAGAAGTAAGGACACGAATCTGGAACAGGTGTCTGGAGAAACCCTCCCGATGGCAGAACGGGAAAAAACCTTTCGTTAGTTCACTAATGAAAGGTTTTTTTCCGGCTGCGGAGACGGCGGCGGAAGAAAGGACAGCCAGTGCGCCAGTTGATGGATGCAGACATGATCGGCCGCTCGCTCAAGCGAATGGCCCACGAAATCCTCGAACAGAACCGGGGCAGCGGCTCCCTGCTGGTGGTGGGAATCCATACCCGGGGAGTCAACCTGGCCCAGCGGCTCGTGCGCTACATCGACGAGATCGAGGGCGGCGAAGTGGCCACCGGCAAGCTCGATATCACTCTCTACCGGGATGACCTGCGCCACACTGCGGTTCAGCCGGTGGTCCGCAGCACCGACCTCCCGCCGGACATTACCGGTAAGACCGTGATCCTGGTCGACGACGTCCTCTTTACCGGTCGCACCGTGCGGGCCGCCCTGGATGCGCTGATCGATTTCGGCCGTCCGGCCGCGATCCGCCTGGCGGTGCTGGTCGACCGGGGCCACCGCGAGCTGCCTATCCGCGCCGACTACGCCGCCAAGGAAATTTCCACCGCGAAAGACGAACAGGTGGTGGTCCGGCTGCGGGAGGTGGATGGCAAGGACGAGGTCCTGATTAAGAAATCCTGATTGATCGTACCGCGTGTTTTCCGGCGGCAGCGCACCTTGAACAATCAAACGAAATGCTCAAATGCAATTTACCCGTAAGCACCTGCTCGGCCTCGAGGAACTCGCCGACGAAGAAATCCGCATGATCCTCGATACGGCCGTGCCTTTCAAGGAAATCAGCGAAAGGCAGATCAAGAAAGTCCCCGTCCTGCGGGGCAAGACAATCGTCAATCTCTTCTTCGAGCCCAGCACTCGTACCCGGACTTCCTTCGAGTTCGCTGAAAAAAGACTCAGCGCAGACACCATCAATATCAGCACCTCGCAGAGCAGCGTGGTTAAGGGCGAGACCCTGGTCGACACCGCGCGCAATATCGAAGCGATGAAGATCGATATGGTGGTGATCCGTCATTCGGCTTCCGGTGCGCCGGCTTTCCTGGCCCAGAGGATCGCCTCCAACGTGATCAACGCCGGGGATGGCTGGCACGAGCACCCCACCCAGGGACTGCTGGACATGTTCACCATCCGCGAACATAAGGGAAAAATCGAGGGGCTCAAGGTGGTCATAGTCGGGGACATTCTGCACAGCCGGGTGGCCCGCTCCAACATTTTCGGCCTCAGGAAAATGGGGGCGGAAGTGGGCGTCTGCGGTCCGCCCACCCTGGTTCCGGGGACGATCGCGCAACTGGGCGTGACCATCTACCCCACGGTCGAGGACGTGCTGGCCGAGGCGGACGTGATCAACGTGCTGCGTATCCAGCTCGAACGCATGCAGAGCAGTTCCTTCCCCTCCCTCGGCGAGTACAACCGCCTCTACGGTATTACTAACGCCAGGCTTGCCAGGGCGGCCAAGGACGTGCTGATTCTGCATCCCGGCCCGATGAACCGCGGCGTGGAAATCGATTCCGATGTGGCGGACGGCGACCACCAGGTGATTCTGAAACAGGTGACCAACGGTGTGGCGGTCAGGATGGCCGTGCTGTTTCTGCTGGCTGGCGGTATTCCCGCCGGCGCGGCCGAGGCCGCAGCAATGCGTGAACAGGAAACGAGTTAATGTAAGGCAGGTGATTCTTGGACCGTCTTCTGCTGAAAAGTGGGCGGGTGGTCGATCCCGCCAACAATATCGACGAACAGCTCGACCTCCTGCTGGCCGGCGGTAAAGTAGCCGAAATCGGCAAAGAACTCGCCCCCGACGGCGCGGTGGTGATCGACGCCGCGGGCAGGACCGTGGTGCCGGGCCTGATCGACATGCACGTACACCTGCGCGAGCCAGGGCGCGAGGACGAGGAGAACGTGGAAACCGGTTGCCGGGCCGCCGCCGCCGGCGGCTTTACCGCGGTGGCCGCCATGCCCAATACCGATCCGGTCACAGACAACCAGGCCGCGATCGGCTACATTATCCGCGAGGCGATCCGGGCCGGATTCAGCCGGGTCTATCCCATCGGCGCGATCACCAAGGGCAGCCGGGGCGAAAGCCTGGCCGAAATGGGCAGCATGATCGAAGCTGGCGCGGTGGCTTTCACCGATGACGGGCTGTGCGTGGCCAGCGCCGAAATGATGCGCAAGGCGCTCACTTATTCCAAAATATTCGACGTACCGGTGATCCAGCACTGCGAAGACCCGACCCTAAGCGGGGGCGGGGTGATGAACGAGGGCCTTACCGCCACCCGGCTCGGCCTGCCGGGCATCCCGGCCGAAAGCGAGGAGATAATCGTCTACCGCGACTGCGCGCTGGCCCGCCTGTGCGGGGCGCGCTTTCACGTGGCGCACATCTCCACCTCCCGCTCGGTGGAAATCGTACGGCGGTTCAAGGCGGAGGGAGTGAAGGTGACGGCCGAGGCGACGCCGCACCACTTCACCCTGACCGAACAGGCGGTGGACGGCTACGACACCAATGCCAGGATGGCGCCGCCGCTGCGGACCCAGGCCGACCTCGATGCGCTCAGGCGCGGCCTGGCCGACGGCACTATCGACTGCATCGCCAGTGACCACGCGCCCCATCATTACGACGAGAAGGAAGCCGCCTTCGCCGATGCCCCCAACGGTATCATCGGCCTGGAAACTTCCTTCCCGATCTCCTACACCGAGCTGGTGTTGGGCGGGGTGCTCGATTTAAGCACACTGATCAGGCGGATGAGCACGGCTCCGGCCCGTCTTCTCAAACTGCCCGGCGGCAGCCTCGGCGTGGGCGACCAGGCCGATGTCACCGTGCTCGACCTGGACCGGCAATGGACCATCGACAAGAACCATTTCTATTCCAAGAGCCGGAACACGCCTTTCCATGGCCGGAAGGTCACCGGAAGCGCCGTCACTACCATTGTCGGCGGAAAAGTGATATGGAAGTTGTAGCTCCCGGTCCACAGTTATATCTTTATCCGGGAGGGTGAATCGTGAACGAACAGGAAACGAACCGGAGCGAGGGTCGCACCGGGCGGATCGGACTGGCCGCGCTCGCCATCTACGTGATAGTGCTGGCGCTGGCTGCGGTCAGCGAAGTCTTCGATCTCGGCTGGTTCGACAATCCTTTCTTCAAGTGAGCGGCCCACAAGCTCGACGGGGACGGATCTGGGCCGAGGCCGGAGAACAGCAGGAGAATGACATGCAGAACAACCGGAATCCGGTTTTAGGTGGCGTCGCTGTCTCATGGAATGTCGGTCTGGCTTTTTTCGTTATGGTCTTTGTCGCCGCGATCACGGGTTGCGGGAAAAAAGAAGACCCGCAGCTCGTCGCGGAGAGAAAGATGGTGACCGAGGGCGTCGAAATATTACGGGGCGGCACTCCGGTACAGCGTGACTCAGTGATCCGCACCCTCTATAACCTGAAGAACCCCGGCCTTTTGCAGCAGTACCTGCAGGACACCGATCCCAACGTTCAGATCGGCGTGGTGAGCGCTATCGGTTTCCTCAAGGACAAATCCGCCGCCCCTGCGCTGAACCAACTGCTGCTTTCGGTCAAGGAATACCTGTTGCGCGAGACGATCGTTTTCGCGATCGGCGAGCTGGCCGACACCTCCAGTGTGCCGGTGCTGGTCTCCCTGCTCGAGGACCCCGCGGTCGAGCGCGACCTGCGCCTGTCGATCCCCATCACTCTGGCCGCGTTCGGCCGTACCGAGGCGTCGGGCAAGGTCGAACAGGCTTTCGTGAAGATTCTCGACCAGCAGGGTGAGGACATCGAGCTTTGCAGCTACATCGCGGTCGGCATCCTGGAAATCCTGCGGCCCGGGAACTACGAGCTTTTCCACGGCCGGCTCCCCCGGCTCAAGGCGATGGCCGAAAAGCGCAAGGCCGAGACCGGGGAGGATGGTATCTGGACCAATTTCGATCTCACGATCCAGGCGCTGGATAACTACAAACCGCCGGCCAGCTGATACCGGCTCGAAAACGCACACCGGCACCCGAGACTGAGACAGCGGCTGTCTCAGTTTTTTGTTGCCCGCCGGTCTGCCTCATATGGGGTAAATTTGCTTTATTTGGAAGGCAGTCCGGCAGCGCTTTTTCAACCGCCTGCCGTCTGAAATCGTAACTCTCCAAAATTCTTTGACTTATACATTGAAGACCGGGGATCTTTTTCTGGTATGACGCTTGCATTTAGCGCCGGCGGTGGAGTGTGTGCCAAACCAGTTCAGAGCCTGAACAGACTACGGAGAATCAGATGAACGAACAGATTCACGTGCTCAACGAGCAGGTCAGGCAGGAAAGCCAGTTCGTGGAGCGGGTCATGGAGGAAGTGGGTCGGGTGATCGTGGGCCAGCGCTACATGATCGAGCGCATGTTGTTGGGCATCCTCTGCGACGGCCACGTGCTGATCGAGGGAGTGCCGGGGCTGGCCAAAACGCTCTGCGTGCGCACCCTGGCCCGGGTGATCGATGCCGATTTCGGCCGGGTGCAGTTCACCCCCGACCTCTTGCCCGCCGACCTGATCGGTACGATGGTGTACAACCAGAAAACCGGCGAGTTCGAGCCGCGCAAAGGGCCGATCTTCACCAACATCGTCCTGGCCGATGAGGTCAACCGGGCCCCGGCCAAGGTGCAGAGCGCCATGCTGGAGGCCATGCAGGAGCGCCAGGTGACTATCGGCAACGACACCTATCGGCTGCCCGAGCCGTTTCTGGTGCTGGCCACCGAGAACCCGATCGAGCAGGAGGGCACCTACCCGCTGCCGGAAGCCCAGGTGGACCGCTTCATGTTCAAGCTCAAGGTCAGCTATCCCTCCCGGGAGGAAGAGAAGCAGATTCTGGAGCGGATGGCCGGCGGCCACATCCCGGAAGTGGAAAAACGCCTCACCCCCGCCGATATCCTCCGCCTGCGGGAAGTGGTGAACGGGATCTACATGGACGAAAAGATCAAGGACTACATCGTCTCGCTGGTGATGGCCACCCGCAAGCCGGCGGACTTTGCGCTGAAGGACATCGAGGGGCTCATCGAGTATGGCGCCAGCCCCAGGGCCACGATCTACCTGGCCCAGGCCGCCCGGGCCAACGCTTTCATGCGCAAGCGCGGCTACGTCACCCCGGAGGACGTCAAGAGTGTGGGGATGGACGTGCTGCGCCACCGGGTGATCCTGACCTACGAGGCGGAGGCGGAGGAGCTGAACCCGGAGGACATCGTGCGCCGGGTGTTCGAGACCGTGGAGGTTCCCTGACCGTGATCCCCCAGGAGATACTCCGGAAAGTCCATCATATCGAAATCGTCACCCGCAGTCTGGTCGAGGATGTTTTCAGCGGCGAGTACCACAGTATCTTCAAGGGCCTGGGCATGGAGTTTTCCGAGGTCCGCGAGTACCAGCAAGGTGATGATATCCGCTCCATCGACTGGAACGTCACCGCCAGAATGGGCCATCCCTACGTGAAGAAGTACGTCGAGGAGCGCGAGCTGACTGTGGTGTTCCTGGTGGACGCCAGCGCCAGCGGGCAGTTCGGCTCGGTCGACCGGCTGAAAAACGAATTCGCCGCTGAAATCTGTGCGGTGATGGCTTTCAGCGCGATCAAGAACAACGACCGCGTGGGCCTGGCCTTTATCACCGATGAAGTGGAAAAAGTGCTCGTGCCCAAAAAGGGCCGCAAGCACGTGCTCCGCGTGATCCGGGAAATATTGTTCTACCGCGCCCTGAAGCGCGGCACCAGCCTGCGCGCCGGGCTCGAGTACCTGTTTCGGGTGCTGAAGCGCAGGAGCGTGATATTCGTGGTGAGCGATTTTCTGGACCAGGGCTACGAACAGGCCCTGCGCATCCTGGCCCGGCGCCACGACGTGATCCTGATGCGGATCGGCGATCCCCGGGAAACAGAAATACCGCCGGTGGGTATGATTCATCTGGAGGACGCCGAAACCGGCGAAAGGGAAATAATAGACTCCTCCAGCGTCCAGGTGCGAGCCGCTTTCCGGAATCTGGTGCTCGAGCGCCGCTCCCGTCAGGACGCTCTCTTCAAGTCCGCCGGGGTCGATTGTATAGACCTGACGGTCGGAAATTCTTATATTGAACCCTTAATGGGTTTTTTCCGCATGCGGGAACGCAAGTTCAGGTGACCGGGGTGTTCTGGGACCGGTTCTTCGACTCTCGGAGGCTCGGCTTGATACAGGTAAACGGGCTGACCAAGCGCTACGGTAATTTCATCGCGGTGGACAAGATTTCATTCAACCTGCGCAAGGGCGAAATCCTCGGCTTCCTCGGCCCGAACGGCGCAGGCAAAACCACTACGATGCGCATCATCACCGGCTACCTTTCCTCCACCGAGGGTTCGGTGGAAGTGGCCGGCCACGACATCTTCCGGGAGCCGCTGGCGGTCAAGCGCAACATCGGCTACCTGCCGGAGCTTCCGCCCTTGTACAAGGAAATGCGGGTGCGGGACTATTTGAACTTCTGCGGCCGGATCAAGGGGCTTTCCAGTTTCCGCGAGCGCAGGAAGAGGCTGAAGTACGTGATCGAGCGCTGCGCGCTGGAAGAGGTGGCGAGCCTTCACATCCAGAAGCTGAGCAAAGGTTACCGCCAGCGGGTGGGTCTGGCCCAGGCGCTGATTCACAACCCGCCGATCCTGATCCTCGATGAGCCGTCCGCCGGCCTCGACCCGCACCAGATCATCGCCATCCGGCAGCTTATCCGCCAGCTCGCCGGCGAGCACAGCATCCTGCTCAGCACCCATATTCTGCCCGAGGCGGGCCTGACCTGCGACCGGGTGCTGATTATCGACCGTGGAAAGATTCTGGCGGAGGACACCACCGAAAAGCTCACCGGCAAGCTCAAGGGCCACGATACGGTGAGCCTGCTGGTGCGCGGCGGCCCGGCTGACCTGAAAAACAGGATCGGGAAGCTGGGGGGGGTGGTGAAAGTGAGCGAACAAACGGATGATAACCTGAAAAAGGACGGTATCCGGGGATTCAGTGTATCCTGCGAACTGGGTGAAGACAGGCGCGGCGAACTGGCCCGGGCAATTTTCGAATCGGGCGCGGAACTACTGGAACTGAGACCCCAGTCCATGACCCTCGAAGAAATATTTATCAAGATCACCGCCGGCCCCCAGGACTGACCGGCCGGGCAAGAAAAAAGGCAGGAACGATGCGAAACGTTTTTTCCATTTTCTGGCGCGAATATAAATCCTACTTTGTCAGTCCCATCGCCTACGTGGTGATCGGCGTATTTCTGGTCCTGGTGGCCAACCGCTTCATTTACAAGTTCAACGATTTCGTCCAGTACACCTTCGAGGCGACCAGCGAGGCGGTGACCTATAATACCACCATACCTAAATTCAGTATCAACGACACGGTGATCCGCGAACTGTTCCAGAACATACGCAACATCAGCCTGTTCCTGCTGCCGATGATCACGATGCGCCTGTTTGCCGAGGAGCGCAAGACCGGCACCCTGGAGTTGCTGTTGACCTCTCCCGTGACGATCACCCAGCTCGTGCTGGGCAAGTTCCTGTCCGCGTTCGCCCTGTTCGTCACCATGCTCCTGCCCACTTCGGCCTTTTACTATTATCTGTTCGCTTTCGGCAACCCGGACCTGGGCCCCATCATCACCAGCGTAATCGGCGTGCTGTTTTACGGCGCGGCCGTGGTTGCGGTGGGAACCCTGATCAGCTCGCTGACGGAAAACCAGATAATCGCCGGAGCGCTCACATTCGGAGCCTTCCTTTTTCTCTGGATAGTCGGCCGGGTGGGCGAATCCACCGTCACGGTCTGGGGACAGATCGCCAATTACATTTCGATCAACGCCCATTTCAACAACTTCGCCATGGGCGTGGTGGATTCCCGGGACGTGTTTTTCTACCTGTCGCTGTCGTTTATCGGGCTGTTCTTCACGCATCAGGCCATTACTTCGCTGCGCTGGAGGTAAACAGAGTTGAGACAGAAGATACGAAATCTCGGCTACATCAGTCCCGTGATCTTCTTCCTGGGACTGGGCATCTACTATGTCAACGGCCTCTGGGATTATCTCTCGATCGGTCTGGCTCTGCTGGGGGCGCTGTTGGGCCTGCTGTACGCGGTGGTCTGCTTCGATGAGCTTAAGCACGTCCTGAGTGCCCGCAGCTTCCGCTCCGGCACCAACATGCTGCTGGTGATCTGCCTGGTGCTGACCCTGCTGGTGATCGTGAACATCATCGGCTACCGGCATTCCGTCTGGAAGGACATCACCGTGGCGAAAAAGTACGAGCTGAGCCCGATGACCCGGGTAATTCTCGATGACATCGCCCGGCAGAAGGCGGAAATCCAGATCACTTCCTTTATCTGGACCTATATCGACCGGAACCTGAGCCAGCAGCAGAATCAGGCGCTGATCCGCCAGAACAACGAGCGCGAGGATAAGCTGCGCGATCTGCTGAAAGTCTACGGCGATGTCTGCCCGATGATCCGCTACCGCTTTCTCGATCCGAACCGGGAGCTGATACTGGCCAGCGAGTACAACATCCAGAGTTACCGCGGGAACGTGGCGATCGTCGAGCATGAGGACCATCGCGAGATGGTGGCCGACATAGCTACCGAGGAGCAGGTGACCAACGCCCTGATCAAGGTGATGAGCAACGAGCGCAAGGTGGTGTATTTCCTCGAAGGCCACCAGGAGGCCGATCTGGGCGATGGCAGCCCGGAGGGCTACCTGATGGCCTCCACGGCGATCAGGGAACAGAGTTACGACACCGAGCGGCTGAACGTGATGGAGACCGGCGGCGTCCCCAAGGACTGCAAGATGCTAATCATCCCCAGTCCAAAGAAACCGATCCTGACCGAGGAGCTGTCCCTGATCGACGATTACCTCGCCAAGGGCGGCCGGATCATGGTTCTTCTGGACCCGGAATATAAGCCCGGCCTGGAAGACTGGCTCCTGAGCTGGGGCGTCAGGGTGGGGGACGACATCGTGGTGGACAACTCCACCACCGGCGTGCGCAAGGGCGCCGGTCCCACCGAGCCCCTGCTTTACAGCTACGATAAGGAACACCCGATCACCCGTGAGCTGAAAAGTACTTTCTCCACCATGCCCACGGTGCGTTCGGTGAGACTCGAGGACAACTCGCCCCCGGACCTCGAACTGACCGTGCTCGCCCGCACCAGCGATAACAGCTGGGGAGAAACCGACCGCGACGGTATCACCGTGAAGACCCCGACTTTCGATCCGAAGGACCTGAGCGGACCCGTGCCGGTAGCGGTTTCAGTGTTGAAAAAACTGACGGAAAGTAAACCCGGCATGGAAGAAATTTATACCGGTCCCGGCGGACAGATGCCCACTACGGAAGAGCTGAAAAAGATACGGCTCGAAAAATCTCAGGTCCGCGCGGAACTGGTGGTCTTCGGCGACAGCCAGTTCGCTTCCAACTCTTACCTGCGTTACGGCGGCAATTGGGACTTTTTCATGAACACCGCCAACTGGCTGATCGGCGACGAGCGGCTGATCGAGATCCGGCCCAAAAACCCGGAAGACCAGACGATCTACATTACAGGGCTGCAGTCCAACCGCATGGCGATGGTTCTGCAGATCGTCCTGCCAGCCGTGGTCCTGGTTATCGGCGGCTGGGTGATGCTGATGCGGCGGCTGCGCTGACCGGCGAATAAACTTACTTCAGTTGAACGGACCCAGATATTGCAGGTCAAGTGGAATCAATAATCCAAGGAAACTCAAGATGAGCTGGAAAGGTATTGTGGTTCTTCTCGTTCTGGTAGCAGGCCTGGGAGCTTACCTCCTGCTCCAGAAATCCGGCGGGCCGGCAGGGCAGAAGCCGAAGGGCGAAGTCGAATACCTGCTGTCCGTTCCTCTGGAAAAGGTGAGCGCGATTCGGGTCGAGTTCTTGGATACGACATATCTGGCCCGCCGCGATGGGCTGGAATGGTTCATGGAGGAAGCCTTCAAAGGCAACCGGGCGGATTCCACCATTCTGAACCACCTCGTGTATGTATTGGACAAGGCCCCGGTTATGTCGCGGATAACCACCGACTCCCTGGACCTGAAAATGGTGGCTTTGGACCCGCCGGTCCTGGTAATAGTCGTTTACGTCAAAGATGGCGACAGCACCCGGCTGAGCTTCGGAGCACTCAATCCGACCACGGACAATATCTATGTGCGCCGCAACGATGAGGAAAAAGTGCTGCTGACGAACAAGATCATCGGACCGATGCTGGCGGTCGGCGGCTTCCTGCTGCGCGCCAAGGGCCTGTACCGGTTTAATCCGTACGAGGTGAAGCGGATACGTTTCGACAATGGCGGCCGCACCGTGTTTCTCGCCACCCGCTCGGGAGAATTCGACCAGTGGTGGATCGACGGCCCAAAGGCGCCTGAGCCGGGGGATAAACGCAAAATCCTGCGTCTCTTGAAAGACCTCTACAACGGACAGGTCAGGGGATTCATTCCCGGGGACGAGGTTTCCCGGCGCGAAACCACCCTCGACCAGCCGCAGCGAACCCTGGTGCTCACCGGCGAGAAAGGCGACAGCGAAGTGATCCTGATCGGTGACGTCTACGAACCGAAGGCTTACTTCCGTTGGGCCAGCTCGACACTCTTTCCTGACCAGTACCTGCTGGTGGACTCGCGGCTGCGGGACGAGCTGAACAAATTCGACCCGGATTCGCTGAAAAGCCTGCAAATTGCCGATTTTCAGTCCACGGAAGTGGATCGGATCGAAATCAATTCACCGCTGGACTCGCTGGTGGTGGTCGCCCAGAGCGACACGCTCTGGAAGATCGTTTTTCCGCAGGAGGCCAGGTGCAAGCTTTGGGAAGTGGAGACGCTGCTGGCGCAGGCGGATACGATGAGCGCGGACGGGCTGGCGGGCCCGGGCTCCGACCGCGGCTACACTCACCCGCAGCTCAGGTTCGTGCTGAAATCCGGCGACCGGGGAATCTGCGACATCGTGTTCGGCAACTTTACCGGCCAGGATCAGGTATTCGTGCGGGACAACCTCCGCGGGCTCGATTTCGTGGCCAAATCCAGGATCGTGCAGCTTATGTCGGTGTCTTTCAGGGACCTGGCCGACATTCCGGTCAGGCACATCGTGAGGTGAAATCCCGGGAAGGGTCTCCCTGTTGACGGTAAAAAATGAAAACCAGAACTATTTTTCACATACGAGCCAAAGCCCGACTGCTGTTTCTGCTTGCCGCAGTCCCGGCCGCGGCATTGCTGGCGCCTGTCAATCTGGCCGCGCTTGATCAGGTGGACGCCCGCGTCGATACGACGCTCATGCGTATCGGCGACCGGGTAACCCTGACGCTGACCGTGCACTCCGATCCCGGCGAATCGGTTCAGTTTCCGGAAATCGAATCCTCCCTGACCGGCTTCGAGCTTTTGACCGCTCTATCCCCGCAGAAATACCAGGAAGAACAGGACACTTTATTCGAGCGGCGGAGCTACATCATCACCACCTTCGAAACCGGTCCGCAGACTATCCCAAGGCTGCCGGTGGCTGTGATGAAAGCCGACGGTACGGTGGACACCCTCTTTACCCCCGAAATCCGGATTCAGGTGGAAAATCTGGTGACGGACACCACCCAGGCCGCTCTCCGACCTCTCCGCGAGCTGATTGCCGTAGCCAAGCGCTGGCATGAAATCGCCCTCTGGGGCTCGCTCGCGCTGGCGGCGCTGGTTCTGCTGATTTTTCTGTGGCGCCGATATCTGAAGAAGAGGGCAGACCGGCTGAGAGGGAAACTGCCGGAGGCTCCGGCCAGGCCGGCGCACCTGGTGGCCCTGGACGAACTGGACCGGATCAAGTCGCTGGGGCTGATCGAAAAGGGGCAGATCAAGACTTTCCACATCCTGGTTTCGGAAGTGGTCAGGGAGTACATCCAGGCGAGGTTCGGCGTGGAAGCGCCGGAAATGACCACCTGGGAGCTGATGTACGAGCTGGAGGATGCCGGCCGGGTCGGCTCCTCGGTCAGGGGGCTGATCGGTGAATTCCTCGAGGCCTGCGATCTGGTGAAATTCGCCAAATACAAACCCAGGATCGTCCAGATCAATGCCACGTTCAACCAGGCTTACGAAATAGTCGAAAAGACGCGGCCGGCGCTCGCTTCGGCCGGCTCCGACGCTCAGGAGCCGGCGGCGGCTGTCGCGGTTTCTGCACCGGGGGACAGACTGGAGCCCAAGGAAGGCACGCAGTGAATCTCGATTTTGCCAACACCCCATTCCTGATTCTACTGGTCCTGATGGCTCCGCTGGCCTGGATACATTTTCGCTGGGTGCGGAAGAAGAGCCGGACGGTCCGTTTTTCCGACCTGCGCACGATCGCGAAAGTGAACAGCCGCTGGGCGCGGGTTAAAGCACACGTGCCGTTTGTTCTCAGGCTGGCGGCGCTGGCGCTTTTGATCGTCGCCCTGGCCCGGCCGCGCAGCGGAGCGAGTAACGAGAATGTCTCCAGCGAGGGGATCGACATCGTGCTCACGGTGGACGTTTCCACCAGCATGCTGGCCGAGGACCTGGCGCGCGGCACCAACCGGCTGGAGGCCGCCAAAGATGTAGTGGCCGATTTCATCTCCCGGCGCAAACAGGACCGGATCGGGCTGGTGGCGTTCGCCGCCAAGGCTGTCACCTGCTGCCCGCCCACACTCGACTACAGCGTCCTCACCAGCCAGTTGGAAAACCTCGAGATCGGCTCGATCGAGGATGGCACGGCGATAGGCGTGGCCCTGGCCAGCAGCGTGAACCGGCTGCGCAACTCCAAGGCCAAAAGCCGGGTGATCGTCCTGCTCACCGATGGCATGAATAACCGCGGTGAAGTGGACCCGCACACGGCGGCGCGTATCGCCCGGGCCAAGGATGTCAAGGTCTACACGATCGGGGTCGGTACCAGGGGCGTGGCGCCGGTCCCGATCAGAGACCGCTTCGGCCGGGTGGAACTCCAGCAGATGAAAGTGGAGATCGATGAGAACCTGCTGCAGGAAATCGCCTCCACCACCGGCGGCCAGTACTACCGGGCCACGGACAAACGGGAGCTGGAGGAGATTTACCTCCATATCGATCAACTGGAGAAAACTGAAGTCCAGGTGCGCGAGTTTACCACCTATGAAGAGCTTTTCGCCTGGTTTCTGATCCCGGGCGTCGCGCTGTTCCTGCTCGAATTCATTCTGGCCGGGACACGTTTCAGGACGATACCCTGAGAGGGAGCGAGATGCGTTTTGCAGAACCGCAGTTTTTGAACCTGCTTTGGCTGGTACCACTGCTGGCAGCGGTAATCTGGCTTTCGGCGCGCCACCGGAAGAAACTGCTTTCCCGGTTTGTCGGAGCGGGGCTGCTGAGCCGGCTGGCCGACCCGGTGCTCCCGGGAGTGCGCGGCTTCCGGATGGCTCTGCTGTTCAGTGCGCTGGCCCTGCTCGTTGTCGCCCTGGCCCGGCCGCAATACGGCAAGGAGGCCGTCATAGTCCAGCGCGAGGGGCGTGACATAGTATTCCTGCTCGACACTTCGCTGAGCATGCTCGCCGATGACATCAAGCCGAACCGGCTGTCACGGGCCAGGTTCGAGATCACCAGCCTCCTGCGCCGGCTCGAGGGCGACCGCGTGAGCCTGGTGCCGTTCGCCGGAGATGCGTTCGTGCTCTGTCCGCTGACTACCGACTATTCGGCGCTGAGCCTGTTTCTGGACGGAGTGGATACGGACATAATCAGCGAGCCGGGAACCAACATCGCCCAGGCGATCAAGGCGGGCGCAGAGGCGTTCGACCAGAAGGAGCGCGAATACCGGGTGATGATCCTGATCACCGATGGCGAACAGCTGGAAGGCGATGCCCTGGAAGCGGCGCGCAAGCTCAGGGAACAGGGAATCCGGCTCTACGCGATCGGTATCGGCACTCCGGACGGGGTCCCGATCCCGGTGGGCGAGGCCCGCGCCGGCAGGGCTGAATACAAGCGGGACGCCCGCGGGGAAGTGGTGATGAGCCGGCTGGGAGAACCCCTGTTGGTGGAGCTGGCGCATGCCGGCGGCGGAGATTACTACCGCGCCGGCCGAAACGCAATCGAGCTGGAACGGATATTCGAATCGATCAACCAGCTCGAAAAGAGGAAGATCGACGCGCGCGAATTCACCCTGTTCAAGGACCGCTACCAGTGGTTTCTCGGCCTGGCCCTGGCCCTGCTGTTATTGGAGCCGCTGTTGGTGGAGACACATAGAAGAAAATCGGACGGAATGGAGGAGGCGGTAAAATGAAGTTCAGGAGCGCAGTTCTGACCGGAGCCAACCTCTGCCTTTTCCTGCTCTTTTTCGCCGGGAGCTGGACCGACGTATTCCGCAGCCTGCCGGAAAAGGCCGAACGCGAGTACCAGGCGAAGAACTACGACAAGGCGCTCGGACTCTATCAGGAAGCGCAAACCCGCAATCCCGACTCGGATACCCTGGCATACAACCTGGGCAACACCCTCTACCAGCTCGGCCGTTTCGACGAGGCGGCCGGGCAATTCGGCCGGATTGTCGAAAAGAAAAACCCGGCGCTCGAACCCAGGGCGATTTACAACATGGGGAATACGCTTTTCCAGATGGGCCGGCAAGCCCAGAAAAATGAATACCTGCAGCAGGCGCTGGATTCCTTCAAAAAGTCGATCATGTTGGACCCGCAGGACGAGGACGCCAAGTACAACTATGAACTGACCCACAAGCTGATTCGTGACCAGCAGCAGCCGCCTCAGCAGCCGCCCCCGCAGAAAGACGGCAAACAGGATCAGAAACAGAATCAGGAACAGCAGAGCAAGCAGGGAGAGCAGAACAAGGATCAAAAGCAGAAAAAGGAAGACCAGGAGCAGAAACAGGGCCAGAATCAACAACAGAACCAACAGCAGCAACAGCAAATGCAACAGCAGCAACCTCAGCCGGGAGAAATGACCGGCGAGGAAGCCGACCGGATACTTGACGCTCTACAGTTGATGGAAAAACAGATGCAGCAGGAAGAGAAAGAAAAGAAAACGGCCACAGGCCGCGCGCACGGACCGGACTGGTGATGAACTGGAAAGATAAATTCCGCATATCGCCCCGGCTGCCGATATTCATGGCGACGGCATTCTTGCAAGCGGCGGCGCTGTTCGCTCAGGGCGACGGTATCAATGTGACCCTGAGCGCCGACCGGACGTCGGTCGGAGTGAACGATCCTTTTCAATTGACCGTGAGCGTGGTGGGGAAATTGACCGGGGTAGGGGAACCGAAGATACAGAACCTCGAGGCCTTCCAGATTGCCGGCCGCAGCAGTTCGAGCGAGATCTCGATCGTAAACGGCAGTATTGCGTCCACCGTATCGATAACCTATACGGTTCTTCCGGGCAGCGAGGGCCAGTTTACCCTGGGTCCGGCGGTGGTGACGATCGGCGGCCGGAGGTATGAGTCGAACAAGGTGGACCTGACCGTGGCCGCGGCGGGGGGCGGCGCCGGGGGGGCGCAGCCCCCGGGGCCCTCCGGGCCCCCTGCTGCCGATCAGCAGCCGGCGCCGCCCCAGCAGAGCGCCTCTCCCCCGCCCACGCCGAAAGCTGCTACCCCGGACGGCAGCCTGTTCATTCGAAGCTACGTCGACAGGGATGAACTCTATGCCGGCGAACAGTTGACTTATACCTTTGCTTTCTACTCCCGGGTGAGAACCTCGGAGAACCCGCAATATACTCCTCCGACTTTCAACGGGTTCTGGGCCGAGGAGATCGACCAGCAGGCGCAAGTCACCCAGGAACAGGTCCGCAATATCCTCTATCAGGCCCAGAAACTGCGAACAGCCCTTTTCCCGACCGTGAATGGAGAAGCGACGATTTCGGAGGCCAAACTCGCCTTTTCCATCCGCAATATCTGGGATTTCTTCGACACCGGCCGAAGGATCGAGCTGGTTACGGACCCGGTCAAGGTCAAGGTCAAACCGCTGCCGGTCGAGGGGAGGCCGGATAACTTCAAGGGCGCGGTGGGTGATTACGATATCAGCCTTTCGCTCGACAAGGACCAGGTCAAGGCTGGCGAAGCCCTTACGCTCACCGTGCGGATCAAGGGCACCGGCAACATCAGGTCCATATCCGAATTACAATTACCGCCTTTGGATGGCTTTGACATTTACGATTCGAAAACCGATGAGAAAGTGGACAAAGCCGGAGCACTGATTCGCGGTACCAAGACCTTCGAATACGTGATCGTCCCGCGGAACACCGGGCTTTTCTCCTGGCCGGCGCTCGAATTCAGCTTTTTCGACCCCCGGCAGGAGCAGTATAAGACAGTCAGGACGAAAGAAATATCTTTCACCGTGCTGCCCGGGGCCAAGGAAGAGTCACCGGTGGCTTACCGGCTGAACCCGGCAAGTGTCGTGTCCCTTGGGAGGGACATCCGCTACATTAAGGAGAACCCGGCTGCTCTGGGGAACCGCACGCACCAGTTCGGCGACAGCCCCCTTTTCTGGCTGGCTCATTTCATTCCGCTGGTGAGTGTCGGCGGGGCGCTCCTGATCAGGAGACACCGGGGAAGGCTGATGACCGACCGGGGCTACGCCCGGTTGAAGGGCGCCGGCAGGAAGTTCGACCGCAGTCTCAAGGAAGCCTCCAGAGCGGCAGCGGCCGGAGACTTTGCCGCCGGTTACGCCGCTCTCGACCGGGCCCTGGTCCACTTCCTCGGCGACCGGCTCAACGTCGAAACCGTGGGCATGACCACCGACCAGATCGGTCGCCTGCTGGCGGATAAAGGTTTCACCGGGGAGCTCAGAGGGGAGGTGGCCGAATGTCTGGACCACTTCGCCTACGTAAGGTTCGCTCCGCAGACCGGGGCCGACATTGAGACTGTCAAAAAATATCGCGGCCGGGTGGAGAAAATCGCCGCCAAAATCGACCGGGCGGTCTGAATGAACCTCAGGCTGACAATACTGGCACTGGTGGGGCTGTTTCTTGTTTCCGGTGCCACGTTCGCCCAACAGCTGGCCACCACTACTCTGGACCTGAAATTCCGCGAGGCTAACCGGGCCTACAGCGAGGGGCGCTACGCCGAGGCTCTCGCGGGCTACCGGGAGCTGGTCGGGATTGCCGGACCGAGCGCCGAACTGTATTACAATCTGGGCTGTGCCGCCTTCAAGGCCGGGAGCCTGGGTGTGGCCGTAGCCAATTTTCACCGGGCCGCCCGGCTCGACCCCCGCGATGACGATATCCGCGCGAACCTGGAGTTTGTCGGCTCCCTGTCTACCTCAGAAGAAGAAGGCCAGGATGTCGATCAAAACCCGATCTTCTCTCTGCTCGGCCGGGTGGTGTTCTATTTTACCACTCGTGAGCTGGCTCTGGTGCAGCTTGCCGCCCTCTTTCTCTTCACCCTCGCCGCCACTGTCATCGCTGCCGGAGTCAGCCGTGGAATAAGGAACCTGGCTCTGGCGGCTGCGGTTGCCGGACTGTTCGTGCTGCTGGTGAATGGGTCCGCCCTGGGAGTTCACTTCTACCGGGACCATTACATCAGGGAAGCCGTGGTAGTGGTGCCGGACTGTGAGGCGCGGAGCGGGCCGGGAGAGGAAAACTCCCGGGTGCTCGTGCTGCCGGAAGGAACTCTGGTCAGAGTAAGAGAGAAGCGGGATGACTGGGCCCTGGTAAGCCTGGCCAGCGGCCGCAGC
>Ga0214473_10000779_pt1 | contig 43659 bp, 33 predicted proteins | sample RVTome_7_FD_203509 | JGI IMG/M metagenome (GOLD analysis project Ga0214473, IMG submission 203509) | Soil microbial communities from uranium-contaminated site in the Upper Colorado River Basin, Wyoming, United States - RVT98D197 | ecosystem: Environmental > Terrestrial > Soil > Contaminated >...
CCCGCATCCGCCAGACGAAGATAGAACTCCTCCCCTCCGGCCTTCACCCGCATGTCCCTTTCCTCCGAGGGCCCCATCTGCCATGTGATAGCCCCGGCTTCCACGCTCATTGCCAGGCTGGTCTCATCCAGGGTGACTTTCTGTGTCTTGCCGGCCACAACCCACTTGCTGCCGACATGGGACACGGTGACCAGCGGGGCCCCCCACTGCTCTCGCGGCAACCGGGGAAGCTCACCCTGCTGTGCAAACAGGGGCATCGTCAGAAACAACACACCTGCGCCCGTCCACCCGCCGAATCGGCAGACGGCCTTGTGATTCATCCATGCCATTTCATCTCTCCAAGAAAATTCGTTGCATGCATTTGGCATCAGTTCCGGGGAGTAAAGCTGCGCCTGACGATGCCGCCCGGGGCAACCATCGCGGGTTGTCCCTATAAAGGAATATCCGTCTTCGTGATTTTTTCTCCTCAGACTGTAAGGGTAGCCACTCACAAGATGCTGCGAAAGGATCTTTTCGGGAATTGTGATTTTGGACCGGCGCGAATCTGGGTAAGGCGGTATATCCTCGTCTATGGCAGACAAGGATGTCACGATACCGCAGTTGGCCGACGAATAGCCAGACGGAACAGGCGATTCGACATGTCGTGGTTGACCGTCACATCACCCAGGGAACCAGCGACACACGGATTTTCAGTCCCTCCATCGGCTCATAAGTGCTTGTGCGACAACATGTTACAAGCGTAAGATCGGCCCGCGCTGTCGTTCGTGGCAACATGCTTTGGCTTTACTTCTGTGACCATGATGCTGCCATGCTCCGATCACAAGGGCTGACCGGGACAGCGTCCTCGGCTGCCATGGTTGGCTTCGGCAACACAATACAGAGAGTGTTCTTCTGTCCATCTTTCCCCTTGATGGATATGGTTCCACCGTATAGCTCCACCAGTCTCTTGGCCACGAACAATTCCAGTTCCATTTGCCTGGGAAGAGCAGAATCTTCCTGCAAGACATCCGACCCATTCATGACCTTGTGAATTCTCTCGATCGCACCGGTGAAGTCATCATTCTCGATCTCAATGCCGATTCCATTTCCGGCCTCTCTGACTCGGATGCTGATACGGCTTCTTCCGAGGACCATATCTACCAGACCACGCATGACGGTGGTCAACGCCCGCATCATGTGGTCCCAACTTGCGCAGGCCACCAATTCCGTTTCGGGCAGGCAGCTCTCCAGCTCAATGCCCCTTGCGGCGGCAATGGGGCTCAGAGTCTCGACGCTCCGTGCAACCAACAACCCAAGATTCAAGTCTGCTCGATTCAACGCTGTTTCCTCCATTTCGATTTCCAGAATCTCCCGCAAACCAGTGACGATGCGCAGCGCCCCGTCCAGATTCTTACTTTCCAGCAGCGCGTTCAACGTCTGCAACATCAGGAGAACCAGCTTGCGGTATTGCTGTTTGTGCGTGGTGAGGCTCGTGATCTCTGCGCGAAATTCATCCACCAGAAGAAGCCGCTCCGACAGGTCGCGTGCGATCCCTGCAACCGCAACGTCGTTCCCGTTCGAATCTCTGATGATCGACCGGGAAAGAGAAACCGGAAACGTTCGCCCATCCTGCCGTTCATGGTAGAACCCGACCGCGCGCCCACCTCCAGCGGTTTGGATTCCAAGGACATATCCCGTGCGCGCACGCCGACTCCCGCCGGTCCAGAGAATACTGCCGTCCTTTCCCAGAATCTCCGCCCTCGTGTACCCATAGGATCGACAAAATGCGCCGTTCACAAAGATGATCTTGCCATGCATGTCGGTGATGTAGATGCAGTCATCCGCGCTGGTGATGGCCCCGCAGAGCAGTTCCAGTTCTTTCCTCGCCCGTTGGTGTTCGATGGCATTCTCCACGGTGATGGCCAGAGCTTTGAGGTAGTCTCGGTTCGCGTCTTTCATCAAATAGTCGTAGGCGCCGGCTCTCCAGGCCGTGACGGCGGTCTCCTCCCCTCCGGCCCCGGTCACGAGGATCACGGGAGTACCTTTCACCAGGTGCAGGACGTCGAATGCCGTGCCGTCTCCGAGCATATAGTCGGAGATCACAATATCGAATGGTTGATCTCGCAACACATCCCGCGCCTCCGACACAGACCCGGCGATGGTGCAATCATAGGGAAGGCCGGTGGTCTTCACGAATCGGCGAAACGCCATCTGATCGAGCGGGTCGTCTTCAACCAGCAAGACCCTGTATCTCGCGCTCTGAGCGGTTCGCCCTTCCGCCGACACAGGCAGCACTGACTTTGACTTGGGCATCACTGACCTCCCTTCATGGTCACGGTCACCGTCAAGACGTCCGGTTCGTCATCCACAACAGTATTTTTCTTGCCATCCGACACCTTCACCGGTTCCGCAGGCAACAGAAAACTGAACCGGGTCCCGACGCCCACCTCGGAATCGACCCAGATCTTTCCCGTGTGCTTCTCGACGATCTGTTTGCAGATGGCCAAGCCGAGGCCTGTGCCTCCCGTCTTTCTCCGGCTGGGAGACTCCAACTGCTGAAACTTCTGAAAGAGTTTCGGCAAATCCTCTTTCTTGATGCCCGGTCCTGTATCTGCGACGGTTACTACAACGGCGTCTCCCTCCCGCCTGGCGGCGATCGTAATGCTTCCCGTCTCGGTAAACTTGACGGCATTATTGACCAGATTGACCAGCACCTGCGTGATCTTGTCCTTGTCGAACCGCAGCCGGGGAGGATGATCGATCAGAGACAAAGAAAGCTGCAGATTCTTCCGTTCGGCCAGGGGCGCCATGCTCGCCCGCACCTCTTTGACGACCTCATTGATGTCGAGCTCCTGCATGTGGAGTTCGACCTTACCAGCCTCGAGTTTCTGAAGGTCCAGGATATCATTGATCAGACGTGACAACCTGTCGATGTTGCGCTTGGCCAGATCGAGGAAGCCTTTCATCTCCGCGTCCAACTTGTCTGCCGCCGCTTCGTTCACAATCTCGATGCTTTCCTTGATCGCCGTAAGCGGCGTACGCAATTCGTGAGAGGCCACCGAGATGAATTGAGACTTCATCTCGATCGCCTCCTTCATCTCCCTGTGGGCCTTTTTCATCTGGCTGATATCCTTGGCGAGGTGCACGACGCCCGTGACTTTGCCCTTGTCGTCGTAGATGGGCGACGTCGTCACAAGCAGCGGCACCCCGATCACCGAGTCATCCACTTCGCTGACCTCTGAGACCTTATCCTCGAGGCTGTGAAGGAAGGTGCAGCCCGGCCAACGGGAACCGAGTCTGTGCATGACCTCGTAACACTTTCTTCCCAGGAAGTCGGGGACCTTGGGACCGATGACCTGCATGAAGGCCTTGTTTGCCTTCACGATTCTGGATTCCTCGTCCATGATGAATATGAAATCCGCGATAGCGTCAAAGGTGTGCTGCCATTCTTCCGCGGCTTGCCTGACCTTGTCCTCGGCCACTTTTCGTTCGGTGATGTCGCGGAAGTACCAGATCCGCCCATAGTACCTGGAGTCCGGTCCATGCATCGGCGCGGAGTAGCGGTCAAAGGTTCGACCGTCCCTCAGCACAATCTCGTCCTGGCTGGTTTCGCTCGGGTGCTCGTGCAAAAATCTCACTTTGCAGAGAAACTCCTGCGGATCCACCAGCTTGTCCAGCACCAGTTGCAGCGCCAGCTCGTCGGATTGCGCCCCGATCGCCTCCGGGAGGATGCCCCACAAGGCAATGAACCGGTGGTTGAAGGACAGAATGGCGCCCTTCTCATCGACGACCAGGATCCCGTCAGGAGAGACCTCCTGTTGCGTGGACAGAAGGATGTTCTTGAATTGCAGCGTCTCCTGGATGCGTCTGCGTTCGATGGCATGTCGCATGGTCCGAACCAGCGCGTGCTCCAAAGAGGGTCCCTTGACCAGGTAGTCCTCGGCGCCTCTGCGGATCGCCTGCACTCCTACGTCCTCATCATCCAGGCCGGTCAGCACGATAATGGGCACGGCGGGGCTCATCTCGTGAGCTTCCTGAATCGTGTCCAGACCGCTGCTGTCAGGAAGGCCAAGATCGAGCAACACCACATCGTAATGATTGTTGCTCAGACATCGGCCTGCTTCGCGCAGAGTGCCCGCAGAATCCACGTGGAACCGCACCCCGTCAGTGAACTTCGCCAGAAGGAGCTTCACCTGCCGGCAATCGACGATGTCATCCTCCCCCAACAGGACCCGGCATTCGGCGGTCGAGGCGGTCTCTTCTTCATCGCGTGCAAGCAGTAACGGTTTCACATTCGACACCGTTGACCTCCATTTGGAGCTTTGGCAACGTAAAGAAGAACGTGCTTCCTTGGCCTACATGGGATTGGACCCAGACCTTGCCGCCGTACATCTCCACAACCTTCTTAACGATCGTAAGGCCGACTCCGGTGCTTTCGTGGCCGTCCGACGGCGCTAGGGTCTGAAAGAGTTTGAAGATGCGATCAAAGTTTTTCTGTTCGATGCCGGGACCATTATCGGAAACGCCAAACTTCCAGAAGGCGCCTTCTTCCACGCAAGCGACGGTGATGCTGCCTTGCGGCTTGTCCATATACTTGATGGCGTTGCTCAGAAGGTTCTGGAAGACCTGCGTGATCCTCGTGGTGTCCCCCTCGACGGCGGGCAAGCCGGGATCGATATGAACCGAGATGTGCCCAGGAGCACCGAGACTCTCCACAATCTGAGGCACGAGCAGACTGAGATCGACGGGGACCTTCTCTTGTTCCGTGCGGCCGATGCGAGAGTACTGAAGGACCCCGTCGATGAGGCTCTGCATGCGGTCGACGCGATTATTCAGCAATTGAAGGTTCTCCTTTCCCTGCTCGTCGAGCTTGTCCTGATAATCGACGCAGAGCCAGTCGGCCAGCGTTCTGATGGCCCGGAGAGGCGCTTTGAGGTCGTGGGAAACGACGTAGGCAAAATCCGCAAGTTCCTGGTTGATCTCCGCCAGTTGCTGGAGAAGCTGAAGTTGCCGTTTCTCCGCCCGTTTGCGCTCGATGATGCCGGCCACCACCGCCGCGGCAGTGCGGAGAAACCCCTCTTCTTTCCGGCTGCGCTGGTGTCCCTCCTCGACACACAGACTGACCACGCCAAACACTTTGCCGGCGGACAGGATCGGAACACAGTAGTGACCATGCGGTTCCATGCTCTCGAACACGCGGTCGTGGCGTTCGTCAACACGGTCCGTGAATTCCAGTTCACCCGACAACGCCGCTCTGCCGCACACACACACGCCGAATGGTACACGTGCACACCTGACCAACATCTGAGGATCCAACCCTCGTTGGGCGACCAGTGTCAGCACCTGTTGTTTGTCATCGACGAGGAATATGGCGCCCTTGGACCATGCGACCCAAGTAAGGGAGGTGATATGTTCGATTGCCTCTTCCAGCATCTCTTCCACCGTAAGATTCTGCAGCGAGAGGCTGAGCAGCCCGTTGAGAACGGATTGAGTTTGAGCATCTTGCTGGACTTGATTTTCCGCCTGCACGCGCTCGGTGATATCGACAGCATAGACGCGGACGAAGCGGTCCCGGACAAAGTAGTGAAGCAATTGTTCGTAGCTTCGCCCGCCTACGGTCACGTCGCGAACCGCCGTATCGGTTTGTCCCTCCCGGAACTGAGCCGCCACCGCTGGCCAATCCGCCAGCCATGGATGCGCCGCCCCACGCTCGTGCAGGTCCGGGAAGAGGCGCAGCGTTGCGGGGTTGGCATAACGAGGATTTCCGTCGAGGTCCACTTCCATGACCGGACCGGGATTCCGCTCCGGAAACGACGCGAGGTAGGCGAGTTTGGCATTGGCGGACGACAGTTCGGCGGTTCGCTCGCGCACCCTCGTCTCCAGGTTCTCGTTGGCCGCGGTGAGTGCGGCGTCGCGCTGCTGGATCTGTTCGAGCATCTCGTTGAACGTCCGGATGAGCAGACCCACCTCATCGTTGCCGCTGGGCTCCGCTCGCACGGTGTACTGTTTGTTTTCGGCTACGAAACGCGCCACCTCTGCCAGGCCGAGTATGGGGCGAGAGATGATACATTGGAGTCTTGAGGAGATCAGGCAAGCAGATAGGGACGAGAGGAGTAGAACGCCGAGGATAGCAAGGGCCTCCTGTTTGAGCCTCTTGCGCAGGAAATCGAGACTTGCCGTCAGGCAGACGACGCCGATCTTCTCGTCGTCCAGGAGAATGGGTCTTGTGAGTACGAGGAAGCCCCTCTCGAACACAGGGTGGTCTTTCAGTTGGCCTGCCGGCGGGACAGCAGGGACCGTTCCTTCGCGCGAATAGGCCGCAAAGAGCCCCCCATCGGCTGTATAAACACAGGCAACCATGATGGGAGCAACCGCCTCGGCGGCCTGCAAGACCTTCGTGGCATCGGCATGATCGCCAAAGGCGAGCGCCGCCTTGCAGTTTTCAGCCAGGACCTGCGCATGCATGGACAGATCGCGAACTATGGTACGGCGCAGAATCGTCCGTTCCCAAGCGAACAAGACGCCGCCGACCAGTGATAATGCAAGGACACAGGTGAGCATGATGATCGCGATGAGCTTGTGCTTGAGGGAGAGGCGCCGGGCAAGCGATAGGATCTCGCACTTGCGTTCAGAAGTATTCGCCTGCAGATCAGCTTCACTTGTCATTCGGTTCCTCCAGTCCATCGTGCTCGATGATTCGGACCGCCAGCCGCAGCAGGCTGGATCGCATCTGCAGCTTGGCGCGTGCCGCCGCCGCCAGGTTGACTTCGAACCGGACTTTCTTTTCCTCGATGACAAAGTTGATTGTGCCGCCGGCCTGCAGGAACCCCGGGACATCTCCCACTATCAGAATGGGGTCGTTTCGCAGGTGCGGCAGGACCCTGGACAGGAAGGGCTTCTCGGATGGGCAGATGAACAGTACGTGACAGTTCCTGATCTCGTCCAGGTCGGGGTGCCGCTGCGGCGTCTTGCCCTCGGAGTCCTCCATTTCGTCAAAGCTCTTGAACTGCCGGACCACGACGGGTCTGCCCTTCACCTCCTTTCCCAGGAGCCCGTCAAAGCCCTCTTTCGAAGGGATCTTTCCCAAGATGCCGATGATCACAGGCTTGTTGGGATCGACGGCGGTTTGGTCCTGGCCCTCGGCCGGTCCGAACCGCCCCCCGTCCGTGAACTTCATGAAGTTGAACAAGAAGGCTGCCTTGACCTGGTATTCCGTTTTCGGCGGCGACTCCGCGTGGCTCAGCCTCCCCATGGAGCACACGAGCACCACCGATGCCAGCAGAGCAAAGATCGGGTTGTGTAGTCTCTTTCTCATGGCGATCCTGTCAGTTACCGCACGATTCCATATCACATCCTCTATCGCTGGTCCTCGTCACACATGCTCCGGGACCGCTAAAACCGATACGTCAGCTTCACTCTGAACATCCGTCCATCCTGCTCGATCTCGTCCTGCACGTGCTCCCCGAACCCTGGGTAAGCATAGCTGGTGTCGAAAAGGTTGTACAAGCCGGCCGAGACCTCGAGTCGCCTGGAGGCACTGACATAGGTCAGGGTCACGTTCGTCAGGGCAAAATCGTCCGTGTACCCGGCGCCGAGCGTTTTGACATTGCTGTCATAAAGGACCTCCAGACCGCCAAAGAGCCTCTCCTGCACGAGGGGTGCAATCACGTTCAGCTTCGCCAGATGCCGGGGCGAATCGACGAGGGTTTCACCGGTCGTCCCATCTTCGGCATCCACATAGGAGTAACTTACCCGGGATGTTGCGCCGTTATGCCACCGCCCGAGCAGGGTCAACTCCAGACCGGTGGCCTCGGCCTTGTCGAGGTTCTTGAAGACAAGCAGGCCATCCGCCGGATCGACGTACTGACTGATGAGATCGTCCATGGCATAATGAAAGCCGCTAGCTGAGGCGCTGAGTTGCCTGCTCAGTTCCTGTTCGACGATGATCTCATAGGTCTTGATCGTCTCGGGATCAAGATCGAGACTTGCCTTCTGGGTGTACCCTCCGTCATGATAGTACAGTTCATAGGCATTCGGTGCGCGGAAGGCATGGCCGTACAGCAGCTTCAGGGTCGTCTTATCCAAGATGTCGTAAATGACGGCCAGGCGCGGGTTCGTGGTCCCGCCAAACGAATCGTACAGATCGTGTCGCAGCCCCCCAACAAGTGCCAGCTTCTCTGTCGGTCTGAATTCGTCCTGGAAGTAGATACCCCAGTTGTCACTGCACCCGGAGTCGTCCAGGTAGATTTCCTCATCCCAGGCGCGCAGGTCCTGGCGTGCGTTGTAGCGAACCTCCGTGCCGGCCATCACCGTATGCCGGTCCAGCGGCCGGCCTATGAGCTGCAACTCTCCGTCCCACCAGCGGCCTCTCCATTCGTCATGGTCGATGACGATATACGGGTCCTCACCTTCGTCGGCGCGGTCGCTGACCCACTGTCCATGGTAGTCGTACTGGCCGTAGGCGAGGCGGCTGTTGACCGTCCAGTTCTCCGACAATCCCCGGCTGTAGTTCAGGCCGACCAGCGTGGTGTCGTCCCAGGTCCGCGTTCGAGGGTCCCCGAAGACCGTATCCCAAGGCGCCGTGGGAACGCCCTTCTCCCGCCCGGTGTGCGCCATCACGAGCGAGAGGTTGCCCCAGGAGGCATGGGCGAAGACGTTGTCGAACTGATCGTCGTCGTTGTCCGTCCAGCCGTGATTCGTTTCGGGCGTATCGAATTCAGCGAAGTGTAGTTCCGGACCCTGGCTGTCATAGGTGCTCGCCGAGAGCAACAATTCGAAGTCCTCTCCAAAACGGTCGCCGTAGGTGACGCGGCCCTTGTAAGTGTCGAAGCTGGCCGCCTCGCCGGACAACTCCAGCCCCTGGAGGCTCGCACCCTGCTTCGTAATGACGTTGACGACGGCCAGCATGGCATTACTGATATATAGCGACGCCCCCGGGCCTCGAATGATTTCGACCCGCTCGATCAGATCGATGTCAACGGGAAACTGCGCCCCGAAAGAGGGGCTGTCGCCAACGTTCTCGTTGATTCTGTGGCCGTTGACCAGCAGGAGGATGCGCGTGTCATAATCCCCCGGGCGGCGAAATCCACGCGTGCCGACGTAGTGATAGTTCCGGTCATAGTTGATATAGAAGCCGGGCGCGCTTCGCAGCACCTCCGCCAGCGTGCGATAGCCGTACTTGCGAATCTCATCGGCGGTGATAATCGTGACCGAGGCGGGCGCATCACTGAGCTTCTGCGCGTATTTCGATGCGCCGTACACGGTATCGATGCTGACGTCCATCAGTTCCTCGATTGACATTTCGAAAAGGTCCTTCTCGGCCGCCGGTTTGTCCGCGCCGGCGTGCTCAGGAGCCGTCCGACCGGCCCACGCCGGCAGGCTCAATGAAAGCACCACAATCTGGAACAGCAGGATCTTCAAAATTGGTATATCACCCATAGCGCGATCGCCGGAGCGTGCGAACGATAGTCCCCTAACGACGTGTAGTAATTGCGCTTGTTCAGGTCCCTGTCGAAAATGCCCAACAGGTAATAGCCGTCCAGACGCAGGGTCAATCTCTTGCTCGGTTGGCACTGAAGGCCCATGTTGAGGTAATAGTTGCCCCGGTAACCCTTCTCCCAGCCCGGCTCGATGGCAGGGGTGGACCCCTGCCCCATCGTCCCGGGATTGTATTCGTTGTAGCTCTCCAGGCCCGGAAAGCCCCAATAGATCCGCAACGATCCGTCCAGGGTCCAGTCGTCGTCGAGCTTGTACTGACCGGTCATCTTGGTGACGTGATTGGACCAATTGGCCAGGTCGTTGCCGTATCCATAGGGTTCGGATGTGTTGACAGTGCCCATGCCCGGCTCGAGGTCGAAGTCGTAAAGCTTCGTAAAGCCGTGAGACAAGCCCACGCGAGTCCGATCGGTGTGATAGTTCGCCTCCAATTCGAGTCCCCATTCTCTTTGGGTTCCGACGGAGGCGGTATTGCTGCCGGACCAGGTCAGTAGCTCCAGATTGTAGTGGACGAAGACCGAGGCGGCCGTATCGAGCCGGGCGTTGTGTCTCCTCTCGTAGCGCAGCTCAAGACTGTCGAGCTTCTCAGGCGTGCTGTTCTTGTCGCCTGCGAGAGCTGCCCCTTTCAACTCTTCGGCGAAATTGGCGCGGACCGACCGTGCCCAGATCAGCTTCCAGACATCTTTCGCATTGGGCGTATGAACCACGGCGGCCCTGGGGGAGAGCATCGAATCGCTGTAGGTGTGGTCATCGATCCGTGCCCCCAGGAAGGTCGTCCAACGGTCCGTGATGGTCCACTGGTGTTCGCCGAGGATCGATACCATATTCGTATTCCAGCGAGGCATGGGATTGCCGAGCACGGGACTGACCGCCGAGCCAGAGGGCCAGCCGGGACTATGAATGCCGAACTCTTCATGCGAGAATTCCGAGCCGAATGCGAGCTTGTGGCGCGGGCGAGGGGTCCAGTTGAAGAGGACTTTGCCGTAGATCTCATCCTCACGGTGGGCATCGGCCACACTACCCTGCAACACGCGCTCAAAGTCGAACATGTCATAGCTGATCGCCGCGTCGAGGTTGAGGTTATCGCTGATTTCTGTTCTGTACCCGACGAAGCCGGTGGCCTGCTGGTATCCGGAGGTCATCAGATGATCGCCCACCCAGTCCCCCCACCCCAAGGGATAGTGCAGCAGCGTGCCTGCGTCCGGGGCGAATTGCTGACCGCCGCGGGTATAGCGGCCCCAGATGTCCCAGTGGCCCTTCGTGACCTCCACGTGCAGCTTGACGGGCGGCAGATTGCGATGGGCCTCGCCGTCACGATTGAGCAGCGACTCCGTGAAGGCATTGCCCGCCTGGTACCCTTCGCCTGGTATATCCGGTCCGGGGTCCGATGGACTCCAGGGATACTGGGCTCTGTCCGGAAAGTCGCTCGCGTACACTTGGGGAGCGGCGCTTGCGTCGGCCCCCAAGTACTTCCCAATGCCGGTGTATATGAACAGCCCGGCGTCGTGCTCCGGCGAATACTCCCCGTGCTTGAATTCCGTGGAATAGAACTCCTCGACAGCCCCGACGCGAGCGGAGACTTCGTTGCCCCTGAACGTTTTGGCATTGTCTGTGATGATGTTGATCACCATGGAGACGGCGCCCGGGCCATACAGAGCGGAGCCCGGGCCACGAACGATATCGATGTGATGAATGTCTCGCAGCAACACCAGATCGCGTTCGCTCATGGCCCCGAAGTGCGTCCGTTCGTTCATGACGCGGCCGTTGACGAGCAGGAGGTATTTGTCGTCCCGGTCATTGATGATGCCACGCAAACCCAGATGATCCGACTCCCAGTGGTGCCGAATCCATTGAAGGTTTGGGACATAGATGTCGAGGAGCTCGAACAGGCTGCGGGCGCCGGAGGCCTGGATCTGCTCCTGGGTAATGGTCGTGACGGCGGCCGGGGCCATGCGGGCGCTGGTGGGCGTCAGAGCGGCGGACCTGATCTCCACTTCCATCAATTCCTCCATCGACATCTCGAACAGCGGCTTGGGCTCGTCTGTCGCCGCCACAACGCCATCGTCGCGAGAGGCCAGGACCGATGGACTTATCAGGATCTCCACCAGGCAGATCAGAACCCATTTTGTCAGGAGTATTCTGGCCGTACTCATGCGAATCCTCTTGGATGTACACTTGTTTTCCGTCGAACCATCGATCTTCCGCCCGTCCTGTACCTCAGAGCCTCCAGACCGCCTCCACGCCAAACGCGGGCGCAAAGACGCGGTACTCGCCTGGTGCAACCGTGTTGAAACCGACCCGTCGCTTGTTCAACTCCTGGTCGAGCAAACCCAGCAGGTTGTAGCCATCGGCACGCAACGTCAGGTTCTTGCGCGGGTGATATTCGATCCCCAGGTTCAAAAACGTGCTGGGCCGGAACGGCTCATCGAAATCAGGATCATAGCTTGTCGGGTCAGCCGAATACCGATAGTCCGCGTAGGCCTCCGCTCCTGGGCTGCCCCAATACACGTAGAGGGACCCGTCCAAGTCCCACTTGGAGGTCAGACTGCGATGGACGACCAGCTTCGAGACGTGATTGTCCCAGTTGGCCAGATCGTTTCCAAAGCCTGCTTCGGCCGCCGTGAACTCCAGGGACCCGATGTCGGGTTCCGGATCGAAGTTGGTCATTTTCGTGTAGCCGTGGGAGACATCGATGCGCGTCTTCTTCCCACGATAGCTGGCTTCGAACTCGAGTCCGTAGGACTCCAAGTTCCCCAGCGGGCGGGGCTTTCCCGACCAGCCGATGATGTCGTGGGAGTGATAGAAGACCCCGCTGGCGAGGCTCAGAGCATTCGTCTGCTGTCGTTCGTAACGCAGCTCATAGGCCCGCAGAATCTCAGGATTGCTCTTCTGGCCGGTGCTGTCATGCGTCGCTTTCATCTCATAGGCGGTGTTCGTCCGCACCGAACGAGACGCCATCAGTTTGAACGTATCCTTCTGGTCCGGGGTGAAGATCAGGGCCGCCCGTGGCGACCACATCGTGTGGGTGAAGGTGTGGTCGTCCCAACGGCTTCCCAGAAACGTCGTCAGTTGGTCATTGATGTTCCATTGGTACTCGCCGACGATGGACTTCTGGTCCGTGCTCCATCGGGGCATGGGCGTGCTGTCGGCGAAGGATTTCTTCTGGCCTGAGTTTACCAGATACAGGACGGCCTTGCCCACACCGTCATCATCCCAGTACTCACGACCGAATTGTTCATGGGACCACTCGGCGCCCAAGGCCAGCAAGTGACGCTCGGCCACCTTCCAGTTCGCCAGGGTGCGGGCATTGTACTCATTTTCCGCGAATGACTTGGGCCGCCACACGTTGTCCAGGGTCGAAACGTTCATCGTGTCGTAGCTGAGCGACGTCTTGACAGAGAGGTTCGGAGTCACTTCATGGGTGTACCCGACAGAGGTGGTTGCCTGCTCGTATCCCTCGCCTTCATCGAACCACCATCTGCTGTTGCTATATCGCAGTTGATCTATGTACTCGCCGCCTCTGGTGTAGCGGCCCCACAATTCGAGCCCGCCCTGGGTGTATTGGCCGTGAAGCTTCCATTTCGGCTGATCGTCAAAGGCTTCGTTGAGCGGATGGAATCCCTGGTGGATTTCGTCGCCAGGCCTGTAGGCCATGCCGTTGACCGTGACGTTCTTGCCCGGTATGACCGGTGCGTCCGACAGAGAAGCCCCGGGGTACTCGGTGGCCCCTGCATACAAGAAGATGCCGCGGCCGGCATCGTCCCGTTTGCCGTACTTGAACTCCCCAGAGTAGAATTCCTCCACGGCGCCGAGCCTGGCGGTAGTCTCGGTTCCCTGAAATGTGGCGGCCGTTTCGGTGACGATATTGATGACCATACCCAACGCACCCGGGCCGTAGAGCCCTGAGCCGGGACCGCGGACAACGTCGATATGATGAATATCCGATAGCATGGGCAGATCGCGTTCCGTCATTGCTCCAAAATCGGTCTTCTCATTCATCACGCGCCCGTTCACGAGAAGCAGGTACTTGTTGTCACGAGTCTCGACGATCCCTCGCAGTCCCATATGGCGAAGCTTGGCGGCGTGCAGGACTACCTGGAAATTGGGCACATAGATGTCCAGCAGCTCATAAAGGCTCCGGGCCCCGGATGCGCGGATCTGCTGCTGGGTAATGGCGGTCACGGCCGCTGGAACCATGCGGGCACTGGTCGGCGTCAAGCTGGCAGGTCTGATCTCCACTTCCATCAACTGCTCAATCGACATCTCGAAGAGGTCGCCATTCTCGAATCGCTCTGAAGGGGGCCCGACGAATTGCTCTGTGGCGCCGGACCCGGGCTCGGATTCTCCCTTACGTGCCTGCTGCCCCTCGGATTGCGGAGCTTGCGGCGCAGTATCCATTCCGCTGCACAGAACCTGGCCCCCACTGGGGGTGATGCCGTCTGCGTACAGGTTCTTGCCGAGAGTGAACAGACTGAACGAAACGCTTGCAGCAAGAGCCATCAGAATGTTGTTCATTGGATCGAACACGGTCTCATTTCCGAGAACAGGTTGGCGGAACTGGAATCACGATGCAGCCGTGCGGACCGATACGAGTCCTCGCGTCGCCTTCATGCATGCAGCCACCCTTTCGAGAGCCATAGATGTCGGCGCGGCGAGAGTGATCCAAATAGGACATACCCCTTCCAAACGAGTGCCGCTCCGCGTCTCATAGTTGAGCCGTCTCCGGTTCTCCCACCGGCTGGGGCGGAGCCAAATACGTCTCGATGGTCCGAATTCTCTCGCGAAAATCTCTGTAGCCGAACGCCTTGACAATGTAGGCAGCCGCGCCAAGCCCGAAGCTTCTCGTCATGTCCTGTTCATCATTGGACGTGGTAAGCACGACGATCGGGATGCTCTTCAACGTCTCATCCGCCTTGACGACCCTGAGAAACTCCATCCCGTTCATCTTGGGCATGTTCAAGTCCAGCAGAATCAGGCAAGGCAGCTTGTTGTCCTTGCCCCTCAGGTACGTCAGCGCGTCCTCGCCATTGAGCGCGCACACGAGATCGTTGGCCGTGTTGAGCTCTTTGAGCACCCGTTTCACGGCCATCGTATCTACGTAATCATCTTCCACGAGCAGGATCGGTTTTGAATCTGACATCGTTCACTCCATTGTCTTGCCTGTGTAAAACGTTTTTCGTCAATTCGACATTCGTCAGTCGGCTCCGGGGAACAGGCGCATAACCAGCATAAGGCTGGTTTCCGTCTGCTAAAAAGCTGGCGGTGCCGCACGATCCAGCCCCGATCTGACCACCCAGAAGAGTTGCCCGCTCGATTTCTTCGCGGGATTCCTTGACTTGTCTTCGCCGGCAGGTATAATCACACCAGATCGAGGACGACTCGATGAGGAACAGGGGCGGCCAACGTGATTGTGGTGGGTAGGTTATGTCACGACGTAGTAAGGGGGACGGAGGTTATTGTCTATCTGCATGTCCGCATCTTTCAGCCGGGCTCTCTCTACTCCACTCGCTTCGCACAGGGGAGTCAAAATCTCGAAGGCCCAGCTTTGGTGAGTGAGACGACCGTCGTCGAACCAGCGTCAGGAGACAAGCACAGACGAGTCTAGGACTGCGCAATGGAGCAGGGGAAAGCACGAGCAGACAAAATCGGGGCCACGCGCGGGCAGGCCGAGGAGAGGATCCACGCCAGTGAGGAGAAATACCGCAGCCTGTTTGAGAATGCGCGGGAAGCCTTCATCTTGACGGACCGCAAGGGTACCGTCACCGCCGTGAACAGACTGGTCGAGGAGTATGGCTTCAAAAGAGAAGAATTCGTCGGGAAGAGCCTGTTCGACTTCGTTGTCAAGGACGATCGGGCCCGAGCCCTGGCCGATTTCGAGATTCTGTTGGGCGGCCAGCCGGTGAAAGGCGAGATGGATGTTGTCACTCCGAAAGGGGTCTTCTCCGCCGAATACAGAGATAATCCGATAAGACAAGGAGACCGGGTTGTCGGGGCTCAGGTCATCTTGACGGACATAACGAAACGCAAGCGCATGGCGCAGCTTCTGCGAGAGGAGCGGGACAAGGCCCAGCGGTATCTCGACATTGCCGGGGTGATCCTGGTGGCGATAGACTTCGAGCAGCGCGTCGGCCTCATCAACAAAAAGGGCTGCGAGATTCTGGGATACACGGAGCAGGAGGTGCTCGCCAAGAACTGGTTCGATAGTTTTCTACCCCCGCGCGTGCGGAACCAGGCCAGGGCGGTCTTCGAAGATCTGGTGGCGGGCCAGACTCGCCAATACGAGTATGTCGAGAACGCCGTCCTTACCAAAACGGGCGAGGAGCGTGTCATCGGCTGGCACAACACGGTCTTGAAGGACGCCACGGGCAGGATCATCGGCACGTTGAGCTCCGGACAAGACATCACCGAGCGCAAAAAGGCCGAACAGGAACTCCGCGAAACCATGCGGTTGAATCAGATCCTGCTGGACGCCATGCCTTGTGTCGCGTTTCTTCTGCGAGCGGGCACACGGGAGGTCGTGGCCTCGAATGAGGCGGCCAGAGCAGTCAACGCCATTCCGGGCACAACCTGCTTTGGCGCCTGGGTTCATCGCTCCACTCCCTGTCCCTGGTGTCTGGCGCCCGAGGTATGGGCGACAGGCCAAGCCCGTCACTTGATCGTGGAATACGAGGGCGTGGTCTGGGACGCACACTGGCTCCCGATCGCCGGCGACCTCTACATGCACTATGCGTTCGATATCACCGAGCGCAAACGGGCGGAGGAGGCCTACCGCAGTCTCGTCGACCATTCTTTGCAGGGCCTGGCCATCTTTCAGGATGGAAGGGTCGTCTTTGCCAACCAGGCCATGGCCGAGATTGCCGGCTACACCATCGACGAAATGCTTGCCATGCCGGCCGAGCCGCTTCGCAACTTTGTCCATCCGGAGGACCGCGAGATCGTTTGGCAAAGACACCGGCAGCGCCTGGCCGGCGAGTCTGTGCCCGAGCGCTACGAGCTGCGCGGGATCCGCAAGGATGGTGCAGTCCGCTGGTTGGAGATTCACGCCAGCCGAATCGACTACCGGGGCAGACCCGCCATCCAGAGCGCCTACATGGATGTCACCGACCGCAAGCGTGCCGACCATCTCATGCGAACGTTGGCGACGACGGCCATGGAACTGGTGGAGCTGCCTGTCTGGGCCGACTTGCTCCGGTTCGTCGGCGAGAAGGTCCTGGCCTTGATCGGCGAAGGAATCGTTTTGGTCAATTCCATCGAAGGTGACACCTTGACGGTGCGTCAGGTGGTTGGGGCAACGACGGTGTCGCTGCAGTTGGCGCAACGGCTGATGGGCCGGACCGTGATTGGCATGACGTTGCAGGAGGTGCATGAGGAAGCCCGAAGCAGCTTGCTGACCGGCAAGCTCACGAGGGTTGAAGGGGGATTGCACGAATTGTTCTTCCACGCGGTTCCCCGGCCGGCCTGCTGGATGCTCGAAAAGAGCCTGGGCATCAGAGAGTGTTACTCCATCGGCCTTCGGCGGCCGGGCAGGCTGCTGGGCAACGTCACCATACTCACCGGCTCGGGAACGCAATTGAACGCCGAGGTGATCGAGGCCTTCGTGAACCAGGCTTCGATCGCCTGGGAACGACGCAAGGTCCAGGAGGCCGTGCTGGAAAGCGAGGAACGCTTCAGGACCCTCTATAAGTCGGTGCAGGCCGGCGTCATTCTCCAGCGGGCGGACGGCACGATCATGCACGCCAATCAGATGGCCTGCGACATCCTGGACATGACCACAGAATCCATTCAAGGCAAGACCTCCGCAGATCCCGTCTGGCAAATGATCCTCGAAGACGGTACGCCGGTGCCCGGCGAGGATCATCCCTCTATGATCACGTTGCGCACGGGTGAGCCGATTCGAGGAGCCGTGCGAGGCCTGTTCTCCAAGGACCCGTCCCATCTGCGCTGGCTGGTGATTAACACTGATCCCTTGCGTTCCGGCGACGGTGGTGACGTCGAGCAGGTGCTGATTACGTTTCACGACATCACGAAGCGCAAGCGGGCGGAAGAAGCACTGCGAGTCAGTGAGGAGCGTTTCCGTGGTGTCTTTCAGCATGCGCCCGTCGGTATCGCGATTGCCAGCCTTGACGGTCGCGCCGTTGCCGTCAATCCCGCATTTGCAGAGCTCGTCGGCTACGGCGCGGATGAGCTTATCGGCAGGCGATTCGAGGAGTACGCCCATCCGGAAGACTATCCCGAGGAGAAAAGGACCGTGGAGGAGGTGCTGACCGGTAGACGGGACGGGCTGGAAGTCGAGAAACGGTATGTTCGCAAGGACGGAAGTATTGTCTGGGCGGACGTGACGCTGACGACGATGCGTGACACCTTCGGGAATGTCGAGTTTGTAGTGGGAATCGCGGATGACATCACCGCACGAAAGCTCGCGGAGGAAAAGCTGCGTGAAAGCGAGCAAAAGTTCCGGGAACTCTTTGAGAGCGCCAGGGAAGCCATCATTCTGTTGGACTTGGAAAAGAGGATCACGGATGTCAACCAATTCGTCGAAGAGTATGGTTTTCGAAGAGAGGACCTGATCGGCAGGAATTACCTCGATTTCGTGGTAGAGCCGTACCGGGAAAAGGCGATCAAGGACTTCGATCTGTTGCGCCGCGGCGTACCGCTGGGGGGTGAATTCGAGGTGAACACGCCGAAGGGACGCATCGTCGCGCACTACGTGGACAATCCCATCGTGCGCGACGGCAACGTGGTGGGCGTGCAGTCCATATTGACGGATGTCACCGAGCGCAGGAAGGCCGAAGCGGCGTTGCGAGCCAGCGAGGAACGCTACCGGCTGCTTGCCCATCACGCGTCGGACGTGATCTGGACGATGGACCTGAACTCTCGATTTACGTACTGCAGCCCCTCTGTCGCCCAGACAATGGGGTATACGCCGCAGGAGATACTCTCCAAGAGACCCGACGAAATCCTGACGCCCGCTTCCTACGAGTCGGTCATGAAGATCCTGGCCGAGGAGATGGAAATGGAGAGAGAAGGCCGGGGAAATCCGTTCCGTTCACGAACCGTGGAGGTGGAGCAGATTCACAAGGATGGAACGAGACTCTGGGTCGAGAGCAAGGCGAGTTTTCTGCGCGACCCCGACGGCAAAGCGATCGGGATTGTGGGCGTGACGCGGGACATCAGCCAGCGCAAGAGGATCGAACAACGGCTCTTGGATTACCAGGACCGCCTTCGAAGGCTCGCGGCGGAGTTGACGCTTGCCGAGGAGCGGGAGAGACGGCGCATTGCGGTAGGCGTCCACGACCAGATCGGCCAACGGCTGGCATTGACGAAACTCGCTTTGCAGTCATTGGCCGCCGCGTCCCCGGGGGGAGATGTGGCCAGGGTCCTGAACGAAGCCTGCGAGGAGATCGAAACGGTGATTGAGGATGCGCATTCATTGACCTTCGAGCTCAGCAATCCCGTATTGTATGAAGTGGGTTTCGAGGGTGCTGTGGAATCGTGGCTGATGCGGCAAGTTCAGGGGAGGCACGGGATCGAGTGCACGTTCACGGCCGGCCGGCGTCCTTTGGAGCTCGATCAGGAGACAAGCGTCACCCTGTTTCATGTTGTGCGCGAGCTGTTGACCAACGTCGTCAAACATGCGCAGGCCAAACATGTGGACGTACGCATTCGCCGGATCAAAGAAACGGTGCAGATCACCGTGCAAGATGATGGGGTCGGCTTTCAGCCCGTCAAAAATTGCCAAGTCGTTTCTAAATCCGGGGGGTTCGGCCTGTTCAATGTACAGGAAAAGCTTGACTACTTGGGCGGGAGCGTTACTATCAAGTCTCAGTTGGGCAAAGGAAGTCGCGTAGCAGTCATGGCGCCCCTGAGAGAAGTACGTAGTACAAGGGAAGGGGACTGTCGCCATGAGGATCGTGATCGCAGATGACCATGCTATCGTTCGGCAGGGACTGAAGTCGCTGTTTGAAAGCCGAGGCGGAATCGAGGTGATCGGCGAAGCGGAGGATGGCCAGGGGGCCGTGCGCCTTGCCGAGGAACTCTCACCCGACGTGATCGTCATGGATATCACCATGCCCGATCTGAACGGCGTGGAAGCTACCCGACAAATCCGAGCGCGAAATCCGAATGCAAAAGTGATTATCCTGTCGATGCACCCGGACAGGCATATCGTAAGAGAATCACTCAAGGCGGGAGCCTTGGGGTATGTGCTCAAATCCTATGTATTCGATGAATTGTGCAGAGCACTCGATGCGGCCGTCGCAGATGGCCACTACCTGAGCCCACGGATAACGGATGTCATTGTCGAGGACTACGTGCGGGACGTTCCTGTGCACAGCGCCTCTTCTCCTGAGGAGCTCACAAGTGTCGAACGCCAGATCCTGCAGTCTCTCGCAGAAGGGCTCACCGTCAAAGAAACTGCCAAGCGTCTGCACGTGAGCCCCAAAACCGTCGATGCCAAACGTCGCAACATCATGCGCAAGCTGGGGGTGTCGAGTGTGGCCGACCTGGTCAAGTATGCGATCCGTGAGGGATTGACTTCCCTCGATTTCTAACCGCCTGTTCAGGACACCGTCAGGGCGATTCACCTTTCCCCTCGCGGCATATCCTGGGGTCCTTGCCAAGAAACACCAGGGCGGACCAGCGTTATGCTGGTGCCATACAGGGATTTCGCCACAGAAATCTTAGACATTCTCGGGCTTAAGTCGAGGGTTTTCCTCTGGCATCCCGCCATCGGCCTGGTCGATAACAGCAGCAGGAACACGGAGTTCCTGGCATGGCGACCTCTATGACGAGTTGATCGTCGACACGAGGTTGTTCGGATGCAACGGATGCCATAGTGGGGGGGAGGTCGCCACGCTTTTTTTCTCATGCCCTGCTGCATCGCGGCGCTGACCGCGGCACGGGGCAAAGAGTCTTGGCATCCGTGAGCCCATGGGGGGCCACGTCATCCGGCAACTCTGCGCAGTGAGTCTGACCACCGAGATGGACCGGAACAATGCCTAATTCTCTGTCCGAACGCTTGACCAGCCCCAGGAGTCCGAGGGGAAGCTCTGCGATCAAAGATTGCCTCATCCTCCAATACCGCCGGGTAGCCCTGCTCGCGCACGATCCGCTGGGACTTGCCGTACAACCGTGCCATTTCGAACAGCAGATGGAGTACCTGGCAACGAACTTCCACGTCATATCCATGATGGACGTGCAGCAGCACCTGGAGACAGCCACTCCTTTCCGAGACAACACGGTGGCCGTGACCTTCGATGGCGGATATTCAGACGCTTTGTACACCGCCAAGGAAGTGCTCGAGAGATTCGAGGTCCCCGCTACCGTGTTTGTCCCATCGGCGCATCTGCTCGAAAAAACACGGTTCTGGTGGGATGTGCTGGAGGACGTCCTGATCGCAGGGAGTCCCCAGGATGAGCTGACGCTCGAGGTCGATGACGAGCCACTCTATTGGCCCCTGACGACTCAATACGACCGATTCCGGGCCTTCGACGATTTGTATGCGCTGCTCTCGGAAAAGGCCCCTCTTGAGCAAAGAACGATCATCGCCCAGATCATGCACCGCCTGGATGGCCCAGGCGGAGAGCCTGATAATCATGGGACGTTGAGCCTACAAGAACTCAAGAGGCTCGAGGATGGCGGACTGATCACCCTCGGCGGACATACGCACAACTGCACGAAGCTCTCTTCGCTCTCCGAGCCGGAGCAAATGAGAGAGATCGGGCGCAACAAGCAAATCCTGGAGGAGGTCCTCGGACATAGAGTTGAGTACTTCGCCTATCCATTCGGAGATGAGAACAGTTACACGACAGCCACCGTGAGATTGCTGAGGGGTTTCGGATTCACCCTGTCCTGCCGCGTTTCTGCCGGCATGGTCGGTGTGGCAGAGGCCGCCAGCCCATATGAGCTGCCCCGAATCACGGTCAGAGATTGGAATCCGTTCACGTTCTACAGGCGCTTGACAGCGTTTCTCGGCTGACCGCGTTCCACGGCGCCCGAGAACCGGCCCGGAGAGATCATTATGGCGATCAGAGTCCTTATCGTTGACGGCTACAGGCTTTTGCGGGAAGCGATTGGGTTTCGCCTCGGCAAGGAGGCGGGCCTGGAAGTCGTGGGGGAAGCGGAAGACGGCCGGGTGGCGGTGCACCTAGCCCGGGAACTGGGCCCGGATGTGGTCATCATGGACACTGTACTGCCGAATCTCAACGGCGTGGAGGCAACGCGTCAGATCGTCCGTGAACTGCCTGCCACAAAGGTCGTAGCCTTTTCAGGAGTCGTGACCCCGCGTTCCGTGAAAGAGATGCTGGCGGCGGGCGCGGCGGCGTACGTGCCGAAGGACTGTCCGTTCGAAGAGCTCCTCACTGCCATACGCAGTGTCGTCTCCAACCACACGTATCTGAGTCCTCAGATTTGCACCATGGTGGTGGAAGGCTACGTCACCCTGTCGGCGGACAAGAGACCCTCCGCCTATTCAGACCTGACCGCCAGAGAACGCGAAGTGCTTCAGTTGATCGCAGAGGGCAAATCGACGAAAGTCATTGCGATGGAATTGTGCCTGAGTGGAAAGACGATCGAGTGGCATCGCAGCCGGATCATGAAAAAACTGGGGATTGAGAGCATAGCAGGTCTTGTGCGATACGCCATGGCGGAAGGCCTGACGAGCACTGACTTGACGCCTCTCGCAGCCAGCGGATCGTTCGTCACATAGAGGATACGTTCTCTGCACGCGATGGTATGGGCCGTTCGCGCCGGCCCTTGACGAACCCGGTAAGATGGTCCTATGTGGAGTTCTGCAAAATGAAAGTTGAGCTCACTTTAGGAAGGGAGAATCCTTCTCTTGATTTTTCCCTTCTAATGCGGTAAGTGCCTGGTGTACAATGGGTCAGGCTTACATTCTGCAAAACTCTACTTCTATGCCAGGAATAGGTGACCGAAATGGGGATTCAGGACCACACAGGCAATACGGCTATCGTCGATCTCCCGCCCGAACCAGATATGACAGAAGAGTTGGAGACCGTCATCACGATGGTCCGGCAGCATGTGGATCGTGATGTGGTGATCGATTTCACCAACGTCGGCATTGCGACTTCGTTAAGTCTTTCGAGACTGTTGCAACTGCGAAAGATAATGCATGACAACGGGCGCAGCCTTGTCCTGCGCAATGTAGCGCCAATCACGCGCGGCATTTTCAGTGTCGTCGGATTTGACGAGCTTTTTGAGTTTTGCGACAGGACGGAGGCGCCGGCGATACGACAGGAGAAGAGCTTCGGGGATTGAGCAGGGTGTGGTGCCAAGGGGGAACGCGGCGTGCTATGGATTCGCTCGGGGCACAGGATGGGCCGCAAGAGAAGTGAAGATGTCGCGGAGGCATTGCTTGGCGGAGAGACAGCAGGCGGATCGCCAGATTGCCTGCGCCGGCGGGAAGGCCGTTTTGCAGGCAGTCGACGGAAGACGTTCAGCACCGTCCTGCATGACCCGGAGTGGTGAGTTTGGCTTCCTCGCCAGGCTTGAGGGAGAGAGGTTGATCGAACTGGAGCCCGATTCGGTATATGTCGCCCCGGGTCACGATGGAGCGGACCCATCCGGTTCGGAGGACGCCTGCCATGGCTTGCGGATCGTCGGGACGACTGAATTGGGGAATGTCAAACCGAACGGTCAGCCGCTGCCCCTCCTGCAAGCGACATCCGTCGACGGGACAGGTAAAGGCAAGCCCGCCGCTGGAAACATCGATCATCAGACCAAGAAAGCCGGCCTGGGCGGTATCTGCGCCGAACCACACGGGCCATTGGTAGCGAAGTCTCTCTTCAGTTCTGTGGTTTGTCTTCTCATCCATATAAGCCCAATTCCCATTTTGTAGAACTCAGTTGAAAAGCACAACCGCCGCACCGGTTCTTACTGTCTCTCGATCGACTTGAAGAATGCGCCCCCTGCCGGGGACCACCGCTTGGAAACCGCCGGCGCCGGCCAGACCTGAATCGCCGCTTTGTCGGGATCGGCCTTGATCACGAGCGCACATCCACTGGTGTGTTCCAGCCCACCGGCCAGAACACATAATGCTCCGGTGATTCGGACGGTGTTTCCGGCTCCATTTCCCATGTCGATGCAGTGGCCGATCCGGGTAAGACCCTCGATCTGAAGGTGCTGGCCGGCGCCTTTCATCTTGACGTCGTGGCCTACCAGCAGTGCCGGGAAGTTCTTGACGGCTTTGATGACCACGTCACAGTCACCGTCCAGAACCAGATCGTGCTCGACAACGAGCATGCCTTGGATCTCTACCCGCTTCTTCAGCCTGAGGGGGCCGCTGCAGTAATGGACTCCTGCCAGATTCAGCGAGGTTGGCCGCAGTTGCACGTCGCACAAGACATCTGTGCCGATCACGTCAACCACGTACACCTGGCGTTCAATATAGTAGTGCGAGGCAAAGTCCGCCGGCACAAGCTCGGGAGAGACGACGGGGGCTGCCGCCGCAAACGAGTATTTCTGCCCGCTTACGCGACCAGCAACATCTATCGTCCCGGCGGCAAACGCATCCCCATCGATGGTCCCCTGGACAGCCAGCTTGCCTCCACAATACACGTCGCCGGTGATACGGGCCTGCGGAGGGATCACCGCGTTGCCTCTCTGCCAGTAGGCGACACAGGGGTCGAGCCGAAGCTCCGCCCTCAGCGCCGTGCGCGCGATCAACTCGCCGCCTTGGAGGCGGTACGCGGCGCTGACAATCTGATAGTTGCATTCGCTCAGTCTGACCACGTTAACGTCATAGTAATCGTTGCTTCCCGGAATGAGCTGCTGCCGGGAGCCTCCGGTCCAGTACTCCGAGGGAACATCCTGGGGGTTCAGGATGAGTCCTTTCGCGTGTTCGAGTCCGGATTGCGCCAGAGCATCCATCTGCCCGCACAGAACCATGTTTCGGCCGAGGGCCAATTCCAGATCACTGCGCCACAGGTACTCCATCGATAGAATGGCGATGGCAATGAGGATAATGAGAACAAGAGGCAGCACGATCCCTGTCGGGAGAATATGTTCCCTTTGCCTCTTGCGGAAAACGATCGTCTCCGAGGACATCATGGCGACTGCACATCCCCCGCCATCTCTGAACATACCTGGAGGTCTTTCCCATGTCTGGCCCGCACCTCGTTCAGGTGCTGTCCGATTCCAACCACAGGCATGAGCGTCTCCTGGTCCTGGACGACTCTCCTTCCTCCGGAGAAATAGGCAATCGTTCTCTCGAGTCCTTCGTCCAGGTCGATTCGCGGACTCCAGCTCAGAAGCTTCCTCGCAAGCTCGATGTTTGGACGTCTTCGTTGTGGATCGTCCGCAGGAAGAGGCTTGTGGATGATCCGCGAACCCGAGCCCGTCAGTCTGAGGACCTTCTCGGCCAGTTCCAGCATCGTGAACTCTCCGGGATTGCCGAGATTCACCGGACCTGGAAAATCCCTCTCGTTATCCATCAACCGCACCAGCCCATCAATCAGGTCATCGACATAGCAGAAGCTTCTGGTCTGCAAACCACTTCCGAACAACGTGATATCTTTGCCGTGGAGCGCCTGGGTAATGATATTACTGATCACCCGGCCGTCATCCGGTCTCATCCTGGGACCGTACGTGTTGAAAATCCTTGCGACCCTGATGCCCAGACCGTACTGGCGGTGGTAGTCGAAGAAGAGTGTCTCGGCGCAGCGCTTGCCTTCGTCATAGCAGGCACGGATCCCAATCGGGTTTACATTCCCCCAGTAGTCTTCGACCTGGGGATGGACATGGGGGTCGCCGTAGACTTCCGACGTGGATGCCTGCAGGATTCGTGCCCGCAGCCGCTTGGCGAGGCCCAGCATGTTGATCGCGCCGTGTATGCTCGTCTTCGTGGTCTGAACGGGGTCGTGTTGGTAGTGGACCGGCGAAGCGGGACACGCTAGGTTGTAGATCTCATCCACTTCGACATACAGGGGAAACGTAACATCGTGACGTATGACTTCGAACCGGGGATGCGGGAAGAGATGGGCAATGTTGCTCCTCGAGCCGGTGAAGTAATTATCCACACAAAGCACTTCATGTCCTTCGTTCAGAAGCCTCTCGCACAGATGTGAACCGAGAAATCCGGCTCCGCCGGTCACCAGTATCCTCTTCATGAATTCACTCCCATTTGTTCACTTTCTCCGGGCCCGGAGGCCCAGCGATCCCATTTGCCTGTCTGCCCCACACGGACTGTCAGAGGGCCCCGCTGGCGCTTCTCGGACGGCTCTTGCGCCGTCTGACTCGGCCGCCAGAGCCGACGTCCGCAAGGAGCCCAGGCGCTTCCTGGACCCGCCTTCGCTGGGATGCAAACAGCCGCAGATCGCTCTCCACCATGTCCTCGACAAGCGACTCGAAACCGCCGCGGCACTCCCAGCCCAGCTTCCTCCCGGCCTTGGAGGCGTCGCCCTCTAGAACGAAAACCTCAGACGGGCGGTACAGAGTCTCATCCTCTTCGAGATACTTGTAGGGATCCAGGCCCGCGCAGTCGAATGCCTTCTCCAGGAACTCTCGGACGGTATGGGATACGCCCGTGGCGATGACGTAGTCATCGGGTTCATCCTGTTGAAGCATCAACCACATCGCCTTCACGTATTCTGCCGCGTGCCCCCAGTCTCTCCTGGCCTCCAAGTTTCCCAGTTTGATGTGGGTCTCGAGACCGAGCTTGATCTTGGCCGCATGGGCGCTGATTTTCCGGGTGACAAACTCGAATCCCCGTCTTGGGGATTCGTGGTTGAAAAGAATCCCGCTGGTGGCGTGAATACCATAGGTGGTCCGGTAGTTCTCCGTCAAATGGTAGCCGGCCACCTTGGAGATTCCGTATGGCGACCTCGGTCGAAGCGGCGTATCCTCATTTTGCGGGGTCACAAGCGCGTTGCCGAACATCTCGCTCGATGCGGCGAAATAGAACCGGCAGTCCGGCACTCTCTTCTGGACCGCCGAGAGCACGTAGTGCGTACCGTTGATGTTGGTCTTCACGGTGGAGAACTCGTCTTCAAACGAGTAGCTCACGAAACTCTGAGCCGCCAAGTGGTAACATTCATGGGGCCTGACGTCTTCCACGACGTTGAAGATGCTGGGGTAGCTTTCCAGCGACGCGGCGTGCAGAATGACACGATCCAGAATGTGCCTGATCCGCCAGAGTCGGTGCTCGCGGTCCTCGAGAGCGACTCTTCGGACCACGCCGTGCACCTCGTAGCCCTTGTCAAGCAGGAACTCCGCAAGGTAACTGCCATCCTGACCCGTGATTCCGGTGATAAGTGCTTTTTTCATGGTTGCTCCTAATTCCTTCGACTTGACAATTCTGCATATATCTGATCGATTACTGCATTACACTGCGGCCATGAGTACTGTCGTTCCAGAATCTCGCGAGCTCGAAGGGCGGCGCCTTTCTGCCGTTGCGCGTCTTCGATGACCCCCGCGACCTTGTCGGCAAACGTGGCCGGGTCGTCCGCGATGAAAAGGCCTTCTGCCTCCGAGATTCTGATGTCCCCCTTCGCCACCGAAGTCGCCACGACGGGCACTCCGCAAGCCAGAGCTTCTAGAATCTTGAACTGCATGCCGGAACCCGCCAGCATCGGGCAAACCGACACGGATGCGCGATTGATATACTCGGACATCGAGTCGACGAACCCCAGGACGCGAACCGCTCTGTTGGCGTCCTCAAGCAGCCTGAGCTTCGGCGAAGGTCCGCCCCCAACCACCCAGAATCGTGCGCCGGGCACCTTTCTCTGTATCCGTGGAAAGACGTCGTTGGCGAAATACAGGACGGCGTTTTCATTGGGGAAATACCGCATATTTCCCGTGAAGACGATGAGATGGTTCGCCTCGTCCTTCACCGGCCGCGGGGAGAACTGCTGCAAATCGACACCCAGGGGACTGACCTGCAGGTTGTGGGCCTTGATCGCCCGCGCATCGACGTCGGAAACTACCACTGCTCGATCGAATTTCTCTGCCAGCCGGCGCTCGTATCCTGTCAGTCGCCTCGCCTCTTCCTGGAACAGCATCCTCTTGATCCCCATTTCGAAGGAGGCCCGCCGTTCCATGTTCAGCTCCATGGAGTCGATCAGCTCCAGGAGCTTCGGGCAGCCGGCGTAGTCGGCCACATAAGGGGCTATTCTCAGCATGAAAACGTGAAGCAGATCAAAGGTGTTGTGCGCCAACAACTCGCTCAGCTTCCTCCTGAAAGCCCTTGACTGGTGGTACAGCACCTGAAATGGAGTGTTGCCCAAACCACCCAGCATGAGATTCGAGTATATCTCCGCGTTTCTCAGGGGAATCGTATATACGTCGCGACAGAATTTCCCCACTTCCGTCAGGTCCTGCCTCGTGAGCGTATCATCGCAAAATGACAGAAGCGTGATCTGATGGTTCCGGGACAGATGCTTGAGCCTCTGGTAGGATACGATCTTGTCGCCCTTGAGAGAGGGATAGGGAAAACGGGCGGTTAGGAAGAGAACTCTCATGAACGCTCCTGCAAGACGGATTCGTATACCGCAAGCGTCTCCGCCGCCGTTTTCCGCCAGGAGAATTGCCGGACCCGGTCAAATCCCCGACGGGTCAACTGCTCACACAGGCGCCGATCGTGCAAGAGATCCGACAGGACTATCTTCAGGCCGTCTCCATCCGTCGGATCGATCAGCAAGGCGGCATCGCCCACGATTTCCGGAATGCTGGTGGTATTGGACGAGATCACGGGAGTGCCGCAGGCCATCGCTTCGAGGGGGGGAAGGCCAAAACCTTCGAACAAAGATGGGTACACGAAGACGGTGGCGCCGTTATACAGCAGGAGCAAGTCTTCCTCGCTGACAAAATCCAGGAACACGACCTCGCCGCGGCATGCCGATGAGTCGGCATGATCGAAAAACATGCTCTGCGCAGACTTCGGAACACCCACAACCAGGAGTCTCTCTGAGATAGTGTCTCGCCGCTTCAATTCGAGAAAGCTCTTGACGATAAGCCGCGTGTTCTTGCGCGGATCGATGCCGCCCAGCGATAAGATGTAGTCGCCGGAAATGCCATACCTTCGTCGAACTTGTCGAGCGGCATCATTTCTGTCCAGCGGGCGGTACATGTTGTTGCCGGCTTCATAGATTACCACGACATCCTCATCCTGAAGGAATGGCAGGTGCCTGAGAATCTCTTCTTTCGAGAAGTGCGAGACCGTGACCACCCTGGCCGCGTGTCGAGCACCCCTGGGAACGATCACACCGCGGTAAACTCTGCCGAGCCGTTGATAAAGGGAAGCCGAACGAGGCAGAATGGAACCCGTTTTCAAATACATCATGTCGTGTATCGTCACCACCAGGCGGATCCGCCGGTCGAGAAGAATGGGAGCTGTGTTGCCCGTGCAATGGAGCACGTCGATTCGGTCCTCCTTTGCCCGCGCGGGCAGCAGAAGCTGCTCCCAACCGGCGTAGTTCGCCCGCCCGATCTTCCTGGCGCGGAAGTTCTCGCGGGTCGACAAAACGTGGTCATGGTCGTCCGAATCCACATAAAGGAGGTATTCATTCTCGTGGTCCAACTCGGCCAGGTGGCTGATAAGCCCCAGGGTGTAATTGCCGATGCCTCGCCGGTTATGGACGGCAAAGCGGGCATCGATACCGATTCTCATGCACCGATCCTTCCACAGGAAATGGCGCGAGGAGCCAAATCAGAATGAGGGCGAATCGACCCACAGGTGAATCATTACGGGCCGAGCTTTACGGGCGTTATAAGAAACGCCTTTGACCCGGTACGAGTATTCTGGCACCAGGGAACGAAGAAACCGGCAGATTTGACGCCAATCGTTTCCGGGATGGTATGTCGTGACGGCGACTTTCGGTTTGTATCTCCGTATGGTGTTTTCGGCGCCCTTCAAAACTTCGAGCTCAAACGACTCCACATCGGCCTTGATGAAGTCCACATGGATCCCCGCCTCCCTGATGTAGTCATCGATGGTGGTTATTTGGATCGGCACGCTGTCCTCACCGTGATGACCGACCGTTGCATAAAGCGATTGACCGCTCAGGAACCCTTGACACCGGGTGCTGCCCAATGCCTGGGGAACAACGGTCAGTTTTGCGTGACGAGCAAAGGTCTTTTCCAGACTCGATACGAAAAGCGGCAGAGGCTCGAAGGCGACGATCCGTGCAGCCCGGCCCAGCACCCGCAGAGAAAAAATCCCCTCGGCGGCGCCACAATCGAGCACCACGTCTCCCGGAAGGACTCTCGTCTGGGGCACTTCATAGAAGTGCCAGTCATCTTCATAAAAGCATTCCGCCACGACCTTGTATAAATCATAGAGCGGCAAGGCGCGTGGCCAGTACAGGGGCGTCTCCACGGCGCGAAGCTTGACGATACGGTACTCCGGCAGGTCCGTGACCGATTCGATGAAGCCCGGTCCGCGCCAGGTGCAGGGAGCCTTTGCGAGGCCCTTGAGGACATCGGCGGCCGAAACGGGGAAGTCCCGGCTCCCGGAAAAATAGCCGCTGACTAACCCCAGGCGATTGAAGACCTTCATCATAGTAGCGGTTTCCTGCCCACGGTTGTGATATGCTGACTGAAAAGACAAAGAGGGGGCACTTTCGATAGCAGATAATCCAGCTCGAATATGAGCCAAGGTGGAATTCCCAGCGTCGCCGCCATCCTTCGAGCGCCGATGGGCAGGAACTCATGGCAGTCGGAGAAGACCACCTCAAATCCGGTTTTCCGCAAGAGTTGCTCAGCCCTTCTGCGGGTGTACTTGCAAGGATGATGCCATTTGCCCAGGAGACGCTTGATCAACTCGGGAAATCCCATGACCCTGGGCAGATTCCAGACAAACAAGAAACCGCCCGGTTCGATCACTCGAAAGATCTCCCGCAAAGAATCCGCCTCCTTGGTCCCCCCCTCTGGGACGTGCTCCAGGACCCCGGAGGAAATAACGGCCAGTGCTGAGTCGTCCGGATAGGGCAGCTTCGTCCTGTCCCCGGGAGAACCACACGTGTAAGGGAATTTGAAAGTCCTCTGAAATTCTCCGAAGTTGGCCGGCGGACTCAGAGAATAGCACTCTGCCTGATAGCCTTCCTCGCGCAGGAGCGCCGTAACATGACCGTACTGCCCTCCCCAGTCAATGACCAGCCCCTTTCTCTTCTGGAGGAAGTCATCCACGAGGATCGTATAGTAGCAGTACTGCACGGAAGAACCTAAACTCACGAGATGCGTCGCCCCCTCCTCGATTCGTTGAGGACACTGCCTGGCAAGCGCCGCGATCGCCTGCAGTGCAGGTTTGGCCTTCTGGAATTGCTTACGCAGCTTGCAGATCAGCATGGATGTGTCCCTCAGTAGTCTCAACGGACCCGTTCGAAGGCTGCCTTGGGCTCGAAGTGCATGCCCGCCGACAGCGTGATGCGGTAGACAGCCAGTACGCTCAGGTCGGCCAAGATCCAGAACATTACGGCCCACAGGGGCGCCAGCAAAAGGTTCAATACGTGAACCGATAATAGCCCGTATTTCAATCGGTCGGCGCCGTCGGAAACGAGTTGATCGTGCAACCAGCGTGGAAGCGCCCCGAGCGAGAGGGAGAAGATCAGGATTCCCGGAAATCCCAAGTGCACAAACGAGGACTCATACCCGCCGGGCACCACCGAGCCGGAGACCAAATAGAAGCTGTTGATCCAACTCTCCACATCCGCCAGGAGAGCTATGCGAAGGCTGTAAGGGACCAAGTGAGTGAACAAGCACAGGTTTGTGACGCCAAAATCATGATCTACGCCGGATTCCATATACGTATTCAATATTCCCGCCAATCCCGTGAATGTGCTGACCATGAACCGGTAGCACAGATCTCCCATCGTCAGAACCTTCAGTTGATCTGCACCGCTGCCGACGAAGTAGTACTCCACCAGCCCCTCGAAGGTGCCTCGTGGCGTCACAAAATCCCGAATGGCGCCATAGACCACGACGATCAAAAAGCTGGCGGCGCCGATCCGCAGCAAGACCCGGACCGTGTCGCCGTTCGTACGGCGGCTGAAATACATCACCATGACGTATTGCAGGATCATGAGCATCGCCGTTCCGCGCGAATTCAACATGATGAGAGACATCGCGACGGCGAATAACAGCCAGTCTATTCCCCTCGGCTTCATTCCGGAGGCGGTTTTATGGAACAAGGGAAGCTTGCCTATGGACAAGGCGATCATGAGAAAGACCTGCCCTCCCACCATAACTCCCATGGAATAGCAGAAGCTTCTGAAGCCGCCCAGTTTCTGTATGAGAGCATAACAGGCGGCCGACGCCACGCCGACAACGGCAATATAGGAGAAGAGTGTCTCATGCAATCCCGGCCATTTGGCAGCGCGTGCGAGACGATTTCTCTTGCCGGCCAGATGGTAGCTGATGCAGATAACCACCACCGACGCCGTCAGAGTGATATTGGCCAGTGTGAAACTCCTGAGCCGGATGACATTGTCGGCGTAGAAGACCGGCTCCCCCGTTGCCGCCAGGTCGGACAAAACGTAGATCGCCTGCCCCTCCACGAGGATCAAATGAGCCGTGAAAAGCAGAATGGCGATCAGGTTCTTCGCGCCGCGATGAAAGAACTCCTTCAAGACCAGCAGGGCCAGTAGAACGATCTGAAGGGCCAAGAGCAGGATATTGAAGGCCATTCTTATCCTCTATTCAGGTAAGGCCGTCGTCATCTCGTTCGTTCGGAGGCTGCATGGGCGCAAGGTTGGCCGTTCGTTTTCTCCTCCGCCCGGGTATCGAAAAACTGGTGGATCAGACCGGTGGTGTACAGGATCTGGTCTCGCTGCATCTCCGGATACATGGGGAGCGAGAGCGCCCGCCTGGCCAGCCGTTCCGATTGGGGAAAACTGCCCATCTCGTACCCAAGGTCCGCATAGGCTTTCTGCAAGTGGATAGGCACGGGGTAGTGAATGCCGACTTGGACGCCGCGTTCGCTCAAGTACCGCTTCAAATCATCCCGGCTCTCGGTCTCCACAATGAATAGGTGATAGACGTGATTCGAGTAGGGGACTCGCTGCTGAAAGGTCAAATCGCCGGCGCCGGTCAGCTCTTCCCTATAGGTTTCCGCGTGTGCGGCTCTCGACTGATTCCATCGCCCCAGATGCGGCAGCTTCGCTTGCAGAACAGCCGCCTGCAGGGTATCCAGACGACTATTCAAACCTTTCTCCAGATGCTCATACTTCACTTCCTGTCCGTAGTTGCGAAGCATCCGCAAGCGCTTCGCCCGCGCTGCATCATTGGTCACGACCATTCCCCCATCGCCGTACGCGCCAAGATTCTTGCCCGGATAGAAGCTGAAACAGCCCACGTGTCCGACGGACCCGCAGGGACGCCCCTTGTAGAGGGCGCCGTGCGCCTGGGCCGCATCCTCGATGACATACAGGCCCCATTTGTCCGCGATCGCCAGGATCGGATCCATGTCCGCCGACTGCCCGGCCAGGTGGACAGGAATAATCGCCCTCGTCCGCGGCGTGATGGATCGCTCGATCAGACTCACGTCTATGTTGTACGTCCCGGGATCACAGTCCACCAGGACCGGCGTGGCCCCGGTGGCACTGACGGCCAATGCCGTGGCTATGAAGGTGTTGGCGGGCAAGAGGACTTCGTCGCCGGAGCCGATATCCAGGCTCATCAGTCCCAATCTCAGGGCGTCCAGACCGCTGGCCACCCCCACCGCATGTTTGACCGCGGCAAACGCGGCAAACGACTTCTCAAACTCCTCCACGTGTGAGCCCAGGATGAAATTGCACTGGGACAAGACCGCCTGGATTGAGGCGGAAATCTCCTCTTTGATCGTTTCATACTGTGCGGTCAGGTCAACGAATGGCACTTGCGGCATGTGACGCTCCTTTTGATCTGCTCGAGGCGTGTGTAGATTTGCTCCAGAGTTTCCTGCATCAACGGATAACTCTTGAGAGGATATTTCTTTCGGAAATTGTGAATCCACGGGAAAGCGAGTTTGTGCTTAGGATTGAAAAACTGATCGACTCGGGCAAAGACCCGCGCTGGATTGCCTTGGGCGCAGTGCAGATCGGGAAGATCCGTGCGAACGACACTCCCGGCGCCGACGAAACATCCGAGACCGATGGTAATGCCGGGCAGAAGCAAGGCTCCGGTGGCGACGACTGTCATGTCCTTGATGGTTATGCCCTCGCAGACGAAAGACGGAGGATACGGGTCGTTGGTGAACTGGACTCGCGGCGATAGATACACGAAGTTCCCTATTGTGGATTCCTTGGCGATATGGACTTCGGAATGGGTCTTCACATAATCGCCTATCCGGCAATCGCCTTGAATGTCAGCATGGGTCCCTATTTGAAGCCCCTCCCCTGCGGTGCAATTTTCCCTGACGATGACCGCATGCCCAGTGCTCAACTCGGCCCCGAAACACGAGCCTTCGTAGAAGATGCTGTGACTTCTAATATGCGATCCATGCCCGATGACCAGTGGTTTGTTGCCGGCCAAGGGAGTCGGGTATCCGATGACGCAATGACTTTCAATCACCGTATTGTCTTCAATCACCACATTATCATGGATGATGGTGAAAGGGCCGATCTTGACCTTGCAGCCGATCCGAGCCTTCTTGGATATCTGGCGCATTATGGGCATTTGACTCTGACCTTCTTGAACCTTTCGCTGTGTAAACTGTCTTTGACGACAGAGACCTTGACGGGGACCTTGAATTTCGCCAGCCGTTTTCGACAGGCCGCTTTGATCCGAGCAACCACCGCCCCAGGCTCCACCCCCTCTTTGGCGACCACTCTTGCGCAGACAATCTGGCCTGTGATGGGATTCTTTTCTCCGTAAACGGTCACCTCGCGGACGGATTCGACGTCCTGAATGATGTTCTCGACCTCCGCCGGATAGACCTTTTCGCCGCCGACATTGATGATTTCAGATTTTCGGCCAAGCACGCGGATGTACTCGCCGTCTACTTCGACGGAGTCCTGGGTATCAAACCAGCCGTCCTCCGTGAAGGGGCTGGGGGCATTGAGGTAGCCTAACATGGCGGATTTTGCTCTGATTTGGAGAACGCCGTCGACGATCCTGGTCTCGAAACCGTCCCCACCTATCTTGACCCATAGAGAATCAGAGCTTCTCGACTTCGAATGCATGATGCCCAGTTCCGATAGTCCGTAGGTCTGCAGCAGCCGGACATCGGGAAACAACTCATGGATACGCTGGAGAGTGCCCTGGGGCATCGGCTCGGTGCCATAGGTTACGAGCTTGAGGGACGTGAGATCGTAACGCCTGTACGCCTCGCTCAGAAGCACAAGATTCAGAAAAGTCGGTGAGGTCGGCAGCAGTTCCACGCGGTAAGCCTCGACCGCTCGCAAGACCCCGTCCGGGCTGCGGTCCCGGACCGTTACGAGACACCCCGCGTTTGACAGGGTATACAGCAGCGTGTTGACGCCTCCGATGTGGTCGTAAAGCAGAAACGTAATCGTCCGATAGGAACTACGCCGCACACAGAATTTCTCCAACAAGGGCACGAAGTCGTGTACGGCCGCTTTCGGTTGACCGGTGGAACCGGACGAGAACAAGACAAGGCCCGGTCGATTCGCTTCTCTGAGCCTTCGGTATATCGCGTGGTCCGCCGTATTGGGCAATTGCCGGACCGCAACCTTGTCCCGGTCGTCTATCGAGAAGCTGACCTCTCCCTGGGCAATGGCCATGAACTCCCGGCTCCTGCTCCCAACCGCTTTCGTCAAAGGGACGACGATACAGTTATGTTCGACCAGCGTGAGCAGCAGAGCGATGGAATTCGGGGAGAAGTCCGCCTCCAGGACCACGACGGAACCGCTGGGCAGCGACTGGCGGCGAATGCGTTCCCGCCAGTGTCGGATTCTTTGGCAGAGCCAGTCGTAGGTGTAGGTCGCATCCTGCCAGATGACGGCCTCCGCCCCGGCATTTTCCTTGAAGTTCCGCAACAGAAAATCGATGCCCATCAGATTCCTCCCAGGAACAGGACCTGTCCCGTGATGAAGTCGCTCTCGGGCCTGATGAAAAAGTCCACGACATTGGCCACATCTCTGCATTCCCCGAATCTTCGGATCGCCTGGAGGTTGACAATCGCCACCAATTTGTCTTCGGGAACGGCCTTGATCAGATCGGTTTTGATCGGGGCGGGTCCAACCGCGTTGACCGTGATGTTGTATGCGGCGAACTCTTTCGCCAAAATGTGTGTCAACGTGATTACGGCGGCCTTGGACGCGGCATACGCGGCCTCTCCTGCCAGCCGCAGAGGAACCGCCACCGTCGCGAAGTTCACGATTCTGCCACACGCGCTTTTTCTCATCAATTTGGCCGCCTCACAACACAGTTGAAAGGTTGCCACATAGTTGGTTCGCAGGATTGCTTCGACGGTCTTGATCGGCGTCAAGAGAGAGTGATTCATCGAAGCAATGGCGGCATTGTTGATCAGAACATCCAGACGACCGTGTCTTTTTCGGATCTCCGCGAGCATCTCTGTCACTTTGCCTTCGTCGGTAATGTCCAGGCAGAAATGCTCGTAGGCAACGGCTTGGAAATCCACCGGCTGGCGGCTGCATCCAATTACGCGGAATCCTTTCGCCAGGTAGTACTCCGAGAGATACCTGCCAATACCTTTGCGCGTCCCGGTAATCAGCATCACCCGGTCACTCATCCCGATTCTCCGGCATCACTGTGGCGATGTAGTCCGCCAAAGCGCCGATCGTCCGGAAGGGACTCTTCGCCTGTGACATGGCGCGCTCGTCCGCGAGGGTCACCGAGACCCCGAATTCGTCCAACAGCTTGTCTTCCGTCGCCACGATCAGACTCACGAGCCCCAGAGAGTCCAGCTTCCCCGACTTGCCCAACAGGATGGTGGCGCAGTCCTTTTCCAGTTGCTGGGTCGGTGGCAGCTGCGCGTTGACCTCGTCAACGGCTTGGAGAACCGCGTGCAGGATTCTGTCCTTCTTGACCATGCGTAATCCTTTTTCCCTTTCATGTCCAAGCATGTGCGTGGTTACGGGGCGACCGAGACCCGCTCCCGCCGGAGTCCGCCGGTGCTCGCGGATGTCCTTGATGCCTCTATCGAGGCGGTTTTCGGGTCCACGCTTCTCACGCGGACCGGCAGGCCGTTTTCTCTGAGGGAACTCAGCGCGGCTTTCAGAACCCGCACCACGCCCACGGCGAATTGCCCATCGGAGCGTTCCACATGACCGCGTTGCACAGCGCCCAGGAACTCGGCGGCCTGCAAGCGCAGCGGCTCGCCGAACTCCACTTTCGGCATGGTGATGTCCCGGTCCCACATCGACAGCCGGAGAAACTCGGCGAAGTCACTGTACTCGGCGGCGGTGCCCGCCCCTTTGTCATAGACGGCCACCGGAGACACCGGGTTCAGATCGTCCCAGGTCACCATCTTGCGGCTTCCAACCACGGTGATCTGGCGCACCTTTCGCGGGTCCAGCCAACTGACCAGAATGGTCGCCAGCACGTTGCGCGGGTAACGCAAGGAGAGGGACACGACATCTTCCACGCCCGGCCGGATGTAGGAGGCTCCCGTGGCCGACACCACCTCGGGCACCGCATTTAACAGCCAATTGAAGATGGATATGTCGTGGGCCGCCAAGTCGTAGGCCGCGTTCACGTCGCTGCGGATCGGCCCGAGATTGGTGCGGACGGCCGACAGGTAACGAACGTCTCCAAGCTCGCCGGCGTCGACGATCTCTTTCGCCTTCACGATGCCGGGATTGAAAAGGAACACGTGGCCGACCATGAGTGTGCGCCCACGGTCATCGGCCAGATCTGACAATTCCCTGGCCTGCGCCGGATCCTCGCAGAGAGGTTTTTCGCACAGGACGTGCTTGCCCGCGAGCAGGCTCTCCCGGACCAGCGGATAATGGGTGCCTGTCGGCGTGGCAATGACCACCGCATCGATTCCTGGGTCGCGTAGAACGTGTTTGTAGTCGTGCTCACAGCGTATCGACGGGAACGCTTCGCGAATACGTTCCAATCGCTTGGGGTCCGGATCCGCCACAGCCAGGACCGCGCTTTCCTTGAGGCTATTGAAAACGCGGACATGGTTGGGTCCCCAATGCCCACAGCCGATGACAGCCAGATTGAACATTCGTCAGTCTCCTTTCCAATTCGTTGAGTCTCTGTAAAGGGGTATCAGTTGTGAAGCCGGTGGCCTAACTTGCGGCGTGGCCGGCCAGCCTTTTTCCGAAACAGTGTCGGCGGTAGTCCCACCAACCCTCGAGGGTCGCCTTGACCAGATCGGCCCGTCCCTTGACGAACCACTCGACGAATTTCACGGCGCGAGTGCCGTAGAAGAACGACCTAGCCATGATCCGCTGGAGCAAAGGCAAATTCTCTCGGATGTAGAGCAGGCGATTGCGGGTCCCGTAGTACCACCGATCATAGCTTCCCGTGCCGATGGTCCTGCCGATCTTATGGAGCACGTACGGACCCATTGCCACTTTCACGAGCCACCCGGCTTTCCGGACGCGGTCAAAGAAGTCATACTCTTCGTTCTGATAGAAGTACCGCTCATCGAGCAGGCCCACCTGGTCGAACAGAGTGCGGCGAAAGAACATGACGCATCCAATGAGCAGGTCCACGCTCAGCACCCGGGTATCCGGTTGGCTCGCTCTCACTGTGGCGGCGAGCTCGCTGCCTCTCGCCAGCCAATGGTTCATGGTCATGCCACATGACCAGATTTGCTCCGGCTCGTCATAGTACATGATCTTCGTGGACATGACGCCAATCTGAGGCTCGGCAAGCATCGTGCAAACCAACGTCTCCACCAGGTCCGGAGAGATGACCAGGTCATTGCTGAGCGTGAGCACGAACTCGGGGCGGCTTTTCAGGGCATGCCGAATCGCCACGTTCGTTCCCCCCACACTGCCAAGGTTCCTGCCCGTGCTGACAAGCTCGATCCGATCGCCGTTGACGAGCGGAAACAGTCTCTCGAGCGAATCATCGGTGGAGCCGTTGTCGACGATCACCACCTTGATATTCGGGTAGCTGCTCCTCAGCAGGGATTCGACACATTCGGTGGCGTCTCTCCAGCCGTTGTGGTTCAGCACGGTGGCGACAACGAGAGGATGCTTGCCGGGTTCCGTCATACCGGCCTCCCGCCCGACGCCGACTCTCGCAACGACCGCCTCATGCTCTGTCGGTAGCGATTTCGGAGACAGTAATACATATGCTTCAGACAATTCGGAGAGATACCGGAGACGTTCTTCTTCAGTCCGTGCCACAGGACACGACGCAGAAAGGGCACGGTCAGAAGGTCCCAGTACGCCGGATGGCGCAATACCTCGATCAGAATCGGAACATCGAACCACCCCAAGAACCCGCTCCTTCGGATGGCAGGGTATATATCCCTGTATTGCGGAGATTGGGCGAGGTCGAGCATGTACCTGAGGACCTCCCGCCTTCTTCGTCTCTGCTTGACTCCCTTTCTCATGTAGGAGCGAGGGGACATTTCGGCACACGTCAACACCTCCGGAATATAGCAGGCGCCATATCGCAGAGCCACCAACGTCGGCGTGAAGCCGTCCGCATGCCAGTGCAATTCTGGAATCAACATGCCGGCTTCCCGCAGGGCGGACCTCTGGATCACGGATGAATGCCCGGAAAAACATGGAATGTAATTTCTCGCCAGTCCCTCCACGATCTCGGCCGGCGAAAAATAGCGGGGCACGGAACATAATCGGAGCCTGTTCGGATTGTGGACCTTGTTCTCGACGTCGTACGTCATGTTGTCGGACCAGCACAAACCCGCTTGAGGATACTGACTGAGCGCGCGGAGCGATTGTTCGACGAATCCGGGGAGAACCTCGTCGTCAGAGGCCGTCACGTGGACATAGTCTCCGGAGGCATGGTCGATGCCTCTATTCGCGGCGGGGTGCGTTCCCAGGTTCTTCTCATTGCGCAGCAGCCGAACGATGGGTTCCTGCTTCGTCAATGCCTCTACCACGTCAACACTGTCGTCCGTCGAGGCATCATCGATCACGATGATCTCTTTGGGTCTGACGCTCTGCGCCAGGTAGGCGTGGAGCGCTCGGCCGATACAGTGGCCATGATTGTAGTTGGGAATGATTGCAGAAAGAGTCGGAAGTGCCATTGCGTGTCTTCAATCCTGTGAAATGTCTGCCCTATTCAGCCCCCACTACGTTGACTCGCCATATTCCCGGGCGTCTTGTCAACCCAGTGCCAGAACAAGCTTCCTGCAGGTGTTGCAGATCGCAATCGTGAGCCTTTTGACTCCCAGCGGCGCGATCCTGCCCACCATGTCTCTGACGCCCCGCCATAAGGCCCGCCGGACCAGGCCCGGCGAAAGATACCGCCAGCGCCGGCGATCCTTCAGCAGAAGATACACCATGGAAGGAAAGAGCACCGGCCATACACCTGTCTTCCTGATCCACTCGCCTACATCTTGGTAGGCGGGAGTCTCCAGGAGAACCAGAATCTCATTGAGAATCCTCCGGAGCACCCGCCCCTGTCTCTTCGCCGATCCTGAATAGGAAGTCGCCACCGTTCGCACGCAGACCAGAGGCTCGGGTATGTAGCACAGCCCATGCCTGACGCCGACCGTGATTGCAGCGAAGACGTCCCAGAGAGGTCCTGTTTGTGAAACGACACCTCCGCTTCGCAGGAGAGCGTCCCGACGGATGATGGAGTTCGCGCCGCTGGCGGTGGAGTATCCGCGTCTGCTGCACTCGGCCGTCAGCTCATCGACGGAAAAGTACCGTGGCTGCCTGCTCAAGTGGAACCGATACTCTGTTCCGTCAAATGTTCTGATCTCGCTGTGGCACAGACCTGCTTGACGATATTGAGACAGGAGATCCATGCATCTTTCGAAGAATCCGGGCAGTATCCTGTCGTCGGCAGAGGCAAAATAAACATAGTCCCCGGAGGCGACCTCCAAGCCGCGGGCGTTACTGAATGTCGCTCCCCTGTTGACATCGTTTTGGAGAAGCGTAACTATGCCATACTTCCTCACGAATCCCTCAATGACTGCAACGCTGTGATCCGTGGATCCGTCGTCAATGACAATCACCTCCGCCGGAAGAACCGTCTGGGACAAGATGGCATCGAGCGCTTCCGCGATGTAACAGCCGTGGTTGTAATTCGCCATGATGACGGAGAGCGTCGGTTTTCTCATCGTGTTCGACCTGTCATGCCTGCTCGATGTCACGATGCCACTCCTTTCTGCGGCGGCTCCATACGTACGTGCCATAGGGCAGTGCGAACAAGGCCACCACCGCCAGATACCCGGCGACCATGCCCAGGGTCCCATACCACCGGCCGAGCACCCACAGGGACAGGCACGTTGAAAGACCCTGGACGATGGACAAGATCAGAAAGGGCTCCTTTTTGTGCGCCCGCAGGTAGGCCGCTTGGCACAGGGACACCTGCATCCCAAGCGTGGCGAGAAAGAGCAACCCCATGGGCAGCGGAGAGAGCATGCGTGTGGAGAAGAAGGGGTGCTTACCCTGCAAGAGATACGCCAGAGACCACGTGAACAGGCCCCCCACAAATAGAATTGTCGTGGACAGGAACGCCAGTCGATAGAAAAGCTGATCGAGCTCCCGGAATCGCTTCCGCGCGATCAGCAGGCCGAAGCGCGGCACTCTCGTGTAGACCCACGTCGAGGCGATTGTCGAAAGTCCGCTGGCCACCGCAAAGGTCATCCCCATGCGTCCGGCCGCCGCAGGACCTTCAAACCGGAAGGTCAGCGGCGTGAACAGGTAGAACGTGAAGTACCCGCCTATGAAACTCAAGGCAATCCGCCATTGCATGGGCAGAATCTCGTTTCTCCAACTGATGCCGGCGTCGGACCTCCGGAAGAATCCTCTGAAAAAGTGCCTGTATCTGCTGAATAGGAACAGGACACAGCAGAGCACCCCGGCCAAGAGAGAACAGCAAGGGGCAAACAGGCCCAAGCCAAGCACGATGCACAGCCACAGAGTCACACTCGTGGCCACAACATCGATAAGCCTGCACAAATAGACGCTGGAAATCTGGTTGCACCCTTCCAACAGGGTCATGAAAGGCGTCCCCGCGAGCCTCACCCCGACCAGCAGACAGAACAACGCCCATGGCAGTTCCCAGCGAATCGTGGTATCGGGTGAGCTCGCGAAAAAGAACCATCCGACGGCGCCTACGAGGACGAACACGGCTGCGCCGGCGGCCGCATACCAGCGAAAAGCGAATCGTCCCAGGCTGGTCAATCGTCTCAACGGCTCTTCGGGTCCGGCGATGCGATTGCCTCCGCACAGCGTCAACTTCGACCATTCATGGCTGGCGAAATTGACTACCACATTCCCCAGACCCAACTCCGCAAACACCTGAACAGCCATCAGATTGAGGAATGTGTAGTAGTAGCCCTGCGTCTCCGGCGTACAACAAACGGCAATGACCCCGATCGTAATCAACGAGGCGATCGCCTGCCATAACTTGCCGGACACGCCAAACACAACGGCGCGATCAATGGCCAGTCTGTCCAACAGGCCCCGGAGATGGGCCTTCACCTTGATCAGGCCGGTATAAGCCACCGGGCGGACATTGAATGCTTGTTCCATGACGCTCAGAGGATTCCTTTCACGAACACCCAGCCTTCGTAGGAATGTCACGATGCGCACCGAAGAAGGCACGCGGCTATCTGCCTCTCAGCAGAATCCGCCGATTCCTTTCCGTCACCGTTGCCGGTTCGGGAAAACCTAGCGCTCGCGCCTGCACAATGTTTCTCAACGACCGCCTGTGGCTATTCTCCGGCGGCGACAAATCCTTATCGCACAGCGGGACAGGACGCCTGTATTCTCGGAACAGATACTTCAGCTTCACCTCGCGTCCGCGCGCCTTGTTGATCTTGAACCAGACGATCGTGGAGAACCTCACGAGCAGAAACGCGAGGTAATTCAGATTCCTGGCCACGGCATCCACGACGGGACGCGGCAGGCTCGCCACGAGCCGGCTGCTCATGAATGCTTCATTCAGCCTGCGGTGAATCACGTGCAGCGCGCGTGTGGACCAGAACCGTCCGCTCCGCCGGAGCCCTCGCAGTTCTTCCAGGAGCGTAGGCTTCGCTCCATCACCGTTGTGTCGAGCGAGAGATTGGGTCGGCGTCGAGCCATTGCGCCGGCCGTTGTAGTAGGTTCGGGTCGCCTCCAGCCGAAGAAGGGTCTCCCAGTAGAGAATCCTCCTCAAGCTCGTCCCGTTGAGGTTGATGTAATTGGCCAAACCGGCGCCCCGGTCCAGAATCGCCTCCAGGTATTCTTCTTCCTCCTCAACTGTAGTCCCAATCAGTCCGATCTGCTGGCCATATTCATACAACGGCGTACCCGGAAGCGGCAGCGCGTGAAACACCTGTACGCCCAATTCCGATGGAGGCACTCCCTTCTCACCCGCCAGGCAGCCGATGAACCGTCCCGTCTGCCGGGCCGTCTCATCGGTCTCGCCCGGCATCCCGACCATCATGGGAAACGGCGCGTAGATATTCCTCCGGATGCAGCTCCTCAGGACCTCGCGGAGTGTCTCTATCGTAAACCTCTTTTCCATCAGGTCGAGCATCTTCTGGCTTCCGGATTCCACGCCGATCTTCAGCGCGACGCACTGATGGTCGCGATAGAATTGCACGTCCTCGTCCGTAACGTTCGTGCAGCGCACGCCGCCACATGCCCAGAGCATCTCGTGCTTGACCATCAACCGGGCGATTTCATGGGCATGCTTCTTGTTGGAGCCGAAGTTCTCGTCGATCAGTTGTACGAAACCGACGTTGTACCGGTCCTTCAGGACTTGCAGATGCCGGTCTATGGCATCAAGACTGAAAACGCTGTAACCCTTCGTCGTTCTTTGGCAGAAGGTACACTTGGCCACGCAACCCTTTGAGCTCCAAAAACCAGCCAACATGGGTCGTCTATCCTTCTCGAAGGAGCGGGGATCCTGCCGAAAGAACTCGTGCGTTGGCCCTTCTCGAAAGTAATTCCCCACCAGTTCCGGCTTATCTCTCAATCCCAGAGCCAGCAGGTCATAATCCGGCAGAGGAGTTTCCGAAGCAGGAATACACTCCCCGTAGCCATTGAACTGCATTTCCCCGTTTCCATCCAGATAGGTCAGGGCCTTGATCTTCGCCAGTTCTTCGTAGTTCCACTGCCCTGTGAACTTCGTGACATAGTCGAGAAACTCCACCCAGGGTATTTCGCCATCTCCCTGCAC
>Ga0214473_10000780_pt1 | contig 43654 bp, 46 predicted proteins | sample RVTome_7_FD_203509 | JGI IMG/M metagenome (GOLD analysis project Ga0214473, IMG submission 203509) | Soil microbial communities from uranium-contaminated site in the Upper Colorado River Basin, Wyoming, United States - RVT98D197 | ecosystem: Environmental > Terrestrial > Soil > Contaminated >...
TGCTATAATTTAAAGAAGAGATCCGTTATTAAAACGAAATCATGATTTCTAAAAAAGATTTTTCAAAAATTAACGATTTTTTATGGGAAATACCGAGATCTTTTAGGTCTGATATGCGGGTACCGGCCAGGGCTTATGTTACGGAAAAAATGTTACAAGAGTGCTTTAAAGATAGGTCTTTAGAACAGCTGGTTAATATTTCTACTTTGCCTGGTATTCAGAAATACGCTTTGGCGATGCCGGATATGCACGAAGGCTACGCCTCGCCTATTGGCGGAGTGGCAGCCATTAGAATTTCTGACGGAATAATTTCGCCTGGAATTTGCGGCTACGACATTAATTGCGGGATGAAATTGTTAAAATCGGGATATTCTGAAGCAGAAATTAAACCGCATTTAGATAAATTAGCCACGGAGATTCAAAAAGAAGTGCCCTCGGGTTTGGGCAAGGGAAGGCAAATAAAATTAAGCATTAAACAAATTGACAAAATCTTGGAAGGGGGAGCAAAAAGATTGGTTGAGCAGGGATATGGTGAAAAAGAAGATTTTGAAAATTGCGAAGGCGAGGGAAGGTTAGAATGGGCTGACGCAGGCGTTGTCTCCAGCCGCGCCAAAGACCGTGGCCGAGACCAAGTCGGCACTCTCGGATCGGGCAACCATTTTTGCGAGGTCCAAAAAGTAGAAGAAATATTCGATGAAGAAGCAGCTGAAGTTTTCGGTTTATTTAAAAACCAAGTTGTAATTATGATTCACTGCGGCAGTCGCGGCTTGGGTCATCAAGTTTGCACAGATTATTTAAAAGAATTTATTCCATTGATGCAAGGGAAGTATAAAATTCCAGTGCCGGACAGAGAATTTGCCTGCGTTCCTTTTAATTCTCCAGAAGGTCAAAGATATTTTTCCGCCATGGCTGCTTCGGCCAACTATGCTTGGGCAAACCGGCAAATGATCGCGCATTTTGTCAGAGAAGCTTGGCAAACAGTTTTAGGGCCGAAGAACTCTTCCTTGATTGCTTTGTATGACGTGGCTCACAATATTATAAAGAGAGAGAAATATGTGATTGACGGAAAAGAAACGGAAGTCGCGGTTCACCGTAAAGGCGCGACAAGAGCTTTTCCGCCAGACAGCCTGGAGATTCCTGAAAAGTATCGTGAAGTTGGCCAGCCGGTAATGATCCCAGGATCTATGGGTACTGCTTCTTATATTTTAGCGGGCCAAAAAAACGGAGAAGCGGCTTTTTTCAGCACCTGTCACGGCGCCGGCAGAACAATGTCGCGACATGAAGCCCAAAGAAGAATCTCTGGACAAGAGGTGATAAAAAGTTTAGAATCAAAAGGTATTATTGTTAAATGCTGGTCAGTAAGAGGAATTGCCGAAGAAGCGCCAATGGCTTACAAAGACGTTGATGAGGTCGTAGATGTAGTGCATCAAGCCGGCCTGTCAAAAAAAGTGGCGAGATTAATACCATTAGCAGTGATAAAAGGAGAATAATTCGAATTATGGATTTCGAATTATGAATTACGAATCGGTAAAAAAGAATATACTGGAAAAATATGACAAGAGGGCTACCCAGAGGTCTACGAAAATTTATTCGCAAAGAGAAATCTCGGATTCGCCGGGAAGTTTTGAATTTGAAAGAACAAGAAAAATTAATCAATGAGATTTATCAAAAATTCATAAAATCTTATGAAAATAAACGAGATTTACAGCCTATCAATAAATAAAGGAATTGAGGCCGATTTTCGAGGAGAAAAAGAAATTGAGAAGCTTTTAGAAAGAAGAAAAGAAAAGTTTGAAAAATTATCCGAAAAAGAAAAAGAAGAGTTTGATAAAGATGCCCTTGAGAATCCTTATTTAGATTCGCGAATTTTACATATTGCTCAAGATAAAGAAATAAAAAAAGTTTTGGTCGGAATTGACATTGAACCGGCAGAAATTTTATTAGCCAAAGAAATTGGCAGGTTAAAAGAAGAATCTGCTTCTTCTCTCGCCTCATCACATGATTCGGCCATTGATTTAATTATCGCCCACCATCCGCTGGGCAAAGGATTGGCCCACTTATCCGATGTAATGGATCTCCAATGCGATGTTTTAAATTATTATGGAGTGCCAATAAATATTGCTGAAGGGCTGATGAAAGAAAGAATTTCCGAAGTTGCTCGGGGAGTTAATGCTATTAATCATCAAAGAACCGTTGATACGGCTAAGCTTTTAGGAATTAGTTTAATGAATTCTCATACGCCCTGCGATAATTTAGCGGCAAAATTTTTGAAGGATTTAATTAAAAAAGAAAAAGATAATTTAATAAGATTGGAAGATTTGCTTAATCTTTTAAAAGAAATTCCAGAGTATAAAGAAGCAATGAAAATTGGAGCCGGTCCTAAAATTTTTGTTGGAGCGCCCGAAAATCGTTGCGGTAAAATTGCCATAACTGAAATTACAGGCGGCACCGAAGGTTCGTCAAAGCTTTATGAAAAAATGGCTACGGCCGGCATTGGAACAATAATCGGGATGCATATTTCCGAAGAACACAAAAAAGAAGCAGAAGCCGCAAATATTAATGTGGTGATTGCCGGCCATATTTCGTCCGATTCTCTGGGAATGAATTTATTTTTGGATGAATTAGAAAAAAGAAACATTGAAATAGTGCCTTGTAGCGGGCTTATTCGAATTTCTCGGATAAAATAAAATCATATTTGTTTAAACAAATTAAACAAAGCCCGAGGTTGTTTATTTGGTTGGTTATTTTAAAAACTGGCTGGAAGGCTGGTTTTTTGATAAAATAAAATGAGGAATTTAAAAAGCAAAAATTTATGAAAAATTATTTATTTACTTCAGAATCAGTGACCGAAGGACATCCGGACAAGGTGGCAGATCAAATTTCCGACGCAGTATTAGATGAAATTATCGCCAAAGATAAATATGGCAGGGTTGCCTGCGAGGTAGCGGTCGGTATGGGTTATGTTATTGTCGGCGGAGAAATCACCACCAAGGCATGGATAGATGTTAATAATTTAGTCAGGAATGTAGTTAGAGATATTGGCTATGACAAACCGGAATACGGTTTTGATTATCACACTTTAGCGATTTTTAACGCTATCCATGGACAATCACCGGATATTGCTAGAGGCATAAGAAAAACAGCGACAAAAAAACAGGGAGCGGGCGACCAAGGAATGCAAACCGGATATGCCTGCGATGAAACGCAAGAGCTAATGCCTCTTCCCATAATGCTGGCTCATAAACTCTGCCAGCAATTGGCCGAAGTAAGAAAAAAGAAAATTTTACCTTTTTTAAGGCCGGACGGGAAATCGCAGGTGACTCTGTGGTACGAAGATTCAAAGCCAAAAGCCATTCAGTCGGTGGTAATGGCGGCCCAGCACGACCCCGATGTTTCTATGAAAAAATTGAGAGAAGGGATAATTGAAAAAGTGGTAAAACCCGTCTGCAAAGGCTATCTTAATAAAAAAACAAAATTTTACGTTAACAATACCGGCCGGTTTGTCATTGGCGGGCCGGTGGCTGATTGCGGGGCAACCGGGAGGAAAATTATTGTTGACACCTACGGCGGTATGGCTCACGTGGGAGGAGGCTGCTTTTCCGGTAAAGACCCGACAAAGGTTGACAGGTCCGGAGCTTATATGTCTCGTTATGTTGCCAAGAATATCGTGGCATCGGGAATTTGCAGCAAATGCGAAATTCAAATCGCCTATGCCATCGGCGGGACAAAGCCTTTGTCTATTAACGTTAATACTTTTAATTCAATAGATAAAAAAAGATTTCCAAGACTCGGCGAAGAAAGAATAACCAAAGTTATTTCAAAAGTTTTTGATTTGACTCCCGGGATGATTATTCATGAGCTCAATCTTTTGCGGCCGATTTATAAAAAGACTGCTTGCTACGGCCATTTCGGCAGAAAAGAACCCGAATTTACATGGGAGAAGACAGACAAGGTAAAAGAAATTTTGAAACTGGTTTAGTCGATGAAGCTATCGCTTCATCTTCAGCCTTCGCTAACGCTCGGCTAAATGAAGAACTATGCTTCAAAAAAGGCAAAAAAAGGAAAGCTGGCTTTCCGGACGCCCAGCCGTTTTATTTACCAGAGCTGCAGCGAAGGGTGGAGAAGAACGAATGTTCTTCGAGTACCAGCAGTGCCAAAAAATTACTGCTTGCAAGGTAAAAAAGAAATAAAATGTTAAGATTAAAAGAACTTTAAAATAAAAATATTATGAAAAAGGAGGAAAATATGAGATACAAAATAGGCGTAATGGGAAGCGCAAAAAGAAGTAGAGATTTGCCTGAACTTTTAATTAAGGCGGCTGAAATCGTGGGTAGAAAAATTGCTAAAGAGAGTTGTACTTTAGTAACCGGTGCATGTATGGGCGTTCCGGATATCGCGGCAAAAACCGCTTCAAAAGCCGGAGGATTGGTTTTAGGATATTCGCCCGCCAAAGACTTAAAAGGACACATTGAACCGCCGATTTCTTATCCTGTTCCTGACGAGAACGAAATGCTGATTTTTACAGGCTATGGGAAAATCGGCAGAAACGTTCTATCAATTTTTGAATGTGATGGAGTGTTGTTTGTTGGCGGCGGAATCGGCACATTAAATGAGTTTTCCATTGCCTATCATGAGGGAAAAGTAATCGGAATTTTAGAAGGTGTTGGCGGTATTGCTGAGAAAATTTTGAAAGAAGCAAAAGATTTTAAAGAAACCGGAGCGGTGATAGTCAAAGACAAAAATCCAGAAAAACTGGTGGAAAAAATTATTGAAGAAATCAAGCAGAGAGAAAAACTGCCAAGAAAAGAAATCCCTATTACTTTCCAAAACGAGAGAGGCAGGGAATTGGTTGGAATTTTACATCTACCCGAAGCTAAAAAACCGCCGGTGGTTATCATCTGCCATGGTTATCAGAACACCAAAAGTGATAGAAAATTTATAAGATTGGCGAGAGCATTAAGAGACGTAGGGATTTTAGTTTTTCGCTTTGATTTTGAAGGTTGCGGTGATTCAGAAGGAAGCTCAAAAGAAATAATGGTTGAAAAAGAAATTTCTGATTTAAATTTGGCTTACCAGACGGTTCTAAAAGAATGCGATGTTGACCATAAAAGAATCGCTTTTGTCGGAGCGAGTTTGGGAGCAGTGGTGGCGAGTTTGTTTGTTGAGAAATTTAAAGTGCAGGTGAAAACCTTAGTTTTTTTAAGTCAGGGATTTAGACAAAAGGAACTTTTTAAAGGTTGGTACACGAAAGAAGATTCGGCAGAAATCAAAAAGAAAGGGAAGCTGATTAAAGGAGAAAAAGAGATTGGGATAGATTATTATTCGGAGAACAAAAACAAAGATTATTCGTCGGTTTTTTCAAAGTTAAATTTACCGATTCTACTGATTCACGGTAAAGAAGATAAAGATGTCCCAGCAAAGTTTTCTGAAGAATTAGCGAAACGTTACAAAAACATCACCTTAAAGATTTTACCTAAGAGCAACCATAAGTTTGATGATTTTGCTTCCCAACAAAAATTGATTGAGTTGACTTCTAAATGGTTAAAAAAGTATCTCTAGTTATGGTTTATCAAAAAAGCGGGTCCTTCGGATCTGCTTTTTAAATTTCTTTTACCATGTAAGTGTCTTTTAAGCGATATCTTAATTTTCGGAAATAGTTTCGAGTTCCCACTGCCGAAATTACAGCAATTTTTGACAAATCAAATTCATTTTTGGCACTTCGACTAAACTCAGTGTAAACTATTTTTTCTGCTTCTCTTATTAATTTTTTTCCCAGACCTTGATGCTGGGGAGCAATTCTCGTTTCAGCAATCGGCACCAATTCCCCGTAAGTGTGAACTTCTCTAATTATAGCCGCATCTTTTAAGCCAGAGAAAACGCAATGAGGCCCTGCTTCGTTGTGTTGACTGGGAATTCTGAGACGCAATAGACTATGAAGTTTTGTTCTTTTTTTGTTTTCAAAACTCAAAAATATTTCTTTGCCGCCGGAAGCATCGTAATCTTTACGGAATAAATAAAATTTTTCATTAGGGTCATAACTCTCTTTTACTTCCCTGCACCTGATGCAGCGACATTGCCAGTTTTCCTTTTTCATAGATTCAATCAGAATTTGCCGTAAATTGGAAATTTTAGCCGGTCCTGCCGCTACTCTTGAAGAAGGAATATCTCTGTTTATCCTTTGGATTCTGACATAATAAGGGATTTTCTTTTTAATTGATTTTAAAAGATTTATTAATTGCGATTGAGTGTAAGGATTGTATTGCCCTTTTTTCCATTTTCTAAAAAGCTTCGCCTCTTTTAAAATGGCGCAAGGATAAATTTTCAATAAATCCGGCTGAAAATCAGAATTTTTAAACAGTTCTTCAAACATTTTTTCATCTTTTTTCAGATTAGAGCCTGGCAAATTCGGCATCATTTGATATAAAATCTTAAAACCCGCATCTTTTAAGAGCCGAGTGGCGGTAATTATTTCTTTATTTCCGTGTCCTCGGGAATTTGATTTCAAAACATCGTCATAAATTGATTGGACTCCCATCTCTACCATTGTTGTTCCTAATTTTCTCAACCATTTAATTTCTTCAAAATTTATAAAATCAGGCCTGGTTTCAATTGATAAACCCACGATTCGGTGTTTTGCTTTTTCATTTTTCTTTTGTTCTTTTCTTAACCCTTCCAGCAGTACATTTTCCTTCATGGTGTAATTTGTACTACTTTGATTGGCGGCTTGAAAACATCTTAAAATAAACCATATTTGGTATTTTTTAGGATAATAACTCCATGTCCCGCCAACTATTCTTAATTCAACTTTATCAGTTGGATGCCCTTCTAACTCTAACATTTCAATTCTTTTTTTCACTTGTAAATAAGGGTTATATTTTAATCTTTTGGCTCTTTCTACTGCCGGCTCGCCAGAAAGGTAGCTTTTGGGAATACCTTTTTCTTTCGGACAGAAAATACATTTACCCGGACAAGGATAAGATTTTGTCAAAACCGAAATATTAACAATCCCGGAAAGCGAACGAATCGGTCTAGTTATAAGCAAAGCCTCAATCTTTTTTTTAACCCCTTGTCCTTCGTATCCTTGGCGAAGGAGGGTTTTAGTTTTTAGTAATTTATGATAAGCTTTTAATAGCTCAATATTGCTTGGACAGGGAATTTTGTATTTTTTGGCTGTCTTTCTTTTGAAAAGCGCCAAATCCGCCTCGTTTTTCAAACGGCTTTTGATTAAATTTTTGATTACTAATTCATTAACACTCATGAAAAAAGAATACGCTGAATGGCTATTGCAGAAGACTAAAGAAGATTATAACTCAATTGCGGATGATTTTTCAAGAACAAGAGAGAAGACATGGGAAGAAATAGAATTTCTATTTAGAGATTATTTGAAGGCAGGAGATAAAATTTTAGATTTGGGTTGCGGCAATGGTAGATACTTTCCTCTTTTTAAAGAAAAAAAAGTAGAATATTTTGGGATAGATTTTTCTGAAAAGATTATTGAAATTGCCATAAATAAATATCCAGAAGCAAATTTTCAAAGAAGAGACGGCTTAAATCTTCCTTTTCCGAAAAACTTTTTTGATAAGATTTATAGTATTGCTACTTTACATCATATACCTTCAGAAGAATTGAGAATTCAGTTTCTAAAAGAAATAAAAAGAGCTCTAAAGCCCAAAGGATTATTAATTTTAACTGTTTGGAAATTCCATCAATTTAAAGAAATCCACTTACTTTTAAAATATATAATTTTAAAGTTAATCGGGAAATCAAAATTAGACTGGAAGGATATGTTTGAGCCCTGGGGGAAAAAGATAGAAAGATATTATCACTGGTTTTCGAAAAAAGAATTAGAAAAATTAGCCAAAGAAGCAAATTTCAAAATTGAAAAAATTGGGATAGTAAAAAATCAAAGAGGTAATCGGCGGAATATATATATAATCGCTGAAAAATAAGGCCCTCATAGCTCAATTGGCCCTGCGCTAAAAATTCGTCCCTGTAGCTCAATTGGATAGAGCGTCAGCCTCCGGAGCTGAAAATGTGTGTTCGAATCACACCAGGGACACATATCATTCTGTGGATATAGTGTGGATAAATAAGATTATTTGCAAGAATTGAAAACTTGACAAAATATTTAATTTAAATAAACTCAAAAACGAGGGGGTGCGAGATATAATTCTCTAAGGACACGGGACTTAATGAAGGAGGTTTACAGCAGCTGCCTGGATAGGTCCAACTCCAGCGATTAAATTGAACCGATTTCAATAAGGCCGCCCCCTCTTCAAAGACCTGTTAGAGAATTTCTCCAACAGGTTTTTGATTTAATAATTTTTTAATATTTGGTATACTTGATATATGAAATATAAATATAAAATTGTTATTTCCGGCGCCGCTCAAATGAACCACTGTTGCCAAGGAATAGAAGAGATATCAAAACAGGTGGGACGAGAGGTTGCGCGCCAAAATTGCGTGTTAGTCACGGGAGCGACAACCGGTGTGCCTTATTTTGCGGCTCAGGGATGCAAGGAAGCAGGAGGTTTTAATGTTGGTTTTTCACCTGCTACTTCGGAAGCGGCTCACTTAAAAATTTATAAATTACCCGTTGATGCTTTTGATGTGATGATTTATACCGGAGCCGACTACGCGGGTCGTGATATTATTATGACAAAGTCGGCAGATGGAATAATTATTATTTGCGGCAGAATGGGCACCTTGCATGAATTTACCACCGCTTTTGAAATTCAAAAACCAATAGGCGTTTTAGAGGGAACGGGCGGCATGGCCGACAAAATAAAAATGATTGCGACCGGCCCTTATCGCGGCGTTAAAAAAATTATTTATGAAAAAGATTACAAAAAATTAATAAAGAGACTGTTGGTAGCTATTGAAGTTGAAAAGAAACAAAATTCAAAAATTCACCGAGTGCGTAACAAGTGACGTGCCTCGATAAAGCATGGCGCTGCGTAGTCAAAGAGGATAAATCCTCTTCTTCAGCCACCGAGTCCCGTTTACGGGACGAAGGTGGAAAAGAGAGCGAAGCGCTCTTTGACTTCGCTGCGGCTCGGGTAAGTTATGTGCTTGGCAAAGGTCGATTTTTAAAAAACAATTTTAATTAAAATATGGCAAACGAAATTCCCGAAGAAGGGAAATTAATAGGAAAGGTTACTCACTATTTTTCACACATTGGCGTGGCAGTTATTGAACTGTCAGAAGATTTAAAGGCGGGAGAGACGATAAGGATAGTTGGCGGCGAAACCGATTTTAACCAAATCGTAGACTCAATGGAAATTGAGCACCAAAAGGTTAAAGTCGCTAAACCCGGAGATTCAGTGGGGACGAAGGTTGACCAAAAAGTAAGGGACGGATACAAGGTCTATAAGCTTTAATTCCACTATAAATCCCATACCCGAGCGTTAGCGAAGGGTGGAGATGAAGGTAAACTCCGAAGGAGGCAAACTTCATCGAATATCGAAGAAGGGTCGAGAGCGCGGTCGCTAAAAGCGACATTTAAATTCGCGCATGCCGCGACCTAACTTTGTATTATCACTATGGATTTTCAAATTATCATTCAGTTGATTTTAGCTGTTATTTTGGGCAGCCTGATTGGCATAGAAAGAGAATATAAGAGAAAAGAGGCGGGAATGAGAACTTATTCTCTGGTTTGTTTAGGCTCCGCTTTTTTTACCATCATTTCTTTTGAAACTTTTAAAATGTTTATCAGCCAATCTGGAATCAATTTTGATCCAACCAGAATAGTCGGCCAAATTGTTTTAGGAATCGGTTTTTTGGGCGCCGGTTTAATTATTTTTCGCGACCATCACATTGAAGGATTAACTACAGCTGCCGGGCTGTGGGTGACAGCCGCCGTCGGGGCGGCAATAGGGGCAGAATTTTATTTCCCGGCTATTTTTGTTACTTTTCTGGCAATTGCCATTTTGGCCGGTATGAGATTAATTGAAGAGAAAGTATTTAAAAAGAGTTAATTGTTTCTCAATGTCTATCAAGGAAATTTATGGAAGGTAAAGTGAGGGTTCACATTTTTGTTTCGGGCAGAGTACAAGGCGTATTTTTTAGAGAAAATACCAAAAAGAGAGCAAGAAAGTTAGGAATAACCGGCTGGGTGAGAAATCTTCCTGACGGCCGCGTAGAAGCTGTTTTTGAAGGAGAAAAAAGAAAGGTTGAAGAATTGATTAATCGGACGAAAAAGGGTTCATTAATTGCCCGGGTTGACGAATTGAAAGTTATTTTAGAAGAATATAAAGAAGAATTTGATAATTTTGAAATAAGATGCGACTAAAAACGTCGTAAAAACTTTATAGTCATTTTTTAGATATAATTTGCCCATGACTGGGCAGTTTTTATTTGTCTTGCGTTTTCCTTAGAACGGGGCTATTTTGGAGGTAGAGAGACCGTATCTATGAAAGAAAAAATTAAGAAAAAAGGATTTTTAAAAATTATTGTTTTGATTGTGGGGCTTATCATTCTTATTGTTTGGTTGAGCTACGGAACTTTAAATCCTTGCGGTATGTTAAAGAAAGAAATTTGGAACGAAGCAAAGAAAACTAATAATCAGTTCGAACTTCTGTTGTCCGGTGATTTTATTGATATGACTATTGATAGTTTGAGTCCGGCGCATTGTATAAGCGACATAGTAAAAATTAAATTTTGGTATTTAGAAGAAGCACTGAAAAAAATATTACGAAAAATAAATCTATGAATGAAATACTTAAAATTCTTTTACCTCTTCTTTTTGGTTTTTTGTCTGGATATTTCATACAAAAACTAAGGAATCGTCCTCAACTTATTACTCACAGATGTAGATGTTCGAATGAAGATGTTTATGCTTATTTCGGTTCTAATAATAAACCATCATCACCAGCTTGCCCATTTTTAGAAAAAGAAGGGGAAATTTGCATGCTTCCTACTGATAAGGCAATTGATAAATGGGTACGAAATCTCCACAAGGGAAAATGTTATCTCGCTCAATGGAGTAAATAAATCTATGGATAAAATTATAGATTTTATTACAGATAATTTGCTAATTTTTTGTTTTGCCTTATTTATTGGTTTTATAACGTTTAATTATGTTGGAGAGGTTTTGCCGTCAATTATATTAGCGTTAATTACGTTCGTGGTTTTTTATCTAAGGCAAAACGCTTTTAATCCGTTTGCGAATAAATGGGTAAAAATTGGGGGGTTCATCGTTTTATTGATTTGGATATTAATACTCACTCAAAGGGGTAAATAATCTATGAAAGAAAAAATTAAGAGAATAAAGGTTGAGCATTAGTATAAAAAAAGAATATGGGTAAACCAACTTCTACAACAAGAGATATTTTTATACTTTTAGCGGTTATATTGTTATGGATAATTATGTCCATACCTACTACTGGTGATAAAGGATATATAAGAGTAATAATTTCTTTAATTTTTTTGATTCCAGTAATATATCAAGCGAAGCGTGTCGTAGGAAAGATTAAAGCCGAAGATAAGTTAAAGTAAAAACCGCTCATCGCTGGGCAATTTTTTAAACCTGCTATGTATGTTATTATTAAATAAGCATTAATAGTATTAAAATATGGTTAAATTATTTTTAAATGGCTACGAAAAAGAAACATTAGATGATTTTTTATGTAAACTTAGAGAAAGTGACGTTAAGGCAGTCATTGATGTTAGAGAGATTCCTTTAAGTAGAAAAAATGGATTTTCAAAAAAAAATTTAGAAAGCAGGCTTGCTGATGAAGGAATTAGATATTATCATTTTCCAGAATTAGGAAGTCCTAGAGTAATTAGAGAAGAACTTTATTCAACGGGTGACTATCTAAATTTTTTTATTGAATATCGAAAATATATCAACAAGAACAAAGCTTTTGTCGAAAGATTGACCGAGATTGTTTTAGGGGAAGAAAAGTCGGTGTTATTATGCCTTGAGGAAAATTATGAACTATGTCATCGTTCAATAATCACAGACGAAATTACGAAGATAAACTCTCAAATAATGGTTATCCCGACTTAAAGCCTCACTTAGAAGAAATTTTGATCATTGGCAAAACAATGCCAATTCCTTCAAAGAGATATCGAGAGCTTGTTTGCACGGTTGGCGTTACTAGAAATGGAAAGTTAATTCGTCTTTATCCTATTCCTTACCGTTATTTGGATTTCTCAAAATGGTATAAAAAATACCAATGGATCAAGGTTGATATTGAAAAGAATAAAAATGACAATAGAATAGATAGTTATCGGCCAAACATAAAGACGATCTCTGTCATCGGGAATCCTTTACCAACAGGAAAATGGAAAGAAAGGAAGAGAATCGTATTGCCTCTTGTGTCAGCAAGCTTGGAAGAAATTGAGGAAAAATTTGAAAAGAAAAAAGTTTCTTTGGGTATTTTTAAACCTAAGAATATTAAACTTAAAATAGAAAAAGACAATGAGGGATGGAGTACCGGGAAGCAGCGGACTTTGAGACAACTAGTTTTATTCGGGAAACAGCCTAAAAAACTTGAAAAACTCCCTTTTAAATTTAGTTATCAATTTATTTGTGATAATAAAAATTGTAAAGGGCATAAATTAAAAATAGTTGACTGGGAATTAAGCGAGCTTTATAGAAAATTAAAAGATAAAAATCCTTACTCTATAGATATTATATTGAAGGGAATTAGACAAAAATGGGAAGAGGACATGTGGGAAAAGAAAAGAGACTCATATTTAATAGTAGGCACTCATCATCCTTATAAATCTTTCCTTGCTTTAGGAGTTTTTTGGCCACCAATGTGAGTCTATAAAATCGCCAAGAGGGCGATTTTTTGCTTGCCCTGAGTTTATTGAAGGGGTAGAATAAAAAATCAGAGATGAAAAAAATAGCCAAGGTAAAATTTGAAAATAATTTGAAAGAGTCAATTTTAAAAGCGGTTGATTTAATCGGCGGCTTTAGTCAATTTGTGAAAAAAGGAGAGGTGGTATTATTGAAAACTAATTTTAACACGGCTGATCCTTTTCCTGCTTCTTCTGACCCAGAATTTATAAAAGCGGTCGTTGAATTGGTTTATGATTGCGGAGCAAAAATCGTGATGATTGGCGATTCTGCCACGATGAGTCTGAACACGAGAAGAGTAATGGAAAAATTGAAGATTTTTGATTTGGAGAAAATGGAACAGCCTCCCCGAATTTATGTTTTTGAAGAAAGAGAGTGGACGAAAAAAGAAATTCCCGAAGCCAAGTATTTAAAGAAGGTTCTGGTCACTGAATTTTTAGAGCGGGCCGATAGATTAATTTTGTTGCCTTGTTTAAAAACCCATTCTTTAGCTAAATTTACGGGCAGTTTAAAACTTTCAGTAGGCTTTATGAAACCCATCCAAAGGGTTGATTTACATCTGTCCAGGCTTCAAGAAAAATTGGCCGAGCTAAACAAAATCATTAATCCTGACTTGATTATTATGGACGCCAGAAAATGCTTCATTAATAAAGGGCCGGATAGGGGGGAGATTCGCGAGCCAAATTTAATTTTAGCTTCAGATGACAGAATCGCCATTGACGTTGAAGGGATAAAAATAATTCAGAGCTTCAAAGGGAACTCATTAAAAGATATTAATCCTTGGGAGTTGCCGCAAATTAAAAGAGCGGTTGAATTAGATATCGGAGTAAAAAACGAAAAAGAATATCAACTATTGGGGCAATAGGAAATGAAATTGTTAAAAAATAACGAAAAAATTTTTTGGACGAAGCATTCAAAAAATAAAATGCGGCAATACCGCCTTTCGGAAAACAGGGTGCTGCGGATTTTGCGGAAACCGGACAGAAGGGAAGAGGGAATTATGCCGGGAGCAATTGCCCATATGCAAATTACCGGTACCAAAAAACACCCGACCGAGGCATGGTTGATGTATTTGATATTAAAAAGGCCGAAAGGCATTAAAATTATCAGCGCTTGGCGGTATCCGGGAAGAACGCCCGAAGGTCAGAGACCGATTATTCCTCAAGATGTTCTTGACGGACTGTTAAAAGAAGGCGTAGTCAAAGAGATAAATCTCTTACCGAGCTTCCGGAGGAAGCGAAGATGAAGAAGAGAGTAAGCGCTCTTTGACTCTCCACCCTTCGTTGCAACTCGGGTAATTAAGGTATAATCAATATATGGACTCAAAATTACAAAATCTTATTGGCTGGATTTTATTGTTAGCGGGCCTCGCGGCAATCTTCTGGTCTGTTTATTCTTCTTATAATATTTTTACCGCTAGAGCGCCTGCTCCGGAAATTTTCAAGGTTGAAAGAGAAATCCAGACCTTTGGTGGTACGGGGAAAATTCCTGCCACGCAAGCAGAACTTCAAAAAGAAATAGAAAAGTTAATTAGCGAGCAATTAAAAGGGTTGTTGCCGGCGGATACCCTGCCCAAGCTCTTAAATTTAATTTCTTGGTCATTTTTTGCCGGAATCTTGATTTTAGCCGGCGCCCAGACATCAGGATTAGGCATTAAAATGATTAGTCGATGAACTTTGTTCATCTTCACCCTTCGATTCACTCGGGTAAAAAATAAAAAATTTATCCGTGTGGGGCGGCCTGCGGCCGCCCTTTTTTTATTGAACAAATAGTATAGAATAAAAATATGAAATTTATCGCTGATTTTCACATTCACAGCAAATATTCCAGGGCAACCAGCCATGATATGGATTTGGAAAGCCTTGATAAATGGGCGAAAATCAAAGGGATTAAGGTTTTGGGTACAGGTGATTTTACTCATCCTGAATGGCTGAAAAATTTAAAAGCGAAATTAGAGCCGGCAGAACCCGGGCTTTTTAGACTGAAAAAATCCAATAGCGAGACCCGTTTTTTTCTAACTGCTGAAATCAGCTGTATTTATTCTAAGGCCGGAAAAGTTAGAAAAATTCATATTTTAGTTTTTGCTCCTTCTTTTGAAGCAGTAGATAAAATTAATGCGCAGTTGGGATGGATCGGAAATTTAAAATCCGATGGCCGGCCAATTTTGGGATTGGACGCCAAAGAATTAGCCAAGATCGTTTTAAATGCTTCCGAAGATTGCTTGGTGATTCCCTGTCATGCTTGGACGCCTTGGTTTTCTATTTTTGGTTCCAAGTCCGGTTTTGATTCGATAGAGGAGTGCTTTGAAGAATATTCAAAATATATTTATGCAATTGAAACGGGGTTAAGCTCTGACCCTTTAATGAATTGGCGGTTGTCGGCTTTAGATAAAATTACTTTAATAAGTAATTCAGACGCTCACAGCCCGCAAAAGATAGGCAGGGAGGCTAATGTTTTTGAAGGGGAAGAATTAAGTTATCAATCAATTCTAAATGCTATAAAATGCGGAGGTCGGACCTCCGCAAACTCCGCAAATTTGCGGTTAATTTACACTATTGAGTTTTTTCCGGAAGAAGGAAAATACCATTATGACGGCCATAGGCTTTGCAACATTTCTTTGTCACCCGAGGAATCAAAAAAATACAATAACATTTGCCCCAATTGCGGAAAAATTTTAACCATTGGAGTTTTAAACAGAGTTAATTCTTTGGCTGACAGACCGGAAGGTTCAAAACCCGAAGGAGCTATACCTTTCAAAAGCTTGGTGCCTTTATCAGAGATAATTGCCGATGTCTTTGGAGTGTTGCCGGGAGCAAAGCAAGTAGAAAAAGAGTATCAAAGCCTGATTGAGAAATTTGGCAATGAGTTTGAAATTTTGCTTAAAATCTCCCGCCAAAATTTAGAAATTGCCACCCTGCCTGAAATTGCCGAAGGTGTTGAAAGAGTAAGAGAAGGAAAGATTTCAATTTTACCGGGTTACGACGGCGTTTACGGAAAAATCAAAATATTTTCTAAAGAGGAAAAAAAGAGTTCGGTAAGGCAAGGAATTTTATTTTAGTCCTCTTTCTTTTTGAAATTGTTTTTGCTTTAACCTGAGTTCGTAATAATACCGGAAGATTTTCTGGGGAGTGAGTTTTAAACTATTGTCTATCCTCTGCCAAAAACCAAAAGCCCGACCCTTAATTTGGCCTGCTTTATTTTTTATCTGCTCAATCACTTCTTTTTCTGAAAGATTATTTTGAGGGATTTCCAGATAAGCCCGGCCGATAAATTTTGCCCGATGAGCATCAGAACCTGCGGTGAAGGCTAAATTATATTTTTTAGAGAAGAGAAGCGCTTTTTTATTAATAAAACGAAACATATCGGCGTTGAGAATTTCTATAGCGTCAGCCGACAGAAGAGCTTCTTTGTTGTTTTTTAAGTTACTTAATGGCCAAAAGGGATGAGGAATAACAGCCATGCCTCCTTGTTTTTTTATTTCTTGAATTGTTTCTTCCGGAGAAAGAAAGTCTGGAATGATTTTTTTAACATTAATGCCTAAGATATCGCCTTCCAGAGACAGGATTTCAATGCCGGGAATAACCAAGATGTTTTTATCAAAGCCGTATTTCATAGCTTCTGTTGCTCCCTTAATTTCTCCGTGATCGGTAATACAAATACAATCGATTCCTTTTTCAATGGCCGCATCTACCACCTCTTTCGGCGAAGAAAAACCATCCCAAGAAAAATTCGTGTGAATGTGCAAATCAATTTTCATAATTAGTTCTCAAATTCTATTATATTTACTTTTATTTTTCAAGGTATTATATTAAAATAAATATTCATATGGATTATAAACTTGATTATCCGCCTAATTTAGTAATCGATGTCACTAAGAAATGTAATCTTGCATGCAAGATGTGTTATATTACGGGGATGAAGAAGAGGGGTCTTTACGATATCGATAAATACAACAGTTTCTTGCCATACCAGGTTTTCAGAAAAATAATTTAAGTAAGATTTTTTCAACCACCCTAATCCCAAAACAAACAGGCGTTGTTAAAGTAAATTCGCTTTTCCATCCCTCTATTATCGCTAGCCAGGGAGATACTTTTATCCAGCACTACTTGGAATCCCAACCAACCGAAAAAATTTTAGCTCAAATTAAACTTTCTCCGTCAGAGGTCTACCGCCAATTTCAGGAGATGTTTTATAAATAATAGATTTAGATGAAGAAATCTCCCGTAATTTGATTTTTTTGTGTTAATGTTTGAAAAAGCATACTCAAAGAAGTATAGCGCATAAATTTGTCCTTAAGTCCCGATTGTGTTATAATTTAATCATAAATCTTGTAATTTGTAATATGATTTTAGAACGCCTTAAAAAATATTTTTGGGATATGGAAATTGATAAGATTGACGTTCAGAAACATAAAAAATATATTATTGAACGGCTCTTGGAAATGGGTGACGAACAGGCTGTTTCTTGGCTGAAAAAGAAATTCACCAAAAAAGAAATTATCGGAGTTATTCAAAAAAATAAGCGTCTTTCACACCTGTCTTCAAATTATTGGGATTTAATTTTTAGAGAAAAATAAGTATGGATTTTTATTTTGAGGTTTTAGATGAAGAGACAAAGAACAATTTAGAAATTATCAGCCGCGCTCCATTTATTGAAAACTTCTATTTGGCTGGGGGCACTGGCTTGGCTTTACAAATAGGTCACCGCCGTTCCTATGACCTGGATTTTTTTTCTCAAAAAGAATTTGATGAATCGCGTCTTATTCAACAGATTTCTCTTTTGGGAAACTTTCAATTGGAAAAGAAATCATCGCAAAGCATTATTGGCGTCTTAAACAACACTAAAATTTCTTTTTTGGGTTATATCTATCCCCTTTTGACTCCATTGAGCAAAACATTAAATATTAATGTGGCCGATATTTTAGATATCGCTTGTATGAAAATAGACGCCATTGCCGGCCGCGGCACCAAGAGAGATTTCATTGATGTTTATTTTGTCGCCAAAGAATTGCTGCCCCTAAAAGATATTTTGACAAAATTTGCCGAAAAATATGTTTCTCTGCAATATAATTTCATTCATATTAAAAAAAGTTTGGTCTATTTTACGGACGCGGAAAACGACCCCTTGCCGTCAATGATAAAGACCGTTGACTGGTCTGAGGTCAAAAATTTTTTTGAAAAAGAAGTAATCAGCCTAAGCCGTTAAATTGATTTCTATAATTTGCCAAAATCTCCGTTTGTCAACAATATACCTGTCTAGTACGGATGCTTTTTAATATTTTTACGGAGGTGTATTATATAGGAGAAATCCAATGTATTTTTTATTTAATGAAAACCAGAAAAAATTAAGGGCTATTTATCTTATGAATTTAAAGATTTAAAATCGTTACAAATTTAATTATGAATTTTTCGAAACAAATTTTTAAATATAAAGCCAAGCGGTTTGAGATCTTTTTTTATGGTCACAATGCAGAGGTGCATGATTTTTTTGCGCGGAGGAAAGGGAGCTTTGGAGAAAATATAAAAAAAATTAAAAGTTTAATTAAGGCTGGCCAACAAAAAAAGATTATTATTAATATACCAATTATTATTCAGAGTCAACAAAAGGAATCAAATCTTTTAGCCATCGAGAGTATTTTAAGATTGATAATTGGATTCAATATAAAAAGGGTTCAATTAACCTTAACTAATTCACCGGCTAAGCCCTACACTTCTATAGACAGTTTAGCTAACTACATCTTATCCCGAATTTTATCTAAATTTTCTTTTAATTTATTAATAAAAATAAAAAACATCCCATTATGTTTATTAAAATCAATCTATGGCTATCCTCTAAAGGAATTAATAGCTAAAAACGAGGAGTCATCTGATAATTTTATAAAATTGAGACAATGCCAAAAATGTAATTATTTTAAAGAATGCCCTGGGATATTAGATAGTTGCCTTAATGGACTTGATCAAAAAAAAATTAAACCCATAATTTTTCCTATGGAAGTGGCAATTGAGGTAGAACCTCGATGTAATTTCGATTGCCAATTCTGTTTTAACAGAAACAGTTTTGCTAAAACAGGACGAGATTATAAGAGATTAGACATTCATTATATTAAAAAGATAATTGATAAAATTAATGAAAACTCAATAGAATCTGTGAGGTTCACGGGCGGTGAGGCAATGCTTCGGAACGACATTTTCGACCTCTTAAAGTATGCAAAATCAGATGGGCTAAATGTTAAATTAAATACAAACGCTTCTTTAATTACTAATTATAAGGTAGCGCAGGAAATAGCTAGGTACACCGATTTCGTTCTTATTTCTATGCATACCTACGACCCCCTAAAAGACGAGAGAATTACCGGATTTAAAAGCTCTTTCTCAAAAAAAATAAAAGCAATGATATGGTTGAAGGAAGCGGGATTAAAAATTCTTAGGGTAAGTACGGTAGCGACGATGGATAATATTCTCAATTTGGAAAAATTTTACGATTTAATTAAGGAGCTGAAGGTTGATACCTGGGCAGTTAACAGAATTATCCCCACCCCCGGCGAGAAAGATAATTTTTCTAAAGAACAAATTTTTTTGTTGGTAGAAAAGTTAGTTAAAATCAGAAAAAATATTTTAGAAAACAATATCCCCTTGTCTGTTGATATTCTAAATGCAATCCCCTTATGTGCCTTAGAGGATCCTATAAAACTTAGCGCGGTTTATGCTGGCGCCTGGCCAGTTGACGGGCACACCAGATTTACAGTTGACCCCCGCGGCTTTGCAAAACCAATTTACTATATTGACAAGAATATCGGTAATCCTTTAGAACCCCTAAAATGTTGGAATCATCCTTTTATGAAAGCATTGAGAACCTACAAGATGGTTCCTAAAGAATGTTTAAATTGCCCTTTTTTAGAAAAATGCAAAGGAGGCAATAGATTTTGTGCCTATAATACTTACGGCTTTTATGATGCCCCGGATCCGTTAATGGATTTTTCTAATATAAGAAACCTACAATTAATGACTTAGTACAAATAGTTGACAAAATCCTTAGAAAAGATTAAACTATTAAGAAGATTTTGTTCATTGAAATATTAATTTAATAAAGAGTGAGAGGAGGTGAAAGCGATGAAAAAGATGGCTATAATAATGTTAGTAATAGGTTTTAGTTTATTGACCGCAAGCCCAGTATTAGCACAGAAATGGCAAGATTTCTCTAGTTATACACCGGCTAATCAAGATGAGGCGGAGGTAGTAGAATTATTAAAAAAGTGGCAAGAGAGTATTAGCAACAAAGACACAGTTCTTCATCTTTCTCTTTTTGCTGAAAATGCATCAGTAATTACCAGCTCAGGGAAAAAATATAAGGGGCAAAAAGAGTTAGTAGAATTACTAGACTCTTTCCTTTTTCCAGTAGTTCAGTCCTTTAAAATTGAAAAGATCAAAATCGTTATTGCTGGAGAAAGAGCAAAAGTGGAAACAGAAGGAGTTACTGTAAGTGGATATAGAGTTTCAACGGAATGGATTTTTGAGAAAAAAGAAACCAAGTGGATAATAAAGGAAGAAATAAACCACACTATTTAATCAGAAAGGAGGAGGATAAAAATGAAAGTATTATTAGTTTGCTTAATGATTGTCGGCTTAAGTTTTAATTGTTCAACCATTCCCGTAAAGTCTATTTCTCAAAGCGACTTGCCCGATTTAAAAGGAAAATGGGAGGGGATGAGATACGGCACAAATTATATCGCACCCATAGAATTGAAAATCATTGAGGTCCTTCTTCTGCCTTTAAAGGCAGAGGTAATCTTCTATCAGACCGGGTCAGGAACCGTTACATCAGGGCTTACCGGAGAATTGAAAGATGGCAAACTCTTCCTTGTTGCTTGGGATAAAGACTATTGGTTAAAGTTAGCTCTTCGAACAGGGAATGGAAAGATGAGGCTTGAAGGTGATTATCAGTGGGGCGGCTACGGAGGAGGTACTGTCTCTTTTAGTAAGAAAATGTAAAAATCAGATTTAGTTTTGAGGGGTTCACCTTGAATCCCTCTTTTGTTTTGTATTATAATTTAATATATGGCAACACCAAAAGATTATTTCTTTTCTTCTTATTTATCTGATTGCTTAGACGGATTGGATCAAAAAATAGAAACTAGTAATTTTTTGTTATATCAACCTGTTATCCGGGCTGACGATTTTTTTAAATTTTATTCCCGGCTTAAAAATTTTATATCTGATAGTCCCTTGGAGAATAGATTAATCATTAATTCTTCTGGTTTAATACAAAAGATAGCAGATTTTTTAGGAGTAGGTTTTTTTATTCAACCGGGCTCAGATAATAAACCAGACGAACTGGAAAAGTTTTTATATCCGCTATTTTTAGTTTCAATTTTAAAAGAGAAAGAAATAATTGAAAATTTTTTTCGTTTTTCTAATTTCAGTGACGAACCGAAACTTTTTATCTATGGGGCAAAAGTAAAATCACCATCCCATTTTTCAATATATGGTTCAGGCGCTTCTCTCAATAAAGAAAAAGCTGTCTGGTCTTCAATTGGTGAAGCAGTTGAACGGTATTGCTTAGCTCATTACAAGAAGTCCGATTTCCTTAAAACTTCTTACAATAAATTAAAAAATTCAGCGTTTAATCCAAATAATATAGTCGCTTTTTCGGTCGACCAGAAGAAACAAGAAAATTTTCAATTATTTAATTTTGATGAAAACTCTTTATTCTATTGGGTCAAGGGTTATTCTCTAACTCGAGAAAGATCGGTCTATGTTCCTGCCCAGCTATCTTATTTTTGGAAGTATGAAGATAATGAGCCGATTATCCGATATTACGTAACCACTGGTGCAAGCAGTAGTCAGCAACCATTGAAAGAAGCAATTTATCGAGGAATTTGCGAAACAATTGAGAGAGATGCCTTTATGATTTTTTATCTTAATCGGCTTCCCCCACCTCGGATGAATTTAGCAGTCATTAAAGATGACGATATCCAGAAAATTTTAGCCAACTTCGAACGCTATAACTTAGAACTTCATCTTTTAGAAATTACTACCGACATACCGGTACCGGTTTTTTTAGCAGCAATAATTGATAGAACTGGAATTGGTCCAGCGGTCGTGATTGGAGCCAAAGCTAGCCTTGATGTCAAAGAAGGAGCTTTAGGGGCCATTGAAGAAGCTTGGAGTAGTCGAATTAATATAAGAAAACAAATGGCTTCTCATTTGGAATTTTTTGGACCAACCCCCCCGCCAGTAATTGGGAGAGAAGACCGTTTATTATTTTGGGCTCGTCAAGAAATGATAACCAAAATAGACTTTTTTCTGAGAGGAAAAACAAAAAATCAGTTGCCGGACCAACTTGAAATTAGCACGGACACTATTGACAGAAAAATTGATTGGTTGGTTACCAAAATAAAAGAAAAGGGCGAAGAAATAATTTATGTTGATATCTCATCTGCCGAGATAAAAAGAATAGGATTTTCAGCCGTTCAGGTTATCATCCCCGGATTGCAACCCCTTTATCTTGACGAACGTTATCCTTATTTGGGCGGGAAGAGATTACGAGATGTGCCGGTAATTTTAGGTTACAAAGATAAACCAGATGAAAATTTCAATCCTATTCCTCATCCATTTCCTTAAATTATGAATTTAGCTAAATTTTTCCATAAGAATACTAAAAATTTATTACCCAGAGGCTTTCTTGAACCTAAAGATTGGCCACAGGAGTGGAAGAAAATTTATTTTAAAGCCTATCCGAGATTGGAGGAATTTATCCTGCCAGAACCTCGAGAGCCAAAAATTACCCTAGGTAAATCATTAAAAAAACGAAAATCTACTCGTTCCTTTTCTGGTGATTCCATCGAGCTTTATGAGCTTTCTACGCTTCTATTCTATGGTGCTGGTCTCATTAGAGATGCGGAATCTTGGGATGAAACACGACGGCCTTATCCTTCTGGAGGGGCTCGCTATCCTTTAGAGATTTATTTAGGCGCCAGGATGATAGAGGGCCTGCCGGACGGAGTTTATCATTATAATGTAAAAGGACATTTTCTGGAAAAAATAGGCAACAAAGAAATTTTAGGAAAACTTAGAAATAAAATTAATCCTTCTTGGGCAAAAGAGGCGGCTTTGATTTTAGTCATTACAGCGGTTTTTTATAGGACCTTAAATAAATATCAAGACAGAGGCTATCGTTATATTTTATTAGAGGCTGGCCACTTGGCTCAAAATCTTTATCTACTGGCAGCCGCTTTAGATTTAAAATGTTGCGGACTAGGAGATTTTCTTGAAGACCAACTTAATAATGTTTTAGACATAGACGAAGAAATAGAAGGAACTATTTACGTTTTAGTTTTTGGAAAATAATCTTTTTAAAGTTATGACTGATATATTTAAAAAAAGACGAGCAGTAAGAAATTATAGCGAAAAACCAATAAAGCATGAACAAATAAAGGAAATTCTTTCAGCGGCAATGTATGCTCCGTCTGGTTATGATAAACACCCCCTGAGCTTTTTTCTTGTGCAAAATAACCAAATGAAATATAAGTTAGCCAAAACTAATCAGTGGAGTTCTTACGCTGATAGAACAAGCATTTTAATTGTTGTTTGTGCCGACCCTAAACAAAGCGATGTTTGGTTAGAAGATGCTAGTATCGCCGCCGGCTATATGTGGCTTAAATGTGCCCAAATGGGAATAGGAGCTTGCTGGATTCATATTAGGGATAGCAAAAGATTAAATGGAGAAAATGGCGAATCGTATGTCAAAAACCTTCTTAAAATACCCGATCACTTAAGGGTGGTTTGTTTTTTGGCCATAGGATATCCAGCTGTAAATTTTCCAGAACACAATGAAAACGAGTACTCAGAGAAGAAAATCCACTATAATAATTGGGGAGGCAAAGAGAAAATTTAGTAAATCAAAAATTTTAACTATGGATACAAACTCAGAATTTATTATCATACCCGCCAACCCCATAGATTATGGGCTCGTGGTTTCTTTGATACACAATTACCCAATTAAAGAATTTAACGCCTTTTATGGACTTTTTACTGTTAGAAATCTTTTGATGAATATTGAAAGTTGGCCCGGCATGCAAAAACAGTGCTTTCTGGTTTATAAGAATGAACTTTTAATCGGTTTTTGGGGGTTGATTATTTTTAGAGGTCATTATATTTATGATGCAATATGGTATGTTCATCCTTTATTTATGACTGATAAGTTTTTTGATTCTTTTGACAAAATAATCACCAAAATTGCCAAAGAAAATAATATAGAAAAAGAACGGTGCGTGTTAAAATCTAACTACGGACCATTAATCAGAAAATACTTTAAAAAAGGTTTTTATAAAATTTCCGAGTGGTATTCAACTTACGGTGACAATTCAATAATTAATTTTGACGCTGAATATGGTTTCGAAATTCAATATGCTTCAGAAAATGATCTCAAAAACATTAAACAATTTTTGCAAAAATCGGGAAAATTCCCAGACAACCAAATGTATTTACAGGATGTATTTCCCCATCCCCTTGATGAGCTTAATCTTCAAGAACTTATTGCCAGAAATAGAGTAATTATTGCCTATCAGGGCGACGAAATTAATGGCTTTTGTGTTTTCAACATTGCTCTCGCTAGTGATTTATTTCCCGTTAATGTTCTTGAAATTTGTTATTTCAATGGTGAGGGCCCCGCATTTTACCAACTGATTATTTTTTTAAAAAACAACCTTAAAGACTGGTCATTGATAAAAATTAATACCGTTGATACTAAGATTTTAAATTCATTGCTTAAAAAAGGTTTTAGTTGTGAATTTTTAAATAAACTAAAAACCAATACTGGATTTAACAATAACAAAAAATACTTTGATTTTTTAGTTTCTGTCGTTCTAGAGAGAAGTTTATAAAAATATGCTTGATTTCCCGGACCACACTTATCATAAACTTTTAAGATTGGCCACAGAATACAACATAGTATCTGATTGCCGCGAATATCCTTCACTAGTATTCAATTTTTTATTCCACCGACAAAAAATACCTTTCCCCGACCTCCAAGCTAAATTAAAAAAGAAATTTATGAATCCTCTCTTTCGGTATGGTTTATATATTAATTTCCCTTTTTGTCGGGCTCGTTGTAGTTTTTGCAAATATTATTCTGAGTTAATGCCAAATTCATACGTTGATGACTATATAGAATCAATCAAACAAGAGTTAGAGTTATATAATATAAATTTTTCCATCGTTAATTTAGATAATGTTTATTTTGGCGGAGGAACTCCCTCAATTTTGAATCCAAAACAAATTAGACGTCTATCTTCTATTTTAAACCAATTTTTCTCCGTTAATCACAAAAAGGATAAAATCCAAATTACAATGGAAGGAACGCCAGAAAGCATTGAAGAATCTAGGCTGAAAGAATTTTATAACTCAGGATTTAATCGCATCTCTCTTGGGGTGCAAAGTTTTAATGATAACGTTTTAAGGGCGGTCGGACGGCTTCATACTACCAAGGACGTATTTACGGCCTTTAAAATCATAAGAAAAGTTGGCATTACATATACCGGTATTGACCTTATGTTTGGATTGCCCGGAGAAACCTCAAAGAGTTATCAAAATACAATTCGTCAAACTCTTGAGTTAAACCCTGATTTTATTGAGTGCTTTATGTTTACGCTTGGCGGAAGGACTAAAATTAGCCCCGCTCAAGATCTTAATTTAGATAAAATAATTCAACTATTTAAGGAGAGATTTGTAGACCACGGTTATCAAATTTATTTTTCGGGTAATTTTCTCGGTTTTATTAAAAACGGCATACCACCAGCAAATGCGATGAACCAAAATACCGAAGGGGTTTATAAGTTTATAACACCCTGTTTCGGCATAGGAGCCGGTGCTCACTCCCATTTTTTTGACTTAAAATACAGCATCTTTCCAGATGTGAAAGACTACATCAATACATTTAAAAACGGGGGGAAAGAACCATCGTTTTTCTACGGATTTGATATGTCAGAAGATGATTCAAAACGCCAATATATAATTTCCCAAATAGGTTATTATCGATTTATAGAGAAAGATAACTATTACAGAATTTTTGGTTCCCGGATAGATGATGACTTCTCAAAAGAAATAGAATGTTTGAAGAAATTAAAGATTGTTTCTAACGCGGGAAACAGAATTTCTTGGCATTTAGATGAAAAAGGAATGGGCCATAACTCCTTTTTTTTGCATGCTATAAGATACTGGTATCATCCCAAGCATATCAGTCAGTTGTTGCCCGTATTAAATTTCGCTCCTTAAAGAATTATAATTTAAAAAGGCAGTTGGGATTAACCGCCTGTGGATAACTTTCATTGCAATCCTTAAGAAAAAGTTGTAAAATTATGGAATATTAACAAAGTACCATGAATGCAAACTTAAACAAAATTAAAGAGTTTGGGATTAAAATTAACCATTTTTTAGCCGTGGCTATTTTAGTCGTTTTAGTCTCGATCTCAAATTTGCTTCTGGGATTTTTTATTTCTGGTCAAAGAGAAAATAAATCTAGTGTTGCTGAAAAATTAAAGAATTTCTTTGGCGCTACTAAAGTACAAGCCCAATGCTGGACGGTGCCGCCGTCTGGTGGTGGCGGCTGTGATGGTTGCGACGGTGGTGGTGGTGGTGGTGGAGGCGGCAGTTCTTCTTCCAGTAGTAGCTATTAATAGATTTCGCTAATCTAATATTATAAATGCGGTGAATTTTATGTTTGGGCTAAAAAATAAAAAGCTTGTTTTATTATCGATAGGCATTTTAATTGCGGCCTTTGCTTTTTTGATTGGGGGTGCATATTATTATTTTTCGTATTCTTTTGCTTATACAATTCCAGGTATTCCTTATTTTGGTATCTACGACATACCTTCGCATGAACATATGTATGGGGATGTGGCAGCTATTATTTACGAAGTTACCGCTTATTGGCACAATTTAGATAACTCTCTTCCTGCCTTTGGTTATGTTGAACTGGATAAGCAATTTCCAGGATATCGAGAGAGTGGATGGTCTTTCAAAGATTTAGAAAATTTCTTTAAAGAACAAGGGTACATAACCGAATACCATCATATTTCAAGTTTGAAAGATTTTAAAAAATTTATAAATCCCCGACAAAGAACGCCTTTGATTATTTATCAGATACTTGAAGAGGGCACTAGATTTACGGAAAATTTTAAACCCTTTCGTTTAATAATGGGCATTTCTTTTCTAGAAAAAAAGTTAATGGTTTACGATTTTTACTTGGGGGCAAATTACGAAATGTCCTTTGACAGGTTTAAATACCTTTGGAGTTGGGATGAATCAAAAGCCGATAAAGACCCCAGGGGTTTCTTGGCTGTTTACCCCCAAAACTACAAAGAGCTTATCAATAAAGCCGAACAAATAAATCTTAATCCAGCCAAAAGGACAAATGAGATGCAATTAACCGCCCCATTAATTATAAGGTATTTTCAAGCTAAGACCGTTGATATTCCCTACAATTATACTGCAAACCCCTCTGAGGTTTTTTCTACGCCGCAAGGAGAGGTGATAATTCAAAAGTGGGAGTCATTAGCTAATGATTCTAATTTTGGGTTGTTAATGCCTTTTTTCCGCAGTTTTGTCTATAATGGACTTTCGCGTGATTATTTAATAAAAGGTGATTTACAAAAAGCAAAAGAGACAGGAGAAAAAGCAGTGACAATAAGTAAGGAATTGAAGTCCGACATAAATTGTGGTTGGCTTCCTGGCGGCAAGGGCAACATTATAGCTTACATATGGAAACAATTAGCTGATGTCTATTTGGAGGTTAACGATAGAGAGAAAGCAATTAGTGCTTACAGGGAAGCCCTTAAAATCGAACCAGCCAATGAAATCCTTAATAAGGAAATAAATGACATTATCAGTGAGATTAAATGAACCGTCAGGTAAAAACTGATTTATGAGTTTCAAAAATAAAAAATATTTTATCAGCGGGCTGATTCTTTTGGCTGGTTTGTTTTTTTTATTGAGCGTTTCTTCTGTTTGGGCGGCTGATTGCGAAAAAAATCAAGAAGAATCATCTTTTTTTTCTGCTCTTAATCCTCTGATTTCTTTTACCGAAAAGACGCTAAAAAATTTTGGTTACGAAGTCGCTTTGGCCCAAGCGCCTAGGAATTGGGTGTATTGCGCCGCCGAGGGTGAAACTTGTTCATTTTCCGGCACATATCTTGTGCGATATGGCACGGATACCGATGGTTATATCTACACGGTTTTTACCAATGGAGTATTATGCTCCGAGAGCGTTTTTGGCCCTGCTCCCGGGGACAGAGGAGTGGCCAAACATTGCGATTACGATGTCGCGAACCCGAATCCGGATTATTGCGGGAGCGATTCAGTTGGCTGTTCTGGGACAACGCCGACTGCTACTATAAACTGGAGCGCCGCTCCTGGTTCTATCGATGTGGCATACTTTTGTTATTATAGATTGATGGTTGGCGGAACAAATTATGATATTTCTTCCTCTCCTTTTGGTCCGGGTTGTCGCGGCGACAGGTTTAGCGGTAATCCCGCGACAGATAATACCTATAAAATTACTTCTGGTTTGGCAGATAATACCAATTATGGATGGAGAGTTGAAGCTTATTATTTTACAGGTCCTGCTTCCCCGTCTGGGGATTCATCGGCATCGCTGGGCGTGACGGATCAGCCACAAGGCTCTTTTATTACGCCCAATTGTGCTCCTCCTTCACCTCCAACCGGCCTTTCTGCTTCCTGTCCCTCGCCCGGTACCAGTGCTACGGTTTCTTGGAATGCTGTTTTCGGAGCCACTTATTATCCTTTAAGAGTAAATAACATAGCCGATGGCTGGGATGGCTCTTGTTCTTCAGCGGGCGGCGATTTCTGCGAAGATGTCTATGGCACTTCTTATTCTTTTACATCTATTCCAGGTGCCTCTTACAGCTGGTGGCTCCATTCCTGCAATGCCAATGGCTGTAATTGGACAACAGTCGAGGGTCCAAACTTTACTTGCACCGTTCCTACTTACACTCTTACCGTCACCAAAGCCGGCACTGGTTCGGGCACTGTCAATTCCAATACTCCGGGCATCAACTGCGGTTCTGATTGTTCTGAATCCTATACTTCCGGTGCTTCCGTCGATTTGGTTGCTTCAGCTTCTTCCAGTTCCACTTTCACCGGCTGGTCAGGCGCGTGTTCAGGAACAGGAATTTGCACAGTTTCCATGACCCAGGCCAGAAGCGTGACCGCCACTTTCACCATCAACACTTATACACTCACTGTTACCAAAGCTGGCACTGGTTCGGGCACTGTCAATTCCAATACTCCGGGCATCAACTGCGGTTCTGATTGTTCTGAATCCTATACTTCCGGTGCTTCCGTCGATTTGGTTGCTTCAGCTTCTTCCAGTTCCACTTTCACCGGCTGGTCAGGCGCGTGTTCAGGGACAGGGACTTGCACAGTTTCCATGACCCAGGACAGAAGCGTGACAGCCACTTTTAACATCGCCAACCAGGATCCTGTCGCCGTCGCCACTATCTCCAAAGATGGCAGCACTTACGCTGGTTCCATTACCGTGACCAGAGGCGTTTCCACTCCGATTTATCTTTCAGCTGTCGGCAGTTCTGACCCCAATGGTTGGACAGATGCGACTAATGGCGTTTCTTCTGACGGCAAATGCGAATGGAATAGGGATTTAAATCAAGGCGCTCCTACCTTTGAACCTCCTGTCGTTAACAATCCCGCTTCTCCTTCTGCTTGCAATATTTCTTTGGGAAATTTAATATTCAATGATACGCCAGGTACATATACTTACCAAGTCTTAAGGATTACTGATAAGCCCGGTCTCCAATCAAATATTGATACTGTTTCGGTCACCGTTCAAGCTCCACTCAATAATCCTCCTTCAGCTAACCTGCAACCACCCACCCAGCCGGATTATTGTATTATTTCTTGGCCGGCTGCCATCTTTTCCTGGAACTTTACCGACCCTGATGGCGATACCCAGTCTGCTTATCAAATTCAGGTAGACAACAATAGCAATTTCTCCTCACCAGAAGTTGATAGTTGCGTGCCTTCTCCCGGAACTTGTCAGTCCGGGAATACCTCTAATTCCTATGCCACTCTGCCAGGCGCTCTCTCTTGGAATACGACATATTACTGGCAGTTAAAGGTCTGGGATTCAACAGATTTATTTTCTGACTGGATTTCCGGCTCTTTTTTCACTATCCCCAGACATGAACATCCCACGATTAACTTTAGTTGGACTCCTCAAAACCCTGCTCCCAACGAGAATGTTCAATTTACCGACCAATCAACTGTTTATGGCGGCTCTACCAAATCTTCCTGGTCCTGGACATTCCAAAACGGTAGCCCAGCCAATTCTTCCATTCAAAATCCGGTTGTAAGATTCCTTTCTAGCGGCGCCAAATCAGTTACCCTCAGGGTGACCGATTCCGATGGTTTCAGCTGCCAAGCGCAAAAGACGATTAATTCTCAACTGCCTCCGCCTGAATGGAAAGAAATACCTCCTTTTTAAAAAATCAGCGATTTTCAGGAAAGACAAAAAATATCTCCTTTTTTAAACCACCAGCCTCGGATGTTGGTAATTTTCTATGATTGATGTCGGATGTCAATTACGGATATCAATCAAGGATGCCTTGTCCAAAATTCGCTGATTGGGAACTTGATTGTGGATAAGTCTTTTGACTTGGTTAAGCTATTCAAATAAGATAAAATAATGGCCTTAAAAAATAAAAAAATTTGTTTTTCAGCCGGCTTTGTAGTTATTTTGGCTGGCTTGTTTTTTATTTCTAATACTCAGTCGGTTTCGGCGGCTGATTGCGAAAATAATTCCGCAAACTTGTCTTTTTCATCTTTTTTGAATCCCTTGCTTTCTTTTGCCGAAACAATAGTAAAAGGGTTCGGGTATAATGTGGCTTTGGCAGAAAGTCCTTCAACTGATCCTTCTACTGACCCTGATTCTTGCGGCGAAGATATTGTGGTTTGTTCTGGCGGAGCTCCGTCTGTCACAATAAATTGGAGCGCCGCTCCTTTTGATCTCTGGGGAATGTACTCTTATTGTTTTTATAGACTGACGGTTGGCGGAACAACTTATGATATTTCTTCCTCTCCTTTTGGTCTGGGTTGTCGCGGTGACAGGGTTAATGGTAATCCCGCGACAGACAATACCTATACAGTCGCTTCTGGTTTAGCCAGCAATACCAATTATAGCTGGACAGTTGAAGCTCATTATTATACAGGTCCTGCTTCTCCTCCGCTTGGGGTTCCATCGGCGTCGCTGGGCGTGACAGATCAGCCCTCCGGCTCTTTTGACACTCCCAATTGCGCTCCGCCGTTCAACAACCCTCCTTCTGCTAATAATCTTTCGGTCACCCAGCCGGATTATTGCATTATTACTTGGCCGACTGCCATCTTTTCCTGGCAGTTTACCGACCCTGATGGTGATACCCAGTCTGCCTATCAAATTCAGGTAGATAATAACAGCAATTTCTCTTCGCCGGAAGTTGATACCGGAAAAATTCTTTCTTCTTCTAATTTTTATGCCACTCTGCCTGGCGCTCTCTCTTACAATACTACTTATTACTGGCAGTTGAAGGTCTGGGACTCAAAAGATTTATCTTCTTCCTGGATTTCCGGCCCTTCTTTCACTATTCCCCTGCATCAATATCCTTCCATTAACTTTAGCTGGACTCCTCAAATTCCTTTGATTAATGAAAACACTCAATTTACCGACCAATCAACTGTTTATGGCGGCTCTACCAAATCTTCCTGGGACTGGCTTTTCCAAAACGGCAATCCGGCCAGTTCCGCTCAACAAAATCCCTTAGTTAAATTCCTTTCTACCGGAGCCAAGTCAGTTACCCTCAGAGTTACCGATTCTGATGGTTTCAGTTGCCAAGCGCAAAAGACAATTAACTCTCAACTCCCGCTTCCTGAATGGAAAGAAATATCTCCTTTTTAAAAATGAGGGTTATCCCGAGTATTGACATAAAAACTAGACGCTCAATTCAAACTGGGCGTTTTTAGATACTGTTAAAAATGTTAAAATTAATATACCCGAGCCGTAGTAAAGTCAAAGAGGCGAGCCTCTTTTCCACTTTCACGTGACGAAAGTCCAGTGGGTGAAGAAGGAAATTTTATTTATGCCAGATCAAATTATTGAAATTGACGGCGCATTTAGTTCCGGAGGCGGACAAATATTGCGAACAGCAATTTCCCTGTCAGTAATAACCAAAAAACCTTGCAGGGTGTTCAGTATTCGAAAAGGTCGCGAAAAACCTGGGCTGATGCCACAGCATCTTTTGGGGATAAGGGCACTGGCTCAGCTTTGCAACGGCAGATTGGAAGGAGACGAGATTGATTCAGAAGAAATAAAATTTTACCCGGGCGAAATTGACCAAAAAGAGCTTTCTGTAAAAATTGAAACAGCCGGCAGTGTCGCTCTGGTTTTACAAGGTCTTGTCTTGACAGGTTTATTTTCTCCTTTTGAAACAAAAATTAATTTTAACGGCGGAGCAACTGATACTTTTTTTTCGCCGACCATTGACCATTTCCGCTACGTCTTCTTCAAAATTTTAGAAAAAATGGGAGCGAAGGTTGAAGTTAATATTTTAAGGCGCGGCTATTATCCCGAAGGCGGGGCTGAAGTCAAAGCGATTATTTTTCCCTGTAAACTGAAAGGTATTAATCTTATTGAAAGAGGTCAGCTTAAGAAGATTTTGGTGATTTCCGGGGCATCAGAGACCTTAAAAGACAAAAAAGTGGCCGAACGTCAAATTGCCGGAGTAAGAGAAGTTTTAGGGAAATTAAAATTACCAACCGAACAAGTCGTTGAATATTACGATATCCGTTGTCCGGGGAGTCAAATTTGCTTAATTGCCGAATTTGAGAAGACTATCATTGGAACTGATAATTTAGGAAAACTGGGAAAGCGAGCTGAAGATGTCGGCAAAGAAGCAGCTCTGGAATTATTAAAAGAAGAAAGGTCCGGCGCCTGTTTGGATAAGCATTCGGCGGATCAAATTCTTCCTTATTTAGCTTTAGCAGAAAAAAAGAGCGAGGTGACAGCAAGCGAAATTACCGAGCATTGTAAAACCAATATCTGGGTGATTGAAAAATTTATAAATGGAAAATTTGAAATTAAAAATAATTTAATCACTTGGTTGCCTAAAAGTTGATAATTTTTATGGGTTTTTCCAAGGGTTTTTCCAACAAAAAGCCGCGCTCAGCGCGCGGCTTTTTGGTTTATTCTAACCAGATATTCTAAAATCTTCTTCTTGGACTTTGTTCTCGGAATTTTCTCATACAATCTTGACAACGGATTGAATCTAATCTGGCAGGGTCAGGATTGAAAGGTAACTGAGTGATTGGTGTTCCGCAATCGCGACATTTAATATTCATTCCAGAAACATCGAACATCTGACGTTGAAAACCTCCTTGACGAGGTTCTTCATCAAATTTTTTGAAGGCCATAATGATTTTTTCATTCTTATTGAATTAAAAAGCGACCTTTTAATACTTCGATAAAACTCAGTATCATGCTGAGCCCACAGAAGTATGACCTCAAAGCCGCTCTACTTATTTGGCCTCCGCTAATTTTGTTTTTAAATTTAAAAATTATGAAGACTTACTAAAGATACTCGACTTATCAGTCTGATACCATTATACCATATATTAATTTAGCAAGTCAATCCCCGTAGTGAAATTTCGACTTGTTTCGCAATAATAGGTTTTTCTTTTAGAAAAACCTTGTCGAAATTCTACTACGGGACTTGACAAAAAGTTTGCTTTTGTTAAAATTGCTTAAGGTTAAAGAGTCGAAGAACATTCGTTCTTCTCCACCCTTCGCCGCGACTCGGGTAGTTGAAGAAGAAATTGTCCGTTGGAAAAACGGACATTATTTTTAAATAAAATGGATATAAAAAATTTTACGTCAGCCATTGCCCAGATTGCAGAAGAGAGAGGTATTTTGCCTGAAAAAGTGATAGATACCATTGAGATGGCAATCGCGGCTGCCTACAAAAAAGAATATGGGAAAAAAGGGCAAATGATTAAATGCAAGCTTGACCCGAAATCGGGAGAAGCTGAATTTTGGTTGGTAAAATTAGTGGTTGATGAATCAATGATTTATTCTGAAGAAGAGTTGGAAAAGGCGAAGATGGCTTTGCCCTCTTCTTTGCCTTCGCTTTCCCGAGCGACAGCGAAGGGAGAAGAAGAAAGACTCGCTTTCGCTAAATCTTCCGCCTTCGCCTTTCGGGCTTCGGCGGATAAGTCAGCGGGCAAAGAAAAAATCCGTTTTAATCCCGAAAAGGACATAATGCTTGAGGAAGCCAAAAAAATAAAGCCAAAAATTAAAGTCGGGGAAGAATTGGAAGTATCTTTAAAACCTGAGAAGGATTACGGCCGTATTGCGGCTCAAACAGCAAAACAAGTAATTTTACAAAAGATTAAAGAAACCGAAAGAGAAACAATTTTTGAAGAATATAAAACCAAAGAAGGAGAAATAGTTTCAGGCATTGTTCAAAGGGTTGAAGGCAGAAATGTGTTTTTAGATATTGGGAGAGCTATCGGCATTTTAACAAAAGAAGAACAAGTGCCCGGTGAATTTTATCGGCCCGGTCAGCGGTTAAAAGTTTACATAGTAAAGGTTGAGCAAACTTCAAAAGGTCCGGTTATCTTTCTATCTCGCGCTTATCCAAAACTAATCTCTAAACTTTTTGAATTAGAAGTGCCGGAAATTTCCTCGGGTGCCGTAGCCATTCGTTCCATTGCCCGAGAGGCCGGTTTCCGAACTAAAATTGCCGTAGAATCAAAAATGGAAGGCGTAGATCCAATCGGCTCAGCTGTTGGCCAACGAGGAACCAGGGTTCAGGCCGTGATTAATGAATTGGGCGGGGAAAAAATTGACATTATTGAGTATTCAGATGATCCGGAAAAATATATTGCCAATTCTCTTTCCCCGGCCAAGGTATTAGAGGTGAAGCGTCTGCCAAAAAATAAAGCCCTGGTAATTGTGCCGGAAGATCAGTTATCTCTGGCAATCGGTAAAGAGGGGCAAAATGTCAGATTAGCTGCAAAATTAACAGGATGGAAAATTGATGTGAAAGGCGCTGCAGAAGAAGAAACCGAGAAAGAAAGACAGGAAGGAGAGAAAGACGAAAAAGAAAAAAAAGAAAAAACAGCCAAAAAGTCGAAAAAAGTAAAAATTTAATTTTTTAAATTAATATGTTAATTGTTACTATTATCGCTTTGCTCTCTTTAGTTTTTGCTTTTTTTCTAATCCAGACGATAAAGCGCGCTCCTTCCGGCTCCGGGAAAATGATTGAAATTTCCCATGCTATTCGAGAGGGAGCGACGGCTTTTTTAAAGAGGCAGTATAAAACCGTTGGCTTGGTCGCCGTAATTATATTTTTGATTCTTTTATTCTCTCTCGGCATAAAAACTGCGGCAGGTTTTGTGGTTGGCGCCTTAGCTTCGGCAATTTCCGGTATTATCGGAATGCTTGTTTCTACTCAAGCGAATGTCAGAGTGGCTGAAGCCGCAAAAAAAGGTTTAAAATCTGCTTTTTCAATTTCTTTTAAAGGAGGCTCAGTTACCGGATTTTTGGTAGTCGGTTTGGGGTTGCTTTCGGTCTCCGGCTTTTATCTTTTGACTCATGATTTGAAAGCTTTGATAGCCCTGGGATTTGGAGGAAGTTTAATTTCAATTTTTGCGAGATTGGGCGGAGGAATTTATACAAAAGCAGCCGATGTCGGCGCTGACTTGGTTGGTAAGTTAGAAAAAGGAATTCCAGAGGACGACCCTCGTAATCCGGCCGTAATTGCGGATTTGGTTGGCGACAATGTTGGCGACTGCGCAGGTATGGCGGCTGACCTTTTTGAAACTTATGCCGTTACTGCCATTGCCGCCATGATTATGGGCTCTTTGATTTTTAACAACCCCCAACTGATTGTCTTGCCTCTAATTTTGGGCGCCATTTCCATTTTAGGGTCAATTATCGCTACTTTTTTTGTTAAACTTGGCAAATCTCAAACCCGAGCGACAGCGAAGGGTGAAGATGAAGCGGCAGCTTCATCGCCTAATATAATGCAAGCCCTTTACAATGGGCTGATAGTCTCCTCTTTACTTTCAGCCGTCGGTTTTTATTTCGTGATAAGACAAGTTTCTAGTTTAGAATCCCAGATTTCAGCCACCAAACTTTATTTAGCTTCCTTGGTCGGTATTTTGATTGTGGCTGGTATCATGATAATTACTGAATACTTTACTTCCAAAAAATATAAACCCGTCAAGTCCATTGCCGTAGCTTCCCAAACCGGTCATGGCACGAATATAATTGCGGGTTTGTCGGTCGGTATGATGTCAACTGTTTTGCCGGTCATTTTAATTGCCTTGGCTACGCTCCTTTCCTATTGGCTGGCTGGGCTTTATGGCATTGCGATTGCGGCAATGGCGATGTTGTCTTTAACCGGCATTATTGTGGCGATTGATTCTTACGGCCCGATTACTGATAATGCTGGCGGGATAGCTGAAATGTCAGGATTGCCGGATGAAGTCAGAAAAGTGACTGATGATTTAGACGCAGTAGGCAATACCACCAAAGCTGTAACCAAAGGTTATGCCATAGCTTCGGCAGGCTTGGCCGCTTTGGTGCTTTTTTCTTCTTATACCGAAGAATTGGCTAATTTGGGAGGAGGTGGCGCTGGATTTTTCTTAAATGACCCGAAAATTATTGCCGGCCTTTTAATTGGCGGACTATTGCCTTATCTTTTTGCTTCTTATGCGATGTCAGCGGTGGGCCGGGCGGCTGGCAAAGTCGTGGAAGAAGTACGGCGGCAGTTCAGGGAAATTAAGGGTTTGGCTGAAGGTGAAGCAAAACCGGATTATGGAAGATGCGTTGATATTGTGACAAAGTCAGCCATAAAAGAAATGATAGTACCGGCGCTAATTCCAGTATTAGCACCGATTTTAGTTGGTTTTGTTTTAGGCGCTCAAGCTCTAGGCGGGCTTTTAATCGGCTCCATTATTACCGGTCTTTTTGTCGCCATTTCTATGACGTCAGGGGGAGCGGCTTGGGATAACGCCAAAAAATACATTGAAGAAGGAAATTTCGGCGGCAAAGGTTCTTTCGCCCATCAGGCCGCAATTACCGGTGATACAGTCGGCGATCCCTACAAAGATACGGCGGGACCTGCGATTAACCCAATGATAAAGATTTTGAATATAGTGGCGTTGTTGATAGTTTCATTTTTAGTGTAAATAAAAAAGGCCAGCTTTTAGGCTGACCTTTTGTGGTATGACCGCTAATATTAATCAGTATACCAAATTGTTCGGTCACGATTGAATATTGCCCCCAGCCATTGGCGTAAGCAGAATAGGCCAATAATAAACATAATCCATGCGAATCCAGCCCACGGATAGGTTCCAAGCCTTTCAATGTTTAAATAGTGTCTAATTAACGAAAAGGCACTTGTGCCATAAAAGCCTGCGACCAAGCAACCATGAATCAAGAAACAGACAATTTTAGCCAACATGTTGCCTTTTTGTTCGGGGAGCGTCAAGGTATAAATTAAAACAAAGATAGTCAGAATAACCATTAATGCAATTGCGACCATAATAAACCCACCTCCTTTTAAAAGATCAGATTTCAGCTAAAAATTTGTGAGCTGATCTTAAAGTAGAGCATAGATATAAATTTTTGTCAAATGAAGGTAGGTATCACAAAACTCACAAAATCAGAAATGGAATTAAAAATTGAAGTGCCTGCCCAAGAATGGCAGGAGTTTTTAGATACAGCTGCCAAGGAATTGTCGCGAGATTTGAAAATTGAGGGATTCAGGCCGGGATTTGCACCTCTGAAAATGGTTGAGGAGAAAATCGGCATTGCCAGAATTTTGGAAGAGGCGGCAGAACATTGCATTCAGAAATGTTATGTAAAGGCGATTTTGGAAAACAACATTGAAGCGATTGGCCAGCCGGAAATTTCAGTTCTAAAACTAGCAAAGGATAATCCGCTTGAATTTAAAGCTAAAGTGGCGGTGATGCCGGAAATAAAACTGCCTGATTATAAAAAAATCGTTGCCAAAATTGAAAGAAAAAAAATTTCGGTTCAGGAGAAAGAAGTGGAAGACGCTTTGGCTTGGGTTCAAAAATCTCGGGCAAAGTTAACTTTAAAACTCGGCTCCTGTGAAACCGGCGACTGGGTGGAAATTGAATATTCTTCCCCTCAAATTGAAAATAACAAAAAAACAGAAGACGGTTTTGTTTTGGGTGAAGGGAAAATGTTGCCTGGGTTTGAGGAAAATTTAGCAGGAATGGCGGAAAATGAAGATAAAAAGTTTATTTTACCTTTTCCTAAAAACCATTTTTCAAAAGATTTGGCCGACAAAGAAGTTGAGTTTCAGGTGAAATTAAAATCAATAAAGAAATTGGAATTGCCGGAAATCACTGATGAGTTTGCCAAAGGTATGGGCGACTTTTCAGATTTAGCCGGCTTGAAAAAGAGTTTGGAAGAAGGAATCGGCCTGGAAAAAGAAAATGCCGAATCGCAAAGAGTACGAAGTGTGATTTTGGAGAAAATAGCCGAAAACTCACAAATTGAAATCCCCAAAATTTTAATTGATAAAGAACAAAACCGGATGCTGGAGGATCTAAAGCAGAATCTTTCTCAGAAATTCGGTACAGCCTTGGAAGATTATTTGACAAGAATCAAAAAAACAGAAAAAGAAGTAATGGATTCTTTTTTCTCCGAAGCTGAAAAAAGAATAAAAAACTCCCTGGTTTTAAAAGAGGTTTCAAAAAAAGAAGATATTAAAGTCTTAGAAGAAGAAGTAAAAACTGAGACGCAAAAATTTTTGATAAAATATCCAGATTTGAAAAAACTTGACCCCGAGCAGCTAAAAAGCTATACTGAAGAGGTGCTAAAAAACGAAAAAACGTTTAAATTATTAGAATCTTTTGTTCAAAAACCATGAATTTAATTCCTACAGTAATTGAAAAGAGCCAATATGGGGAGAGAGCGTATGATATTTATTCAAGGCTTTTAAAAGAAAGAATCATTTTTTTGGTAGGTCCCATTACAGACGTGGTGGCTAATTCAGTGATTGCCCAGCTTCTTTTTTTAACGAACCAAAATCCTAATAAAGATATTCAACTTTATATCAATAGTCCGGGAGGCTCGGTGACGGCCGGTATGGCAATTTACGATACCATGCAGTATGTCAAAGCCGATATTTCAACTGTTTGCGTCGGTTTGGGAGGTTCTATGGCGGCGGTGATTTTGGCTTCGGGCTCCAAAGGAAAAAGGTTTGCTTTGCCCAATGCCGAAATTTTACTTCATCAGGTAATGGGCGGGGTAAGCGGGGAGGCAGTAGAAATTGAGATTACGGCAAAACAAATTATTAAAATCAAAGATAAATTAAACAAAATTATTGCCAAACACACTGACCAGCCCCTGGAAAAAGTAGAAAAAGATACTGATCGGGATTTTTATCTGTCAGCTGAAGATGCCAAAAACTACGGAATAATTGATGACGTAATAAAGAGAAGGGAATAAATAGCAGATCAAAAAATATTTCTAAAACCTTCGCACCCCGCCAAAATTTGGCGGGGTGCTTGGTCTTTGACGTTTCAAAAAATTTTTGTTATGATTATTTTAGAAAACAAAATCTTGGATTTTGATATTTTTAGCATTAAACCTTTGACTTAGATGTTAAAGAGCCAAATTCCATTTACGCAATATGAGTCAATTTATTCCTTTTCTGGCAGGGGTTTTTCTCCTTGCCTTAGGATCGGTTTTAGGGTATTACACTCGTCAATCAATTGCCAAAAAAAGAGCCGGCACCATAGAAGCGAAACTCCAAAAGAAGATTTTACAAGCCAAGGCCCAAGCGGAAGAAATACTAAGGGAAGCCAAACAGAAAGCCTCACGAATTTTAGAGACAGTAAAGATTGAAGAAGATGAGCGGCGTCAGGATCTTTTGCAGACCGAAAGACTTTTGTTGAAAAGAGAAAACGTCTTAGATGACAAAATATCTAATCTTGAAAGAAAAGAAGCAGAATTTCAGGATAAAGTAGAAAAACTCAGAAAAATAAAAGAAGGCTTAGAAAGTTTACAGCAGGAAGCCCTGAGAAACTTAGAAAGAGTTTCCAATCTTTCCCGAGAAGAAGCAAAAAAAGAGCTCCTGAATAATTTAGAGAAAGAATATCAAAAAGAAATTTTAGAAAAGATTAAAAATTTAGAATCAGAAGGTTGGCAAAGATTTGAAAGGAAAGCTAAAGAATTGGTTGCTTTGGCAATTCAAAAAGTGGCGGTTTCTCAAGCTCAGGAACTAACGACGACCACGGTTGCTCTGCCCAACGAAGAAATTAAAGGCAGAATTATTGGAAAAGAAGGCAGGAATATCCGAACATTGGAAAGATTAACCGGCGTGGAAATAGTAGTAGATGAAAGTCCTGAAGCAGTCATGATTTCAGGTTTTGATCCGATAAGAAGACAAATTGCCAAAACCGCGCTTGAGAAATTAATCCAGGACGGCAGAATCCAGCCGGCCAGGATTGAAGAAATGGTGGAAAAGGCCCGGTCCGAAATCAATTCGCAAATAAAGGAAGCAGGCGAAGCAGCCGTTTATGATGTGGGATTAGTCGGTCTTGAGCCCAGATTAGTTCAGTTATTGGGAAGATTACGATTTAGAACCAGTTATGGTCAGAATGTTCTGCTTCATTCAATTGAGGTATCACACTTAGCTGCTGCCCTATCTGCTGAGATTGGAGCTGATGTAAGAGTCGCCAAAAAAGCCGGGTTATTGCATGATATCGGCAAGGCAGTTGACCATCAGGTGGAAGGCTCTCACACTGATATTGGAATAAAGATTATGGAAAAATTTGGCCAAGAGCAAGAAGTGATTACCGCTTTAAAATCTCATCACGAAGAATATCCTTATGAAAGTTTGGAAGCTATAATCGTTCAGACGGCCGATGCGATTTCGGGAGCCAGGCCGGGAGCGAGAAAAGATACTTTGGAAAATTATTTAAAGAGATTGGGCGATTTGGAAAATATTGCCACTGCTTTTTCCGGAGTGGAAAAAGCTTATGCGATTCAGGCTGGCAGAGAAATAAGGGTTTTTGTAAAGCCGGAAGAAGTTGATGATTTGGGCGCGAGAAAATTAGCTAAGGAAATTGCCGAGCGCATTCAGGAAGAATTGAGGTATCCGGGAGAAATTAAGGTTAATGTGATTAGAGAGTCTAGAGTGATTGAGTACGCAAAATAATTGGAAACCGAGCTTCCATTTGTGGAAGAGAAGGTGAAGAAGAGGACGAAGTCCTCTTCGCCTATTGGAAATTACAAAATCGGCGGAATTCCGCCGTTTTTGTAATGGAAAGCGGGTGAGGGGAGTCGAACCCCTCTCATCAGCTTGGAAAGCTGAGGTAATACCGATATACGACACCCGCAAAATCCGTTAAGTTTCGCATGGTCGGGGTGCCGAGATTTGAACTCGGGCCAAACGCTCCCAAAGCGTTTATGCTACCATTACACCACACCCCGTATTTTAAAATATATCACTTTATTTCTTTTTGCTCAACATATGTTATGATACAACTAAGATGTTGGCTTTCAAAAAAATTCTTAACCAATTAAATGTCCCGGCTGAATGCCGGCGCTATGGGCTTTCTCTTTGGCAGTGTCCGTCTTTTTTATTTTTAATTATGGGGCTGGTAATCATCGGTTCCGCCTTGATTGCTTATGGATTGGGGACTCGTTTTATCGAGGATCCGGAAACTGTGGCTTTAATTGTTTTGATATTAACGGCCGTATTGTTTGTTGTTGCCTTTACCATCACCCGAAGTTTTGAAAGATTGGTAGAAGTCAACAGAATGAGATCTGAGTTCATTAAAATTGTGTCTCATCAGTTGCGCTCTCCTATTACTAATTTGAGCTGGGCAATTGACATTTTAATGTCGGGACAGTTGGGCAAGGTTGAAGAAAAACAGGCTGAATATTTTAAAATCTTAAAAGAAAACAGCAGCCGAATGATAGGTCTGGTAAGAGATTTGCTTACCGTTTCAAGAATTGAAGAAGGCTCCCTAATGATTAAAAGAGAAAAAATTTCAATAGAGCTAATTATAAAAAAATTAATCTCAAGATTTAAACCCTTTGTCTTGGGTTCAAATGTTGAGATAAAGTTTGAAGCTGGTGAAAACTTGCCCCAGGTTTTTGTTGATGCTCATCAAATTGAAATTGTAATTGAGAATCTTTTTGATAATGCCATCCGCTATATAAAAGAAAAAGGAGAAATCAAAATCAAACTTGAAATACGAGATAAAATCTTATATTTTGAAATAAAAGATACAGGTGTGGGAATTCCAAAAGATGACCAAAAATTTATTTTCCAGAAATTCTTCCGTTCTGAAAACGCCATCAGGCAACAAACCCAAGGGTCAGGTCTCGGTCTTTTTATTGCCAAATCAATTATTGAACGATTTGACGGACAAATCGGTTTTAAATCAGAAGAGAACAAAGGTTCAACATTTTGGTTTACTTTACCAATAAACCAATAACCGAGCCCCTACCAAATTTTGGTGGGGGGGGCGAAGGTGAAGAAGAGGACGAAGTCCTCTTCGCCTATACAATTAACATAAACAAATTTGGGCGCAGATTACACTAATTGCTAAATTTGTGTAATCTATGGTCAAATTGGTGTAAATTCGCTATATGGCAAAAACAATACTTTTTATAGAAGATGAATCGGCTCTTCAAAAAACCTTTGGAGATATTTTAGGGAAAGAAAGTTATGATATGATTTCAGCTTTAGACGGAGAAATAGGATTAAAACTGGCCAAAAGCAAAAAGCCTGATTTGATTTTGCTTGATCTGGTTTTACCGAAAGTTCACGGCTTTGAAGTTTTAAAGGAATTAAAATCTGATCCCGGAACAAAAGACATTCCGATTATTGTTCTGACTAATTTAGAGACGATAGAGGACGTCAATAAAGCCATTGAGTTGGGGGCCAAAACTTATCTGGTCAAAACGCAATATAACTTAGAAGAAGTGGTAGAGAAAGTCAAAAAAGCAATTGAAAACCGCTGATATATGAAAGTCTATCCCGAACAATTGAAAGCTTTTTTGCTTGACGCGGGTTTAATCAAAGAAGCTCAATTTGATGCCGCCCAAAAGAAAGCCGAGAGTACTCACCAGAAAGTGGGAGACATTTTGGTTTCCGAAGGTTTAATTCCTGAAGGAGAGTTAATAAAGCTCGAGGCTTATATTTTAGGAGTTCCTTTCGTTAATTTAGAAAAAGAAACAATTTTGCCTGAGGTTTTGAAAATTGTTCCGGAGCCGATTGCCAGGTCTCACAATATTATTGCTTTTAGAAAAAAAGGCAATAATCTTGAAGTGGCGATGTTAGATCCCGAAGACTTGAGAACAATTGAGTTTATCAAGAAAAAAGAGCCGGGATTGAAAATTCTGCCAAGATTAACGACGCCAGATTCCATTAAAAATGTCTTACGGCAATACCAAAAAACTTTAGAAGTTGAATTCGGAGAGATTATTAAAAAAGAAGTTGGCGAGATTCGCTCAATCAAAGAAGAAGAAAAGACTGAAGAAAAAGAGGAACTTCTGAAGGTGGCCAAGGAATTACCCGTAATTAAAATCGTTGATACCTTAATGAAGCACGCCATTTTGCAGAGAGCGTCAGATATTCATATTGAGCCCCAAGAGAAAGAAGTTATTGTTCGTTACAGGATCGATGGCATATTGCACGATGCTATGACCTTGCCAAAAGCCGTTTCTTCCGGCATTGTAGCCAGAATTAAGGTTCTTTCCAATTTGAAGCTTGATGAACACCGTTTG
>Ga0214473_10000781_pt1 | contig 43602 bp, 65 predicted proteins | sample RVTome_7_FD_203509 | JGI IMG/M metagenome (GOLD analysis project Ga0214473, IMG submission 203509) | Soil microbial communities from uranium-contaminated site in the Upper Colorado River Basin, Wyoming, United States - RVT98D197 | ecosystem: Environmental > Terrestrial > Soil > Contaminated >...
TATCTCGGCGCCTCTATAGACAAGATTATTAATGCCGGATTACCGGCTGACGCACCAGCCAGTCAAGTCAAGGGTCAGGATTTCCTGATGGGTAAGATACTGGAGATGAAAATGACACCAGGCCACATGATATTCAGCCGGGAGGCCAAGGAGGACAGACCTCAGGATTGCTGGGAGGTTATCGGAGTAGAGGGATTCACCTCACCAGTATCAGCACCAGCCATATCACAGGCTGCGGCAGGTGCATCACAAGCTGCTCCCAAGTCTGCCGTTCAGGAGGCACTGACCTTACTAGATGGCAAGACCGAGCAACAGTGGAACCAGGCCATCTTCAACAGCCCAATCATCAAGGCTGACGCCAACCTAATTAACCTTATCCTACAGCGTCAGTTCCTATCATCACTGGAGACGGTCGGAACTGTGATCAAGGATGGTGATGGCATTTATCATGTTCATAGGTAGGTTACAGGCAATAATGCCTTAAACCGAAACTAGGTAGTATCAGCAAGGTTAATGACCAGGAATGGTTGAGACAACCAGAATCTACCTAGTCCCAGAGTTAGTCTCTGGCTGATGAGGTGAGGCAAAATGATAGATTGCAAAGAATGTCAAGGGTGCATAAACAAGGATATTTGTCCAGAGGGATACATTTGCCTGAGCTTGAAAGATATACGGGAAAAGTTGCCTAATGAAATAGATCCAGCAGAGGCCTCATTTTACTAGGAAAGGATTAACAACTGAATAGCTTGCTGGTGTCCAGGATGTAGCCCATCTTTGCCCTACACAATGACCACGACATGATAGGGAGTCAAAATGGCTTAGTACACGGAACACAGGATAATGATACTGTCCACGCTGACGTGGAGCGTTGCGGTAAGCCGACCATCGTGACTATCGCAGGTGCATAGGAGGCGTACTGATAGGATGTATGGGCGTTGTGTGACTTGGCGTGAACCAATCTATCAGGGTATCAACGAGCCAGCAAGCCTGCCAGCCACCCAAACCATAAAGACAATAAGGAATGGGCAAGGGTGAAATCCCCTAACCGAGTAGCAGGGTAAAGTGGGCTACTGGCTGGCAGCAAGCCTGAGCCGAACACGATAAAGGAGGAGAAAAATGACTAATGAACAGGCAATAAAGAAGAATGCCAAATTCAAGGAAGCCCTTGACCAAATAATAGGCTATGGTCAACATGCTATTGCTACTAAACAAGCTATCCTTAAAGCTATGGATGAGTTTGGCTACCATTTGCCAAAGCATTTAGAGGAGATAACAACCGAGACCGTAGAATCAATGAGCCATTTTGGTGTCATAAGAGATTGGGTAATCAGGTTCAAGACTGGCGAGGAAATTGAGGTATCTGCCTCTATTATCAAGGTTATAGTGGAACATGAGTCTAAGGAACTTGGTTACCGTCTCCCTGCTGAAAGGAAGGAACTGAGAGAGGAAGTACACAGAATAATCCTACCACTATGTGCTGATTACAGGAAAAGAGAACGTGCTATCGCAAGACTTCTCGCCCTCATCAGACCTGTAGAGTTAGGGGAGGAGTCAAGAGGAAAAAGAACACAAGTATTTCATGATGCCTCAGAAGTAACAGGCATTTGGGACAGGGGAGAAGATAAACCCTCCCCCTGTAGAGTTAAAGGTGCTAACAAAAGAGACTCATAGTTATGGAATTACTTGTACTAATTGTGGCACAAAACTTACATTAACAGGACTATGACCAGAGGCAGAGTGAAGGAGGTAATCTATGTTAGAGTGGTTCATCTGTCCAGACAAGGAAATCATCCCAGTTCAAGACTGTCTAAAGTGTATTATCAAATGCAGGTATGGTCGGACCTGCTTAACAAGGCCAACTAGAGTCAAGATTGCTGAGGAGAGAGTATGGTCGGGCGAACCCTCAACCACGCAACTCCTAAACGGCACCATGCTAGAGTTCCTCAAACTCACCAACTCCTATGCCATTGACCCAGACAGTCGGATGTTTGCACTACTTGGAACTAGACACCATGAGATGCTACATGAGATGGCTAAGACTCTAGGTCTGCCATCTGAGGTAGCCCTGACAGGTGATGATAAGGACATCTTTGACCTACTGGAACAAGATGAGGATGGCCAGTGGGTGCTGTTGGATTATAAGACATGGGGAAGTTACAGAGTAGCTCAAGCCATTGGACTAGTAGAGATTGGGAAGAAGCCTGACCCATCCGGTGCCGTCTACAAGACATCAGGAAAGTGGGGCAAGGCAGGCTCACCCAAGATGGTCAATGTGTTCCAAGCCATGCCACAACAGGTTGACAATACCGAGGCTGAACTGCAACTCAACCGATACCGACTCCTGCTTAAGGAGAAGTATGGCATTGACGTTGTCCTTATGCGTATCCAGGCTACTGTCCGAGATGGTGGATTGGCTGTTGCCAATAGCCGTGGTATTGATAGGAATGGCATAATGATTGAGATTCAGATGCTACCAGATGAACGGGTCAAGGCATACTTTGATGCCAAGAGAACTGACCTGCTATTGGCTCTGGCTCAAGGAAGTTGGAGTATTCCATGCACCAACAAGGAAAGCTGGGATGGGGTTAGGTGTAGGGAGTATTGTGATGTGTGGAACTTTTGCCCCAAGGGATTGCTGGAACATGGAGGTAACCAATGATATTCACTGATAGACGGAATGAATCATCAAAAATTATGGGACAGGGTTATAAATCTAAGGAGGATAAGGATGGTGACATACTTATCTACCTAGATACAGGGTACACAATCAAATTAAATAATTATGAGGTTGGATTAATCAAAGAGCCAACTGAGGAGTCAACAGAATGATACTCGGATTGTATGGTGAGGACAAAACTTGCAAGAGTACCCTGTCACTATCTGCACCTAAGCCAATGGTCTACATGCAATTTGACATTGGTGGGTTCCAACGTGCCTGTCGTAACTTACCTCATCTACCCATCAAGGACTGGTACAATCAAGGACTAATCAAGGTCGAGGATTATGTCATGCCGTTCCAGATTGGTAGTTTGGACCCAGTCACCAGCATTATACGGCCGAGCAAAATCCTTGTTGGTGTTGAGGAGTTGTTCTATGTATTTGCAACCAACTTCCTCAAGCACCTGTATGATGGTACAGTCACCATCGTTGTGGACACCAGCACTCTTCTCTATGAGGTTACATGCCTTGGCTATCTCCAGGAGAAGCAGGAACTACAAATGCCATTACAGGCTAATGGTAAGGGCAGGGATGATAAGCCACTAAGGACTCAACTCCAGCAACAGGAATACCGTGAGCCATATATCAGGATGCGTGGATTCACATATCAAGCAAAGGCAGCCAAGAAGAACCTAATCCTTGTTCACCATGCTACTGATGAATATGGGTTGATGAGGCAAGGTGATGGCACCATGGGTCAGGGCAAGACAGGCAAGAGGGTGCTACATGGATGGGGCCAACTTGGTGATAGTGCAGACATCATAGGCAAGACCTACGTCAGGATGGAGACTATACCTAACACCAACCCTCCACAGAGGAAGATTACACCGTGCTTCAAGATTGAGTTGGCCGAGGTCAAGGAGTTAGAAGGTGTTGAGATACAGGAGCCAACATATGATAAGTTGGCTGGGATGATAAGGATGATAAGGGGTGAATAATGAGAATTAAGAAAGGTACAAAGGTTCTAGTGGAGGCAGTAATAGAAGGTGATTGCTTTGACAACCTACCTAAGGAGGAATGTGCCTACCATATATCCACATCAAGAGGCCCAGCTATTGCTGAACCGGAACATATATTTGTACTGGCAAGTGATAGAGATAAGTGATGCCTTGGGTATGATTAGGATGATAAGGGGAGAGTGATATGGAAGAAAAGGTTTGTGTCATATGTGATCAAACATTTACACCAAAATATAGGAGGGACCGAACATATTGTTCTAAGGAGTGTTATAAGAAGTCACCAAAAAGTATAGTGGGATACACTGAGTTCCGCCAACTAATCATGAAAAGGGATAAGGATATGTGTATCATGTGTAGGGCCAAGGATGGTTTGGAACTACACCATATGAAATCTACCATAGATGGTGGCTCTGATATGCCATCCAACTTAATAACACTATGCCATGACTGCCATATAAAGCTACATAAAGAACTACGCTTGATGAGAAAGCGGTCCAAAAGTAATGACCATGTCTAGCTATTCACAAAGCACTATAAGCACTCTAGCATCAATTGTACGCATAGCTATGATAGCTAGAATAGAGCTAGATACTAACTTTGACACAGTTAGAAATTTTACACAGGCACTTAATGCCTGAGAAGGAGGTGTCTATGATTTTCGTAGACATTTTTTGAGCCGTGCCAAATAGAGAACATCCTCCGGCAATCAGTGGATGTCCTACGCCATGGACTCAACCATCAAGGCTTCGCCGATTATATGTGGGTAGCTGTGGATGGACATCGCATCCAGGTTGAGCGGAAGCAGATAGACGAGATACTGAGTGGCATGGATAAGGTTGAGGAACAACTCAGCCATGAGTTAGCCAATGGTGTAGAGGAAACTATCCTACTATATGAGGGCGACTGTGAGCCTATAGCCACACTCAAGATGGCCTGTCAAAGTTACAAGCTGGCAAGGAACGAGAAGGTTATGGTCCCACATAAACAATACAATGTAAGTTATACAGGATTACAGGCATGGTTCAGTCAGTTAGACAAGGCAGGGGTTACGGTGGTACATACGTGCCATTACGTTGGTACGGCTTTGGCTCTAGTCGCCCTATATCAGAACAGCCAGAAGCAGGAACACACCACACTCCGGAGGTACATCAAGGAGCATATCTATATCCAATCCAAGAATGAACATATCCTCAGCCTCATGGGAATCAAGGGTGGAGCACTTGGTGAGGCCAAAGCCAAGGCATTGATTGACAGATATGGCACATTTTGGTACACAATACAGCAACCGGCCGAGGAGTTGGCGGAGACTTTGGTGGGTGATGAGGATGGTAAGCAAAAGAGGCTTGGTATGGCAACGGTACTGAAACTTTTTAAGGCTATAGGGAGGAGTATATGAGTACTTTAAGTGAGTTGTCAAAGTTCTGGAAAAGGCAGTCCAAACTCTGGGCAGAACAGGAGCAGGCATGGAAGGAGTGTAAAGAGTATTGTAGGAAGGTAAAGGAGGACATACGGTTGAGACGGTGCCAGGAATGATTTCCAAGAAGATGTGCTGGCACTCCGCTTTGACCAACCCAGAATGTATTGTATGTACCCATAGAGGGCAACACTTCTGTGATGGAACATTGGAACTAAAGGAATGTTCAGACTGTGTTAATGTAAATAACTGGTATGAAAGGAAGGTACATAATGGAGATAATACCAGGACTTGACACCATCAGAGGCTTGGTCGGTAACCCGCCGATGGAGATACCCGTCAACCGAGAAACGATGTCGGAGCAACAAGTTCTAATGCAGGACTGGAACGCCTGTTATATCGCTGTCCTGCCGTTCTGCTTCAAGTGTAAGCAACCTCTCACTTGGCATACTCCTCCCGAGGATGAGGTGCTGTTTGACTGCCTAGGTTGTGGTCGCAAGTGGGTCAAGGGAAGTGATTGGCTCAACAGTAAAAGACAGATAGCAGCCAACAAGGCAGCAGAGAGGATGAATGAACTTGACCAAGTCTAAACAAACACCACAACAATTAGCTGAGGAGCATGTAGATTGGTTCATACAAGTATTAAGGCCACTACTTATTAGTTTTTATGGTACATGGGCATAATCATGGTAGGAAGGAGAAACATGCCAGACCACATGGGCGTTGACACAGCCTACCACTGTGAGAAGTGTGGACATCATCACTGTACCAAATGTAAGGTGTGTCATAGGTGTGGTTGTCTAAGGTATATCAGGAGTAGAAAGGAGAGGAAAGATGCCAGACTCATGTCCATACATAATAAAGAATGTTGAGGGTCCATATACCTGCAAACTCAATGGTCAGGTTTGTAGCCTTGAGTTAGACCAGGAATGTGGATTGGTGGAAGATGATGCCTAAGGTATTTGCACCTGAATATGGGCGAGATGAACATGGTTGGATTCTGTTCCCAGACGATGTTAAGTGGAGAAAGGAACTATTTCCTCCGGAGGTTATGAAGCATTTAGCCAAGATGCACCTATACCTAGAGTGGGAGTTAATAAAATATGTGTCTGAACCAGGTGATGTCCTACTTGACCCAATGAGTGGAACAGGCACAATTATGTTGGCAGCTACAATGGGCAGAACCGTAGTATGTGTGGAGATAGAGGAACCATATCACAACATACAAAGATTGGTATTAGCACATCTCCAATCCCAATTTGACATGTCACCGGTTACACTACTACATGGTAATTGTAAGTTGCTATTACCTATACCATGTAATCATATAATATTCTCACCCCCCTATGGCTCAGCATTCAAACCTGCCAATGAAATATCAGACTTTGTTAAGGACAAGTATAGAGTGGAGCAGGACGAGTATCAGACATATGCCATGACCACCGGTAATGTTGGACTCCATAGCACATTTATCTACAATATGGAGATGGAGAAGGTATATAATCTATGCTATAAGAGTCTGCCAAGGGGTGGTACCATGTCCACAGTGACTAAGGATATTACTGAAAACGGGAAGAGGATATTTATAACCAAGTGGACCACAAGAGTATGTACCAAGGCAGGTTTTGTGCTACAGGACTGGTTCAAGCATAAGATAGGGGGTGGTCCATATCAGGACATGAGGCGTAGTCAAGGCTTAGAAACCATTGACGATGAAGATATAATGATATTTATAAAGGGGGCAAAATGAGAACTAGTTGGGACCAATACTTTCTGAACATAGCCAAAGATGTGGCATTGAGGTCAACCTGCCCCAGAGCATTAGTTGGAGCAGTAATTGTAATAGATAACCACATACTGTCCACCGGCTACAATGGTGCTGCACCAGGTGAGCCACACTGTACTGATGTAGGATGCTTGCTGGAGAACCACCACTGCCAAAGAGCCATACATGCCGAGACTAACGCTGTGGCACAAGCAGCTAAGTTTGGTACTGCTATTGATGGTGCCACCCTCTATTATTGGGATAGTCTTGGCAGAACAGCAGAGTCATGCACCAAATGCAGCCAAATAATGAAGGCTGCAGGAATAATGAGAATCGTAGGCAAGTAATGTATTTCGCCCAAGACCCGGACCAACAGTTTTTCTACATGGGCTCCATTGAGCCACATGCCCGGCTGTACAACAACTGGTTCAAGGAGACCAGCCATCCTATTGTGTCTCTGGATACCGAGACCATCTCACTTAAGGAACGGATAGCACTTGGTGTTGGTGTCGCATTCTCACCAGAGGTTGCTTTCTACTTCCCACTGTTCCCAACACCATCTCCATCCACACCTTGGGACATATTGAGAGATGATAAGGTAATCAAGATATGGCATAACTCCTTGTTTGACTACTCAGCGGTGAGGGAGTTTGAGCTCAGCGCAGAGAATGTTAGGGATACCAGTGTCATGTCCCGACTTCTACTCTATAAGTTTAACAGCCTATTCAACCTTAGCCACATACATCTGATGCCTGTACAGGAAGTCAAGGATGTAATGAAGATATACAAGGCCAGGACTATGTTGGACGTGCCACAGATAGAGGTGGCTAGGAAATGTATGCAGGACTGCATGGCTACTTTCAAACTCCATGATGAACTGCTGCCACGAACCAACCGTCCCTACTTTGATGTGGAGATGCAGACCATACCAATCATGGTCAAGATGTCCTACCGTGGATTACTAATTGACCAAGAAGCCAGACTTTTGCATGAGGGGATACTGGAAGATGAGGTTGAGAATCTAAGGAAGGTATGTGAGGAGGCAGAGGGATTTAACCCGGGCTCACCTCAGCAGGTATCGTATATACTGGCCAAACGTGGTGCATATAATGTATTCTCACGACTGCCATTCACCAGGAATAAGTATGGCAAGAGAACATCTAGCCTATCCACTGACATCAGTGTATTGGAGCAAATGGAGGACCCACTGGCTGGGTTAGTCCTATCCTATCGCACCAAAGCCAAGCTGCTTGGGACATATATTCGACCTTGGGCTAATGAGGAGAGAGCCTATACGAGGTATCACCTTGATGCTGCTACTGGTAGGCCATCCTCACTGGATAGAAACATGCAGAACTTACCTGGTAAGGACAGTCCTACTAGAACCAACATCAGGGAGATAATACTACCTGACTCCGGTATCTGGACTGATACTGACTGGAGCCAGCTAGAACTCCGTATCCTGGCTTTCCTCTCCGGTGATAGGGAGATGGCCCACATATTTAGTCTGCCTACACTCCTACCGGATGGTACCAAGAATCCAGAGGCTGACATACATCAGAGGGTAGCTGACTTCCTGGGCATAGTGAGGAAGATAAGTAAGAATGTGGACTTTGCGATGGTGTATGGTGGCACCGATGAATGTCTCCGAGAGACAGCACATATCCAGTCCAGAGAGAGGTGTAGCCAGCTTAGACAAATGTGGTTTGGATTGTTCCCACAAGCTGGTGATTATATCCAAAGCAGACTGGAGGAGGTCAGGAGAGGAGCAACTTACTCAACTACCTGGTTTGGTCGTAACATGAAACTACCGGATGAGGAGGAGGACAGTCTTGATGGTAGGCAGAGGAAGTATATCAACTATGCCATACAGGGAACAGCGGCCGACATGATGAAGCGAGGATTGATTCTACTCAAGGACTTGGATTTGGCTCTACAGGTGCACGATGAACTACTTATCGATTCCTATGTACCGGAAGATAGATTCAGGTGCCTTGAATCCATCGCCCCCTTCTACTCCCCTGTTAGTGTAAGGTACCTCAGCCGCTGGGAGTAGTGCAATAGATGGTTGGAAACTTGACAAATTATGCGGGCTGTATAACCGGCACCGATGATGTCCTCTTACGGTACTGTGCCCTACTCTCCAAAATCTTCTGAAAGTCATTAAGCCTCTGCTGACCCTCAACCCTGAACCTATCTGACAGGGTCATGTCATTATCCACAGCCGTCCGATACCTCTCAGCTTCGGCAAGGTATCTGTCTATCTCAGCTAACTCGGTCTCCGCCTCACTGACGTACCCATTGGCACTGGCTATCCTCTGTGTAGCCTCATTAACAAATGCTTGGGCTATGGCGGTCCAGGCAAGGGATTCTTCCACATATGACCCGTTATTGGCTATAAGGGCATCGGCGGCGGCAGCGGCTGCTCCTAGCGACTGGGCTACAGCACCCATACTCTGGGCTATGGCAGAGATGGTACTTGCCTCAGCTTGGGCAAAGCTGACAAGGTTAGTACCAGTCAGCCCAGACATTTCAGCAATTCTGGTTGATATGTTAGCATACTCACCATATATCTCGGCAACACGGGCACCAAGATTAGCCTTGTTAATATAATCATCACCAGTACCCAACAACGCCTGCACATCCAGAGCCGTCATATTGGCTCCAGAGGTAAGTATCCACTTCTTCTGCTCGGTATAGACAGCATTGACATCAGCCTCACTAATGGACAGGGCTGTTGCCAGTTGGGTAAGGACAGCATCAGCGTGCTTGGCGGCAACAATGGTGTCACTGTGCAGGGTTGTAGAGATGTCCTCCAGAACCAACTTTGCACTATAATTGGAGTTGGTCTCTAGGTAGGTTGCTACCTTAGCCAAAGCCGTTGCTGCCGCTACTTCTTGGGTTATGGCTGCACCTAGGGCTATACCAACCAGAGTATGCACCGCCGTGGTCAGTCCTAGTTCTGTCCTCATGCTGGCCAGGTCAGTTATAGCTTGATGCTCACACTGGATGGACTTCAGGTACATGGCATATCCAGCCGCACCAATACACACCACCTCGTCAAGGAAGGCAGGATAACTTGGAGCAGTGGCAGTTCCTGGAGCAGTATGTGGAGCCTCATAGTATATGACAACATGCTCCTTATCAGTCAACTCGGCCTGGGACTTGCCAGTACCTTGACTTCCTATGTACATAAAGTTGTTCCAGATACTGAAGTTGACGAACTGTTGAGGCACCATACTTCCAGGATACTCCACACGGCTAACTCTGAGCAGGTTGGTGATGATAGCTGAAAGGTCAATACCAAGCAGGCTTTTGTAGTAGTCAAATATTAGGACGTTGGTAGCTGTGATACCACCTCCAGTTATGATGGTATATTTGCCATTGATGTAATCCATGGTGTAGTCAGTGTCCTTGGTATAGGTTATAGCACCAGTGGAGTTAGTTACCACTTCTGAGTCCACTCTGATGGGCTTATAGGCCAGGGCCTTCCACGTTCCAGCTACTGGAGCAACTGAGGACTCATCAGATACAGTATAATTGATGGTATGTTCATAGGCAACCTCTAATGGATAATGTCGGCTTAGGTCATCCACTGCCCTCTGGACACACCGGTCCAGTTCGGTGGCTGACCATAGGCTGGAGGTACCCTTGAGGTCGAGCCAAAGTTCTGTATTATATTCTCCGGAATATCTGGTTGAGAATGTCATATTAACCTCCTATCTTGATATGCTTGGTATCTCCCTTGAGGTTAGGTATGATTGTCCGCTTAAAGAGTTTCACCAACTCTGCCCTATCATCATCTGATAGCACAACAACACCTACAGTCTTGGACTCTGGGATGTCTGGATACTCGGTAAGATTGATGCCGTACTTCACCACAAGCCTCTGGATGTCTAGCTTCCCATCCTTACCATCAAGAACTATCAGGACTTTTATTGGCAATTCTACTTTCTTCATGTTACACTCCTATATTAACCTCAGACCAATGCCTTAATACCACTGTCCCTGTTGTACTAAGTCTGTATGTCCAGGATGGAGGAACTATTGTGGACAATACATAATCCTCGGTATCACCAGCCGTATTAAGGTTACGACAATGAGCCATAATAGTAGTTGGTGGGTCTGCTGAGGCATGGGTATAAAGCCAGGCTTCATGCCAAACAGAGGCACTACCATTTATCCTGACTGTTACCGCCACAAATTTTGAATACCCTCCGTTGGTATATGTGGTATCTATTGCTCTTGAGGCAGTTATGTCAGTTGGAGTAGAAGCCATCCTATCAACATAAGTCTTATAATTAGCTCCTGGAGTTAGGTTGATGTTCTGAACAGCCTCTATATTTACATGAACTCCGCCATCTATCTGCACATTATCTTCAGCAATTACCTGAACTCTTCCTGCAGCAGGGTTAGGAGAGCAAATCCCAGCTGCAAGGTATGCCCTATCATCAGCAGCGATATGGACCTCATCCTCAGCTAGGAGGTCAAGGTCGTCTGCCGTAGGGGTGGGAGGATTTCCACCTGCATCAATGGCAATACCATAGCCTGAGTCAGATACTAGCTCTACGCCAATAGGATTTGGAGTATTGGATGGGTCAAAGATACGCAAACGACCTATAGCATTACCTAAGTTTACATGATAACCGGAGTCAACAGTGAGATATAATGTATCCAATACAGATAGGAAGGCTCCCACTAAGGCAGCAGATTGGTAGAATTTAAGAAAGCTGGAACCCTTGATAGATAGCCCACTGGAATCAACTATAACATTACCAGCACCTGCGTAAAGTTTGCCATCTGTGTCAGAGTACCATTGTAGGACATCAGAATTATAACCTGCCATCCTACCAATACTTGACTCTACCCACAGTCTCCATCCAGTAAAGTTACTGCCAAGTGTGCCAGTTCCTACCCTAATCTCACCGGCGTTCATTAGGCCAAAGTTTGCCGTAATGCTGGATAATGTGTCTATGAATAACTTTGGACCCTGTGTGCCAGCCACTACCAAAGCCTTGGAGGATGCATCCGCACCTTTAACAGCAAATGCAACCAGTATGTTCTCACCACCAACTGAATCACCAAAGGTCTGAGTATTATTAAGTGAGGTATCACCAACAGTACAATAGAGGTAATAGGGATTGGCGTTGGCTAGGTTAAGTGAACCAGAATCAATAGCCTGTGTAACCTTACTAGCAAAGGTAATGGTGCCAGCAGCCCAGGTAATATCATCCTGGTCAGCGGCAGTAAAGATAATGTCAAGGGTATATGGTAACAAGGCTGGACGAAGTTGCCAAGGAAAAATCACTGGAGCAGTAGTGGGAGGAGTCTTGTCCAAACCACCTACCTGTGCTCCTGTATCTGGCCCACTTGTTCCAGGTTCCATTGAACTTGGCTCTGAATACAGACTGCCAAGGGTCATGGCAACCTTATAGATGCCCTGTCCTGGTACATACTGCCTCTCTATCCTGCCTATCCTACCTTTGGATGTGACACCAAGCCTAGAATCTACTGCCTGCACCATGTCATAGACCTCAAGTCCACATTCCATTGGTGCTGTAATCTTACCCTGGTATGCCTGTGCCACCTTCTGGGCTATCCAAGCAGCTGCCCTAGTATTACCCTCAGCATTGGAAGTTATGTCTGGGTCTACCTGGAAAGGAGCTACAAAGGTTCCTATTGCGGCCACCGAAGTAGCATCATTGGCAGTACCAACATAGGTAGCAACAATCCCTCCTGTTGGTGAGACATCCATAAAATATACGGTGTTGGGAAGTATAATTGCTCTATCCCTCAAGTCCTCAAGGAAGGCGTGAGTACCATCAAAGGCATATTGGGCGGCGGTGGCAGTATTGAGGTAGAGGGCATGGAGTTTACTGTCATTACCATACCTTACTCCACATTTAGTTCGGAGGAGCATCCTCCCAACGACATCACGGATACTGGTTCCTATAGCTACAGCAAGTTTGGGAGTATCTGCCATAGAGCCATCTGGGTCGTCAGCATCCACATCCATCGTTAGACCTGTTATAGTCTCTATCCTAGCCTCAGTGGTAGTATCACCACTAGCGTAGACCAAATCTCCATAATTATCTGTTGGGGCTGATACAGCAGAGCAGGTAGCTCCAGACGTTCCTCCGGTGCAAGTATAGGTGGCAGCGAACACACCGGCTACTCTAGTCACCAGAATATATGTTCCTGACACACTAGCTAGCCTACCTGTCGCACCTGATGTAGCCTGCGTGACTAACTCACCAATCTGAAAGGTTCCGGCTATGGTACCAACAATCTTATTGCCACCTTGAAAGACATAGCTGGAATCTACCTCATACCACTTGGAGACACAGTAGAACTCAGTAATCAGCACACCCTCCAGACTGATATCCCTCTGCATGAGGACTTTCATAACGGCGGCATTGGAGTACCAAGTAGTATCTGGAGAGCCTGTCAGTTCATAGCCCCAACCAATGGATACACTATATCCTCTATAGTCAACGGAATTGAAGGTGGTGTTTGGGGAGTTCCTGAACCTAACTATGGTAACACCAGCGTATGGTTCCTCCCACTGTTCTATGGACCAAATGTAGTTGGTGGCATCTCTGGTAGTATAAGCAACAGTGGTCCCTCCTCTGTTGTCAAAGTAGACCCTCAGATAGGGAGTAGCAGTACCTAACTGTTGCTTGGTAGTTAGGGCAGCATCCAAGACTCTCATTAGATTGGGGCTCCTGCCGGTGGTTGTACTGGAGCAGGTGGTGCCTGCTTCATCTTATTATAACAGGCAGCTGATGCTATCTGCCGTGCATGAGCAGGATTATTAGGCTTGGTATTGCCAATCATCTTGGTCCTATTATAGTCCTCCATCATAACCCTCATGCATTCTTCCATGGTTGCATCCTGTGGTATAGGCATGTTATTCCTCCTTTATTTATATTTATCTTTTGTTGATTGGTACAAACTAACCATCTCAGACACAGCCAATGCTCTGGTATAGAGTAGAACATCGCCAATCACACCACCAAATGGAGTAATGGCTGCAGAGACCGTCACTGTGGCTGTAAGAGCATTAAGTACAAATGTCGAGCCTCTAACTGAGAACATCCAGTCTTTATTAACATTCTCAGTCCATGATGCACCAGAATCGGAACTATAACAGTGTGAACCATCCGCATAGGCAGGTGTAGAATCATCTCTAATGAATAGTCTATTAGAGGCATTATTATTTGCACACCTGACTACAACGGCATATTTGGTGGTAGCACTCAACATATAAGGCGTTAGAGTAGTCTCCCGCCACTCTCCAGCCGTACCTGTCGTTAGGGTGTCTCCATCCGTAGTGCCACTTGTCAGGTCTGCACCGTCAGGAACATTACTTGCCGTTGCCCTTATGCTGACAGTAACAGTTCCAGGACTGCCCTCCCGATACATTAACAATTTAACCTTGTTAGCAGGAAATGCCCCCACAGTGGGTAAGGTTTGTGCAATCCAATAAGTGGTCGCACCTGCATAAGTTGAGACACCCTCATCATCCCCAGTTATATATTCTACTGCCGTATCAGTAACGGCATCAGAGACACCATCTATATAGAACAGGACATTGTTAGTCTGGTGGATTACAGTAACGAAGTGCCATATACTGTCTGCTAAGTCGGTGGTAGCCGTAACTAAGTTTGTACCATCATAAACAGACAATTTATGTCCACCAGCATGGTCAGTGATGGAGAGGTTCCTATAACCAGCCCCCTGAACTGCACTTATCAGCCTCCTTACACTGTCCACACCAGCATCAGTATCCTTTATCCACAGGCAGTAGGTTGAGGCTGTTGCTGGTATGGTGATAGCACTCCCACAGGTAATTACATCATTTATGCCATCAAAGGTTCTACCCTGAGAACCCCATACCGCACCAGTGACAGTACAGGAGTTGGCTGACTTATCCTTAGAGATGATGGTGCTTCCAGCCATATCAGGTTGCCACAGAGGCAGATAAAGTACACACCCTCCCAAGTCAATCTTGGGTGTACCACTACCTAGAAATGCTGATTTCAATATTGTCATAATACTCCTAGAACTGGTCCACAGTCAATCTTATGGTCATGTTCTTTGTGGCTACCTGTGTAAAGGCGTCCCATGTAACCAATATTCCGTACAAATCATCCACTCCAGCAGCACATTGGAAAGCTAATGGAAGATTGCCATAGGTGCTGGGAGTAGCCAAACTATCTGACATGCCAGTACCAAGGTTGGATGACTCCATAGCAGGAAAGTTAATCCGGCCAATATACTTGGCCAGGTCAGCAGCTATGGGTGCTGTATTGGCTGCATGGTCATTCAACGCTGAGGTCGGTACTGCATTGAACAGGAATAGGGTTAGTCTTGGTGCCAATGCAGTTGTCTCACTTATGACATGAGCTTTGGTGATGTAGCCACCAGAACCATTCTCTCTGGCTATTGCAGAGAAGGTCCAGGATGCCCCAGCAGATGCCGATTCTGACAATACATCCTTGGCATCGTAGGCTGTGGCTGCTGCCAGAGATTTGGTTACACTTATTGTTATTCTTCCACCAATAGGATTACCCATGTTACCTCCTTATACTGCTACCCCATTAAATTTGGCTATACTAGCCACGGCAACTCCGTTCACTTTCGCTATGGAGGCCACAGCCACTCCATTGACCTTGGCTATGTGAGTCCAGCCACCTGTCTCTGTTCCTGTGGCATAAAGGCTTACGGTCTCGCCATCATTAAGTGTATAAACCGCAGAATCTCCAGGGTCTATATGTTCTCCGCTTGTGTAATAGACTCCCAGATAGTCTATGTAACCCTTTTCTATATTCCCTGAAGTCCCATAGCATCCAATAAATTCATTAGTGGCTACAGCAATAGTAAGTCCAGTAATTGTTCCTTTAGCACCCGCTGTCACATTACCAATAGATTCGGAATCATGAACTTGGTATGTGGTGCCAGAGACTAGGAAAAAAGTGCCAACTACAACAGCCACACCATTAACATCAAACCATGTCTCGACCGTATCAAGAACTCCCGTTGCGTTAGACGGATTATCAACATTGAAATGAGTATAAAAGACCTGCAGATTATCAGGTCTATTGATAGCAGCAGAGCCTACAGCGATAGTCTGTGGCTCTACTGTGAAGGCTTTTCCTCCACCTTCAAGGGGAACTACAAAGTTTAACCTCTCATTAACAGAACTTATCAGGTCGGCTACATCTTTGGCACTTACCCGCTTGTTAGCAAACTTACCCCTGCTCCGCATAAGAGGGCTAACATAGTGGGCAGAATTGGGCAAAACTAGAACATCATCAAGAGTGGCTATGATGTCTGGAGTAAATACCTCATGGGCATACCTCTCCAAATCCGTCTGCGTGAATACCTCTGGGACTGTAATAAATTGGCAGATGGCAGGATTAAGTTGCCATGCTCCAGTAACAGGGTTGAATATATGCTGTTTGGCATAGGTCTTGTAGTTAGGATTATCAAGGAAACAGTCAAGCCTAAGCTTTAACAATCCATTATCAACTTGAGTCCCAGTCGGTTCAATCTTGGCCCACATCATACCAACTCCAAATAGGTACTATCAGGGCAGAAGAACAACTCATCTCCAGTATTGCCATAGCCAATTATCCTAACACAGTCAGTTGTTAGTGTAGGAGCGGCCACTTGAGGTGTTCCTGCCGTCAGTCCCAAGTGGACTGGTGCACCAATAGTAAAGGTAGGATATAATGTGGCGGCATTAACTTTGCCCCAGAGTAATATAGTTGTAGCTGAACCATCACCTGCTGCTGCCAGTACACAGATACCCAACTTTAGGTTGAACCCAGCTGGGGAGTTGTCTGCACCGGCCTTCTCCCATCTACTATCAGCAGTTTGGAAGTATACAAGATTACCAAATACTAAGGCGGCTCCAGCCACTCCAGCCTCACAGATACCTGAGTAATAGCCATCCCCACTTATAGCAGCATCAAGCAGGATGGGGTCATTCTCAGCCATCTGCTTCAGCATGTAGACGGTATGAGGGTTAGCGGCGGCTACATGAGCAGTTACCGGGTCTGCCATCATAGCATGCTTATGGTCTCGCCTGGCAGCTAGTAGTTGGGAACCAGAAGCAGCACTATCCCCAAAAGCCTGTGTTGATGGTGCTGTTGAATCAAGTAATGCCTTATTAGTATAAGCGGTCTCTCCGTTACCTATTCCTACTACATTGATAAGAGTAGCTGCTGGAGCTACAGCCTTTAGAAGCAAACCATGCCTTGTAGTGTTAGAATCAAGGTCAGTGTTATCATCACCGGCAGTCAGGTCATCTATCTTGGTTGCAACAATATCTGCTGTCTTGGCAACTGTTCCTGCACCGACTCCATGTACCGCAGTAGTTGCTACTCCATGGTCATATACCACATCGGACGATATGGGTGCGGCCAAGCCATTAGTACCTCCAGCCGTATTATCCACAGTTAGCCATGATGGGTCTGCACCATCTCCACCAGATTGTAATACCTGTCCTGCCGTCCCATGTAATAGTTCGGCTGGTACGGTAGCGTTCCTATAAATGACACTACCACGTTCAGTCAGAAGGGCATTCTTCATAAAGGTAGCTTCAAAGGTGCCATCAAGGTCGGTGTCAGCATTGGCTGTATGCTTCTTGTCAACCGCATCCTCAAGTGCAACCTCCGTAATCTTGGCAGTCTGCCTGATAGCCTCACCGGCCGCATCAGGGACAGAGAGGGCAACAACCTGATGAGTAGCTGTATTGATGTCGGCTGTCATGGGTACAGAGCCATCAGCCATGAAGTCACCACCACCAACTCCAGATATGGTAACATTCACTCTACCATTAGTGGCATCATTTGCTGCGGTTACACTAGCACCAATAAAGTTAATTTTTGGCTGTGATGCTACCGCAACACCTTCATCTTGGACTTCAGGGAAAACAGCATTGTTGAGGCCCATCCCTTTGTACCTCTCTTCCTTGAGTGGAATATAATAGGTGTGGACTTGGATTCATCTGTGGTATTATACAGAGCCTCAGCCTCCACTGGCTTGTCTGTATAGACGGTTATGGGTGCCCTCCTAATGTCGGAGATGTGGAACCCACGCTTCTCAAAGTAGGCTAGAATCTGGATGTCAGTCAACATTAGACACCCTCCAGTACCAAAAGGATTTTACTCCCAGACGTGCAGATAGCATTGATGGCACCAATGTTAAGGTTACCCTCTCTCCGACTCATTGAGTAATTACCACCTCCAGCATTGAGCCTTATACCCTGATTCATAGCAGCAGAGGCACCTATCTTTAGGTAGATAGTCTCGGTACTGTCATTGATAAGGAGAGCATGGATTCGGTTGGTGTTGGCAGCCAGAGCTACAGTGGTTGTAGCACCAACAGTCACAGTGGTAGGAGTACCAGTAGTATATGAGCCCTCATCATACAAGGACTTCAGCCGGGCCAGAACAGTGTTCGCTGTTGGGGTGGTTTGCACCTCACCCAACACTTCGGCTCCGGCTGAGTCCTTCAGCAATCTGCTAGGTAATGCCATATTAGGCTACCTCCACAAATTTCTCAATGGCTACTAGGAGATTTGGCTCAATCTCCAAAGGTCTATCCATGTTATGATGGCAAGCATCACAGGTGGAGCAGACCTTCTCGGGAAGTCTAATCTTCTCCTTGAAGTCAATCTCTACCAACTGTTCCATCAACTCATTGAACTCGGACCAGAACTTCTCCTGGCTCTCCTGTGAGGCATTAGCCATAGTAACCTGGTTCTCAGTCTTTACCCCATACTGGTTGATAAGTTGATTTCTAATCTTCTCAACAACCTGGTAGTGAGGCTGTAGAACCATAGAGAACTTGGCAAGGGCAAGGCTGGGTCTAACAGGGAGTTTGACCTCTCCCAACTTTTGGATAGCCAGATAAGCTGTGAAGATTTCACCATTCTTGAGTTTCACCTAAACCTCCTAGTCCTTGACCACTTTACCTTTACAATGTGGGCACTTCTTGACTTCCTTCACGGATTCAAACCGGTATCCACAATCAATACACTTGTACATGTCAACCTCCTCAGATTTCCTTTACAATATTACTACCATTAGTGGAAGCGATTTCAATGGTGGGAATATCATACTCATAATTCTTGCCTGCTTCAACCAACCAAATCCCCAATGCAATACTACCGGTAGGGAATGACGCTGATTTCACGGCCAACCACTCCACAGCAGCGAAACTGTCAGCCAAGTCACCTGATATTCTACCATTTACATCAGTGGTTACAGCTACACTAAGGACATCACCAGCCACTACTGTAGCTCCTGATAGTGGTACTCCCTGATACTTTATTGTTATGGTTGTCGTTTTCATTTTAGTAATGGGTGGGAGTGTTAGTCCCACCCACTGTCCTCTTAACTGGTATAAAGTGGAATGTAGTATTGGGTTGAGGAACCACCAGGTGTACTCTCATAGTTCACCTTGAGTCTACCGGCAATACCACCACTTAGGGTTGTAGTTGAGAAGCAATCAGCACTACCACAGAAGGTAAAGAGTTGGGCCGCCAGCACATTGTTTGTACCTTCCAGAAAGAACAATGTCTTTGCTCCCGTTGCGGTGTTATGCTGCTTCAACCTGATATAACAATCCCGACTTGTGCCTCTGGCTATACCAACATAGCCAATGTCAAGTAGCATTACGTTGGCTGCTCCCGTACCAACATCCTCAACATAAGCCTGCCAGACACTGACGTTACCAGTAAGCTTGTTGCCGGTCTGGGTGATATAATGTGACTCAAGGGCAACCTCAGTACAAGCTCCAGTGGTGGCCGCAAAGTCTATGGAGAATGGGTTAACTGCACCACCTGTCTGGGCACCAGTTTTGGTCCAGTTGATGTAGAATCCATGAGTGTACCCACTGGCGAGGGTCTGAGTGTCAGTGACATCCAACTTCATGGAATCCAGGGCTGCTGTGCCTGTTAATACAGATGTGGCATAGAACGGATACTTCACTGAGCCACTCATATAGATACCATACTCCCACCTATAGGTGGACTGGCATCGGACATTGATGGCCGGATTATGTGCTCCACTACCCAGAGTAGGGGCACCACTATTCTGGCAAAGGTCAAGGCCAGATAGGAAACCACTTGCACCAACCGTTGTGGTGCCTTCGTTCCAGATAGTACCTCTGATGGCACCAGCATAGAATGAGGCTCCGGACCCTGCTGTGCAGGCACCATAGAAGTCCAGGACGGCATCAACACCGAATACATTACCTTGGATATTCTTGCTGGCTCCGACATCAACACAGCCTATGGTGCCCATGAGGGATGCGTTGGTCTGGGTAGTACCAATTACCAGACGACCTCTGACAGCTGAGTCATAGGTATCACCAGTGAGGTCCGTGGAGCCTGTGTTAGCTGTGATGTTTACTATGGAGTCCCTATTTGACCTAGATGCCCCATACAGCTTGGCTAGGCTCTGACCATAACTATCGGTGATATAGGTTGAGGATTCCTTTATGTCAGCAGAGGTGCCAAACTCTGGGTGTTCAATTCTAAGACGTTTATATGTTACTGTCACTATTTACCTCCTTTAGGTAATTGGAGAGGGAAGTTCATCCTCCCTCTCCATTAGCTTAGACATTCTCAAAAGGCTCAAGAGCCACAAAGGCAGTGACGGTCATGGTGCCAGTTGTGGTGATGTCATAGTACAGACCAAGGTACCGCTCCTCTGTACCAATAGCCGAGGCTAGTGGTATGATGATTGGTGACCGATTGGCGGTTAGGCTAGCTGCCGCTATATCACCAGTTTCTATCTGGGTAGTCGGTGATGCCAATGTAGCTACAGTATCGGTTACCACCTTGAAGTTACAGTAGGTCATGGTGGCTATACCGGTATCTATGATGATAACCATATAAGCCTGACGACCTCTCCAAATTGCTTTGGCTGCTCCAAGGTCAATGGAGTAGTCGGACGGAGCGTCCACGGTTAGGGCCTGTTCATCACTTACCAATAAATCCCTGTCAACGTACATTTTTCCTCCTTAACTCACCACGGCTTCGGTTATAGTCAGGTTATCACAGACCCGGATGGGTGCATCCAGGAAGCTCACGATAGGCTTGCCCATCACATTGTCAAGGGTGAGATTGACATTGGCCTTGTTCTGAGCCTGCTTGTGGAAGTATTTGGCGATGGTCTTGTTGCAGTAGATGAAGGTCTTGGCCATATTGCCTAGGTCTATTGTTGGCCGGGCATAGTAGGCATCCAGCATCTTGTCCAGTAGGTCGGCGCCTGTGGCTGCATCGGAGGTGAGTAGGGATGTTTCCACGTTGGCGATGCGGATGACGTACCGGTAGTCCAGAAGTGCTAGACCCAACTTCCATTGGAATTTGGTCACATAGGCGGTGTACATCAGGCCAGCAGAGTCGGTGACTAGCTGCTTACCCATATCCTCGGACTGCAATCCAGCTTGACTACCTTTTGGATAGAGAAGGGTGCAGGTGAGTGGACCCCAGGTTACAAACCAGATAGATGATTGCACGGTGGCTGTTGAGCCAGCCGCACTAATTATCTGGCTGGCATAGGTGCCAGTGGTGCTGGTATATCTGGGTTGTAATCCTGATATTTGCTCTGGATTGTCCTTCTGGTTGCCGTAGAAGATGGCCGTGGCTACGGTGCTATTGAGGCCCATGATAAAGCCATTGTCCTCAGATGCTCTGAACGCCGCCTCATTACCATTGAGTGAGGCTACATCCACATCCAGTTTGGAGTAGGACTCTAGGATGCCACAGGTGTCAGTCACTTGCTGCGTGGTTGACTTCTCTGCGGCAACACCATAGTTCAGAAGCCTCCATGTACCGGCTGGCTGTGTTGACCGTTGGGTGCTTCGGTGGCCTGTGGGAAGATTACCTTCTATCACATTGGCATCGGCGATAACAGGATTAGAGGCTGCCAAGACCTCAATTATTTCATCAATGCCACCACCAGGAGCTTCACGTTTGGCATAGTCTAATAGTGTTAAATAGGTTGCTCCCCTTGCTGCTGTAGTCATTGTCCCTCCTTAAGAAACTTTCATGGTTGGATAACGTTCTGCCAGTCTCTGTTGGTCGGTCTTTCCTGACTCTCCGGAGTTTCCTCCCTTACCATCATAAACGGCAGAAACTATTGTCCTGACACCAAGCAAGGCTAAATTCTTCTCGGCGTCCCTGAGTTGGACCAAATCCATACTCTTAACCTTTTCCAAGGGTACCTTATACACGGCGGTAAAGCGGTCCCTCAGTAGGCTAAGCATTTGTTCATCCATAGCTTTCCTGCTTGTTACAGCCTCGTTGAACTTGGTCTCAAGCTCACCCACCTTGGTTTTATAGGTGGCAGCTTCCTTCAGGTCTGACTCCAGCTTCTCACGGCTGGCCTGCTCCTGCAACAGCTTGTTATGGGACTCATCACGGAGCCGGTTGGCCTCGGCAAGGTCAGTTAGGTGCTTCGTGATTTTGCCATCATATTCCTTTGCTGTTTGCTCGGATGCTCCCTTTACCTTGATGAGGTCGGATTCAAGGACATACTTAACCTTACGTCCACCCTCCGACACCAATATGGTGTGTTCATCCTCACGGGTAAAGGTCAATTCATCAGTCATATTATCCTCCTACCATATAGTATAGCACACTCAATATACAATGTCAAGGGCTAGAATTAAAACTTGACAAACGTATTAGTTTATGTTATATTATTAACATGAACAGAAACGAACAAATGAAAGCCATGAAAGATGCAGGAATGTCCTATGCGGAAGTAGGAGTGATGTTCCAATTATCTAGGCAACGTGCCTACCAAATACTCAGACCTAAGAAATATACACCACCAACCAGTGAGGAGGTTAAGGAGAGAAAGAGAAACTGGACCAGGGAGTACCACAGAAATAATGTTCTTACCATCAAGGGCAAATTCACCATAGTTAGGAAGAGACCAAGACCTAATGACACATGTGAACTGTGCGGCCAACATAGAACCAGGTTACACTATCACCACTGGGATGATGGTACGCCTGAACTTGGTATGTGGATATGCAGAGGATGTCACTGGTTCGCAGGTGATTGTGAGAAGGATAAGGATATGAGGTATGCAGAGTTAAAGGATAAAATAAATAGTGGTTCCATCTAGAATAAATGTACATATATAGCATTATCTATCATTACTTCTATCTATCCTGTAATAGAGGTCTTGTCCCTCTCAAAAGCATCCAACATAGCCTTGGCCTCCGGTGTTTTCTGACTATCAACATAGCCAAAGACGTTCAGCCAGAAGTCCAGCTTTGGTGATACTTGACGCATGGCACCTCGGGCCTGGGTGAGCTTACGAGTATAACTTGATATAAGCTGATTACCAGTGGTTGGGTCCAACATAGCCTCTATCTCATCCTTACGAGAAGAGGTTGTGGTATCAGCATAATACTCACTGATGAGGGCTTTCTGGTCCTCAGCATATCCTGCAAAAATTATCCTGGAGGCGGCCTGATAGCCCCTAATATAATTGTTGTAGGCTGTACGGAATACCTCCTCCATGGGAGTCTCGTACCTTCTGATGTAGGACTCAAACTCAGACCTCAAGTCCTCTGGTAGTGCCATCTTAACTGCCTCACGCTGTAGCCAAAACTTGAGGTAGTTATAATCCTCCTCACCAGTGTATGGGTCCTTATCCTTCTCCAACTTAATATTGAAGTAGAGGTCAAGGGCTTCATCCATGGGACCAAGGGTAGGTACAGAGAAGTTCAGACGCTTCATAAGTTTGACCTGACCCTCCGGAGTGAGGGCATCTATGGCAGGTGCAAACCTCTCACTGTTCTTCAAATCCTCAACATCCTTGGAGTAGTCAGCCCAATTCTCTGCATGTTCCTGTCTCCACTCGGCACCATTATAGTGCACCTCAGCAGTGGGAGTGATAAAGCCTGTATCAATGCTGGCCTCACTGGTCAACCGCTTCTGTTGGGCATCCTTAGTGGCATTGAAGTATTCATCAATCAGGGAGTAGATGTCTTGGACGTCAGGTGGCATCATAGTCACACCACGGCCAAAGTAGATTCTCCACTGCCACACCTCATCCAATGTCTGTCGGAGGTCAAGAGGTAGGCCACCAACAACATCAGATGGTCTCTTGTTGTGCTTCCAGAGATTATCTTGGAACTCCTCAGACATACCCAACTGCTCTTTGAATATCTGGGTGACTTGTTTGTATGCCTCCAGATATTGCTCTGTCCTCAACCTCAGTTGTGGGAACTGTGACCTCACTACTCCGTACCATGCAGCCTCACGGTAGGATTCATCCCAAAGTAGCTGCTCCTCAGGAGTGAAGGCTTCCTTCCTCAGTTTCTTGTACCACAGGTCTGTACCCGATTGTCCACCTATCAACTTACCACCAGACTCTACCTGCTTGGTACTGACTATGGTGGTGGCATAGTATTGTTGCAAGTTGTCATGGAATACCTTATCCTGCAACCATTGGGCTGCACTGGATACACCTGGTATATTGGAACTAACCAGCAATCCAAGTCCAGCTTTGGGTAGGGATGGTAGGGCTCCACCAAGTTCTGGTGACCTACCAGAGAGAATTGGGGAGAGGACTATAGGCAACATGACATGGGCACCTGGGAAGGCACCAACTCTTTGGGAGAAATCAAGGACTTCACCCATTGGGCCAAGGTTGGAATAGTAGGATACAAAGTCATGGCGTGCTAGGCCAAAGGTAGTACCAAACATGGAGCCAGTGAAGGGATTAACTTCAAGGTCTGTACCTGGAATGTGTTGATAGCCTTGGTCTGAATAGTTGTAATACTTGCCCCAGGCAGCCATTAGGCCAGGATGCTTCATAGCTAATCTGGGGAGTTCAAACCATTTGTAGAGGGTGTAGGTCCAGTAAGGATAAATCATCTTCATGGATGCATCCACGATGTTAGGATTGGAGTAGTCAGCGAAGGTCTTGTAGTAGTCTTTGAGGGCGGAGTCAAGGGACTCCTGGCGGAGTTGGTTGAGGTTCTTATACTCCTGTTTCAACTGTGGCTTCTCCTGCTGTAATTTTTTTATTAGTGGCTTGATACGTTTCCTATACAAACCTATATTTCGTAATGATTCCTCAACGTTTGTCGGTTTTCCAAGTTTAAGAATATCCTCAGTGGTTATACCTACCCTATCACGTAGTATACCTGTTAAACGGTCAAGCTCAGATTGCGGTAAATAACCTCTTTCATACCCGGTCTGCTCCAGCCTGGATAATATATTGTCAGCCCACACAAGGTCATCCATACCAACCTTTGCCAGAGTAATACTGGTGTACATTTCCTTCTCGGCATTATCAGCCACATTATCTATCCACCCAGCAAGTGCCTTCTCCTCATTAGGCTTGAGACTCCTGGTCATCCTCAAAGTCATTAACTCCTGCTTCATTCCTTCCATCTGCATCAGTATCTTTTGCTGTGCCACATCCATATCAGGGGACATCTTCATGCCTCTGAGGATATCATCATAGGCTGACTCTATCTTTTCCTCAGTAAACCCACGATACAAGTTGGGTTTGGAATCAGCCTTGGCCATAGCATATTTAACAAACCTAACCTTACTTTGCATGGCCATATTCTCTGCTATACCAGAGGACAAGGCATCAATGTTACAACCAAACAATTTGGCCACGTCATCTGCTGACAAGGCTCGGTTGGATGCATCCACCGGTATCAATCTAGGCTCAGGTAATTTCTGATAAAGTTTGGCGAATTCCTTCCTAGACAGCATCTCACCGGCACCTATCTCAGCGGCCTCTTGACGATACTTAAGCCATGCCTCTGTCCTATAGGCTCTCAAGGCAGTATGCTCAGCCTCAGTTCTTTGCATCTTGGGCAAGGCCCAGAAGTCATCTAGGAGTTGGCCATCTGCTCTAAATGTTGCCTCCCAAAGGGCATCACCATCAGAGGAACGGTCAAGGACTACATTCATGGCAGCCTGCTGGTCTGGAGTTAGCTTACCAACATTCTCAGCTATCTTTGTCCTCACTGTCCCCATATTATCACTAACCTGGGCCATGGTATCTATCATCTGTTGCCGGTCAGTTCTCCATAATTGCTCCACCTGGCTGAACTTCCTGGCTGCATAGAGAGCATCAGCCTTCCTAGTTGTCTCAGCCATCAGTTTGGTAGGGATATTGCTGAAGGTGGTGGACATAACTTCATAGGTTTGGAAGACATCCATCAAATCATCTAGGGTGGTTAGTTCTCTACCTGATATGTCTGTGGCCAGTTGACGGAAGGAATCAGCCACATCTATGGGATAGTGCCTGAGGTCGGAGATGGATTGGTCAGCTACCTTCTGGACAAAGTTGGTGATGCTATCATTATCCTTGAGGACTATGCTCCAATCAACCACATCATCAACCATATCCCTGGCTGTTGGAGACATCAGGGTGTATTTCCTCAATCTCTGCCTAGCTTCATCACCCATCAAGCTAAGGTTGGTTAGCTTGGTTTTCATAGCCCTCAATCCATCAATATCACCAGCCACCAAATGCTGCCAAGCCTGTCGTTGTAGTTCATCCTGAGTTAATCCCAGTCTCTCCTTAGCTATCTTTGGGGAGCCTTTAGTGATTCTATTCAGGACAGCATTGAGGTCATGGCCTTCCACATCATAGAGTTTCTCTACCAGGTACTTGGACATCCGCTTCATAATGAAGTTGCGGCGGATGGCATTACCCCAATCATTAGATAGGTCTATCCACTTACGACCAAACCATTGGCCTATTTTGCCTCCTGGCAACAATGTTATACCAACCCTCTTCCCAAGTATCCCTCCTGGTTCAGATGCAATCTTAGCTGCGACATCGGCTGGACCTCCAATTAACCCCTTAGTCATAATGTTGTAAGCCTCAATCTTAGGAAAGCCTGGAGTAACACCCTCAATGACACTAATGGCCATACCTTCTAGTGCATTCCAGAACGGATAGCTAATGTTACCAAGATAGGCTTCGGCAAGTGGTCGGACAATGAATCGGTCAACACCCATACGGAAGGAATGATTTGACACCTTATCCAGACCATTCTGTAGGCCAAGAACAATGCCTTTCATCACATGACCATCTGCACTCTGTCCCTTGACCGTCACCTTAAGTATATCTCGCTGTCTGGTCTTGAGATAGTCCAGCATCAATGACACACCACCAACTGTTGCCGACTTACCTATCTGTGTGGCTCTGGCTATGTTGGTAGATAACCTATCAGAGTATGTGGCTATATCCCTAATCAACCTACCTATGACCTCTGGAGTATCATTGATTTGGAGAGCTATAGCCATCCTCTTGGCGTTCTCGGTTGGGGAGCCAACCTTCCTCAATGTGTCTCGGATGATGTCATTAACCTCAGCTATTCTGGCTGTGGTAAACTCAATGGTCTTGTCACCACCTCTGGACCCAGCCCAAATGATTATCTTATCCTTACTCAATGGGACAAAGTCTGAGAGGCTACGACCAAAGTCAACCAATGGGTCTCCAACAGCATTAGGTGTGGCTCTGAAAGCCTTAACTGCTTCCTCCATGGTCTTAGAAATATCATCAGGCTTCAACTCATGGATGGCCTTGCCTGTAATCTTACTTACGGATGGATATAGTTGGCTCTGCATAAAGTCATCCAACCTAGCTTTGATTATCTGGTCAAAGGTCTTTGGGAATCTGCTCCACACAGCCTTCATGGCACTGGGTAGGAAGTCCAGAACCTGATATAAGCCCTCATTCACACCAATCATGGTACTACCTAACGCCTTCATGGCACCAATACCAAATCTGCTACCAGTCTTTAACAGAATCTTACCAGGTAGACTCAATGCAATTCCTGGCACGTAGGTTAGAGGGTCTGTTGGCAATTCAATCAGGAGTTTCCAGTACCAAGCAGCATCCCACTCCTGCTCTGCTTTACCTAAGGATGTCCATGGGTTGATACCGGCGGCCCTATATTGGTCATATAGTTTTTCAACATCAAATGGACCTGTTGGAGATATTTTGGATGCAAGATAGATGGCACCACCAGCCAATGGATATGATACATCCTCTAGGTATGGTTTCATTATGTCAGCAACAGCCTGCATTGGTTGTTGGGCGATGAACAATAACCGCTGCCAGGTCGTGGTCTTAGGCACCTCCCACTCTCTGACTCCGGCAAGTACCTCACCAATCTGTGCCTGTTGCTCTTGGGCGGCCTTGGCCAGCATACTCACCATCTGGTCCATATCCATAGCTGCATTGACAACATCATCAGGTATGTCTAACAGGGACGCCACCTTGAACAACTCCTCCTCGGTCATACCTTCTGGCATCTTAGCTGTCCATGGTGTGGTGAGTGCCTTCTTTATCTCATCAATGGTCATTTGATTGATACTGACTGGGATGGCCGTAGGAATTGGCTGCTCCAGAAACGCTCTAACGGCCTCCTCTTGTCCTGGTTCTACCTGCATGAATTCGGGTAGTGTACCCTCCACCTTCTTGATACCCAAAGTAGCTATGGCATCATTAGCCTCATCAATATCCTGTTGGCTGATGTACTCTGGTGTGGTGACACCAAGAGCCTTCATATAATCATTGTAGGAGGAGACTTTGCCACCAGCAACAAGCATAGGTATGGAGGTATAGAAGTCCATGAACCACTGAGCTTTTGCCACAGTAAGGACTATCTGCTCATTCTGTTGCTTCTGGCGTACAATCTGCTCCTCAGGTAGCTCTGTAACTACTCCACCTAACCCAGCCAATTCACCTTGCATAAAGGCTGGAGCTTGTATAAGTTGCTGCCAAAAAGAGAGCTTCCTATATTCCTGCAACCTCTGTTCTGAGGTGGGTGTTACTTTTGGTACAATGGAAGGATACACTATGGAGGTTACATTTCCTGACACAGCTGTATTCGCCTTGAACTGCTCCTGCCACCACTCCTTACGTCCTGCTATGCTAGGTATAGCCACACTAGGAATTGGTTCAGGCCAGGGCTGCTCCCAGGGTGGAGGTTTGTATGCTTTAATACGTTTCTGGAACTCTGTATCTGGCATTAAGCACCTCCAGTAGCAAATTCTCTAGGCAGAACCTCATTCAGTGTGGCCTGTCTGTTTGCCTGGGCTGTCTGACTAGATGTGGCTTGGGCAGGTACACCCAACTCCGCTTCCATGGAGTTTGCCAACTTCTCATATAACTTGGCTGCGTCTGGATTGTTCTGGGCCTTCAAGTCCACAGCCTGCTCTCTGTATGCTATGATTTGGTCAGCCATGATGGCTTTGGGATTAGACATAGCCATATCCTTACGAGCCTTGGCCTGTTCCTTGAGTGGGTCTTTAATCTCAGGAAAGAGCCTCCGCATCACCGTCTCTGTGGATAGTTGGAAGGTGGGGTCAAGCATTCTGGCTACTGTGGCCCTCTGCACCAGATACCCAGGTATCTCAATGTCAACCTGAACATCAAACTCAATGGATTCGGGCATGTTCTGTGGCATCTCAAAGTTGTAGGGACGGAAGTTGTTTGCCTGCATCATACCATACCAGAAGTCGTCAATGTCAGAGAGTAGACCTCTGAGACCCTCAACATAAGGTGACATGGTCTGGATGGATGAAGAGGCTACATTAGCCATGGCAAGGTAACTCATGGTCTGCTGAATGTTGCCAAACATGGATGCAGCAAATAGACCTCTCTGGAGCATATTCTCATACTTGAATAGGGTCTGGGTTAGCTCCACTGGTATGGACGGAGATAATATGGCCTTGACATCCTCACCGGGTTGACCACGTAGGATGGTTCCCCATTTATTCATGGCCTCCTCCGAGGCTATTGGAGTATCACCGGCAGAGGTTTCAAGCCAACGAGGCTGTGCAGCGTTTCGTGTGGCTTGTTGGAGGAAGCTCAACATCCTGTTATAGTTACGGGTGAGGTCCTCGTTGGTGCTAACTATGGACTCACCATAATGCTTCTGCCACTCAGCACTACTTACTATGACTCCTTTGTCTGGGAGGCCACCAACAGGAGATGTGAACACCGGAATCCTCTTGATGGAGCTAAGATAGGGGTCTGGGGTTGGTGGCTTGACGAACTCATTACCCATAATCACACAGTTAGAGACAGCACCTGAATCATCAAACCACCAATAGTCATAGGCGGTGGTCTTGCTCTTGAATGGTTCATGTGACCAACCCTTATCCAGTACCTTCTTGTTGGCTGCACCAGCCTCCAACGGATAGATATGTGCAACCTCAGTTATACCATCAGGGCCAAACTCTGGGAAGACTTCGGCAGGGTGCCACACCTCAGCCCATATATCATCCGGAGTTACCATAGCAAAGACGGCATACCAACCAAAGGCTAGCATGAATGAACCAAACTCATCAATCCAACCTCTGCGACCTTGCTTACGATATGACCGCTCCATAGCATTCCACCTCTTCTCAGTATAGGCTTCAACATAACCAATGGATGGAACTTGTATGGAGAGGAAGCCATCGTCATAAATCTTGTGGGCTATGACAGATGATGTGAGCAGGTGTCGGCCAAGGTTGTATCCAGTTCTTGGGTCGTTGGAGGTCACAGACTCCATGCCTGTCTGCTCCAACTCATTCTTGAGGGAGAGGATGTTGTACCAGTCCTTGAACTTATTATTACGAGTTGTCCAGTTATTCCTCAGTGAGGTACAGCGGGACTTTACCTTAGTTGGTGAACTTGTATCAATCATAATGCCTCCATTACCATTTGAATCCTGTTCTACCTATCATACCACGGATGAACTTGGATGGGTTGTAGCAGACCAGAGCCAAGCCAAGTGAGTCATGGATATCATCGGCTCCGATTACTACAGCCTTACCATTGTCTATTCGGAAATTCCTAAGCTGCCTAACCAACTCAATATCATGGCACTCAAGGCTAGGTAGATTGCGGTGGATAGCTTGGAACATATACTCTTTGGTTCCTCTAGCACCACCAGATGTATACCAGCCAGGTTCATTGGTGGTCACACCACTAACCACATCCTTCCTAAAGTAGATGGGTCGTCTGTTCCTAAGTAATGCAGTGACAGCCAATCCATGACCGTTGGCTTCCCAGGTTATCATGGCACGGTTGTAATAGTCAGAGTATCTTATTGCCTTCTCAACAGTTGGTTCTGGAGGATAGAGTCCAGCATCCCTGGCACACCATACTGGATACTCATAACCATCCTCAGCCTTCTTGAATGTCAACACACCTATGGCTGATTGTGTCATTTTGGCCTGACCTGGGTCAATAGCAACAATGAATCTCTGACCTGCTGGAAAGTCGGAGGGCTTGTACCACACATGCAGGCCATTTATAATCTCACCGGGATAGCATCCTTTAGCCATCTCATTGGCCCTCTGTGTATCATAATACATATCTCCGGTGGCTAGGAAGCATGACACATCATCCTCAGGGAATTCCTGTAAGAACAGGGTGCGTGTCTGTCCTTCCCTTCTCAGACTCTCCATCTCCTTTATCTTCCATCGGCGCCACCGAATCTGGTCCAGCGATAATCCATGGTTGTTGACCAGTCTCTGCTCATCTGCATCCATCTCTATTGTAGGACCATCAGCCTCAGGTACCATTCTCAGTCTGGGGTCACCAAGATGAATCACATACTCAGGCAACATGAACCAAGGATAGAAGTGGGGGGTGAATACGGACTTACCTTCCTTAGCCAAACTGTATGTCTCATGGAACTCATCTTGCTCACCATGGGGAGTGGAGAATATATCACAGGTACCATCTGGTGGAATACGGGCTAAGGCAGGTAGAACCACACGCTCCAGAGAATCTGGAGGATAGAACGCAAATTCGTCACACAGTAGGTGATGTATCGTCTGGGTCCTACCTGCCACAAAACTCCTCGCCGATGCTATGTACATGGTGCTGGTACCCACCATGACTCCATCCACAAAGAATCGGAAGGACTTTTCATACATACTGTCCGAGTGTATCTCAGGAAAGCCTGGGATATGTAGACTGGCTAGATGGTTATAGAAGAAATTGACTTTGCCAAGTAACTTACCTGTGATGAAGTCCTCATATGCAATCAGGACAGTGTTGGTGCCTGGGACAGTGAGAGTGTTGGTTAGTCGCTTTGCTATCCTCTCGGTACTGAATCCTACCGCACTCGACTTGACATAGACATCCCTACCAGTCTCGGTGGCATCCACATCGGCTTGGATGGGGTTGTAAATAAAGGGCACACGCTCTCTAGCCTTGTTCTCCACGACAAATAAGGTTTCAATGAACTGCCTCTCATGTCCCGGAGTTAGCAACTCACGGAACTTTTCCTCAACCGATACCGGCATCTATTTCCTTCTGTTCAACTTGCCTAGAGTTAATGCTAATCTGGCCTGCTTACCGACCCTGCCTTTGCGTTTGGCAGCAGCTCTGATTCTGGCCTTAGGAATTCTCTTACCAATAGCAATACCCAACGACCTATGTAGTCCACCCTTGTTCTTTGTGGCTTTGGCTACCCACTTCATTACCCACCTCCCTACTTGACTTCACCATTCTTGTCCAACAGCTTCATACCAAGCATACCTATGCCTGTGATGGCTCCACCCACAATCTTGTCAATCTGGTCTGGAGCTATGATGATAACTACCAGTGCTATGATAGCTATGGAGAGAATGGCAGCCATGACCTGTGGACCCTCGACCTTTTTCATGTTTACCTCCTATATTACCACAAACCTCATTACTGACCCCTGCCAGCCTAGTAAATCACTCCGCCGCTCATCTGTCTGTGGCTCTATCAACCACAAATCCTCATTGGCATCAATGCAGGCTATCATGGCATGAGCATCACTCCAGAACAGACCAATGGCGTAACTCGCCCACTCAGGTCTACCAAACTGACCCCATAACAGCTTGGCAAAGTTGTCACAGTCAAACTTCTCTGGTACATACTTAATATGGTTGGTCTCATCCACATCAAGGAAGGTTTCAATATCTGCTATGTTACATAGGCTGTAGACTAGCTGTTCATAGGAGTCGGAGAGGAATATTTGGCCCGATGGAAAGTGCTCACGGAAGATGTCATAGATAACCCGGCCAGATACCATCTTCCTCTCTGTAGGACTTGGTAGTGGTACCTGCAGTTTGGCAATCTCAGCCTCCAAGCCTGCTATCCTCTGTCTGGCTCTGGCCAACTCAAGTATCACTCCCATTATGTACCTCGCTTTTGATACTTCATACCACGCCTTCCAACTCTGGTCACCTGAGCCTTCATCAGATTGTGACGACCGGCTGCCTTCTGTGTGGTTGTTGCTCTCCTACCTCTTGGCATCTATACTCCTAACTACCAAAACATGCGGCCACTATGGCTCCAATTACGGCGGCTAGTATGACCCACTGTAATGCTCTATACAGCTTGAACTCCTGACGGAACGGAAAGTAGTGGTATGCGTGCCAATCACGAAACCATTGAGGTGTTTCACCATTTAGCCCCTTGTCTGCATTCATTGTTCGCTCCTTATCTCAACAGATTCACGCTCTCGGCGTATGGATATGGTTAGTTTGGTAAAGTCAAACGGCTGCTCCATCGTACCACCACCCAGAATTTGTTTCATCATAGCCAAGGACTGTGGTGTATAATGGGCCCGAATCTTGGCTAGGTATTCTGACTCACAGGGAGTAAGTGACTGATTAGTGGCATCCTTATACAGAATCTTAAAGTCCTTTTGTAGGACAAGGTGGAAGTTCCTGGTGTACTCCATATCCAAATACTCATTGGCCAGAGTCTTCCTCATGTCTGAGATACCTTCACCATCAATGAAGGCAAAGTTGGAGTCGGCTTCTCTCCATCTAGCCACTGTCTTACGATGGATACCGGTAAGTTCAAGAGACTGGGAGCGGGAGAAGTTGGAGAGTCTATAGCCAAGGTACAATGATTTCTTGGTATCTTCCTCCTCAAATGCTGGCATGGCTGAACGGGCTAGGTCAAGGGCACTAGACTTACTTACTTCAGACATTATATACCTCTCCTTATATCATAACATAAATGGAGGTGAATGTCAAGATATAAATTATGATAGCTAATACTATATTATATGATATTATACTCCACTACTTGACAAATAGATAACCTTATGCTATAATTAAAGTGTAAGAAAGGAGGATAATATGCCGGAGAAGATGGTCATGACAGATGGTTCACCATATAATGGTATGTTAAGGAGAGGTTCAGCCATATTCAAAGCCAAATCACATAGAGGTGTTCAAATAACCTATGAGGAAATAGATTTGGAGGAGTATGACAAAAGGGTTGATAATCTGGCAAAGAGGATAATAAACGCAAAGGGTGTAGACTTATTATCCATATTGAAGGATGCCCTATACGACCTACCTCTGGACTATCTAACGAGGGTGGAGAAGAAGGTGGAGGAAGAAATCAAAAAGGATGAACCAAAGATAGTCACCAAGACAGATAGGACGTACCGAGGAACTTGTGTAAATTTGAATGTTGGAGGCAAGAACCTAGTAGAACTCAGACATTAGGTAGACAATATGAACTGGAGAGAGAATTATCAACCGGAGTTGGTCACAGAGATAAATGACCTAGGATGCAAGCTGTCCATAGCCATAGACTGTATTGTGCATAAGATAGCTCCAGGTGTACCTGCATTTGAGTGTAAATGTGGAGTGATGTTTCCGGTATACTTACTCAAGCAGGAGAATTGGGCTGCTATTAAGAGAAGGCATGATGAGGAGATGAAATATGCAGGTCATACATAAATACTTCAAGAAGGATGGTATGCCACTAACTGGTGAGGTTGTTAGGAGATATGACCAGCATTATGACCTGTTAGTTAAAGTTGATAATCAAGTTGAGGAGAAGCAGTACCAGAACTGGTCTAGTAAGGATGTACGGTGATACCAAATATGGGAGGTACACTAACTTGAAGGAACAACTATCTAAACCAGCAGTTAAGCAGTTATCAGAGGCTGGCTACAACCGAACAGAGATAGCAGATATACTTGGACTGTCGTGGGGTAGAATAACCCAACTAGTTGATAGGAATGGGAACCAGAAATCAAAGCACGCAAGTGCTGTAAAGACCTGGCAAAGAAAGCATTTCATATCTACCAGTGGTGGAGTAAGGATAAGGGCTGAGAAAAGGGAAAGGCCAGATGAATGTGAAATGTGTGACAAGCAGGTAAGTAAGTTAGACTACCACCATTGGAATAGTGAAAAGCCACAGAATGGAATCTGGGTATGTATGTCATGCCACCAGTTTGTGGAGAGAGTGGACTCTGGCCTAGTAATAAAATACACCAAACTAAGGGATAAAATTGACAATCCCTAACGTCTGTATAACTTGGTGCCTCCGAGAAGCGGAGTGCAAGTGGTGTGGACAGATGATAAAGGCTGGGACATCTATGGTCACGGTGTTCTGGTGGAATAAGGGACAGGATGGTAGAAGATGGAATGTAAAGAAATACTACCACCTGGAGTATGAAGGAGAACATTGTTGGGAGAATCAAGGTCTGGACTACCTGAAGTTGAACCCTTATGTCCCATATGTGAGGAAGAAATCCATGCTGCTGAGTCCAGAGGACAAAAGGAAGAGGTTGCTGATACTAAAAAGAAAGGCGTCACTAAACCAAGACTTGAGAGAATTGGACGTTACAGCTACAGGGTATGCAGAAAGGTTCACAAGCATTGAGGCAAAGAAGGCACAGTTGATGTTGGAGATATTGCCTTATGGTGGGATACCCAAGAGTTGGACAGAGGAGTTGTTAAGATGATGAAAGTTTACCAAACCAAGTTTGGGGGTAGTGATGCACCACTGGAGGAGCAGGGTAACTGCTTCCAAGCCTGTGTAGCATCCATACTAGAGATACCACTAGAGGAAGCATTTGATTGTAAACTATACCCAGACGATGAATGGTTTGATAAGTTCAATGAATGGCTGACCAAGTATGGATTGGCCTGCATCATGTTTGACCATAGTAAGGAGAAACCCGTGGCGGCCACAAAGGTTCTAGGGTATGCCATAATGGACTGTATGAGCACCACACTGTATCATGGTGAGCACCATGTGGTTATCATCAAGGATGAGGAGGTAGTGCATGACCCCAACCCACATGCGGAGGGTAGGATTGGTGATTGCCAAGGATTCTCCCTCCTAGTCCCTGTTAATGTAGCAAATTGGAGTAAGAGATGAGAGTTATACTAACCAGTTTCAGAGATGCTGCTAACCATACAGGAGAGAAGTTCTCAATTGCAAGATGGCAACCAAGAGGGTTCCACATACCTGAACTCAGGTGCCTGGCTCCACTTGATTCACACAATATACCAATATACCATCTACCATCAGATGAATACCGTAGGAGATATGAGTCCGAGGTATTAAGTTCGGACGCTGCCTTTGCACAGATAGCATCCAACTTACTATCATACAAGGATTTGGTTCTATGTTGTTGGTGTAACCCAGATAGACAGAAAGGATATGCCAAACTCATGTGCCATAGAGTATTAGTTGGTTACTTCATAGAGAAGAGGCTTCCAATGGTTGAGGTTGTGTATAAGGATGGTGCAGAGAATCCAATATGGGAGAGATTATGAGTTATACCTACATGAAGTATGAGGAATACATGGCCTCTGATGTTTGGAGATGTAAGGACTCTCCGACAGGTGGGCATCATTGGATTGAGAGGAGAATAGATGGATTGTCAAAGGGCCAGTTCTACTGCAAATGGTGTTATGACGCCAGACACTTTCCAGTTACATACGCTGAAGCTCTTGGCGGTAAGAAGATACCTCCACTTGTACACATGATTGTTAAGGAGGATGTATGAATAAACTGGAAAGCATAGGATACGCCGTTCTAATTATCCTGTTCATATTTGGTCTGACCGTGCTGGTGTTTGGCATAAATCACTTGGTGGTCTGGATTCGAGGCTGTTGACCATCTTAGGCTGGAAATCCTGTGGAAGGACAAATTTTTCAGAGAGCACCTAGATAAAGCAATCATTATCTCATAACTCCCGCACCCGTACCTGCTATGATGTTATGTCAAGCCAGCCTCTGTATGATTATGTCAACCTACAGGATGGTGACAATAGTCTCCGAGAGTGTGCAACCGTGACAAATGACAGAGTGCTGGTAGGTAGAACATATGTTCTAATAGCTGGTGCTGGATGTAAGTGAGTGCTCACATACCTAGCCTCTATTGGTTGCTAGAATAGAACAAAGGTTCTAATATAAAGATTTTATAAAGGTGCCAAAAATAGTCCTGAAACACTTGACAAACACCATGCCTTGTGTTATACTTGTAGTATAAGAGAATATAGTGAGGTTAGATGATACAACATAGAGCTAGAGTTATCTAGCAGTTAGGACTAAGCATAATCCGAGGAGTGCGTCAAAGTATATGGATTGGTAAACTTGTCCGATTATAACGAGGATAACGACCTCTACATAGATGGCTACTATTGGAGTAGCAAGTCTATGGACTGCTGGGAGGTGATAAGATGACGACACGATTTCCCTTAAGGCAGTACCATACTGAGGACTTGATAAGGAGTACTCCTCCGAGACGCAAAGTAACGATACTAGGACAGCGGGCTACGTTCCGCCAACACTGGTTCAAACTTGCAAAACTTAGGGAGTGCCCAAATAACTATCGCTATGCAGTCCGCTCCGCCGCTATCAAGTTCTTCTCAACGCAGGCTTAGCGCCTGCCAGCAGTCCATAGCGTTAGTTCTGGAGTGGCAACGTCATAACTAACACCAAAGTAAAATAGAAGGAAGGTGTTATTATGAAGGAACAACCAAAAGTAAGCAAACCCGTAACCGCACCAGCAGTTGTGGCGCCTGCCGCTGTAGCCGTGCCCAAGCCGACTCTTGACGAATTGAAGACGCAACTCAAAGCCTCCATCATCGACAACAACGATGCCCTGTTCAACGAGTTGGTCACGAAAATCGCCAAGATGAAGTCCGAGTTGGCTAAACAGGCTGGCGAGCTTGCCAAGGAAGAGGCGAAGGCTCTGTCCGGCGTCCGTATGCAAGTCGCTGTCGCCATCTTCACAGCTGTGAAAAAGCTGAACCTTGACGCCAAGCTCATTGAAGTCAAGGCAAAGGGCTTCACGTACCCGCTTGACTTGCCTGATGCTCAGGGCGTCATGGTCACGTACAAGTCCGTGGCGCTGTCTGTACCGACTGTCAAAACCCGCGCTGGTGGAACAACGGGTGGCGGCAAGTCCAAAGACGAGTACGGCATGAGCCTTGGTGAAATTTTTGACAAATTCGCCACACCTGCACAGAAAGCCGAGCTTTCCTCACTCACGGCCCACAACGCGGCGTACTTTTTCAAGCTCACCGTCAAGAAAGCCGCCATCGCCGCCGGTATGCTCCAGCCCGTGAAGTAAGCTCACGGCTCCCATTCAACTCATGCAAATGCCCAGTCCCTAGTTGCCAGGACTGGGCGTTTTTGTTTATAGTGAGTGAGGTTGTGGACATGGCTGAGGAATTGCAGGACATTTGAGGTACATGGTCGGATATGCTGAGTGTGTGCCTAGCTAACATTATGTCAAGTGCTATTGACATTTGCAATACCATGTGCTATAATGGAAGTAGGACAATTAGAAGCAAGAAAGGACAGTAGGATGATAACAGTTAAACAGCTTAAGGACTGGTTGAACGGCCTACCAATGGCGGTCTGGAGTGGCCAATATATGGAGGTAGGGTAGATGAACAAATCTGAGTATCATGGCATCCTGGCAGGTGGTGGGTCTGAGCCTACTGAGCAGGACATCAAAGCCTGGTATGACTGGGACCAGATGCAGGACCATCTTGCCATCCGGCATCCATGTCCATGTTGTGGCAAGAGACGAACTCGGTGGATAGGCAGAGAGTGGAGCATCTGCTATTCCTGTCTCATTGGGTTCACCTTTGAGGATATGGTTCCAGTCCATACTCCGGAGGTGGTCACCGAGTATCAGCAGAGGATATTAGAGCAGGACAGAGCTAACAACGAGTCCAATAGGTGGGATGATATAGCCTATATATTTGGGAAAGGATAGTCAGAATACTTAGGAAAGGAGGAGTCATGAAGGTCAAGGACGTCAAGGGAATTACCTGTCCAGAGTGTGACGAATTTATTCTAAAGGATGATATTCCAGCAGAAGAAGTTCGTTACCAGTGTGGAGAATGCGAAGAAGTCTACGAGGACAGGGACGAAGCCAAAGAATGTTGTAAGGACTAATCTCCTGACCCTGCCCACCAGAGAGGTCAACAGACTAACAGCTGGTGGGTAGGGATGAGGAGGTCAGCCATGAGGTACCTATTAGTTGTGACCGGAGGCTTCCTAGCCTACGTAGCTGGGGCAGCAGCCTACATATTTAGCTATGTCATAATGACTGGGCAATATATCGTGGTAGAACCTAACATGGCTGTACTATGGACCGAGTTTATCGGCTCCATTATGCTTGTTAGTATAGGTATTACCTGTGCAATATACGCAACTAGGAGGTGAGCCATGAATATAGTCATACAGAAAGCCAAGATGGAGAATGGTAAGGAGGTTGTCATTATTGCCAACCATACTGACTTCCATGCCCACCATCGTCAGTTACCGGATGTGGAATGGCAACCTCTATCCACCGAGGTATTGATTAGGTCATATCCAAATTACCAATTTCTGTCAGGAAAGGTATTCTAAATAGTAGGAGGTGCACGTACCGGTTCCTACGACTGGATAAGTCTAAGTAATGAGTATGCAGCTCACCCTGAGATGCACTACCAATGGCTTGGTGAGCAGAAGAAAGGAGGGTAACATGATAACAGCAACAATCAAGGACAACAAACTGACCATCACCGCTGACCTGGGTGGCAGCATGGCCAGTATGTCTGGAAAGACTACCATCATGGCCAGCACTGGTGGCTTCCAGGCTGTACTTGACTTCTCGTACAGCCTCAATGTAATCAAGACCAAGAAATGAAAGGAGGATAATATGGCAGAACCCAGTCGTAAGAGTCCGGAGATGGACAAATTCCTGGATGATGTTTGTCAGGTCAGCTTTGGTCGTAAGCGACATGACTCCATAGTGGAGGACATCTGTGTCTGTTGTGGCAATACAGCCACCATATTCAAGGATGAATTGTCCAGGAGGGAGTATTCCATATCCGGTATGTGCCAGACATGTCAGGATAAAACATTCGGAGAGGAGGAATAAATGGCTAAAGAATTTACCCAAGAGGACAAGGACAGGATGGATGCCAATGCCGTCCTTGCCGAACAGGAACTAAGTCAGGCATTGGTAGACGACCAACTCCTAGCACCAGGCATTGACTACATCATTAACTGGCACCAACGCTGGTACATCAAGGCCGGACACAAGCGTCTTGGCCGTATGCTTGTAGGCATGGCCAAGGAACAGAAGGAGTAGTATGGACAAAGTCAAGCAGGCTAAGAAGGTGGAGAAGGTCATGCCAATTAGCACCATGAACCTCCCTCCCACACCAAAGCAAGTCCGTGCCATAGCCAAACTTGCTCAACGCCTGAACATTATGGAGGCTGTGGAGGAGACACCCAAGTCCCGACTGGAGGCACGCAACCTCATATATAGGATGAGGGAGGAGGCCAAAGAGAAGGAGACTAAGGGTGGATAGATAGAAATATATATAGAATTAGCTATCATAAGTTCTAGCAAGGCTGGGACACTAAAGTCATTCCTTCCTTCTCTTGGAGGTAGATAATATGGAGGCCGATATCAACCTGTTCAGCCATATGGTGGCACCAGTTACAGAGCCACAACCCAAGGCAGGGGTGTTCATCATCCCAATGGTGGTAGTCCAATCTGATGGACTCCTTACCACATTACCATATGCCTTATACTTCTCATGGTTATTTTCCTTCCATATTCTTTGGTACTCTGCATTACTCATGTTATACCTCCTAGATTTATTATAACATGTTTATTGCAAGTTGTCAACATAAAATAAATATTTCTAGCGGAGGTGAAATATGGATTACCAAGTGGACTACAATAGTAATGGCAAACCACAGAGGGTCAGATTTGAGCCCTCACTGGCCAACAGTCATGGTGAGTATAACCGATATTTGGCCAACCATATCATTAAGGAGTTTGGGGTACCAGGCTGGGACTGGAAGATGCCCACACTATCCCAATATTGTGAAACAACTCAATACCTTCAATCAGAGATTGACCAAGCTCAGGCCCGTGTCAGTGCCCTTATTGAGGAAATGGAACATTGGACAATTCTGAATCATATCTATGAGGAGTCCAGGAAGGAGATTAAGCATGGATAACGACACCATATTCAGACTGAGGGAACTTCAACGCCTGGTGGAGATAAGGAATGGGTGGGTATCCTATCTTATGTCCCTACTCGATAACACCTATATCAAACAGTGGCTCAGATTCATTGAGTTGAATAGGTGCAGTAGGCATGATTAAATGGATAATTGCACTGCCCATAGTGTTGATACTGTTCCTACTCTACCTGATACTAATGAAACAATATTTGTGGGGAGGTTAATATGGTTGAGTTAGTTACTTGCATAGTTGGAGGTACAATTCTCCTATGTGCAGCCTTTACTTTGTGGTGGGGGGTTCTTCCATGGGGAAGGGGACATTAGGAAATGAAACTCACGTCCAACGACATCAAGCGTAAGGTGCTGGTTGAGTCCGGTCTGGAACAGTTCCGTCCTGAACCCAAGAAGCACAGGCTTGTCCGGCCCAAGATGGTCCGGGCCAGTGTCAATATGCCCAAGACTCCATTGATGAAGTACCTAGAGCAGAAGTATGGCAAGCCTGTCCATGATGTATTGACCTCTGGCTCCCTCTCTGTTGTAGCCAAAGTCTGGGGTAATGAGGTTGATGTCAGCACCATCAGCAGATGGATAAAGAGATATAAGCTCCGGTACACCAAAGATAACCTGCCAGTCTGTATGTACTGTGAACACCATGAGCCAACCTGTGACCTTGGCATATGTAGTATCCTAACGAGTATGGAGCGGTACGACCTATTACTGTTGAAGAAGAATGAGGTGCTTGAATGCCTGAACCTGCAAGGATGAGGGGATTGACACCTAATGAACTAATTGCATGGACGCCACCAATCTTCAAGACTATTATAGGGGAGAACATACTGGTGGACCAAGGGACCATGTGTATCTATGGCACCGAAGGAACATACAAATCAATGTTGGTTCTGGACCTCAGCTTCCGTATCTCTAAGGGTATGGATTGGTTTGGCTATCATACCACCCTCAGTCCTGTGTACATGTTCCAATCCGAGATACCACAAACCTTCATGCGTGAAAGAATGCTGGGATACATGCAAGGCAACAAACTAGCCACAGACAATATCTGGTTCTGCTCCGAGTTATATGAGAAGATAGATAAAGGCTGGGGCTACACTGAGTTGGAGCGTGAGATAAATAGGACATGCTCAAAAGTCCTATTCATAGACCCATTGTACAACTCGGTATCAGCCAAACTGGTTGACGATTATGAGATGGGCATATTTACGGATAGGATGAATATGCTCCGTTCCAAATACAAACTCTCCATCATCCTGGTTGGACATGACCGTAAGCCAGAACATAGTGAAGGTGAATCATTCCATTATGGTACTGATGAACTGTTTGGCTCTGGTAGACTAAAGAAGTGGCTGGATACCATAATCTACGTTGAGTTAAAGAATGATGGTGACAGTACCATGGACCTCAAACTTACCTTTGAGAAGCATAGGCATACCAAATCAAAACTACCACCCATTGATGTAACCATATTCAGGTCTGACTTGACCTTTAGGAGAAAGGAGACACTATGAAGGAGCAAGGAATCAAGGTTACCAAGCTGGAACTGAACCAAGACCAGTTCATTAAGTATATATTGGACAACACCACCGAGTCCAGCATATTCCGTATCTACAAAACCATCAACTACATAGGAGTTGGTGTGGACATAATGCCCCTGCAGGAGTAGGTATTGCAATAGCTGGTGACTTGACAGACTGAGTGCCTTTGTGCTATAATACACTATGGGCACCAGACAACGATATGTAATTAGGTTACAACCGGAACTTATCAAAGCCATCAAACACCAAATTATTGAGGAAGAAAGGAGGGCATGTGAGGTACTAGAGGAAGCTATACGAGACTATATCAAGAAGCGAGGAGGAGAATGAAAACAACCATCACAACCAAAACAGAGACACCAAACGAGGATACTGGGCTGACGACAGTTACCATAGTATCCACAGAAGGTGATGAGGCAACAGCAGTAGTCACCATGCACAAACAGGTTATAGAAGAATTAGAGGAGGAATAATGGCAAACGAGACACCAGTACCACAGGAACAGGTATTAGCCCAATTACGGACAAGAGGGTTTGAGGACGGATTTCAACGGACACCACTCCGGCATTTCAAGGGTAAGCTGGACAAGATTGGTGGCCACATGATTGATAGGTTCGCACCACCCAGACTTGAGGTAATCTATACATTCAGTGAAATGGAGGTCATTGACTCCACCGAACCTTATCTGGCACCAATAGCTGACCTCACCATCCTGCACAGTTCACGGAAGAAGTCAGCGATGGGTTATCTCGGCGCCTCCATAGACAAGATTATTAATGCCGGATTACCGGCTGACGCACCAGCCAGTCAAGTCAAGGGTCAGGATTTCCTGATGGGTAAGATACTGGAGATGAAAATGACACCAGGCCACATGATATTCAGCCGG
>Ga0214473_10000782_pt1 | contig 43600 bp, 37 predicted proteins | sample RVTome_7_FD_203509 | JGI IMG/M metagenome (GOLD analysis project Ga0214473, IMG submission 203509) | Soil microbial communities from uranium-contaminated site in the Upper Colorado River Basin, Wyoming, United States - RVT98D197 | ecosystem: Environmental > Terrestrial > Soil > Contaminated >...
TCCTCATTCCCCCCTGCACGTCCCGCCCAGAACCCTCTGTAGGATTTGAGGTTGACTTCTTTCTCCCGCCTTTCAATAATCGCCCTGCGGGTTTATCTCTTCCACCGCGAGGAGTGTTGCATGGCTCAGGAACCCACCGCCCTGGAGCTTGCCGTCACCAGGGCGCTGCGCGACAACATCGTGACGCTGAAGCGTTCGACCGACGAGCTGCAACAAGCGTTCGCCGACGTGGCCGCGTCCTGCGCGAGCAGCCGTCCCACCAATTCTCTGCCGGCGCTATTGCGCGCGCAAACGGCCGCCGCATCGCTGGCCGCTTCGCTCGAAGTACTCGCGCGCTTTGTGACTTCCTCGGCGCAGGGCGCTCCGGCCGGCGTCACTGAAGCCGTCACGCGCGCTGTTTCCATTCCCGCTCCAGAGCCCGCGCCTGCCCCGGCTGCACCGCCGCCTCCTTCGCCGGTGCCCACGCCGATGGCGGAAGTACCTGCTCCGGTCGAAATTCCGGTCGCTCCGCCGCCAAGTGTGGATCGCGTTGGCACCGGCACCGCCCACGAAGTCCGCCGCGAAGTCGGCATGGACACGCAACGCTCTTATCGCCACGAGCCAGTACCCGAAGTCGCCGCCGAGCCCGCTGCACCGCCGCCTCCGGTTGAAGCAGCGCCGCCTTTTGATGTGCATTCGCTTTCCGCCGACGAGCAGGAAATGCATCGTCGCGCCAACCGCCACATTAAGGTTTCCATGCAGGACATCAAATTGCTCCGCAAGGAAGGCGTCAAACTCGGGCGCGAGCAGAAGGATTTGTGCATCAGACTGAAGGATGACCTTGATAAAGCGCGCAAAGAGTACGAACGCCGTTTTCGGCCCATTCTCGGCCAGCCCGTGGACTACTTTTACAAGTGGGCTGTGGAGATTCTGGCCGACGGCGATGCAGAGGCGCTGGGCGAATACCCCTACCCGTCCCCGGTGGCAAAACGCTAACTTGGTTGCGATGAACATCTGCACGATTCGGTGTCGCGCGCTGGTGTGTCTCCTGATCGCTGTCTTTGTGTGCGGCGCGGCACACCCGGCCACGCTGCGCGCCCGGCCTCAGGCCGATCCCGCCGCACTCGAACTGGAAAAGCTCTCCCGCTCGTTGAAGGAAAAAGATTCCGCCGCGAAATACCAACTGCTCGCCGCCTTCGCAAAAAAGCATGCGAAAAACGCCTTCGGCGCGCGTGCCGCTCTGGCCCTTGCCTTTCGCGACTTCACGCAAAAGAAATTTCCCGACGCCCGCCGCTGGCTCGCCCAGGCCCAGCGCGACGCCGTGCTCCGCGACTACACGCTGTACTGGTCCGCGCAGCTCGAGCGCGCCACGGGAAACCACACGAAGGCGCTCGCCCTCTTTGCCCAGCACCGCGAAGATTTTCCGGAAAGCGTGATGGCGCCGCAGGTGGTGAAGGCCGTGGCGGAACTGGCGCTCGCCGCGGGCGAAGCCACGCGTGCGCTCGCTGCGCTCGACGGCTACGCCAGGACCGCCGCGCAGACCGGACTCCTGCTCCTCCGCGGCCGTGCCCGCGAACTGGCTGGACAGAATTTTGCCGCGGCCTCGGACTTCCTTGCCATTTACTACCAGCAGCCGCTCTCGGACGAGGCTGATGTGGCGGGGAAGCGCATTGATGTTCTTCTGCGCGAGCTCGGCGAAAGGTTTCCCTCCATCCCGCAGGCGCAAAAGCTCAGCCGCGCCGCCGCCATTTTCGACGCGAAGCAGTGGAAAGCCGCGCGCGGAGAGTTCACCCGCTTGCTGCCCGAGCTGAGCGGCTCGTCCACCGAGCGCGCCGAGCTGCGCATCGCGCAGTGCCGCGTGCAATTGAAGGCGCCCGTCGGCGTGCTGGCCGATCTGAAATTCTCCGACCCGGAAACGGATGCGGAGCGCCTCTTTGCGCTCTCCCAGTTTTACCGCAGCCTGAAGAACGACGCGGAAATGCTGGCCGCCATCGAGGACGCCGCGAAACTCTACCCGCAGAGCCGTTGGACGGAAGAGGCGCTGTTTGCAGGCGGAAACTACTTCTGGGTTAATCTGGACCGCGCGCGTGCCGCGGAGTTCTACCGCCGCTCGATGGAGGCCTTTCCCGGCGGAAGAAATAATCTGGTCGCGCACTGGCGCATTGCCTGGACCAGTTACCTCGACCGGCGCCCGCAGGCCGCCACGCAGATGGAAGAGCACCTGCGGCGTTTTCCTGCTTCAACCTTCACCACCGACGCGCTCTACTGGCTGGGCCGATCCGCCGAGCGTGCCGGCAACCCGCCGCAAGCGCGCGCGTTTTACTCCAAGCTTGTCGAGCGCTACCCGCAAACCTATTTCGGTTTGCAGGGCCGCGAGCGGCTGCGCGCCCTGGGCCTCGGCCAGTCTGCCGACGTCGATGTCCTCAGCTTGCTCCCGGCGCTCTCTGCGTTGCCCAACGCGGACGAGCCGGTTCCCGCCGCGGCCTCCGAGCGCTGGGAACGCGGCAAGGCGCTGCGCTCAATTGCCTTTGACGCCTCCGCGGAGCTCGAATTCCGCGCCGCGCATGCGCTCACTGGCGCGCCGCGGCTGCTGCTCGAAGCGGCCAAGTCCGCGCTCGACGCCGGCCGCTACATGCCCGCCGTGGCCACCGCGCGTCAGGCATACCCCCAACTCGAGGCGCGCCGCTGGGAGGATGTGCCCGCGGAAGTTTGGCGCCTGGTATTTCCGTTTGCCTACGGCGACCACATCTATAAATATTCGAACAAAAATGAAATTGACCCTATGCTGGTCGCCGGGCTAATCCGCCAGGAAACGATTTTTCAGCACGACGCGGTTTCTCATGCCGGTGCTGTCGGACTAATGCAGGTGCTGCCCAAGACCGGGCGCCAGCTCGCCCGCAAAGAAAAGGTCCGCTACGCGCGCGCCCGGCTGCTCGAGCCGGAGTACAATTTGCGATTGGGTACGGTGTATTTCCGCGACTTGCTCAAGTTGATGGGTTCCACCGAAGCGGCGCTGGCCTCCTACAACGCCGGAGAAGACCGCGTGGTGGTGTGGAAGGCGGAGCGCACTTTCGACGAGCCGGCGGAATTCATCGAGTCCATGCCCTTCACCGAGACGCGCGACTACGTGCAGATCGTTCTGCGCAACGCGGAGATTTACCGCCGCCTCTACACCTCGAAAAACGGGAACTCGCGATGAATCCCGCCGCGCCTGAAAAAGTCCCGCAAAAAAAGATGCTCTCGGAAAAAGCTTCGCGCTTCACCGAATCCGTCATCCGCGAAATGACGCGCCTGGCCATGAAGCACCAGGCCATCAACCTCGCGCAGGGCTTTCCCGATTTCCCCGCGCCCGCCGCCATCAAGCAGGCCGCGCAAGACGCCATCGCCGCGGACATCAATCAATACGCCATCACTTGGGGCGCCAAGCCGCTGCGCGATGCCATCGCCGAAAAATATCAGCGCACGCAGGGGCTTGCCGTGGACCCTGAGCGCGAAATCACTGTCTGTTGCGGCTCCACCGAAGCCATGATGTCGGCCATGATGGCCATCATCAACCCGGGCGACGAGGTGGTCATCTTCGAGCCCTTCTACGAAAACTACGGCCCTGACGCCATTTTGAGCGGCGCCACGCCGCGCTTCATCCCGTTGCGGCCACCGGATTTCACTTTCGACCGCGCGCAACTGGCCGCCGCCTTCGGCCCGGCCACTAAGGCCATCATCCTCAACACGCCGAACAATCCCACCGGCAAAGTTTTTTCCCGTGAAGAGCTGGAATTCATCCGCGAGCTGTGCATCCGCTGGAACGTGTTCGCCATCACCGACGAAATCTATGAACACATTCTCTACGATGGCGCGCGGCACATTTCGCTGGCCACGCTCCACGGCATGCGCGAGCGCACCATCACCATCAACGGCATGTCCAAGACCTACAGCGTCACCGGCTGGCGCGTGGGCTGGTGCATTGCGCCGCCCGAAGTGACCGGCGCGATTCGCAAAGTGCACGACTTCCTCACCGTCGGCGCCGCCGCGCCGCTGCAACAGGCCGGCGCAGTCGCACTTCACCTGCCGGACAGTTACTACGAAAAACTTGCCGCCGATTATTCCCTCCGCCGCGACCGTACCCTGGCCATGCTCGAAGCGGCCGGCTTTCGCTGCTTCAAGCCCGGCGGTGCGTACTACATCATGACGGACATCTCCGGCTTCGGCTTTTCCGACGACGTCGCCTTCACGCGCCACATGATCGAACACGTCGGCGTCGCGCCCGTCCCCGGCTCGAGTTTTTACTCCAATCCCGTCGACGGCAGCCAACAGGTTCGCTTTTGTTTTTGCAAGACCGACGCCACGCTCTCCGCCGCCGAAGAACGCCTGCGCAAGCTCCGCCCGTAGGACAGGCTTTCCAGCCTGTCCGGTTTTCGAATTTCGATTTTCTCTTTTCGTCCATGCTACAATTCCGCGCTTGCTGTTGGGGAGACGTCGACATGCCCATGGAATTCGATCTGGTAGCGGCAAAGACCCGCGTTGAACAAAATGGCGACGGGGCCGCGGTGGACGTCAGCGGCAGCGCAACGCGCACATTTCTCTGCACCATGTTGATTTCCGACCAGGTCGAGCAAGAGTCTCTGGACGTCTCCATCTTCGGCTCGGCCGACGGCGAAACGTGGCCGGCGAAGCCCCTGCTTAAGCTCCCGCAGCGCTTCTATCGCGGCGAGACGCGCGCCGTTCTCGAGCTGGCCCTGCGCCCCGAGGTGAAGTTCATCCGCGCGCGTTGGGACCTCAACCGGTGGGGCCGCGTCGCGCCGGAAAAGATGTTCGCCTTCGGACTCCGCCTCGTCGAAGTCCCCGCCATGCCCGCCCGCACCCCCGCCGCAAAAGCCACGGCCAGCTAAGGCCGTTTCGCCGCAGATAAACGCAGTTGAAATCTCCGGATTCATTCATCTGCGAATTCTCTGGCTTGGGAAATAAGAAAGGGGTAGAAGGCGACGGTCGGTTGCCCTGTGGTGGTAGCCTCCTACCCCGCGAGTGGTCTTGCCTATATAGACGTAATAAGTCGCCAAAAGTTGCAGCCGACAAACAATTATTTTTGATTTTCTGGAGCGGTCTTTCAGCCCGAATTATGGCTTCGGCGGGGCGGCCGGCGCGTTCTCTGCATTGTCGATGGCCTGTTTCAGTAAGGCCTGTTTCAGTCGGTCGCGCGTCACCCTGGCCTGTGCGCTTTGCGGACCGTTGGGCTCCAACCGCAGGAACTCGTTCAAGTCGACCAGCAGGGCCACTTGTTTCTTTTGCCGGATGTGGATGTTGGCCAGCATCAGGTAGGTAGGGGCGTAGTCATTGCGCAGCTTGAGCACTGCTCCCAGGCTCTTTTCCGCTTCCTCCAGCCGGTTCAGCGCCGCCAGCGACCTGCCCATTTCGTAATGCCCCTGCCAGAGGCTGCCATCGAGTTCCAGCCCGCGGCGCACCAAGGCTTCCGCGTCAACGGCTTTTTGCAGGGTGTTCAGCAGCGACCCAAGCGCGATAAACGCCTGCGGGTATCTCTCCGCGCTGACGGCAATGGCCTTGCGAAACGCCGCCTCGGCCTCTTCAGGCTTGTGCAGCTGGTCATAGGCGATCCCCAGGTGGAAATAGCCTTCGTAGAACTCCGGGGAGGCGGAGACTACTTTCTGCAGCACCGCTAAGCTGGCGGCCGGGTCGTTTTTCGTGTAGAGGATGTCCATCCCTTTGCGGAAGTTCGCGCGCGTCTTGGATGGCAGTCCCAGCTCGAGCGCGGACACGGAATTGCCGGTTTCTTCCGCCGACCCTGTGGCGATCTTCCTTAGATAGACCATCAAACCGAGAGGCGATGAACCCCTGATCTCGACCGATTCCCGCACCGATTCGTAGCCCGATTCTTCCACGATCAAGTAGAACTGGCCGGTGGAGAGGCCCGTGAATTCGAACTCCCCGTTGTTCCTCGTAAACGTAGTGCCCGCCACGTCCCCGGAAAACCGCCGCAGCTCGATCTTGACGTTTTCTACGGGCCTCTCGTTATGCGCAAAGCGCAGGTTTCCGCGCACTGTGTAGGTGCGCGCACGAGGATCCACCGTGCCTGGCTGGCGGCCTTGTTGTGCGGCGGCAAATGCGGGCAGGAGAATGAGCATCGCCAATAGGGCGGGGAAGGCGGCTCGCCGGTTCATACTCACCTCCGGTTTATGCAGGGCTAATACGCTGAGTATAGCATCGCACGGCGGCGCAAACATCAACCTCACGCCACTTCCACGCGCTCGTATCCGCTCTGATTGTGCGTGGCCCCCACCATGGCCATGCGGCGGGGCTCTGCCCGGTAGGAGATGTGGATGCAGTCTCCACCGCGCCCTGAACCGTGCTCGCGAATCACCTGGTCAAACGGAAGCTTGCTTTCCAGCCGGATCCAATCGAACACTTGCTGGAGGTCCGCCTGCGGCGTGAAGAAATCTGCGGCAATCCTTTTTGTGGTCCACTGGTGGTCGCTGGAGGAAACGCCGCGGATCAGCGCGTTCAGCGCCGGGCAACGGTAGCCGCTTGTAATCACCACGCTGCCAAAGCGCTCGCGAATAGGCTCCAGAATCTCCGCGCAGAACTGCTGGGCAAAAGCAACCACCTCCTCGGGCGGCAGGTTTGCAATCTGTGCCTGCTGCGCCGTCACCGAATGCGTGAATTCGGAGAGCGCGAAGTGCGCGGAAAGAATATCGTCCATTCGTTGCCTCCAGAAGGATCATGAACGGGAACCAGGTCCCCCCCCCCCCTACCTGAAATGTGTAAGTGTTCATTGCAAAGGACTTGCGCGCCAAAGTGGGTGTAAGTGTTCATTCTAAAAGGCTTACAACCAAGAAGGTTCAGCGGTTGACGCGTGTCAAAAGGCTGCTTCCAGAAGTGCGGGCGATGGCGCTGAATTCGCATCGGGAAAATACAACCATTCACATAATAGCTAATAGAGGATGCCGATGTCAAGCGATTTTTTTAAAGGGCGGCAGCCGCGCCGTGGTGCCGGATTGCAGGCAAGACCGTGCTGTTAGCTCAAGCAGAAACTTGCATTCCACTTTCCTTGCTCATGGAGCGTACGGTACCCGGTGGGAGGACTTCGCTGCGCGACATCACGCCGGCGGCGCGAGCTTCACTTCCTGCTGATATGCCGCCACGTCCACTTTCCATTTGAACTGTTCCCGGATGCTCCCTTGCAGCGCGCGCGCCGCTTCCGGCTCGCCGTGGACCAGGAACGTCTGCCGCGGCGCTTGCGGCAGGCCGCTCATCCAGCGGAGCAGTTCGCTGCGGCCCGCGTGGCCGGAAAACTGGTGCAGCGGAATTATCTCCGCCTTCACCGGCACATCTTCGCCGTGAATGCGCAACGTCTTCGCGCCTTCCGCCAGCGAGCGCCCGCGCGTGCCCTCCGCCTGGAAGCCGGCGAGCAGCACCGCGTTGCGCGAGTCCGGCAGCCGCCGCGCCAGATGATGCAGCACGCGCCCTCCGGTGGCCATGCCGCTTGCCGAGATAATGATGCACGGCATGCTCATTTTGTTGATCTGCTTGGACTCCTCCGCGCTGCGCGTCAAGTGAAACTCGTGGCAATTGAGCGGGTCGTGGTTGCCGTTGGATGCTTCGCGGCTGAATTCCAGGTCGTGGTCCTCTTTGTGTCGCACGTAGAGGTCGGTCACACGCACGGCCATCGGGCTATCCACGTACACCGGCAGATTGGGAATACGGTCCCAGTCTTCGAGCTGCCGAAGGTAGTACATCAGCAGTTGCGTGCGGCCCACGGCGAACGCCGGCATCACGATGGTTCCCCCGCGTTTGGACACGCGCGTGATAATTTCGGCCAGCGCGTCAAGCGGGGAATCCGCCGGGTGCTCGCGATTGCCGTAGGTGGACTCGCACAGCAGCACGTCGCAGCGTGGCGGCGGCTCCGGGTCGCGCAGGATGGGCTGATCGTAGCGTCCCAGGTCGCCGGAGAAGAGCACCACCGTGGGCTTGCCGTTTTCGTGGATGGTCAGCTCGACCATGGACGAGCCGAGGATGTGTCCCGCACCCAGCAGCCGCACGTCGAACTGCGTACTGATGCGCACGGGCGTGTTATCGGGAATCACTTGCATGCGCCCCAGGGTCGCTTGTGCTTCCTCCACGGTGTAGAGCGGCTGTGGGCTTTCGTGCTTGGAAAATCCTTTGAACCTGGCGTGCTCCGCGTCCTCTTCCTGAATGCGCGCCGAGTCCGGCAGCAGAATGCTGCACAGATCGCGCGTGGAGGAATTGCAGTAGATGATGCCGCGAAAGCCGTCGCGCAACAGCCGCGGCAGGTAGCCGGTGTGGTCAATGTGCGCGTGCGAGAGGACGATCCAGTCAATCGATGCGGGGTCCACGGGCAGCGGGTCCCAGTTGCGCAGGCGCAATTCCTTGCCGCCCTGGAACAGCCCGCAGTCCATCAGCAATTTCTTGCCGCCGGCCTCCACCAGATGTTTCGAGCCGGTCACGCTCCCCGCCGCTCCCAAAAATGTCAGCGTCGCCATGGCCGCGTATTGTAGCAGGTGTTGTGAGCAGCACAGGCTATCCCGAGGCCTCGGGAGCCTGTGCTACATCTCCGGCGGGTTCGCTTCCGGCGGCTTGATTTCCTGTTGCGTCTCGATGCGGAATTTCTTGTAATCGCTGAAGTGCTCGGTGCGGTGCACTTTCATCCCTTTCACCAGCAGCACCCGCGCCGAAAGATTTACTTCCGTGTAGCGCGGCAGCCAGATTTCGTTATTGATGCGGTCCTGCTCGAAGACAAACTCCGCGCCTTTGCCGAGCGACGCCAGCAAGCCCCCGCCTACTTTGATGGAATCCGTCGTCCTCGCTTCGGCCCGCACCACTTCCTGGGCGTCTTCGTCCACCCACATCACGCCGACCAGTTTTTGCGCGATGGATTCCGCGCGGTTGCGCGCCTTATAGCCCGGCCGCGGCTCGAATTCGAACACAATCACCTCGCGCCCGCTGAATCGCTCGCGCCGCGGGTGGACCAATTGGCAGACGCGCAGAAAATCCGAAATCCCGAAGTTGCCGTCGTCCTCTTCGGCCTTGCCCACTGCCGCGCGTTTTTTCGCCGCCGCTTCTCGTTTCGCGACCCTTGCATCCCGTTCTATTTTATTCTTCTCGGCTTCGCGGATGAGCTTCTCCACGCGTTCCTGTTCCTTGCGCTGCTCCGATGCGTTGAGCAGCCGCCCCTCTTTCTTGATTAATTTCTTCACTTGCCGCCCGTGCACAAAAAATACCTCGTATTCCTCTTCCGACTTCTGCTTGATGTTTCCCTTGCCGTCGATTTCGATTTCCGTCTCCTTCGACGTATAGGTGTAATCCTCGCGGATTTCGTCAATCTTCCTCTGGTTTTTCGCCAGCGCGGTCAGCAGCGCCCCCAGTTCCGGCAGTGGGCGCGCGGAACGATTGGGGAAATCGAACATGTTTGCAGCCATTTCGACGTTGTGCGTCACCTCGCGCAACACCACGTCCAGGGTTTCCGCCCCGCGGCGGATGGTGATTCGATAAGGCTCTTTCACGCCGTCCACCGCGCGATAGTCCCCGAACCAAGTTTCCTCGCGCCCGCCTTCGCGCTCCGCGTCGTCCTTCAGAAGAAGATAATTTTCCGCATCAAAATAAACTTTTCGCTGCAAGCCGGTGTATGTGGTCATCTCGACCGCAAATGCAGGCCTCCCCGCCAGCGTCTCGCGGCCCAGCAATTGCGCCTTCGTTTTTTGCCTTTTGTAGTTGAGGAAATGGTCGTTGCGGAAGACCGCGGCGGCGCGCGCTCGCGCCTGTTCGCGCCCGGTCAGCGTGCGCAGTCCGCCGGCGGAGTCTTCCACCCAGGCGGACTTGCCGTTGCACGCTTCGATGCGCTGCGCGTCGCCGATGCGCGTCTCCACGTAGAACGACCCCGGCGCGCGCGTCTGCCACAGGAAGTCGCCCGGCGGGCCGGCCGCGCCGTTTCGCGTCACGCTGCCGGTGAAGCGTACGCTGGCAATGGCTTGCAGCGCTTTTTTCCCGCCGAGCGCCTTGATGTGCCGCTCGATGATGCTTTCCGCGGACTGCGCGGGAAGGGAAGCGCCACACAGCAGAAACGCTGCCAAGGCCAGCAGGATGTTTTTGAATCTTTTCACAGCGGCTCCATGCGTGATACGCAGCGCTGTTCGGCTTTGTTTCCGCGAGACACGCTTCCCTCAAAGCGCACACGGAATCAGATGAGTTCGCCACGGGCACGGTTGCATTTCGCTGGTTCGGAATGCGTCGCTCCCGGTGTAAGATGCACCTTCCGTTGAATCTTCTGCCGAGGTTTCCGTCATGTCCAAAGCATCCGCAGCGAAAAAATCCACCAGCATGAGCAACGCCGCTGTCCAAAAGGCCACCGGCAAAAACTGGTCGCAGTGGTTTTCCATCCTGGACAAAGCCGGCGCACGAAAAATGGCGCATCCGAAGATCGCGCAGCTTCTGGGCACGAAGTACAAATGCCCGCCGTGGTGGCGGCAGATGGTCACTGTGGAATACGAACGCGCCCGCGGCCTGCGCAAAGTCCACGAGACTGCTTCCGGTTTTCACGCCGGCCGCAGCATTACGCTTGGCGTTTCCATCGGAAAAGCTTTTGACGCCTGGCAGGATTCCTCTGTGCGCCGCCGTTGGCTCAAGGACCCCAATTTCACAATCCGCAAAGCGAATGCCAACAAATCCATGCGCATTACCTGGGGCGACGGCACGACGAACGTCGAAGCGATGTTCTACTCCAAAGGTGCGAAGAAAAGCCTGCTAACGGTCGACGTCACCAAGCTGTCCAATGCGAAAGCGGTCGAACGGTGGAAATCCTACTGGGGCAATTCGCTCGCCAAGCTGAAATCCATCCTCGAAACTTGATTCAGCCGCCGACGCACGAGGCATTCTTGCCTTCGTCGCAATGCTGCGTTATGCTCCGCGCGTTTCTGCCCGCGCTTTTCGGAGCAATGACTTAATGTCCAGACGCCTTGTATGCGCTGCCCTTTATGCCGCGCTGTTGCTGCCTGCGGGTGTGGCCGCTCCTCCGGCACCGCGTCCTTCGCAAGCTGCGCCAACGACCACTGCGCCCCGCACAGCGCTTTCCGAGCGCGTCGTCGCCTACCAGATTGACGCGCGCCTCGACGCGCAAAAGAAGATCATCACGGCCACGGAGACGCTCACCTATCGCAACCTGACCGGCCAGCCGCTGCAGACTTTTCCATTCCATCTTTTTTTGAACGGCTTTCAGCCCGAATCCACTTTCTTCCGCGAAATCCGCCAGAATGGCAACCGCGGCCCTTGGGAAGAGAAGCATCGCGGCGGCATTGAGGTGAAGTCTCTCGAAGTCGCGGGGCAAGGCAACCTCACGTCCGCCATCGAGTTCATCCAGCCCGACGACGGCAACCCGAAGGACAAAACTGTTTTTCAGGTGCGCTTGCCGAAAGCCGTACCGCCGGGCGCCTCCGTCGAATTCCGCATCGCCTTCGAATCGAAGCTGCCAGAAACGCTTGCGCGCACCGGCTACAAACGCGATTTCATTTTTGCCGCGCAGTGGTTTCCCAAGGTTGGCGTGTGGTGGCGCGGCGCATGGAACTGCCACCAGTTTCACTACACCACGGAATTCTTCGCAGATTTCGGCACGTACGACGTCAAGCTCACCGTGCCGCAGAACTACATCGTCGGGAGCAGTGGCGACGAACTTTCCAGTGTCGCTAATCCCGACGGCACCAAGACGCTCACGCTTCGCGGCGAAGACATTCACGACTTCGCTTGGACTGCGGACCCCGACTACCGCGTCTTTGAAGATTCCTGGCAGGGAAGCGCGGGCGCGGTGAAAATCCGCGCGCTGATGCAGCCCGACCACGAAAGCCAGGCGGCGCGATACATAAACGCGCTCAAGGGCACGCTGGACCGTTTTGACCGCTGGTACGGCCCTTATCCTTACAATCGCATCACCGTCGTGGACCCCGCGCGCGGCTCTGCCGCCGGCGGCATGGAATATCCCACGCTCTTCACGGCGGGGACTTCCTGGCTGACTCCTGCTGGCCTTCGTCTGCCGGAATTGGTAGTCGAGCACGAATTCGGCCACCAGTATTGGTACGGCATGGTGGCTTCCAACGAGTTCGAGGACGCCTGGCTCGACGAGGGCATCAACAGCTACACCGAAGTGAAAATTATGGACTCGCTCTTCGGCTCGAAAACCTCGGCGATCAACTTATGGGGCCTCACCTTCGGCGATTCCGATTTTCAGCGGCTTACCTATGCTGTCGTGGCGGATACCGACCCGATGGTCCGCTCCGGCTGGCAGTTTATGACCGGCAACGCTTACGGCGGCGTCACCTACGGCAAGACGGCCATGGTGCTGCTCACGCTCGAGGGAATCATCGGGGAGGAAACCCTGCGCCGCGCGCTGCGCACGTATTTCATGCGTTACCGCTTCACTCATCCCACTGAAGAGGATTTTCTGAAAACGGTGGAGGAGGTCAGCGGCCAGAATCTCCGCTGGTTTTTCGACCAAGCCGTGTACGGCACGCAGGTGCTCGACTACTCGGTCCATCGCATCCTCTCCGATCCGGTGGACTGGTTCGCGGAAGAACGCGAGGAAAAGAAAGGCGTGACGCTCTACCGCTCGCATGTGGTGGTGCGCCGCCTCGGCGATTTTATTTTTCCCGTTGAGGTAGAAATCAAGTTCGATAATGGCGAAACACTGCGCGAAAAATGGGACGGCAAGGACCGCTGGACGCGCTTCACTTACGTGAAGAAGGCCAAAGTCGTTTCTGCCACGGTAGACCCCGGCCGCAAGGTTCCGCTGGACCGCAATCTCTTCAACAACAGCGTGACGCGCGAGCCGGATCCCGCCGCCACGCGCAAGCTCAGCAACGTGTGGCGCGTGCTGGTGCAGATGTTCGCGCAGGCTCTGGCCTGGCTGGCGTAAGACACGAGAATGGGAATGGAGACACCCACAAAAGGCGTACTGGCAGCCGGCGCGCGGCTTTTGCTGCGCGGCTGGCGCGTGCTGGTCTGGGCTTACGTCGTCAACTTGCTGGTTGGCATTGTAGCCGCGCTTCCGCTGGCCGCCACCATCTCCGGAATCTTGGACCACAGCCTGGAAGCCGAGCGCCTGGCAAAGGGCTTCGACCTCGGCGCCTTCTTTGGCCTGCTCATGCAACCCGAAGTCACGATGAGCAACTTTGTGCCCGGCTCATTCTTCGTTTCACTCCTGTACCTTGTCTTCATGGTCTTCCTCACCGGCGGCCTGCTTGCCGATTACCGCCGTGACCAGCGGCTCTCTTTTGGCGCGTTTCTCGATGCGTGCGGCACATTTTTCTGGCGCTTCGTGCGCCTGTTGCTGTTCATGCTGCTCGCGATGGTGCCCGTAGGCATTCTGTTCGACTTGCTTAACCGCGGGGCTGCCAAAATTGCCAGGAACTCGCCCCGCGACTCTGTCAACTACAGTCTGGTGCTGGGCTGCATGGTCATCACCGCGCTGTTGTTTTTCGCAATCCGCTTGTGGTTCGACGTGGCCCAAATCCGCGCCGTCGCGGAGAACGAGCCCAAAATCCGCCGCGCGCTCGGAAAAGCTTTCCGCATGACGATTGGAAATTTCTTCTCGCTCTTCTGGATTCTGCTGCGCATCGGCATTGTGGCGCTGGCGGGCTCCGCCGCGGCTCTCTGGTTTTTTGTCAAAGTGATTCGCCCGGAGCAGGTCGGCCTCACCATCGTGTTCTGCCAGGTATTCGTATTCTGCTGGCTGGCGATTCGCTTCTGGCTGCGCGCCAGCGAAACCGTCTGGTACCAGCGCAAATTCCCCGCGCCAGCAGCCTTCGCGGAAGCCCCGATTCTTCCAGGCCCGGCTGAGTCCGAGCCCCTGTCCCTGCCCGCTCCGCCGCTTGCCACTCCCTCTGGCGACACGTCCGCTTAGCTTTGCACCGCATCGCCAACGCTTAATTGACGCTCTGCGACGCGGGATGCTATAAATATTCAGTAGCCTTTTCACCGGTGGGGCCGTGGCGCAGTTGGGAGCGCGCCTCGATGGCATCGAGGAGGTCGTGGGTTCGAATCCCATCGGCTCCACCAAAAAATCACATATGACTTTCTTCCTCTACATCCTGCAGAGCGACACGACTAGACGCTATTACATCGGCCAAACCAAGAATCTCCAAGAACGGGTTGCGTACCACAATGCCAACTATTCGCGAGCATTAAAGAATCGTGGACCTTGGAAGCTGCTATATTCTGAGGAGTTCGCCTCGCGCAGCGAGGCGGTGCGACGGGAGAGCTACATTAAGCGGCAAAAAGATCGGAGTTTCATTGAACGATTGGTGAGCGCGTCCCGGTAGCACCGGGAAGGTCGTGGGTTCGAATCCCATCGGCTCCACCAATTCTAAGGCTCGGTCAATCCGCTAGATTTTCTGATATGAAGACCATCACGGAGAAGAAGCAAACTGCATACGCCGCATTTCTCCGCGGCATCAATGTCGGCGGGCACAAACTCGTCAAAATGGACGACCTGAAAAAAGCGCTTGAGTCGCTTGGCTTCACGAATGTCCAGACGATTCTGGCTAGCGGCAATGCGGTTTTTCAGGCGCCGCCGATGAGCGCAAGCGCTCTGACCACACGGCTCGAGGAAAAGCTGAAGAAGACCTTCGGTTTTGAAATCAGCGTGCTCATCCGCTCGATCAAGGAATTGCAGCAACTGGACAAAGCGAAGCCGTTCGCTGGTATTAAGGTCACTCCTCGAACCAGGCTTTTCGTTACCTTTCTCACCGAAAAGCCAGCGCGCAGCCTGAAGACTCCGTACATTGCTCCGGGCGGTAATTTCAAAATCCTCCGCGTGTCCAAGAGCGAAGTGTGCAGTGTGCTGACCATCACCAATCTCCGCCGGGGCATGCAATTCATGGCTTTCCTGGACAAAGAATTCGGGCGCCTGATCACCACGCGAAGTTGGAGCACGGTCACTCGGATTCTGAATGCCGGCAAGTAACGCACAGCATGCGATCAAGAAACTTGAGAATGGGAGCGCAGGGTAAGCGGCGGTTTGAAATCCTATCGCCTCCACCAATGGCAGCGTCTTGGATTTGTGCTTGAATTCTCAGTCTTCTCGGTGTACATGTCTGCTCCCAGATTCTTTCCGAGGAAAAGGAGAAGTTGCATGCTGAAGAAACTGCTCACCGCGTTGTTCTCGACAGTGCTTGTCTTTTCGCTGCCGACGCCGCTGCTTGCGCAAGAGACCCAAGCCAAGCCCGAGAAGGAGCAGGTCAAGAAGAAGGATCGCTGGGAGGGTTACGTCACGAGAGTCAGCAAGGATAAGTCCACGTTGACAGTTCGCAAGAGTGGCTCGACGGTCACGAGGACCGTTTCGTGGGACATCTTTACGCAGTGGACCAGCCAGGAGCATGGCAGCAAGAAGGTCAACGACATTGATGCCAGCCAGGTGAAAGAAGAGGATCGAGTCATCTGCCTGGGCACTTACGGCAAGGATGGCGTACTGCATGCCACCTTGATTTCCAAGCGGCTCACGCCTCGGTAGTGAGACGTTTGCGGTTCCGAAGCTCCACGATTTCTGCCACCGTCCCAACAGGGTTTGTGGCTCTCGCTTCGGCACCGCCTAAGTTCCCCGCCGAATCCTAACTTCAGGCTTCGGCTTCTTCCTCCCTGATCCCCAGCCCCCGATCCCGGGTCCCTTTCCCCAAATCCCATCCAACCCCTCCTGAAAAGTGCTAATCTAAAGGAACAAAGGCTGCTGGCCCGGTGTCTAAGGATACTGGGTAGTCCTGAGGGTCTTGGAAAGACGCTGGCTGCTCCAGAGCACCGCAGCAGCCGAGACGGGCCACACAGCCTGGGGACTTCCGCCGCAGCGGAGTCCCGGAACGAGGCGTCTACCGTGTCCGATTTGGCGCGCGCCCTATCGTGGGGTCAAGACGAAGCCGAACTCGTCACCGAGTTGCAGGCCGGTTCTGACGCCGCCTTCGACTGGCTGGTGACCTATTTCCACGTCCCCGTCTTCAACCTCGTCTACCGTATGTTGGGCGATGCTGCCGACTCCGCCGACGTTACCCAGGAAGTCTTCCTCAAGGCGTTCAAAGGCATTCGCGGGTTCCGCCGGGGCAGTTCATTGAAGACGTGGCTCTACCGCATTGCCATCCGCGAAGCGCTCAATCAGCGCCGCTGGTTTGCGCGCCACCTGCGCCAGCAGACTTCGATTGACGCTCCCGATGTGGCCGCCGGCGATGCGCCTTTCGAGCTGGAATCGGCCGCCGCGACGCCGCTGGAAATTTGCGCCGCGCACGAGTTGCAGGAAACCGTGCAGTGCGGGCTGGAGATGGTGCCGGAAGTTTTTCGCAGCGCCGTGGTGCTCCGCGATCTGGAAGGACTCTCGTACGAGGAGGTTGCCGAAGTGCTGGAAGTTTCCGTGGGGACGGTGAAATCGCGCATTGTCCGCGGCCGCCGCGCGCTGCGCGAAATACTTGCGCCGATGTTGAACGGCCACAAGGTGCTCGCGCAGTGCGAGCCGCTTGTCGCACACTCGACCACCCACGGAAAGCAGGTCCCCACCCACCGCCCGGGGCCGGAGCCTGCTGAGGGAGGAGTTCGATGACCTGCTGGAGCATTCGCACGAAATTGCCGGGCTACCTGGATGGTGCGCTGCCGTCCCGCGAGCACAAGCCCATCAGCGAGCATCTCGATTTCTGTTCCGACTGCCGCATCGAGTTGGAGCGCTACCGCAAGCTGTCCAAGCTCATGGGCCGCGTGGAGCGTGTCGCGCCTCCCGCCGACCTTGCCGTGCGCATTCGCGTGGCGGCTTCGCTGGCCCGCACCCGCAAAGTTTGGTGGCGCCGCGCGTGGGATAGCGCAGTCCTCATTCTGGAAAACATCCTCGAACCGGTGGCCGTGCCCGCTACCGGCGGCGTCGTGGCCGCCATGCTGGTCTTCGCCGTCGTGCTGCAAAACCTGTTTGTCGGCGTGCCGCTGGGCGCCGTGCCTAACGACGTCCCCACCAACTTGCTTCAGCCCGCTCGCCTGGTCAGTCTCTCGCCGTTCCCCATGGGCGAGACCGACACGACCGGCAACGGCCCCAGCCTTCTGCTCATCGAGGCCACCGTCAACGAACGCGGCGACGCCGTCGGCTACGAAATCCTCTCCGGCCCGGACAATCCCGCCGTGCGCAAACAGCTCGACCACATGATGCTCTTCACCCGCTTCCGCCCGCAGATGAGCTTCGGACGGCCCGTCCCCGGCGGCCGCGTCATTCTCAGCTTCTCCGAAATCCGCGTCCGCGGATAAGTGCGCCGATCAGACCCTTGAGAAGGCTGCTATGCCGCCCGCGCAGGACGCCGCCGCGCTTGTAATTTGTTCTTCTTTTGCCGCACGAGCCGGATTTCCACCTTGCTTCCAAGCGCATGGGCCACACGAATCAGTGTGGCAATGGTCAGGTTCCGCGGCTCATTCTCAATCGCCGAGATTTTGGGCGCGCTCATGTCGGCCCTCGCCGCCAGCTTCGTCTGACTGAGCTTTTCTTCCTCTCGGAGCTTGGCAATTTGCACGCCCAATTGCAGGTTTTCCAGCTCTCGCTCCACGAGCTCCCGGAGGCGCTCGTCTTCCATCTGATTTTTGTAAAACCGGTTCCAGCGGGTTCGCATACTTAACTCCTTCCCAGCCGATGATTGTGAATCTGCATTCTTACTTCCGCGACGCGGATGTCTTTCTCGGGCAATCGCGCTGTCCGCTTGACAATCCCGTGCAAGAGAATGAAAGCCCTTCGCGCATCCCCGAAGTACAGAAGGCGCAGCTTGTCCTTGCCATGCTGTGTTCTCAATTCCCGAAGCCTTCCACGCACCTGTGACGAATACGGAAACGGCAGGTTCGGCCCTTCTTGCTCCAGCATTTTGACGATCGCCAGGGCCCTCGCCCGGTGATGGAGCGGAAGTCCCGCGAGAAATTCTTCTACTGGCGCACGGCCACGATCTTCCACGAAAAAGTCCACTCGCCAATTCATCCTATAAAAGATATACCTTTTTCGATATAATGGCAAGAACGAGTTGAATCGCCAAAATTGGTGACGTGCCGGTTCGCGCCAAGATGGTCAGTCGCCCTTTCCTTGACTCCCTGCAACCGCCCCTGTAAAGTTATCGCGTCCGCATTTCAGTTGTTCTGCGGCAATTCTCCGTGGTGATGGTGGGTGGAGTGGAGACTGCTTCCCGGCCGGCGCGCCGGTCAATCCGAACGAATCCTCCCAGAAAGACGCTTTTCTCTCCTACACATCTTTCTTTGCTGGCGGGATTTTTGTTTTTCGGCGCAGTGGCGCCCGTATCGCGCGCGCAATCCAACGTGTCCGTGGACTCCAGCCGCCAACTCTTTTCCGTGATGTGTGCGTTGCACGCCGCGGGCTATGAATCCAACGTCAGCAGCACGAGCTTTCATCCCGTGCGCACGCGGCTGCGCGAAGTGCTCTTGCGCAAGCATGGCCCGGCCACCGACGCGATGCGCGAGTTCTACCGCAACCACGAAGTCGTCGACTCCTCCGCCACGCTGGCGCGTTACGTCTCCTTCGCGCTGGTCACCGGCCCGCCGCCTGATTTCAAGTTCATCGTCTCCCGCGACGAGTTGCCTCCTGAAGTCATCGCCCTGGAGGGCTTCAACGAAATTCTCGCAAAATTCGACCGCGAAGCCGGCATCGAGGAACTCTGGAAGAGCGTTCAGTTCGAATACGATCGCGAAATCCGCCGCTTCAGCCAACCGATGGCCAACATGGTTTTCCTCGTCAACGGCTATTTGCGCGAGCTGCCCAAGCCGCACCGCACCCGCCGCTTCACCGTCATGGTCGAGCCCATGATCGGCGGCAGGACTACCTTCCGCAGCGTCGGCGACCGCTATGCCATTATGCTCCGCCCGGGTACGGAGCTGCCGCTTGACGACATTCGGCACGCCTATTTGCACTATTTGCTCGACCCGCTGCCTCTACGCTACAAAGCGGCCACCAACAGCAAACGCATTTTCCTTCACTACTCCGCGCGCGCCCCGCGTCTGCCTGCCGAATTCAAGGACGACTTCGAAGCGCTGCTCACCGAATGTCTGGTCAAGGCCGTGGAGCTGCGCCTCAGCAAGCACTCACCCGAAACCCTGGCCGCGGCCATTGACACCGCCGAATCCAGCGGCTTTGTGCTGGTCCGCGCGCTCTACCGCGAGCTTTTGCGCGGCTTCGATCAGGCCGAGCCACCTATGAACTTGTTTTTCCCCGACCTCCTCCGCGGCATCAGCCTTGGCGAGGAAGGGAAGCGCCTCGAATCGGTTCAGTTTGCTCCGCTCGAGGCCGCGCCCGCCGCTACCGAGCCTGCCGCCGAGTTGACCGAGCTCGACGCGTGGATGATCGAAGGCGACCGCCACATTGCCGGTCAGGACGGCGGGGCTGCCGCCGCAACGTTTGAGCGCATCTTGGCTAAGTATCCCGGCCAGCCGCGCGCTCTGTACGGGCTGGCCGTATCGCTGGTTTTGCGCGGCGAGGTGGACAAGGCCAAAGTGCTGTTTCAGGATTTGGTCAGCGCAACCGCCGCGGCCTCGCAGACGTCAGAGAAGAAGCCGCCGTTCGTGGTGGCGTGGTCTCACGTGCATCTGGGACGCATTTACGATCTCGAACGCAAACGCGAGCTGGCCCTGAGCGAGTATCGCGCGGCGCTGGCCGTCGAAGGCGCGCCGGACGCCGCGCGCATCGCCGCCCGCCGCGGCCTGGAAAAAGGAATCCCGCCCTCGAAGTAGAAAGTAAGAGGGAGAACGCGAACGCACGTAAAATGCAGCGCCGGGGTGCAGCCCCGGCACTCTTAAGGAGAACAAGGAATGAAAGTCAAGGCACGAATTCTCGCACTTATTGCGCTGCTGGCGCTGGTGGTATCCGCCCCGGTCTTTGCGCAGTACCCTCAGCAGGCGCCGCCCAAGCAGCCCGGCACGCCCGCGCAGCCGCCCGCCAAGCAGCCCGACGCGGCCGCGCCTGCCGGGCAGCCTCCGGCTCCGCCGGTCAATCCCGAGGAAGAGGCCGCCTACAAGGCGTTTCTCGAGACCAAGGACCCAACCGCGTCGGCGAAGCTCGGTGAGGAATTCATTCAGAAATTCCCGACCACTCGGTACGCGGAGTTCACCTACACCAAGCTGACGCAGCTCTATCTCAATGTTCAGGAATTGGACAAACTCGCGGTGGTGGGCGAAAAAGCCCTTGCGATCAATCCGGACAACATGGATGTGCTGACCATTCTGTGCTGGACCACCGCCCGGGGCACCCGCTCTGATGCGCTGGACGCCCCGCAAAAGTACAACAAGGCGGAGAAGTACGGCCGCCGGGCCGTGGAGTTGCTCACCGCTCTCGTCAAACCCGAAACCCTTACCGAAGAGCAATTCAAAAAGACGCGGGACGAGGGGCTCTCCATGGCTCACAGCGGGCTCGGCGTCGTGCAGTTCCGTCGCAATCTCTTTACGGAAGCCGCCGCGGAATTTGATCTGGCTGTCAAGCTCACCGCCAACCCCGATCCGACGGATCTATTCCTTCATGGCTTTGTTCTCAAAGCTTCGAAGCGTCATGCGGAGGCCGCCGAAGTTTTTGGCCGCTGCGGGCTGCTCCCCGGGCCGTTCCAGGACACCTGCAAGAAAGAGCAGGCGGAAAACAAGAAGCTCGCGGAAACCACTCTGGCGCCTCCCAAGCCATGATTTCACGCCCGCGGGCTCCTGCGAGCCCGCGGTTGATTCTTTCGGGATGCACACCACTCTAGCCGCGCGCGAAGAACTCGAAGCCGTTATGGGCCACCGCTTTCTCCACGCGGACTGGCTCGAGCGCGCGCTCACCCACAGCTCCCGCCGTCAGGACAGCAAAGAAAATCCCGCCGAGGATAACGAAAAGCTCGAGCTTCTCGGCGACACTATTCTCGGGCTCGCCGTCACCGAGCAACTCCTTTCTCGTTTTCCCGATTGGACTGTCGGTCGCATCACGCAGGCTCGCGCGCAGCTTGTGAACGCGCGTTCGCTCCAAGCTGCCGCCAAACGCTTGCAACTCGGCCGTTTTTTGCTGGTGGGCAGCTCCGGCGAAAAGGAAGGCATTCGCGAGCAGCGCGATCCGCTGGCCGACGCCTACGAAGCTCTTATTGGCGCCATCTATTGCGACGCGGGCCTCGCGCCCGCTGCGGATTTTGTTCGGCGCACTCTGCTTGACGAAGCCCTGCGCGAGCAGGGCGCATCTCTCGGCGAGCCCGACCACAAGTCCTCGCTGATGCTCTGGCTGCAATCTCGCGGGCGCCGTCTGCCGGAATATTCCGTGATCAACGAAACTGGTCCTGACCACCGCAAGCGCTTCGTCGTCGAGGTGCGCATCGACGGCCGCGCGCTCGCCGAAGGCGCCGCTTCCTCCAAAAAAGAAGCGGAACAGATTGCTGCCGCCGCTGCGCTGGCAGGGTTGCGCGATTCCTCCGAGGCGAAATGAGCGACGCCATACCCGAGAATCCGCTGCAGCCCGCCGAATCTTCCGCCGTCCCCGTCCCCGCGGACGCGCCGGTTCCGCAACCGAAGCGCAGGCGGCGCGAAGGCACCAGCCTCCGCGAGTACGCCGAATCGCTGCTGGTCACTGTCCTGCTCGCTTTGTTTGGCACCAGCTTCGTCGTACAAGCCTTCAAGATTCCCTCGCCCTCCATGGAGCCGACGTTGCTCGTCGGCGATCACCTGCTCGTCAACAAATTCGTCTATGGCGGCCGCGACGCCTGGTACGACCGCCTCCTGCCCTACCGCGACATCCAGCGCGGCGAAGTCATCGTCTTCAAGTTTCCTTTCGACGATCACGCGCACTACGTCAAGCGCGTAATTGCCGTTCCCGGTGACCGCCTCAAAATCGTTGACCAGCAGGTCTTCGTGAACGGCAAGCCCCTTGCCGAGCCTTACAAGGTTCACGACCCCGCGGTGTACGATCCCTACGGCGATAATTTTCCGCCCACCGACCGCTTCTATCTTCGTCGCAACGTGCGTTCCGAATGGTCGGAAGAGCTCCTTCATCATGTGGAGGGCAAGGAACTGGTTGTGCCGCCGCAAAAATATTTCGTCATGGGCGACAACCGCGACCATAGCTGGGATTCCCGCTACTGGGGCTTCGTGGACCGCGAAGCCGTCATGGGTCGCCCGGTGGTCATCTACTGGTCGGTGGACGCCACCGCCGACGAGTACGCCGACCGCACCCTGAGCGGCCGCTTGATCGGCCTCGCCCACGCTTTCACTCGCCTCCCCGTGCGCACCCGCTGGGCGCGCATGTTCCGCTCCGTCCGCTAATCAACAAGGCGAGTCATCCCGAGCGAAGCGAGGGATCTGCTTTGCCTTGGCAGCCACGCGACTTTGCTTCTTCGCCCGCTTCTGCCACAATCCTTTCCGCGGGTGGTTTGCCCGCGAATTCATCCACTCGTGACTTCTTCGCCGCACATTCCGGGCACTCGTCGTCGCACATGGCTGCGCCGCTTGGCCATCGCCTTTTTTGTGTGGCTCGCCGCGCATCTCATTCTGGTCGGGTTTGTTTCCACCGACCGCGTGCAGCGCGCCTTCGCCGCGCGCATCTCCGCCGCCTTCGGCCGTCCCGTGGAGGTTGGCAATTTCGCCATCAGCATCCTCGAAGGTCCGCGGCTGGTGGCCAATTACATTACCGTGAGCGAAGACCCGCGCTTCGGCCGCGAGCACTTTCTCCGCGCCGAGCGCCTCACCGCCGCCATTCGCTGGACCGCGCTCCTGCGCGGCCGCCTCGAATTCGACACCGTTTCTTTCACTCGCCCCAGCCTCAACCTGGTGCGCAACGCCGACGGCACATGGAATCTGGAAAGTTGGTTGCCTGCGCCCTCCGCGAGTCGCGGCGCGCGGTCCAACGCCGCTCTTCGTCAGGCTCTGCTCACGCGCATCAACATCGACACCGGCCGCATCAATTTCAAGCGCGGCGCGGACAAGCATCCCTTCGCCTTCACCAACGTGGATGGTTTCGTCGCGCGCGATTCTTCCGGCCACTGGCGCGTGGACCTCGAAGCCACCGTCATGCGCGCGGGCGTCACCGTGCAAGAGCCCGGCACGCTGCGTCTGCGCGGTCGAATCGGCAGCGCCGCCTCGCGCCTCCAGCCCGCCGAGCTCGCACTCACCTGGCAGGAGGCTTCGCTGTCCGATGCGCTGCGTCTCGCCCGCGGGCACGACTACGGCGCGCGCGGCAATTTCGCGATGGACGTCTCCGCCTCCGTTCCGGCGCCTGCTTCCTCGCCGGTTGTGTGGTCTTTGAAGGGCGATCTCCGCCTGCGCGACGTCCACGGATGGAATCTCGCGCAGCAAGCCGAAGATCCTGATCTGAATTTGCTTGTGGAAGCCAAATGGACGCCGCAGAGCGCCCGCGTCGAGTTCTCCAAAATTCTTCTCGACGCTCCGCGCTCCAACGTCCGCGCCTCCGGCTTTCTCCAGTGGGCGCAGCCGCAGGCGTCAGACTTCCGCATCCTTTCCTCTGCCATCAGCCTCAATGATTTACTCGACTGGTATCGCGCGTTCCGCCCGGGCGTCGCGCCGGATCTCCGCAGCGAAGGTAACGCCGGTCTCGACGCCGACTTGGGCGGCTGGCCCCTCGGCGTCCATCGCGTTGCGCTGGCCTCCGCCGGAGCTCAAATGGCAGTCCCCGGCCTCCGCGAGCCGCTGCGCATGGGTCGCGCCGTTCTGCGCTGGACTCCAGCAAAAATGGAATTGCTGCCGATTCAGTTCACGCTCTCGCCGGCCGCTGCTGCCGCGAGGCAGCCGCGCGCGCGCGCATTCCGTCTTAGTTTGACCGGCGCCGGCACGCCCCGCGCCAGCGGCAATTGCGCCGCGCTGCTCTGCGCGGATTTCAAGCTGAGTCTCGCGGGCCAGATGGACCGCTTGCAGGATTTCCTTGGTGTCACGCGCGCCTTCGGCTGGCCGCTCGACGGCGGCTGGGCTGTGGATGGCCCGGCATCGTTCTCCGTCATCGGCGAGGGCCGGCTATTTCCATGGACTGTGAATTCGCGTGGCTCCGTGCGTTTTGCCGGCACTCGCCTCCTGCCGCCCTTCATGAACCTGCCAATTGTTTTCAAGGACGCGCAGTTCGTTTGGTCACCGGCGCCCGGCGAGCGCCGCCTCACCCTCACCAATTCCGAAGTGTTTGGCAGCCGCTGGACCGGATTCATCGCAGCGCGAGAATCAAGCCCGTGGGAGTTTTCTCTTGTGGGGGACCGCCTCGAAATCGCCGCCGTCAATCAGTGGCTCAATCCCGCGCGCCAGCAGGGCCTTTTCCAACGGCTCATCAGTTCTGCTGCAACGCGCCGAGGCAGCGCGGAGTACGAAGACCAGCTCGGGCGTCTCCGCGCGCGCGGCCGCGTGCAAGTCGCCCAACTCACCCTCGCGCCCGTTTCGCTTCACAAGCTCCGCGGCACGCTCGAGCTCGATGGCCGCAAGCTTAGCCTCACAGATGCGCAGGCCGATTTCTACGGCGGCGCAGTTCGCGGCTCGTTCCTCGCCGAACTTGCTCTCGAGCCGAAGTACGAAGTGCAGGCCACGTTCGAGCGCGTGAATCTCGCTGCGCTGACTGCGCCCACCGTCACGCTGAAAAATATTTTCTCCGGCACCGCCTCCGGTGAGCTTTCCCTCTCCACGCGCGGCATCGGCCGCGAAAACCTTTCCCGCATGTTAGAAGGTCAAGGCAAAATCCAGATTTACGCCCCGCAATGGCGCGGTTTGGATCTCCGCGCTTCGGTCGAGGCTGGGGCTTCGCGCCCAGGCTCGAGCCGTTTCAATGCCGCCCTTGGTCCATTTTCCATCGCCCAGCAAAAGCTACAACTCATCTCCCTCGAATTGGTTGAGGGCCAGGCGTCGCTCGACGTCTCCGGCAGCATCACCTTTTCCAATGGTCTTGACCTTGTCTTGAAATCCTTCACAAAGAAGGTTACCCCACCCCTCCAAGGAGCAACCATCCCCATGCGACGGCTTTCCATTGTCGTAGATGGCGAAACCCGCCTTACTGGCACGCTTTCCGCGCCGCGGCTTGTTCGCTCCCCGCCCGCCAAGAAGCCCTAACTCTGAAACTCTGTAACACTGTAACTCTGCAACTCTGGCACTTTCTCTCTCGATACTTGCATCTCTCACCCGCGCGTCCTAACATCTGCGCCGTCATTCCACTTTCGGAGAAATATCATGAAGCGAATCGCCGGCTTGCTTTTCCTACTCGTCCTGCTTGCCTCGCATGCTCTTGCGCAGACTGAAAAATTCACTCTCCAGCAGGTGCTCAGTTCACCCTTCCCCTCGGAGATGACCGCCGCGCCCAAAGGCAACCGCATCGCTTGGGCATTCCGCGCGCAGGGCAAGCGCAACATCTGGGTCGCTGAAGGCCCCCGGTTTGCCGCGCGCCAGCTCACGCCTTACAAAAACGACGACGGCCAGGAAATCGCCGGCCTGGGCTTCACATCGAGCGGCGGCACTATCGTGTACGTACGCGGCGGCAACAGGAACTCCGCCGGCGACGTTCCCAACCCGACGAACGATCCCACCGGCGTGAATCAGGCCATCTGGTCCATCGCGTGGCTCGGTGGCGCGCCGAAAAAAATTGATCTCGGCAACTCGCCGGCCATTTCTCCCGCGCGTCCGGACGCTTCCGCTCTTGTCGCCTACGTAAAGCCCGACAACAAGGAAACTCCTCAGAACAAAATCTGGCTCGCCGCGGTCAGCGGTCTGGGCAAGCCCATGATGATTGACGAGCGCGGGCAGAATAGCTCGCCCACGTGGTCGCCCGACGGCAAGATGCTGGCATTCGTCTCCAACCGCGGCACGCACAGCCTCATCGTCATTTACGACACCGCGAAAAAATCCATTCGCTTCGTCGCGCCTTCCGTGGACCGCGACGGCAATCCGCGCTGGTCACCCGACGGAAAATCCATCGTCTTCATTCGCACGCCCGCGCGACCCACCGGCGGCCCGCAGCCCGGCTTCTGGACCGGCCCCGACGCTGTGAATCCCTGGGCCATCTGGACCGCCGACCTCGCCACCGGCGCCGCGAAAGAAATCTGGCACAGCGCCGACAACGTGGAGAGCAACATCCCGCGCATGGCCGGCCCCGCGCTGCTCAACTGGGCCGCCGATAATCGCGTTGTCTTCGCCTCCGAGATGGACGGCTGGCTGCACCTCTACTCCATGTTTTCCACCGGCGGCTCGCCTGTGCTGCTCACACCCGGCGAATGCGAATTCGAGCAGGCCACCTTCACGCCCGACCTGCGCAGCATCGTCTTCTCTTCGAATTGCGGCGACATTGACCGCCGCCATGTTTCCCGCGTCTCCGTTTCCGGCGGCACACAGGAAACACTCACTTCAGGTGACGGCATCGAGTGGGCTCCCGCGGTCACCGGCGACGGCAAGTGGATTGCTTATCTCGCGTCCAACGCGCGCGTGCCCGCCATGCCGTACGTCCGCGGCGCGACCGCGACCGGCAAGGGCGAGATGCTCGCGAAGAACGCGCTGCCCAAAGATTTTCCGTCCGACAAGCTCGTTGTGCCGCAGCAGGTCATCATCAAATCCGCCGACGGCGTGGAATGCCACGACCAAATCTTCATCCCCGTCGGCATCCAACCCGGCGAGAAGCGTCCCGCAGTGATCTTCATGCACGGCGGCCCCATGCGCCAGATGATGCTTGGCTGGCACAACCGCGGCTACTACCATCAGGCTTACGGCGTGAATCAATATTTCGCCAGTCGCGGCTACATCGTCCTCTCCGTGAACTATCGCAGCGGCATTATGTACGGCCGCGCTTTCCGCGAAGCGAAAAACCGAGGCGCTCGCGGCGCTTCCGAGTATCAGGACATCGTCGCCGCCGGAAAATATCTCGCCGGCCGCGCCGACGTGGACCCCAAGCGCATCGGTCTGTGGGGCGGCAGCTACGGCGGCTATCTCACCGCGCTGGGCCTCGCGCGAGACTCCGATCTCTTTGCTGCCGGCGTGGACCTCCACGGCGTGCACGACTGGTCGCAGCGCGACATCGCCGGCGTCCCGCTCCAGGGCGACGCCGCCAAAGTTGCGCGCGAAGCTTCCCCCGTCGCCAGCATCGACAAATGGAAGTCGCCCGTCCTGCTCATCCAGGGCGACGACGATCGCAACGTCGCCTTCGCGCAGATGGTGGACCTCGTCGCGCGCCTCCGCCGCCAGAATGTGTACTTCGAGCAGGTGGTCTATCCCGACGAAGTCCACGACTTTTTGCTGTACAACAACTGGCTGCGCATCTACGCCGCCGCTTATGATTTCTTCGAACGCAAGATGCGCTAATTCGCTTTGTAGCTCACGTCCGGTCCGTCCCGTTTTGCGGGACGGACTGACGTGAGGCTTGTTTTCTCGGGGCCGATTATCGAATATCGATTTTCGAATTCCGACTTTTCATGGGCTTCCCCCCTGCCTCGCTTTGCATCACAATGTCTGCCTCAACGATGCGACGCTCGCGATACACCCCGCTTTTGTTCTTTCCTGCGTTGCTCTTCGCCGGCATCGCGCCCGCCCAGCAGCGTCAGCTCGAGCGCTCCTTCTCTGTCGGCGCCGCGCACGCGTACCGCGTCCGCCTCACTTTGCGCAGCGAACTTGCAGGGCAGCGCCCCGTGTCCACTGGCACGCAAGCGTACGTCGAGCCATTTTCCCGCAGCGCTGAAGTTACTTTGTCCTGGCGCGCCACCTCGCGTGTCACCGCTGTCGCCGAAGACGGCACTGCGCTTCTCGAAGAAGTCCTAGACGATTTCGACGCTGCGCAATTCCGCGTCGTACCCGACGATGACGATGCAAGAAAAATGTCCGCCGCCCTTGCCGACGCCGTCAAGAATTGGAGTGTCTTGCGCACGTTGCGCTATCGCGAAACCCCTGCTGGACAATTTAGCGCATTGCCGCCGGAAGGCGTCCCCGCGCTTGGAGAAAACGCGCCGCCGCTGCTCACGCTTTGGCTGTTGCGCGCGTTGCGCCCCGCGGTGACACTGCCGGGCAGGCCCATTGTTTTCGGCGAACGCTGGCAGGAGCCTCGCGCCGCAAAGCTCGACAACTGGGCCAACGTCCACGGCATCGAAAGCGGGGAATGGCTGGAAGCCGCTGGCTTCGTGGAGCCCGCCGTACGGCTTCACATTGTCCAGCAGATTTCCGGAAGTGTGGCGGCCGGCGCGGAAATGCCCGAAGCGGGCGCGGCGCAGGCGCGCTTTCACGCCGAGTCACTCACCACGCTCGCGCTGCTCGACGGCCGCTTGCTCGCCGCCGAGCGCTCCGCCGTGCGCGAAATTTCTCGTACGCTCGACGCGGTGCCCGGCTTGTCCGACCCGCCGCGTTTCCGCGCGCGCCTTTCCGTGCAGGTGCAAATTGAAGACTGCAAAGAAAACCCGTGCCTTGCTGCTGGCAGCGGCGCTGCTCCTCGTCAACAGCAGTAGTGCGCAGAAATCGCCTGCTGCGCCGCCTCGCAAAGCGTCGCCTGCGCCGGCGCAACGAATCCAGCTCGCCCCAAAGCTCACTCCCGGCCAATCCCTCCGCTATCAGATTGACACTCGCACCCTCACCACTTCGCGCTCATCGGGCCGCATCGAGGACCCGCAGGGCCCTTCCAGGTCGGAAGTGAATCTCGCCGCTGTCGTGCGCCTGGAAGTTCTGCCCCCGGCTGCGGGGGCACCGCTCCGCATTCGCTCCACCTACGAAAAATCCTCTGCCACGGCCTCGAGCGACTCCTACGATCCCTCGCTCTCCATGCTGGAGGAGCAGTACCGCAAGCTCGAAGGCCGCTCGTTCGAGTTTTCGCTCGACGCGCAGGGAAAATCGGCCAACTTTTCCGGCGTTGACGGAATGTTTCCCGACGAAAAATCCGCCGCCGCCGCGCGTGAGTGGTTTTCGCAACTTGCCACCGGTGTCGAGCTCCCGCGCGATGGCATCGTGCTCGGCCAATCCTGGAGCAGCGTGCGCACCAACGTCCCCGGCATGCCTTTGCTCGGCCTCACCTGGCGCACCGAGTCCATCTATCTCCGCGACGAGCCGTGCGACCCGGCCGCGCCCGCCGACATTTGCGCCGTCATCCGCACGCGCCTCAGCGTCACCCAGCGTCCGCTGCGCAACGCCACGCCCGACGAATACCGCCGCCGCAACATGCGCACTTCCGGCAAGCTCTCCAGCTCCGGCGAAAGCCTCAGCTACATTTCTCTGCGTACCGGCTGGCTCGTCCGCGTCTCGCAGACCTCCTCCGAGGAAACCGACATCGTCCTCCTCGCCACTGACGGCGGCTCCCGGCTCCGCATCAACGGCGCCGTGCAAAGCACCACAAGAATTTCATTACTTGCCAAAGAAAAACCGCAGTAGGATTCCCGCACCTCACAACGCAGGAGGCCTCGATGGGGAAAATGAATTGGGGACGAGTGGTTCTCTGTGGCATCGTTGCCGGGACGGTCTATACGATACTCGGGGTGTTTCTCTCTTATTTCGCTCTGCAGGAGACAGGGTTTGTGCAGGCGAACCTAACCGGATACCGCCGCGCCCCATGGAACATATTGTCTAACTTTATTTTAAACCTTATGGCTGGCGTCTGGACGATCTGGCTCTATGCCTCTATCCGCCCGCGCTATGGCCCCGGGCTGAAGACCGCAGTTATGGCCGGAGTTGCCGCTTGGTTACTCATTATCGTGATTGTGGTGCAGTTGGCGTCGGTGCAAGTCATCCCGCTTCCCCTCCGCGCACTGGTCATTCCGGCAGCAGCTTTCCTGCTCGTTTGGGTCGTGGCGAGCGTGGTGGGCGCCTGGCAGTACAAGGAGTGATAGGCCGAGTTTTTGCATTTCTCCCTACCTCCTTGCAACCTTACCTCATTTTCATTTCGCGCTATAATCATAAGTTTTCAAAGGCCCGAATTTCTGCGCTGTGCCCACTGACTTCAAACTCGTCTCTGACTACGAGCCTCGTGGCGACCAGCCCGAAGCCATCGCCCAGCTCGTCCGCGGCGTCGAGCAGGGCGACAAGCACCAAGTACTCCTCGGCGTCACCGGCTCCGGCAAGACCTTCACCATGGCCAAGGTGATCGCAGCCATCAATCGTCCCGCGCTCATCCTCGCCCACAATAAGACGCTCGCCGCGCAGCTCTATCACGAGTTCAAGTCTTACTTCCCGCACAACGCCGTCGAGTATTTCGTCAGCTACTACGATTACTACCAGCCCGAAGCCTACTTGCCCTCCAGCGACACCTACATCGAGAAAGAAGCCACCATCAACGACGAGCTCGACAAGTTGCGCATGAGTGCCACGCGCTCTCTTTTCGAGCGCCGTGACGTCGTCATCATCGCCAGCGTCTCCTGCATCTACGGTCTTGGCTCGCCGGAAGCCTATTTTGGCGCGCTGCTCATGCTCGAAAAGAATGCCGCTATTCCTCGCGAGCAGATTTTGCGCAAGCTCGTTGAAATCCAGTACGAGCGTGGCGAAGAGCTGCGCCGCGGCACCTTCCGCGTGCGCGGCGACGTCATCGAAATTTTCCCGCCCTACGAGGACAACGCCTATCGCATCGAGCTGTGGGGCAGCCAGATTGACGCCATCCATCAGATGGACCCGCTCACCGGCGAAATCCGCGCGGGCGGCCGCGATATCCCGCGCCTCCCGATTTATCCCAAGACGCACTACGTCATGTCCGCCGCGCAGCGCGAGCGCGCCATCGAAACCATTCTCGAAGAGTTGGACTGGTGGAAACCCGAAATGGAAAAGATGGGAAAGATTGTCGAAGCGCAGCGCGTCGAGCAGCGCACTCTTTTCGACATCGAGATGATGCGCACCATCGGCTACTGCCACGGCATCGAAAATTATTCGCGCCACCTGAGCGGCCGCCTGCCCGGCGAAGCTCCGCCCACGCTGCTCGACTACGTGCCGCAGGATTATCTGCTTTTTGTGGACGAGGGCCACCAGACCATCCCGCAGGTTCGCGGCATGTTCAATGGCGACCGCGCGCGCAAGCAAAACCTCGTGGACTACGGTTTTCGCATGCCCTCCGCGCTCGACAATCGCCCGCTCACCTTCGAAGAGTTCGAGCACCGCGTCAACCAGGCCATCTACGTCAGCGCCACTCCCGGGCCCTACGAACTCACCAAATCCGGCGGCGTTTTCGCCGAGCAGGTGATTCGTCCCACCGGCCTCATCGATCCCGAAGTCGAAGTCCGCCCCGTGAAAGGCCAGGTGGACGATTTACTCGAACAAATCCGCGTGCGCACCGAGCGCCACGAGCGCGTGCTCGTTACCACGCTCACTAAACGCATGTCCGAGGACTTAGCCGAGTACATGGCCGAGGTCGGCGTGCGCTGCCGCTATCTGCATTCGGAGATCGACACGCTCGAGCGCGTGCGCATCTTGCGCGACCTCCGCCGCGGTGAGTTCGATGTGCTCATCGGCATCAACCTGCTCCGCGAAGGCCTCGACCTGCCGGAAGTTTCTCTCGTCGCCATTCTCGACGCTGATAAGGAAGGCTTTCTGCGCAGCACCACCGCGCTCATCCAGACGCTGGGCCGCGCGGCGCGCCACATCAACGGCAAAGCCATTCTCTACGCCGACGTGATGACCGACTCCATGCGCAGAGCCATTGACGAAACCTATCGCCGCCGCGCCAAGCAGACTGCCTACAACACAGAAAACAACATCACGCCCGAAAGTATCGTTAAGTCCGTGGACATGCGCCTCGCCGCCATCGTCGAAGCCGACTACGTCACCGTGCCGCTCGACGATGTGCTTCCGGAAAATATCAAGACCGAAGACGATTTGCGCCAGGCCATCGCCCAGCTCGAAACGCAGATGCGCGAAGCCGCCAAGAAATTCGAATTCGAGCGCGCCGCCGCCCTCCGCGACCGCCTCCGCTCCCTCAAGCTCACCTCTGTTTCCGATCCTGAACCTCCTTCTCCGTTGTCATCCTGAGCGAAGCGAAGGATCCCTCTCCAATCACTCATTCACTAAATACTCGGAAGCACCTTTTTGTGAAAACCGCCAAACACGCTATCCTATCGCTCCTATGTCTTCCTCTCGGGCAGGCACACTCTCCATCATCGGCGCCGGACGCGTTGGCCGCGCTCTCGGAAAACTTCTCCATCGCCGTGGCTGGCGCATCGGCGCCGTCGTCACGCGCTCTGCCGCCACTGCCCGCGCCGCCGTCCGCGCCATCGGAGCTGGGCAGCCCTCCGATTTGCTGACGACCGAAATTATTTCTTCTGATGTAATTCTGATCTCCACAGCCGACTCCGCCATTGCTGAAAATTCCTCAAGATTATCGGTTGTCGTGCGAGGTCTTGCCTTGCGCCAATTGAAGCGAGGTTCACTCATGTTCAGCGACGGCGCAAAGCTACCTCTAACTGGAAAAGTCGTCCTCCACACCAGCGGCGCAATCGATTCTGGTGTACTCGCCCTGCTCGCACGCCTCGGCGCGTCCGTCGGCTCGATGCATCCCTTCCAGACCTTCGGCGCACGCGGCATCCCCGATTTGCGCGGCGTCACTTTCACCATCGAAGGCGATCCCCCCGCCGTGCGCATGGCGCGACGCATCGCCCGCCAGTTGGGTGGCATTCCGATTCAGATTCCTGCCGCGGCCAAACCTGCGTATCATGCTGCGGGCGGATTTGCCGCCGCGCACGCGCTCGCGCTCGTCGAGGGCGGCACGCAGTTGCTCGTCGCGCTCGGCATTCCGCGGAAACTGGCGCAGCGCGGGCTGCTGCGCATGGCCCGGCAGGTGCTCGAGAACTTGGAAACGCTCGGCCCGCGCGCATCATGGACCGGGCCCATCGCCCGCGGGGATTTTTCGACGATTGCGAAGCACATGGACGCGCTGCGAAAATTCCCGCCGGAGTTTCGCGCGGCCCACGCCGCCATGCTTTTGCTCAGCGCGCGCGTTTTGTCCGCGGACCCCGGCGCCACGCTCCGCCGCCTGAAGCAAGAGTTGAATTAGTTTTGATTTGAAGATCTCATGATCTGCGTCTATCTGCGTTCATCTGCGGTTTCAAAGGTTTTAGGAGTGCGCTTTGACCAAATTGCTAATTCCAATTGAAAGCACCACGCTCTCCAACGGTCTCCGCGTCGTCATCTCGCCCGACTACGCCGCGCCCTTCGTCACCGTCGGCGTCTACTACAACATCGGTTTTCGCCTCGAGCCGCAGGGCCGCAGCGGCTTCGCGCATCTCTTCGAGCACATGATGTTCCAGGGCTCCGAAAACGCCGGCAAGATGGTGCACATCAAGCTCATCAATTCTTCCGGCGGCGTGCTCAACGGCTCCACGCGCTACGACGTCACCAACTATTTCGAGGCCGTCCCCTCCAACGCTCTCGAGCGTTCGCTCTGGCTCGAAGCCGATCGCATGCGCGCCCTCAAGGTGGACGACGAAAATCTCCGCAACCAGCGCGACGTCGTCAAGGAAGAAGTCCGCGTCAACGTTTTTAATCAGCCCTATGGCGGCTTTCCGTGGCTGGACCTGCCGCCGGTTGCCAACCGCAACTGGGCCAACGCCCACAATTTTTATGGCGACTTCAGCGACCTCGACGCCGCCACTCTCGCCGACGTGCAGACTTTTTTCCGCACCTACTACGCTCCCAACAACGCCGTGCTGCTGATCCTCGGCGATGTTCAGCCGGACGAGGGTTTCCGTCTCGCCAAGAAATATTTCGAGTCCATCCCCGCCGGCAAGCTGCCGCCTGCCGTGGACGCGAGTGAGCCCCCGCAATCCGAGGAGCGCCGCGGGCTGGTCGAAGAAAAATTCGGCACGCTGCCTGCTCTCGCCATCGGCTATCACGCGCCCAAGCGCCGCACCGCCGACTGGCATGCGCTGGCCATGGTGGACCAGGCTCTGCACGGCGGCCGCGCCGGGCGCATGTTTCGCTCGCTCGTCCACGACAAGCAGATTGCCGTGGAAACTTCCGGTGGGATTCACTATCCCATGGGCGATGTCTTCGACTACAACGGCGCCATGCTCATGGTCACCACCATCATGCACAAGCTCGAATGCACCGTGGATGAAACCATCGCCGCCTACGACGCCGTCATCCGCGAAGTTCAGGAGAAGGGAATTGCCGCCGACGAAATGGCTCCGCTGAAAGTGAAATTCCGCTCCGATTATTACTCCACGCTTGAAGCCGGCATGGGCGGCTACATGCCGCGCTTCGGACTGATGCACTATCTCGCCTGCTTCACGCTTTTCGACAACGATCCCACGCTCGTCAACAGCATCCTCGACGGTTTTCTCGACGTGACGCCCGCGCAAGCTCAGGCCGCCGCGCAAAAATATCTGGTGCGCAGCAACCGCGCCATCGTCGAGCGCCGCCCGGTGATGAAAGGGGCAGCGTGATGGCCACGACGCCGCGAGCGAATCTCGCCGCCGTTCCCGCGCTCGCTCCACTGCGCCCCGTTGTCTGGCCGCGCCGCACGCAGCGCACGCTCTCCAACGGCATGCAGGTGGTGCTCGTTGAATCGCACACCATTCCCAAATTTGACGCGCAGCTCCTCATCCGCCGCGGCAACGCCTCCACTGCGCAAGAAACCGCCGGCCTCGCGGAGATGACCGCTTCTGTCGTCAGCGCCGGCACTTCCTCGCGCTCGCTGATGCGCATCGAAGAGGACCTCCGCCGCATGGGCGCGGACCTCTCCGTCTCCGCCGGCGCCGACACTTCCGCCATCTCCTTTTCCGGTCTCACCGAATTTTCCGAGGAGCTTCTCGCGCTCGCCGCGGATCTCGCGCAAAACGCTTCCTTCCCCGAAGCGGAATTCGAGCGCGAGCGCCGCCAGCGCCTCGAAGAAGTGAAGATCGAGCGCACCACTCCCGGCTTCCTCGCCGGCGAACGCATTCGCCAGTTGCTCTTCGGCGCGCATCCCTACGCTACCGTGGCGCCCACTGAGGACCAGGTCGCCGCCTACCGCCGCGAGCAGCTTGCCGCCTGCTACAAAAAAATCTACTCGCCCGGCGATGCGCTCTTCCTCGCCGTCGGCGCATTTTCCGCCGACCGCATGATGGACCAGATCGAGCGCGCCTTCGGCTCATGGCGCGCGTCCGCGACTCCGGAGCCTGCCTATCCCGCATTGGGGGATGTTTGCGGACGCCGCGTGCATCTCGTGCACTTGCCCGGCACGGTGCAGGCGCAGGTACTCATCGGCAACCGCGCCATTACGCGCCATCATCCCGACTGGATGCCGCTGGTGCTGGGCAACGCCGTTTTTGGCGGCGCGTTCAATTCGCGCCTGGTCATCAACATTCGCGAGCAGAAGGGCTACACCTATAGCCCGCGCAGCGCCGTCACGCCGTTGCGCCAGCACGGTTACTTCACCGCGTCCGCGGCCGTGCGCAACGATGTCGTCGCCGCCACGCTCACCGAAATTTTCTACGAGCTCGATCGCATGCGTTCGCTGCCGGTTCCCGAAGACGAGCTCAACGACACGAAAACGTATTTAAGCGGCGTCTTTTCTTTGGGCCTGGCCACGCAGGACGGCCTCGCCGGACAGCTCGCCACCGTCTATCTGAATAATTTGCCCGAGGACTATTTGGAAACGTATCGCGACAAAGTGCACGCGCTAAGCGCCTCGGACGTGCTCGCCGCCGCGCGCAAGCATTTCGACTCCGCCAACGCGCAAATCGTCGTCGTCGGCGACCGCGCGCAGGTCGAGGAGCAGGCCGCGCTCTTCGGCCCGCTCGAAATCCGCGACGCCCGCGGCAATGTTTTGTAGGGCAGGCTTTCCAGCCTGTCCGCTTCTGTTTTGTTGGGTTTTTGTAGCGCCCGGCTTTAGCCGGGCAATATGGTTGTGTTTGTCATCCCGAGCAAAGCGAGGGATCTGCTTTTGAATTTCTTCCGAACGCGAATACTGCTGAGCGCAATTGCGCTCCTGGTTGGTCTCTCTTTCGCCTCTGCCCAATCCAAGAAACCTCTCCCTGCAAAACCCCTCGACCTCAACACCGCCACCGTTGAGGAACTTGAGACGCTCCCCACCGTCGGCCCCGCCGCGGCGAAAGCCATTGTGCGCTTCCGCGAGAAGAGCGGCCCGTTCCGCAAAGTCGAGGATCTCCTCGCCGTCCGCGGCTTCACCCAAAAACGCCTCAAGACGCTTCGTCCCTACATCACCGTCTCACCGCCGCCAATTCCGCAGGGAAACAAGCCACAAGAAGGAACTACGAAGAAGAAAAGTTTGAAGTGATCTGCTAGCCACTACCCACTAGCCACTATTACTCGAACGATTTTTCCACCGTCCGCAGCGCAATGGTCACTGCCGCGCCAAACGCGACAATCACCAGCGCGGTCTTCGGGAAAAACCACGCGCACACCGCAGCCGCGCCAATCCACAGCAATTCGAAGAGAAATCGTTTCAGCGTCTTCACAGGACCTGGTGCGTCTTCTTGAAATCGGTCAGCGGAATGGGAACCTGCTCGGTGATGGTCAGCCCGTAGCCGTCCAGCGCGACCACTTTTTTCGGATGGTTGGTCAGCACGCGCAGCGACTTCAGTCCCAGGTCAATCAGAATTTGCGCGCCGATGCCGCTTTCGTGCTGCACGATGCGCTGTCGCGCGACATCGCGGTCCAGTTGCCCGCGCGCGTGGTAGCGGATGCGCGCCGCCGCGCCCGGCTCCTCCACCGGCACCTCGATGCCGAATCCGCGCCCCGTGTGGTGCAAGTACACAAACACGCCTCGGCCTTCGGCGGCAATTTTCTTCAGCGACTGCTCGATCAGCTCATGGCAATCGCAGTTCATCGACGCGAACACATCGCCGGTCAGGCAATTCGAGTGCACGCGCACCAGCGGTGGCTCGCCGCCGTGTAGGTCTCCGCGGACCAGCGCCACGTGCACTTCCTTGTCCACGTCGCTCGAGTACGCAATCATGCGAAACGTTCCGTAGCGCGTCTCCAAATCCGATTCCGCCAGCCGCTTCACGTACCGCTCGTGCTGCATACGGTAGCGGATCAAGTCGGCGATGGTCAGCAGCTTCAGCCCGTGCTGTTTGCAGAACTCGACAAGCTGCGGCGTGCGCGCCATCGTGCCGTCGTCGTTCATGATCTCGCAAATCACGCCCGCGGGCTGCATGCCCGCAATCCGCGCCAGGTCCACCGACGCTTCCGTCTGTCCCGCGCGCACCAGCACGCCGCCCGTCCGCGCGCGCAGCGGAAAAATGTGTCCCGGCCGCGCCAGGTCCGCTGGCCGCGTTTTCGGATCAATCGCCGCCAGCACTGTCGTGGCGCGGTCCGACGCGCTGATCCCCGTGCTCGTGCCCTTCCGCGCGTCAATGGATTCGCAGAACGCCGTGCCGTAGTTCGACGTGTTCAGCGGCGACATCATCGGCAGGCTGAGCTCTTCGCAGCGCTCTTCTGTCAGCGCCAGGCAAATCAGCCCGCGGCCGAACTTCGCCATAAAATTAATTGCATCCGGTGTGATTTTCTCTGCCGCCATGGTCAAGTCGCCTTCGTTTTCGCGGTCCGCATCGTCCACCAGGACGATCATCCGCCCCTCGCGAAAATCCGCGAGCGCTTCTTCGACCGTAGCGAACGCTTGTGTTTCCTTCCACATTTCATTTACCCACGTTCATCAACAATCCATACAGCAGCGCCCCGAAAAGCGCCGCGCCGGGAATCGTCAGCACCCACGCACTCATGATACGCCGCGTCACGCCCCAGCGCACGGCCGTCAGCCGCTTGGCGGCGCCCACGCCGATGATCGCGCCGGTAATCGTATGCGTCGTGCTCACCGGGATGCCGAATTCCGCCGTGCCGAACAGCGTGACGGCCGCCGACGTTTCCGCAGCAAACCCGCCGAACGGGTTCAGCTTGGTGATTCGCTGTCCCATCGTCCGGATCACGCGCCAGCCCCCGGCCATGGTGCCGCCGGCAATCGCCGCGTGGCACGCGATCACAACCCAGAAGGGCACATCGTAATTTGCCAAAGCTCCGCTGGACACCAGCGCCGCCGTGATGATGCCCATGCCCTTCTGCGCGTCATTGGTGCCGTGCCCGAAGCTGTAGCCCGCTGCGGAGAGAAGCTGCAGTCGGCGAAACCACCGGTCCACGCGGCTCGGCACCTGCTTCCGCACTACCCAGATCGTCGCTGTGGTCACGATCATGGACACAAACATGCCGACGAACGGCGCCACGAAAATAAAAATCACCGGCTTGGTCCAGCCCGACACGATGATCGCGCCTAACCCAGCCTTGGCCACCGCCGCTCCGCCGTATCCACCCATCAGCGCATGCGAAGAACTCGTGGGGATGCCCAGGTATAGCGTGATCATGTTCCATAGAATCGCGCCCAGTAACCCCGCCAGTAGCACTTGCTGGGTCACCAGGTCCAGGTGCACCAGACCCTTGCCCATCGTCTTGGCCACCGCGGTTCCAAACGTGAACGCCGCCACGAAATTCCAGAACGCCGCCCAGGCCACCGCCGGCAGCGGTTTCAGCACGCGCGTGGACACAACCGTGGCGATGGAATTCGCCGCGTCGTGCCAGCCGTTGGAAAACTCGAACAGCAGCGTGATTCCGATGATGACGAACAGCAGCGCACTGCTATCCATTCCGTGTCTCCGCGGAGTTTGTCCCGTGCAGGTCGCGGCCCGGGGGCGCTGGGTTGTGGTTCATGGGAAGCAAGGACTCAGGCGCTCTTCAGCGTCACCGACTCAATCACGTTGGCGACGTCCTCGCATTTATCAATGGCCGTTTCCAGGACTTCGATAATTTCTTTCCACTTGATGATCTGCACCGGATCTTTTTCTTCGTCAAAGAGCTGTGCGATCAGCGCGCGGCTCAGCCGGTCGCCTTCATTTTCCAGCCGGTTGATTTCGATACAGCGGTCGAGGATGTGGTCGTGCTTTTCGAGCCCCTTGACCGCTGCCACCACTGCTTCGGTGGCCTGCTGGAGGACCTTGGCCAGGTCCAAAACACCGGGCCGGATGCTTTCCACGCGGTAGGTCACCAGTCGGCTCGCCGCTGCGTCGATCAGGTCCAGCACGTCGTCAATCTGGCTGCACAGCTCGTGGATGTCTTCCCGGTCGAACGGAGTGATAAACGACTGGTCCAGCCGCTTCATCACCGAGTGCGTAATGTTGTCGCCCTTGTGCTCCAGGCTCTTGATCACTTCCACTTGCACCGCAACGTTGCTGAAGTTCTCCAGCAACTCCGCCATGGCCTTTGCGCCGGCATTGACGTTGTCCGCCAGTTCAATGAACATCTTGAAAAAGGTTTCTTCGCGCGGAAGGATGCGACTCAGCATTCCCGGCATAAACTTGTTCTCCTGGAAAGACGGCCACCGAGCACTGGACTATACCCGACGCCCCTCTCGCAGGCAAGTCAGCTGATCGAATGCTAGCTATGGTTGATTTTGTAGGGGCGGCCTTAAGGCCCGCCCCTTTGTGCTGACAACTGACCACTGAGAACAGATCACTGGGAACTGACACCTTAACTCTTTGGATCCGTTTTTCGCTTTTCGTTTTTCGATTTTCGTCATTTCAAAAAAATGGGGCGCGCTGCATCTCTGCCTCGCGCCCCTCGTTTCGGAACGGTCTCGGGGTTGCTTTTCCCTGTTCCCCGACCCCTGATCCCTGACCCCTGCCTTTAGTACATTCCACCCATACCGCCGCCGTGCCCGCCGGGCATTGCCGCGGATTTCTTGTCGTCTTCCTTGATCTCCGCCACCAGCGCTTCGGTGGTGAGCATCAGCGCGGCAATGGACGCCGCATTCTGTAGAGCGAGGCGTGTGACCTTCGCCGGGTCGATGACCCCGGCCTTGATCATATCCACGTACTCACCGGACTCGGCGTCGAAGCCGTAGTTGTCTTCTTTGGACTCGCGGATTTTGCCCACTACCACGGCGCCTTCGTGTCCGGCATTCTGGACAATCTGGCGCATGGGCTCTTCCAGCGCGCGCTTGACGATGTTCACGCCGATCAGTTCGTCGTCGTGGAGCTTCAGCTTGTCGAGCGCCGCGACGCACCGCAGCAGGGCCACTCCGCCGCCCGGCACGATGCCTTCCTCGACTGCCGCGCGGGTAGCGTGCATGGCGTCTTCCACGCGAGCCTTCTTTTCCTTCAGCTCGGTTTCCGTTGCCGCGCCCACCTTGATCACCGCTACGCCGCCCACCAGCTTCGCTAGGCGTTCCTGCAGCTTTTCCTTGTCGTAGTCCGAGGTGGTGTCCTCGATCTGCGCGCGGATCTGCTTGATGCGGCCCTCGATATCGCCGGGCTTGCCGCTGCCCTCGACGATCGTGGTGTTGTCCTTGTCGATGGTGATTTTCTTGGCCTTGCCGAGGTCCTCGACCTTCACGTTCTCCAGCTTGATGCCGAGGTCTTCGGTCACGGCCTTGCCGCCCGTCAGGGTGGCGATGTCTTCCAGCATGGCCTTGCGGCGGTCGCCGAAGCCCGGCGCTTTCACCGCGGCGCACTGCAGCGTTCCGCGCAGCTTGTTCACCACCAAGGTCGCCAGGGCTTCACCCTCAACGTCCTCCGCGATGATCAGCAGCGGCTTGCCCATCTTGGCGATCTGCTCGAGCAGGGGCAGCAGGTCCTTCATCGAGCTGATTTTCTTCTCGTGGATCAGGATGCGCACATCTTCGAGCACACAGTCCATGCGCTCCGGATCGGTGACGAAGTAGGGCGAAAGGTAGCCGCGGTCGAACTGCATGCCTTCCACGACCTCCAGCGTCGTTTCCATGGTCTTGGACTCTTCCACGGTGATGACGCCGTCCTTGCCCACCTTCTTCATGGCCTCGGCGATGATGCTGCCGATCTGCTTGTCGTTGTTCGCGGAGATGGTGCCCACCTGCGCGATCATGTCGCCCTTGACGTCGCGGTGCAGCTTCTTGATCTCCTCGCACGCCACTTCCACGGCCTTCTCGATGCCGCGCTTCAGCGCCATCGGGCTCGCGCCGGCCGCCACCGTCTTCACGCCTTCGCGGAAGATGGCCTGCGCCAGCACGGTCGCCGTCGTGGTGCCGTCGCCGGCTACGTCGGAAGTCTTCGACGCCACCTCGCGCACCATCTGCGCGCCCATGTTTTCCAGCGGGTCTTGCAGTTCGATTTCCTTCGCCACGGTCACGCCGTCCTTGGTAATGATCGGCGCGCCGAATTTCTTCTCGATCACCGCGTTGCGTCCCTTCGGCCCCAGCGTAATTTTCACCGCATCGGCCAGCACGTTCACGCCCCGCAGGATCGCCTGGCGGGAATTCTCACCAGTTACGATTTGCTTTGCCATGTTCCTTCTTCCTCCTCGATGATTTCAATTCTGCTCCCGGCTTCCGCCAGGAAAATCTGCCGCTCCCTAAGATTTCTTGGTCTGCGGTTTTTTCTTGCTAGCCACTAGTCACTACTTTCTTGCCGCCTTCGCCGCCCCGCCCAGCTTCGCCAGGATTTCTTCCTCGCGAAGGATCAGGTAGTCTTCGTCGTCCAGCTTGATGTCCGTGCCGCTATATTTCCCGAAGAGCACGCGGTCGCCGACTTCCACGTCGAGCGGGATGCGCTGGCCCTTTTCCAGTTTGCCCGCACCGACGGCGATTACTTCGCCCTCTTGCGGTTTCTCTTTGGCCGTGTCGGGGATGATGATGCCGCCCTTCACGGACTCTTTCTCTTCAATTCTGCGGATGATTACTCGGTCATGCAGGGGAGTCACTTTTACTGCCATCGTCCTTTACCTCCGGTAGTTTGCTCAGGTAGTTTCGTTCAGAAGGAGCACCCGTGTTTGCTTAGCACTCCTCACAGACGAGTGCTAATATAGCAGAATCTCCTACCATGTCAAGCCTTTACACGCTATTTCCAAGCCGCTCTTGACGCCACCTGGCGACTTCTAAGGCTTGACTATTCAACCGCTTACCCCATTGTCGCCTTTTCCTTGCACTTGGTTATTGCCTTGCTTTCGACCTGAGCCTAGAATCCGTTGAAGCCTTCGAGCGGCTTGAAGTGTGCGTTTTGGATCGATGATGGCTTTCTATCTCCAACTCATCTTATGCACCGCCGGTTCCGTGCTGTACCTTTTTCTCCTTACCCTTTTCGCGGGACTTCGTCGTCGCCAAGCATTTGAGACGACCCTATTCCTCACCGGACTCTCGGTTTTCTCATTTTTTAACGGTTGGCTACTTTTGCTCAATGCGCGAATGCATTACCTGGAGCCTCCTGAATTCACGGCGCTGCTTTCTCAAACGCTCGTCTTGATTGGCTACATTTTGATTCCTCCTCTAACAGTCCACACACATGTCGAATATTTTAAGCGCCTTGAAGGCGGCCGCTCCCGCTTTTGGCCGTACGTGTTTGTTGCAGTGTTCTATTTCGGATCTCTATTTGGGCCAGGCATAGCCGCCTCGACATTTTGGTGGACCTGGCCAGAGATTGAATTTGCGCCACAGCTGGGTTTGAGTATCTCGAATGTTTTGGCATTTGGTACCGCCGCCGTGATGGAAGCGGTCTTAGCAAAGCGCGCTCCAAGCGGCTCACTGAGGAATCTTCACGTGGCGCTTAGCGTCGTAATGATTGCAATAAGTCTCTTTTGGATCATACGTTTCATGCCAGGCTATGTATTGCAAGCAGAGTTTCTCATTGTTGGACTACTGCTCGGCAATTTTGTCCTTCGTAACCGATTCCTTTCCCTTGGATTTCAAAGGAATCTAATTTTTTCCGTCACCGCCGCATTTATCGCTCTCTTGTATCTCACTCTGGTTCGCAGGCTGAGCGACTGGTTTGAACCCTATTTCCCGCCGGTGGCCACCACGAGCGTGCTACTTTTCGCGCTGGTTCTTTTCTTTGAGCCCATTCAGCGACGCGTTGGTGCCGTGTTGCAACGCGCCTTCCGCGCCGAAGCCGAACAACTCCAGCGCCTCACTGCGGAAATTCAGCACGTTGCCCGCGCCGGAAATCTCGCCGAGCTGATCACGTTCGCCGAATCGCGCATCCGCGAATCATTCTCTATCTCCGGAGTGCGCATTTCTCTGCACGACGGCCCTGCCCGCCCCGCTACGGTTTCCGGAAACGTCCAGCGCTTCATCCTGCGCAACGGCCGTGCTGAAATCGGCGTCCTGGAAGCCTATTTCTTCGGACAATCGCTTTCCGGCGAAACCCACGCCGCGCTCGACTATCTCGCCGAGCAACTCCCCGCCGCTGTGGATCTCTGCCGCCTGCTCGACGAAAAGCTCCATCTCGAACGCGAGCTCGCCGAGCGCGAGCGCCTCGCCCTGCTTGGACAGATGGCCGCCAGCGTTTCGCACAATCTGCGCAATCCGCTCAGCTCCATCAAGGCGCTGTTGCAACTCCAGCTCGAAAATCCCGAGCTGCCCGTCTCCGCGCGTCCCGATTGCGAAAAAGCTGTCGCCGAAGTGGACCGCCTCAACAACAAGCTCACTCAGCTTCTGCGCTACGCGAAGCCACAAGTGCGCGCGGGCAGTGGCGCAGCCGCTGCCCGCGTCGATGTTGCCGCCATCGCCGCGCAGACTGTTTCTCTCTTGCAGCACGAAGCCGAGCGCCGCAGCGTCTCGCTCTCCCTCGACGGCGCGGGCGAAAGAATCGAAGCGGCCGCCACGGAAGAAGCTCTGAGCGACGTGCTTTCCAATCTCATTGTCAACGCCATCGAAGCCGTGCCCGCGGGCGGCTCCGTGCGCGTGCGACTCAAGCGCCTCAATTCAGATGTTGTGCTCGAAATCCTCGACGAC